>Ga0316189_10002981_pt1 | contig 16489 bp, 12 predicted proteins | sample LowCovwburrow_MG_FD_204930 | JGI IMG/M metagenome (GOLD analysis project Ga0316189, IMG submission 204930) | Coastal sediment microbial communities from Maine, United States - Lowes Cove worm burrow | ecosystem: Environmental > Aquatic > Marine > Coastal > Sediment | place: USA: Maine... | reverse complement strand
TTCTACAGTGTTCATAATGAAAATTTTGACTTACACATCAATCCAGTTTTGGGATTGAGCATTGGTCAAGATTCAGAAAGTGGAGAACTCACCTACCTCAATACTAGAGGGATACAGATCAGAGCAATGATCGACAAGAAGGTGAGCTTCTATTCATTTATAGGAGAAAATCAAGCGAGATTCCCTCAATACTCACAAGACTATACCTCAAATAATAAGGTAGTTCCTAATGAGGGTTTTTGGAAGCGATTCAAAGATGGTGGAGTGGACTTCTTCACAGCTCGTGGCTACATCAGCTTCAACGCTACTAGACATATCAATATTCAATTTGGGCGTGATCAGTTCACTGTTGGAAATGGTTACCGGTCTTTGATTCTCTCGGACTTTGCTCCAGCTTATACTTATCTGAAATTGAAAACCAAAGTCTGGAAATTCAACTACACGAATCTTTTCACGCAGATGACGGCTGATACTAGAGGCAATACTGGTGGAAGTTTTGGATCTAATGAATTTCCAAAAAAATATTTAGCTTTTCATCATTTGAGTCTGAATATTGGCAAGAGGGTGAACATAGGTGTATTTGAGTCGATCATTTTCGGGAGACCTGATTCGCTTGGCAACAACTATCAGTTGAAATATCTAAATCCCGTCATATTTTATAGAGCAATTGAACAACAGAATGGAAGCTCAGATAATGCCCTTCTAGGATTAGATTTCAAATGGCTTGTGTTACCCAAAGTATCACTCTATGGACAGCTGATCTTGGACGAATTTCTTCTCGAAAACCTCAAGAAAGGTGATGGATGGTGGGGCAACAAATACGGAATTCAACTTGGCGGCAGGTACATTGACGCTTTCGGAGTAAGTAATCTAGACTTTCAATTTGAGGGCAACCTTGTTCGACCTTACAACTACAGCCATCAAAACATATACACCAACTATGCTCATTATCGTCAGCCATTGGCGCATCCATTAGGGGCCAACTTCAAGGAATTAATCGCTATTGTGAGATACCAGCCTATCCCGCGACTACAGCTAACTGGTAAAATCATTAGTGCCAATTATGGCTTGGATGAGGTCGATGCGAATCGTGGAGGTGATATTCTTAAAAACTATGGCACTCGAGGATTACCGCCAAATATACCCCAAGATATCGGGCACACCATTGGTCAAGGAGTCAAAACCACATTAACATATATGGACTTTACAGCTAGTTATCAGTTCAAGCACAACCTTTTCATAGACCTCAAGCAAATCATGCGCAACCAAGAAAGTGCTGATGATCAATTTGATCAAAAAACGAACTTCTCTAGCATATCTCTGCGATGGAACATAGCACAAAGATTACAAGAGTTCTAATCACTTTACAAGGGATGATTTTGCCTTATTATTTACAAGAAATGATTCTATCTCTTAATGATAATTAATTCATTAATTTTGCTGTTGCAAAATCCTATATGAAAACATACTTAAGAATACTTTCCTACGCCCGTCCTCTTGGACTTTACGTGCCTCAATACATACTATACACTATCATTTATGTGGTATTCGGATTGGTATACATGGCACTGATGATGCCATTGATCAGTGTTTTGTTTGACAGTTCTACGGAATCTTTGGTTCAAGGTGAGATGCCTTCTTTCACACTCAGCATTGAGTATGTGAAAAGCATATTCAACTACTACTTCAATGACATTATTATTAACCATGGTAAGATGGGAGCATTGAAATTTGTTTGTGTAATCATCGTGGTGTCATCACTCATCTCAAACTTATTCAGATACTTGGCATCCATCATACTTGCTAGAGTGCGTGCCAATGTGATCACCAATTTAAGGGAGCACATATATGACCGTTTGACAAGCCTGCAAATAGGATACTTCTCTAACCAACGAAAAGGAGACCTTATGGCTAGAGTGACCAATGATATCCAACGCATTGAATCTTCTGTAGTCAATAGCCTCAAAGTGCTCGTTCAGGAACCACTCATGATGATTGGTAGTTTTGCATTACTCTTTATGATTTCAGCCAAGTTGACGCTCTACACATTGATTCTTTTGCCAGTAGCCGGTGGTATAATCGCTGAGATTACCAAGCGTCTCAAAGTAAAATCTCAACAAGGTCAGGCCACTTTGGGAGCAGTTACTAACATCATAGAAGAAACCTTAAGTGGAGTCCGCTTGATCAAAGCCTTTACTGCCAAAAAGGTCATGCAAAACAGGTTTGGTAAAGAAGTTAAAAAATATGGCAGAATCACTGTCTCTATGACCAAGAAATCAGAGTTAGCCTCACCAGTATCAGAGTTTTTAGGCTTAGTGACTATCTCAGGCATCATGATTATCGGTGGCAATATGATATTTGGTGGATCAAACGAGCTCACAGGTGCTCAGTTCATTACCTTCCTAGCCTTGTTTGGTAGAATATTACAACCAGCCAAGAACTTCTCTCGTGGCTTCAGCGGAGTGCAAGTTGGATTGGCATCAGGTGAGCGAGTATTCGAAGTGATTGACGAACAACCGAGCATCAAGGATATAGAAAACCCAATCATACTTGAGCAATTCGATCACAATATTGAGTTCAAAAACGTAGGCTTTGCCTATGAGGACAAACAGGTATTGGAAGGCATCAATATCACTATCAAAAAAGGTGAGACTGTAGCATTGGTGGGTCCTTCTGGTGGTGGCAAGTCGACATTGGCGGATTTGGTGCCTAGATTCTATGATCCTATCAGTGGTTCGATAGTCATTGATGGAACTGACATCAAAAATGTGTCACTCCATTCGCTTAGAAAGCAAATGGGGATTGTCACGCAAGAATCGATCTTGTTCCACGATACCATTGCCAACAACATAGCTTTTGGGATAGAAAACCCAAATGAGGAAGATATCATTCAAGCCGCCAAAATAGCCAACGCACATGAATTCATCATCCAGAGTGATGAGGGATATGATACGGTGATAGGTGATCAAGGGTTGAAGCTATCAGGTGGGCAAAGACAAAGATTGAGCATAGCACGGGCGATTATGAAGAACCCGCCTATTCTGATTCTCGATGAAGCAACATCTGCTCTCGATACCGAGTCAGAAAAGCTCGTGCAAGAAGCACTCACCAATCTGATGAAAAGTCGTACCTCATTAGTCATCGCACACCGGCTAAGCACGATCCAACATGCGGATAAAATATTGGTCATCAAAGATGGAAAGGTAGAAGAACAAGGGAGTCATAGTGAGCTATTAGTCAACAAAGGACTCTATCACAAGTTGATCAAGATGCAAGAGACAGCTTCTTGATGAAGAATTTTAGACAGGAATGTTCCTTATTACAAAAGAAACCACTAAGTTTAGTACTATAACTATTCGATTATGAAAAAACTACGCCTGACCATCTATATTCTTTTCTTTGCATTTAATATTGCACTGTTCCTTTTTACAATTTATATGGACACATATGACAACAAGTTTGAGTTAGGCGCTCTCATTTTACCTAAGATTCCTTTGATGAAATATGGAGCATTGATTGGAGTCGTATTGGTAGCGTTAGATTTCATTATGGACAAGGTGGAGAAGAATGTTTTATCTAAAGAAATAGAAAGAGCAAATAACGAATTGAATGCAGTGAAAGCTCAGTTGTTTGACAAGAGCCAGCCTAAATCAACACCAAACCCAGCTGCTGAAAGTAAAACTGATGCAGCTGATGACAAAGCCGAATCAAACACTAATGATTGAGATGTACACCTATGAGTACATTATCACTTATCACAGATGAACTTCAAGAAGCTCAGAAAGTACTTGAAGCATTCTTATCCAATCCAGAAAATCTAAAAAACATAGAAAGCGCAGCCCAATTAATGGGTGCTGCAATCAAAGAAGATCACAAAATTATTTCATGTGGAAATGGTGGTTCGCATTGTGATGCCATGCATTTTGCCGAAGAACTGACGGGTAGATACAGAGATAATCGTAAGTCCCTTCCTGCAATCGCCATTTCTGATGCCAGTCACATAAGCTGTGTGGGCAATGACTATGGATTTGACTTTGTGTTCTCGAGATTTATAGAGGGAATGGGGCAGTCAGGAGATGTGCTTTTGGGAATCAGTACAAGCGGAAATTCTCAAAACATCATCAATGCAGTCGAGGCAGCCAAAGACAAGGGAATGAAAACTGTAATTCTCTCAGGGAAAGATGGTGGTCAACTCGCTGGATTGGCTGATGTTGAGATTCGTGTACCACACTTCGGATATGCGGATCGTATTCAAGAGGTTCATATCAAAGTTATTCATATATTCATATTATTAATCGAAAAGATGGTACTCTAACAAAGAGTCCATACCAACGATTATTAGCATTTTAATTGGACACTTTACAGCAGTAAAGTATCCAGTCTATAACTATCAAATCGATCCATAATATGCTTGCGAAAACTTTTGGAAGTGCGGTACACGGTGTAGAGGCCACGCAGATCACTATAGAAGTAAATGTACTACAAGGAACAAAAGTATGGATGAGTGGACTTCCAGACAATGCGGTCAAAGAAAGTGCCCACCGCATCGAATCGGCTCTAAAACATTACGATTACAGATTTCCTCGTCAGAAGGTAGTCGTCAACATGGCTCCAGCTGATATCAAAAAGGAAGGATCGGCATATGACCTCCCTATTGGTCTTGCAATACTAAAAGCATCTGGACAAATCACAGCTCCAGAACTTGATCAATACGTCATCATGGGTGAGCTGTCATTGGATGGAGAACTGAGACCCGTCAAGGGAGTGCTACCCATTGCAATCGAAGCGCGCAAGCAGGGACTGAAAGGTTTTATTCTACCGAAAGAGAATGCCAATGAGGCCGCTATCGTCAATAACCTTGACGTCATTCCCGTTTCGAATATCAAAGAGGCCATAGATTTTCTAGACGGAGACTTAACAATCGAGCCAATCGACATCGACACCAGAGACATCTTCTTATCAAAACTCAATGACTATGCAACAGACTTCAAGGATGTGCAAGGTCAAGAGAACATCAAGCGTGCACTAGAAATAGCAGCAGCAGGCGGGCATAATGTCATCATGATCGGACCTCCCGGAGCAGGGAAGACCATGCTTGCAAAAAGACTTCCGTCCATCTTGCCTCCCCTCTCGCTTCAGGAAGCATTGGAAACTACCAAAATACACTCGGTATCTGGCAAGTTGGGAAATGATGGAACACTAATGACCACCCGCCCATATCAAGCTCCACATCATACTATCAGTGATGTAGCACTCGTAGGAGGCGGTGGATTTCCACAGCCGGGCGAGATTTCTCTCGCACACAATGGCGTGTTGTTTTTAGACGAATTGCCAGAGTTCAAGCGCACCGTTTTGGAAGTCATGCGTCAACCGATGGAAGAACGTAGGGTCACAATTTCAAGAGCTAAAATATCGCTAGACTTTCCAGCCAACTTTATGCTGATCGCCAGCATGAACCCTTGTCCTTGCGGATATTACAATCACCCTGAGAAGGAATGTGTTTGCCCTCCTGGCATGGTTCAAAACTATTTGAATAAAGTGAGTGGGCCATTGTTAGACAGAATAGATCTTCATGTAGAGGTCACTCCTGTTTCATTTGATGAGATGACAGCAACTAACCCATCAGAGACAAGCGAGGAAATCAGAGTAAGGGTGATAGCATCTAGAGAAGTACAAAACAAAAGATTCGAAGATTATCCAGATATTTTCTCTAATGCCATGATGCCCTCACAAATGGTAAAAAAAGTTTGCCAAATCAATGAGGCAGGCAAAAAACTACTCAAGACGGCTATGGAAAGACTTGGATTATCCGCACGTGCATACGATCGCATCCTCAAAGTAGCACGTACTATTGCCGACTTATCTGGTAGTGAAGAAATCAAAATAGAACACCTGGCTGAAGCAATTCAGTACAGGAGTTTAGATAGAGAAGGTTGGGCAGGGTGAGAAAAGATAGTAGTGCTATTGATTATGCATAATATGAACATATTTGATATGGACACGAGCTACAAGCTCGCGCCCAATGTCGCTAAGTTAAGTCCAACATGTCATTGCGAGGCACGAAGCAATCTCCCACTAGTCCTCGTTTGCAACGAGGATTCATGAGAACAGCATTTGTAATGCGACATGAAGGAAATATGGAAAAGAGTAAAGGTATGATAGACGAGAGGAGGAAGTGATCATGAGGTATCTATTGAAAACAGCCTACTCTGGCATCCTCGTTGCAAACGAGGACGAGGGTTTGATGATTTGGCTCCAGTAGTTTTGCTACGAGGATTATTCTTGAAGCAATTCAGTACAGGAGTTTAGATAGAGAAGGTTGGGCTGGGTGATTTACACCACCACCTTCGCCTTGTTGTAATTATCTATCGCCACAAAGTAATCTGGATCTTCCAATACATTGACATCACAGATCTTATCGGCTCTTTTGATCAGTGCTACACAGTCATGACTCAAGTGACGCAAATGAATTTTCTTTCCTGCTTTTAGGTATTTCTCATCTAGCTTATTAATCGCTTCGATAGCTGACTGATCCATAATCTTGGACTCTTTGAAGTCGATAATCACCTCATCTGGATCTTCACTCAAATCAAATTTAGAATTAAATAAAGTGGTTGAGCCAAAAAACAATGGCCCAAATATTTCATAATGTTTGATCCCATGTTCATCTGTAAATTTTCTAGCACGAATTCTTAAGGCATTCTCCCAAGCAAATACCAATGCCGCCACAATAACCCCTGCAAATACGGCAATCGCCAAGTCAAAGAAGACTGTCACCACTGTCACCAATACAATCACGATCACATCTGAATTAGGTACTTGATTGACAATCTTGAATGAACTCCAAGCAAATGTCCCTATCACCACCATGAACATTACACCTACCAACGCTGCAATGGGAACCATTTCTATATAAGTAGAACCAAACAGTACAAACCCTAGTAATGCCAATGCGGCTACTATTCCTGACAGTCTTCCTCGACCACCAGATTTGATATTGATGATACTCTGTCCGATCATCGCACACCCTCCCATTCCACCAAATAAGCCATTGATGAAATTGGCAGCGCCTTGAGCAACACTTTCTCGATTGCCACTTCCTCGAGTTTCGGTAAGCTCATCTATCAAGTTCAAAGTCATAAGTGACTCAATCAATCCAATGGCTGCTAAGATCAAGGCGTATGGAAAAATAAAAGTCAAAGTTGCCCAAGTAAAAGGGATATTAGGTATCGCAAATGTTGGTAGCCCTGCCTTGATTCCTGTGCCTCCTCCTGCCACGATAAATGACTTCACCGTTTCGGTTTCCACTCCACCAAAAACAGCTATTAAGGATACTGTAATAATAGCTATCAGTGCAGCAGGTACTTTTTTAGTCAACTTAGGTAGACCGAGCATAATGGCCATAGTCAATAGTACCAGACCAAGCATCGTCCATAATGCTGATCCCGTCATCCATTCTCCATTGGTTTTGAACATGCCTAACTGTGACATGAAGATCACAATCGCCAAACCGTTTACGAATCCCATCATTACCGAATGGGGTATCATTCTTACGAACTTACCAAGCTTTAGAAATCCAGTAGATGCCTGAATAATACCTGTAAGTAATAGTGTAGCAAACAAATACTGTAGCCCTAGATCTGCGCCTAACTCATTCCCTTCTTTCACCAGACTGACCATCACGACAGCAAGTGCACCAGTCGCACCTGAGATCATGCCCGGTCGACCTCCAAAAATGGCTGTCACAATACCCATCATGAATGCGCCATAAAGACCCACTATTGGAGATATCCCTGCAACAAATGCGAACGCTACCGCTTCAGGCACCAATGCCAATGCTACAGTGAGACCCGAGAATACATCATCTTTGATACTTCCTTGTTTCTTATCTATGAATGAGAACTTCATCTTCTTTTCTATTTTGAGGGCGCAAAGGTAGCAATATCCAATTCAAACGCTATAGTTAGTTCAAAATTGGTATACTTGTTATTTGACACCCTACTACGACCTATGAAAACAGTGAAAATTGCGCTCATTATGTTGATTGCTTTATTAGCCTCAGCACTCATTGCATTGAGGGTAACATACGGTGGTGGTGAATATTATCCTGATCTATCTACCCCACCAGCTATTCCTAATGACTCATTAGAGGTTTTCTTCGAATTTGAAGAGCCACTCGGAAATATTGCCGTATCATCGGGTAATCGTGTATTCTTCACTATACACCCAGAATCCCGACCTGATCAAAATAGGCTAATGGAAATTATCAATGGGAAAGCCACTCACTACCCCAACCGTGAGGTACAAAAAGAATATTTTCAAACAGTATTAGGTCTCATGATTGATCAACAGAACAGACTTTGGACGATCGACCATGGGTTTCATGGATTGGGAAGTACTAGGCTATTGGCTTTTGATTTGAGCACTGACGAACTCGTTTATGATCATACATTCAATAGCCAAATTGCACAAGAAGGATCATTCTTCAATGATCTTCAAGTATCGAACGATGGAAGATATATCTACATCACAGATGTGAGTTTTTTCAGAAAAAATCCTGCACTCATAGTGCATGACACGGAAACGAGCACTTCAAAACGATTACTTGAAAATCAAGTTTCAGTAAGCGCGCAAGACTGGATTATTCAAACTAGCATCAAAGACATGGTGTTTTTTGGGTTAGTTGCGCTCAAACCTGGAATTGATGGAATAGCTTTGGATACCAGCGGTGAATACATTTATTATGGCACCATGGCTCATGACAAGCTGTATAAGGTGAGTACTAAACTTCTCCATGAAAGTCATTATATCACCGATAATGATGTGGAAATCGTAGGTAATAAGCCAATGAGTGATGGCCTGACCATAGACTCAGTTGGCAATATTTACATCACCGATGTAGAACACAATGGTATAGCCAAATTAAATCAGAAGGGGAGTTTGACTACCCAAATCAAAGACGATCGTATTAGATGGGCTGATGGGTTAAGCTTTGGAGGTGATGGATATTTATACTTTACAGATAGTGCTATCCCTGATCAGATGATACGTAGCAAATCTCATATCGAAGCAAGCGCCCCCTATCAAATATTTAGATATCGTCCAGAAACAGGTGGAGTTCCTGGACGATAATCCTCTCATTTCAATAAATACAGAAAGTACTATTCTACGAAACTCATTTTAATCATGTTGGTTTTTCCACGTGCATCTATCGGCATACTGGCCGTATTGATATACGCATCGCCAGATTTGAGATGATCGTGATCTACCAATATTTTTTCTATGTCTGCAATAGTTGCATCTGTAGAGACTTCATTGTTATAATAAAAACCTCTCACTCCCCATATCAGATTGATTGTCTTCAGTAGTGGGCGATTGCTAGTGAAAATAAAAATGCCTGCTTTCGGGCGATTAGATGATAACTGAAAAGCAGTATACCCTGATTGCGTCATCCCAATCAATGCTTTCGCACGAATAGCTTTGGCCAATCTACACGCAGACAACACCAATGTATCGTTATAGAAAAAATCAGAATCCCTTACGACAGATACATCATGGTTGAAGTATATCTCGGCATCCTTCTCCACACTCTTGATCGTCTTGACCATACTGGTCACCACTTCTATAGGATACTCTCCTGCCGCAGTTTCCGCAGACAACATAAGTGTATCTGCACCATCCATGACAGCATTAGCCACGTCATTAGTTTCTGCTCTTGTAGGTCGAGGGTTTTCGATCATGCTCTCCATCATTTGAGTAGCAATGATCACAGGCTTGGCTGCATCATTACACTTTCTCACAATACTTTTCTGAACCATCGGTACTTCTTCCATATTGATCTCCACACCTAGGTCTCCCCTGGCTACCATGATTGCATCTGTTACCGCTATGATCTCATCAATGTTATCGACAGCCTCAGGCTTCTCGATTTTCGCAATGATTTTTGTGTTCTTACCTGCATTCTCGATTAGCTTTCTAAGTTCTACAATATCTTCAGCCTTGCGCACGAAAGAAAGTGCCACCCATTCTAAATCATGAGCCAACCCAAAAACAAGATCTTTCATATCTTTCTCTGTAAGTGAAGGAGCCGAAATATTAGAAAATGGCAAGTTGATCCCTTTTCTAGATTTGACATCCCCTCCATATATTACTTCGGTGATCACTTTGTTTCCTTCTACTGACTTCACCTTCAACTCAATCTTACCATCATCAATCAAGATCATTGCACCAGGCTCCACGTCATTTGGCAATGACTTATACACAGTACTACCCATTTGATCATTACCCACCATTTCATCAGAAGTAATAACGAATTCTTGCCCTTTTACTATTTTGGTTCCTTTTTCCATTTCCCCAAGACGAATCTTAGGCCCTTGCAAGTCCTGTAGCATTGGGATATTGGTGCCCATTTCATCATTAAGTGTATTGATATGATTGATCACCTTAAGATGATCTTCATGAGTTCCATGAGAAAAATTTAGTCTAAACACATCTACACCTGCAGAAATTAAATCCCTAAGCCCTTCTTTAGAATTAGTAGCTGGGCCTACTGTAGCAATTATTTTAGTTTTATTAAATACGATTTGTTCTTTCATAGTCATTAAAAGAGAAAATGTTCCCTTGATTTTAGTGTTTCAATATCTATTACATTCACCAACTGCACCTGCTCGATCATTCTAAATTGATTGAGCAATTCAGAACCGGCAAAAGTATGTATTTTTCCATTTAGAGTTATAAAAAAATCGTAATGTTTATGTTCTGGCACCATATATCCTTGTCCTTCTCCCTCCACCAATACAGTCTTATTCTTAAAAAGGCGTAATTCAGTATGATCAGTACTGTATTTGTAGTTGATCAATTGCAACTGTTTATCCTTTGCTCCTAATTGGTGATCCTCAGCTCTCATTAAAGATATATTCAAATGATCATTAATGCGCCAAGCTAACTTATAGTCCTTAATAGGTGTGGAAATTCCATACAACTCAAAGTCATAATCATATTCAACAACTAGTTTTTGCACTTTCATTTTATAATGTTCTATAGTTCATTACTATACATAGAATATATATGTCAGTCCAAGCGTTGATCAAGTCATTATTCGACAGTTAATTAGGGCATATCATCGATTACAGCCTTAAAAAAAATACATTAGATTGATCAAAAAACTTAACCTACACGGTGCAAATCAACAAAAAATAACTTTAAAAAAATTGTTTGACATTAGATTTTAAATGCATTTCTTTGCAGAGTATTTTCACTAATAAAATATTAAACAAATGTCTGAAATTGCACAAAAAGTAAAAGGTATCATTATTGATAAATTGGGAGTTGAGGAGTCTGAGGTTACACCTGAGGCAAGTTTCACAAACGATTTAGGAGCGGATTCATTGGATACCGTTGAATTAATCATGGAATTTGAAAAAGAATTCAACATTTCTATTCCAGATGACCAAGCTGAAAACATAGGAACGGTAGGTCAAGCTATTTCTTACTTGGAAGAGAACGTAAAATAATTTCATTTTATAACATTTAACTTCTTTTATGTCTATAAGAAGAGTTGTAATCACAGGAATGGGTGCTCTGACACCCATTGGAAATAACATCCAAGAGTATTGGAATGGACTTTCTAATGGGGTCAGCGGTGCTGCTCCTATCACCAGGTTTGATCCTGAACATTTCAAAACAAAATTTGCCTGCGAAGTCAAAAACTTTGAAGTGACAGATCATATTGATAGAAAAGAGGCCAGAAAAATGGATCCTTTTACTCAATATGCCATGGTAGCTGTTGCTGAAGCAATGGAGAATTCAGGACTTGATCTAGAATCAATTGATTTAGATCGTGCCGGAGTGATCTGGGGATCAGGAATAGGTGGATTATTGACTTTTCAGGAAGAAGTGAAATCTTATGCCAACGGAAACGGTGTTCCTCGATTCAATCCATTCTTTATACCAAAGATGATTGCAGACATTAGTTCTGGATACATCTCTATAAAGTACGGATTTAGAGGGCCAAACTTCGTAACAGTCTCTGCTTGTGCCTCTGGTACCAATGCGATGATTGATGCGATGAATTACATCAAGCTTGGACACATGGATATTGCTATATCTGGTGGATCCGAAGCAGCAGTCACCGAAGCGGGAATGGGCGGATTCAACGCCATGAAAGCACTTTCGGAAAGAAATGATTCTCCTGAAACTGCTTCTAGACCTTTCGATAAGGACAGAGATGGTTTTGTGCTTGGAGAAGGGGCAGGTGCCGTTATTCTTGAAGAATACGAACATGCAAAAGCACGTGGTGCTACAATTTATGCAGAAGTATTAGGCGGTGGCATGTCTGCAGATGCATATCACATTACAGCACCCCATCCTGAAGGTCTAGGTGCAACTAATGTCATGATCAATGCGTTGCGAGATGCCAAGCTTGACAAAGAAGATGTTGATTATATCAACGTACACGGCACTTCTACTCCTCTAGGAGATATAGGTGAATCAAAGGCAATCAAAAAAGTATTTGGCGATCACGCTTACAAAGTCAATATTAGCTCAACCAAATCAATGACTGGACATCTCCTCGGAGCTGCTGGAGCTATTGAGGCAATAGCATGTGTATTGGCCATCCAAAATGATACTGTACCTCCTACCATCAATCACTTTACAGATGATGATGAGCTAGATTCGAAATTGAATTTCACGTTCAACAAAGCGCAGAAGCGCAAAGTTAATGTAGCGTTGAGCAATACATTTGGATTCGGTGGTCACAATACCTCAATTGTATTTAGAAAAATCGAAGAATAGTGTCTCGTGCAGCTTCAAAGCGCATATTAAACATTTTTCGATCCACGACTATTAAAGATAAGATGCTACTATCTGCCGTAAAATCTATGGTAGGCAGCAAGCCATTAAACATTTCTCTATATAAGCTAGCATTTAGTCATAGTTCTCTCGCTAAGACCAATGATTCAGGGTATAAGGAGTCAAATGAACGTTTGGAATTTCTTGGTGATGCAATACTCGGGTCTATCGTTGCCGAATATCTATTCAAAAAATATCCATTCAAAGACGAAGGGTTTTTGACAGAAATGAGATCTCGAATAGTCAATCGTGAGTCTCTCAATCTATTAGGAAGAAAAATTGGCTTAGCTAATATAGTTGCTTTCGATGCACAATCGAAAGCACGATCACCCAAATCTATTTATGGAAATGCCTTAGAAGCACTGGTCGGAGCAGTATATCTGGATAGAGGATATATATTCTGCAATAAGTTTATCATCAAAAAACTACTGATCCCTCATTTTGATCTTGATGAACTCATCAATACAGACACCAATCACAAGAGTAAGATCATCGAGTGGGCACAGAGGGAAAACAAGACGGTCGCTTTTGATATTATTAATATCAAAACGGTAGGCAATCATAAAGAATTCACTGCCAATGTCCTCATAGGTAAAGAAATGATGGGGGAAGGGTTTGGTTCCAATAAAAAGAAGGCTGAGCAAGCTGCTGCAGCTAAAGCCTGTGGAAATCTCGATATTTAAGCCATGCGAAAAATAACCCTAGCTGGAGCGACACTGAACCAAACACCAATTGATTGGGCAAATAACACTGGGAATATTCTCTCAGCAATCGAAGAAGCCAAGTCAAACAATGTGGATATTCTTTGTCTGCCAGAATTGAGTATTACGGGGTATGGTTGTGAAGATTTGTTCTTGAGTGAGTGGATACATGTACGAGCTAGCGAAGAATTAATAAAGATACTTCCTCATTGTCAGAATATCACAGTTGCCATTGGACTTCCTGTACTCCTCGATGGAAAGGCATACAATTGCAGTGCCTTGGTTGAAAATGGGAAAATTTTAGGATTCTCTGCAAAACAGCATCTCGCCAAAGATGGTGTACACTACGAAACAAGGTGGTTCACCAACTGGCCAAAAGAAACCCAATCTACTTTATCCATTGGTAAGAAGTCATACCCAATTGGGGATTTAACCTATGACATCAAAGGTGTTAAAATAGGATTTGAAATATGTGAGGACGCCTGGCGAACAGATCGCCCTGCTTGCCGATTGGTCGAGAGGCAAGTTGACTTGATACTCAATCCTAGTGCCAGTCATTTTGCATTCGAAAAGACCAAAACTAGGCAAGACTTAGTGATCAGTTCATCAAAAACTTTCAATTGCACCTATGTTTATGCCAACCTACTTGGCAATGAAGCTGGTCGAATGATCTATGATGGAGAAATTCTCATTGCTCAAAAAGGGAATTTATTTGCGAAAAACGAGCTCCTTTCTTTCCTACCTTATCAACTTTCAAAAGTCACTTTAGATCTTGATGGTAAAAATGATCAACCGAATAATTTAACTGCTGACATTACTAAAAATGAAGAATTTGAGAAAGCATCAGCTTTAGCATTGTATGATTATTTACGAAAAAGCAGAAGTAATGGCTTTGTACTCTCACTAAGTGGTGGTGCTGACTCAGCTTGCTGTGCAGTACTTGTAGGGTCAATGGTCAAATATGCCATCCGTACTCTGGGAGCTGACAAATTTTTAACCAACATCAATCAAGAAAAATTAATAGATCAATTGCCTTCTTCTGATCATGCCAAATTTATAATGAGCAAACTACTCGTTTGTGTCTATCAGTCATCAGCAAACAGTGGTTATATAACTAGAAATGCAGCAGAGAATTTAGCGTTATCTATAGGAGCCTCTTACCATCAATGGTCAATCGAGGAAGAAGTAAGCAGCTATTCCAAAAAGATAGCGACTGTATTGGGAAGAGAGTTGAATTGGGATCAAGACGATATTGCCTTGCAAAACATACAGGCGAGAGCCAGATCACCGATTGTTTGGATGATGGCGAATATCAACAACTCATTGTTACTAACTACTTCCAACAGAAGTGAAGGTGATGTGGGCTACACCACCATGGATGGAGATACCAGTGGTAGTATCGCTCCCATCGCGGCTGTTGATAAGCCATTTATCAGGCAATGGCTCAAGTGGGCTGAAGTATCTCTCAACTATACAGGGCTAGCTGGCGTCAATGCTCAAGCTCCAACTGCAGAGCTCCGCCCAAGTGACGACAACCAAACAGATGAGGGCGATTTGATGCCATATGATATTATGCTGGCTATAGAGAAGTTAGCTATCGCCAAACATATGTCTCCAATCGAGGTTTATAAAATTCTTTCCACTTATTACTCAGAGTCATCTGAAAGAGGCTCTAATACTTCAAAAACTCAGGGTTCTCTACGAGTAACTTTGAGTGATTTGAAGAAATACATCTCTAAATTTTATAGATTGTGGAGCATGAATCAGTGGAAGCGAGAACGCATCGCTCCATCTTTTCACCTTGATGATTACAATGTTGATCCAAAAACTTGGTGCAGATTCCCGATCCTGTCAGGTAGTTATAAAGAAGAGATAGAGCGGATGAATAAATTATGAAATCAACTATAGTTTCCTGACATTTGCGATCATTTTAATAAAAACAAGTATGCAGTTACAGTCAGTAATATTAGTTCTGATTTTCATAGTAGGTTTTACTGGGATAGTCTTTGAACACAACCTTAAAGTCAATAAAAGTTGGATAGCCTTGGCCACTGGTTCAGTTATGTGGATGGTGGTATCCTATGGGAGCACTTATGAGGAATTACATCTGGCTATCATGCATAGTTCTGCAGAGATTTTCGAATTGATCATGTTCTTGATAGGCGCCATGACCTTGGTGGAAATGATGGCTCATTTTAGATTTTTTTCTTGGATCGAAGCCAAACTGATCGAGCGTAACATCAGTAATGTTTCACTATTTTGGATACTTGGGTTTATCACATTTTGTGCATCTGCTCTATTGGATAATCTCACGAGTACTTTGGTGATGATCCAGATTGGTAGACATCTCTATATCAAAAAAGTAAATTTTAATATCTATGTCGTCAATGTAGTCATTGCCGCCAATGCAGGTGGAGCCATGTCTCCTGTAGGTGATGTGACAACTATTATGCTATGGCTGGCTCAAAAATTTACGGCCTGGGAAATCTTAATAAAAGGTATACTCCCATCATTAGTAGCATGGTTAGTGCCTCAGACATTGCTCACCTCCAAGATATTAGTGGAAGATCGTTCCGGTAGAGAGATCAAGGAAGTATTGCCTTTACAATGGAATATCATAATCATGGGTTTAAGTACATTTGGTTTAGCAGTTCTTGTCAACATTCTTCACTTACCCCCATTTTTTGGTATTCTATTCGGGTTAGGAATTATTGCAATCGTGATAGACCTAAAACTTAAAAGAGGAAAGCTAAAAAAAGAAGAAGGTCATATTGTCAACGTAATCAAAACAATTGACATGGCCACCATTAAGTTTTTTGTTGGGATATTACTCGCAGTTAATGCGCTTCAATTTCAAGGAATTTTAGGCCATATAGCGGACTTCATGTTTGGTACAGACCCAGCCAATAATCCAACTGCCATAGTGATAGGACATA
>Ga0316189_10002979_pt1 | contig 16493 bp, 15 predicted proteins | sample LowCovwburrow_MG_FD_204930 | JGI IMG/M metagenome (GOLD analysis project Ga0316189, IMG submission 204930) | Coastal sediment microbial communities from Maine, United States - Lowes Cove worm burrow | ecosystem: Environmental > Aquatic > Marine > Coastal > Sediment | place: USA: Maine... | reverse complement strand
AAGCCGGGGAACGCGGCAGATGTGCCCTTGTGGACCGAAACCCCAGCGGGGCCGGGCCTTTGCGCCCCTGGTATCGCGTTGCACCTCGCTCATTGGCAGCTCACGCATTTGCCTTGGGCCAACTTCGCTCGGTGCGCCTTGCACGAAGGAGCGCAAAGACGCCGGCGCGATCGCAGCAATTGTTCAGGCCTTCCCTAGACGCCAGCGCTGGAATGAGTCGGAATGCGATTCGCGCGAATTGATCAGGGCTTGCCTGAAACGTTGCTGGATAGTCCCGCCGCGGTCAAGAGGCGGTGCACATGCTCCACCGGAATCGCGTAGGTGATGCCGCTGGGCTGGGACTGAAGGTGGCGTTCTCTATCCTGTACGAAAATCTTGTTCACGACGCCCACCACCGCGCCCGTCAGTGGTCGATACACCGGGCTTCCGCTATTGCCGGGATAGGCATTGGCGTCTAACTGGTAGACCAGATAGCGGGACCGGAATCGACCCATTTTACGCGGGTCAATCTCATCCACATTGGTGTCGGCGATGACAATTGGCGTGACGCTGGCAAGCGTACCCCGATGGGTCGCGGGGTACATACCCAGTATCGTACCAAGAGGAAACCCGGTGAAGGCCAGATCGCTGCCTTCCACCTCCGGTGCCGGGCCCGCAAGCCTTACCACCGGGAGCGGGCGGCCCTCCACCCACAGCAAGGCCAGGTCGTGTTCCGGATCGTTTATCTTGACCCGCGCCCGCCGGGCTCGTACCCGATCGCCCTTGCCCACGAACACCGCCAGGAACTCATCCTCTTCCAGATCAACCTGCGGAGGCAGAACGTGAGCATTGGTCACCACATGGTTGCCGTCGGCCACCGCAAAACCGGTACCGTGAAACTCCCCCGCCGGTCGGCGATTGTATTGCATGGTGCCGACGCCAACCACGGTCGGTTTGATTTGCTGAACCGTCTGTGGAAAGCCTTGGTTTTCAGCGCCCGCCAGTCCCGGCGCAAAGCAGAACAGAAGCCAAGCGACCGGTAAATACCGAATCACCTTTCGGTATGGTATCGGCCTAGACGCAGCCTGGTTGCGCTTCTTCCACCCCGCGCAGCCCAAGGGGTCAGTATGCATTCTTGTCGCTGAAGCCCTTCACCAGGGTTTTGAGTATGATTCGAAGGTCGAACCAGATGGACCAGTTCTCGATGTAGTACAGGTCCAGTTCAACCCGTTTTTGCATTTTTTCCAGGGTGTTGGTTTCACCACGATAACCATTGACCTGGGCCCAGCCTGTGATACCGGGTTTGACCTTGTGCCTGAGCATGTACTGATCCACGGACTCCTTGAACTGCTCATTGTGTTCAATCGCATGTGGCCGTGGTCCGACGATTGACATTCGGCCCTGCAGCACATTGATGAATTGTGGGAGTTCATCCAGACTGGAACTGCGCAGCAGGCGGCCCAGGGCCGTTACCCGCGGGTCATCCCGCACCGCCTGGGTCAGCCTGCCGCTGTGCTCTTCGTGTATGAGCATGGTACGGAATTTCCAGACTTCAATGGGTTCTCCGTCCCAGCCATGGCGAACCTGCTTGAAGAAAACCGGCCCGTGTGAACTCAGCTTGACCAGACCGGCAATGAGCAACATCAGCGGGCTGATGGCAAACAGAATCAGGAAGGCCAGAACCCGGTCTTCTATTTCTTTCAGAAAATGGTCGAAACCAACCATCGGCGATGAGGTGAGATTGAGGACCGGTATTCCGCCCACCTCGCTCATAGAATGGTTCAGGAGTCTAAACTGGAAGATATCCGGGACCATGCGGACGTCAGCGGTGGAATGACGCAGTTCATGAAGAACCTGCTTTACCCGATTCTCAGCGCGAAACGGGAACGCCAGCCAGACTTGGTCGATGCGCTCGCGTTGAACGAATAGCCCAAGTTCCGCTATTCGCCCCAGCAGGGGCAGGTTGCCGATATCGGCCAACCGCTCCAGCGGCCGATCATCGAAATAACCCACGACCTCGAGTCCGGTCCAGGGCATTTGTCGCAGGCGTTCGCCCACCCTGACGCCCAGCTCGCCGGCTACCACCAGCACCACTTTTCGAGTATTGAAACCACGTGACCGCACGCCCCGCAGCAGCACCCTCAAGCTGACTCGGAATACCATCAACCCGAACCAACTGAACACCATCCAGTGCAGTACCCACGCCACCTCGACCGTGTGGGCCTGCTGGGTTATGAACGCAACCGAGGACAGACCGAGAAAAACCGAGGCCCAAGCACCCGTCGCAACCCACAGTTCACCGGTCACTGAACTGCCGCGCCAGGCACGGTAGAGAGCGGATCGGTTAAACAGAATCAAAGAGAACAGGAGGCCTACCACCACCGCCATTTTGTAGCTGACGGGCATGGCCATGGTGCCAAAAAGCCAATAGTAGGACGCCAGGGCCGCGACAAGCATGGCGACTAGGTCTAGGGCACGAAGTGTGAGTCCTAAGATCACCGAATGCTCATCAAGTATGCCTCGCTCACTCATGTGACACTCAGTTGCCTCCGCAAACCGTGTCGATTTAGGCCTCAAAGCACCTAATGTGCCAAATGTAACAAGGATGCAGGGCCCGTGTCCCCACTCAAGGACCTAACAGGCCTCTGATCTGTTCTGAACGAGGCGGATTGGGGGGCTGAAATGCGCAGGTTCAGGGCGCAGATCGCGGGTAACAGCTGTTCTACCGCCAAGAACCCCAACGATGACACTGTGCATTTAAGCCCCGAGATGCGTGTTATGCGTGTCAACAAATGGATCAGAGGGGCCTTTGGCGCCCCGTATCGAGATTGTTGACCAATTCCGTCACCAGTTGAGGTGGCGCTACTGCATCGGTTCCGTCTTGGCCGCTACGGGTCCTTCTGGCGCAACACTCGGGTCAGCCGAACAAAACCATCGGTTAGACGATCCACGTTCCGCTCCAGCATCTCGATGCGTCGTTCCAGACGGGCCACGTCACTCTCTTCTTGACCATCACCTTGAACGGGTTCCAGATTCGCCAATACCGAATCCAGTTCGTCGCGGATCTCGCTGTCGTCATCGGAAACCGTACCTGCCGCTTTGAATACCATAGGCTGAGTCCGGTCATCCGGTCCCGGTTCGGCAATTGGCGATGCCAGAGGGGGGGGGCTGCGATCGTCCGCTGGGCTCAGTTCGTCCTTCATTTCCTTGGCCACTTCTTTCACTTCGGCTGTGCCAAAAGTGTGCAGTTCCTCCAGGTACCCATACAGCATGAGCCGGTCGCATAGAATGTTGATGCGTCTGGGTACACCCTCACACATTTCATGGATGGTACTGATCGATCCGGGCCCGAAAACCGGGTCGTCCCGCCAACCCACGATGCCCAGACGATGCTGAATGTAGCCGTTTGTCTCTTCCTCGGTGAGTGCGCTCAGGTGACACGAGGCGATGATGCGTTGACGCAGTTGTTCCAGGCCGGGCGATTGCAGCGTGGATCGGAACTCCTCCTGCCCCAGCAGGAAGCTCTGCAGCAGTGGCTTGTCGGAAATCTGAAAATTGGACAGCATTCGCAGCTCTTCCAGGGTCTTGGCGGGGAGATTTTGCGCCTCGTCGACAACCAACAGAACCCGGCGGTCGCTGCGTGCATGGGAGGCCAGGAAATCCTCCAGGCGCTTGATCAGCACGGCCTTAGATACGCCTTCATAATCAATGCCAAAAGCCGCCACAACCATGGTCAGCATGTCATCGGCGTCCAGCTGCGTGGTCACCAGCTCCGCCGCGATCACTTTGTCTGGATCAAGTTCGGCGAACAGATTTTTGACCAGGGTCGTCTTACCGGTTCCGATGCCCCCGGTAATGACGATGAAGCCTTCGTTCTGCGACAAGCCGTAGCGCAGATAGGACATGGCGCGCTTGTGGCCGCTGCTGCCAAAGAAAAACCGGGGATCTGGGGTCAGCTGAAACGGCTTGCCATTCAGTTTGTAGAACGAGGTGTACATTCAATTGCCTTGTACAGTGGGTCGGCGAGGCCGGGCATTCCAGGGAAGCGCTGGTCCCTTCGCCCTTTGGGGCGAAATCCAACAGGGCCGGTATCATAGCGACCGCGAAGCATCGTACCCGTCTGTTTCGCACCCGCGAATACGACGGTACGTGCATGCGAGCACAATCGAGACTCCCCAGGGATACCATCTGATCTATTCGTGAACGTGTATCTTGGGACTGAAATGCACAGCTTCATCGTTGCAGATCTTGGCAACAGAACAACTATTACCTGCAATCTGCCCCGCGTTCCGCCCCTTGAATCTGCGCATTTCACCCTCCAATCTGCTTCGTCCAGAATAAATCAGAGGCTCCCTTGCCCCTGAATCTACTGCGGATCGGGTGAGCGGTCCATAGCCAGGCGTATCGCAGCCCTGAGCTGTATTGGGTAAACTTGAGTCTGCGATTGCGCGCCATTGCAACAGCCAGGAGTGGTTGATGCGGGTTCTGCATGCCACGTTACATTCATCAACCTGGACCGATACCTCTGCAATGTCGAGACCTCCCGTTGAACTTGTCTGCCGTGAAGACTTAGCGGCTCACCTCAGCCGCAACAGCGCCCCCTATTCCGATCCGGTGGGTCGAATCCAATGGGGCGAGTTGAGGCTGGACCGTTTTTGGTTGCCCGAGGCCGCGATCTCGCTCCAGGGCGTGTCGGAGTTCGATCGTCTGCCGCAGGCGCAGCGTCAGCGCCTCTCTCAGATGGAGTTCATCAATTTCATTCAGATGGGCATCTGGGTCGAGAACCTGTTTATCGAACGCATCGCCAGGGGTCTTCGCCACCCCCCGGATCGATTGGCGGAGCATCGCTACCTGCTTCATCAAATCCGCGAGGAAGCCGGCCACAGTCTGATGTTTCTTGAGCTGATCGATCGGTCCGGTCTGCCGCGTTTGCAAATGCCGGCGCGTGGTCTCCGTCTTGCCGCCGCACTGGGTCGTCATCTGCCCTATGACTGGCTGGGGTTCTGGCTGGCGGTGACCATCGGCGAAGAGATTCCGGATCGATTGAACCGATACCTGCGCAGACACGGCGACGCCGTCGACCCCGTGATTCGAGACCTGGTGACGACCCACGTCGTCGACGAGGCGCGACACATCGCCTACGCCCGCTGTCGAGCCCAGAAACTGCTGGACGGAGCGTACGGGCCCAACGTCCGCTCAATGGCGCTGCTGATGCGGCCGATATTGCGCCAGTTCGTCCGAGCTTTCTATTTTCCAGGCCCGGCGGTTTATCGGGCTGCGGGGCTGGAACAGGCCGAGACTTGGGTGCTACGGGCGCGGACAAACCGCCACAGATTGGATTTTGTTGAGCAATGCGTGCGCCCCGTTCTGCGGAGTTTCGAGACCCATGGATTGCGACTCGATTGGCGTTGATGCATTTGGGACATTAGACGGGATGGGCGTTCAGTAGCCGCTGGAACTCGGTCAGGTGCGTTGCGCCTGAATCGGCCAGAATCTGGCTGACGTCCTCCAACTCTGACCGATACTCGCTCTGGGTCAGCCGTCCACGAATGAGCTCAAAACGCAGGTATACCAGGTACGTGTTCAAGACATCGGTTTCGCAATAATCCCGAATGCCCTTCACATCACCGGCCTGGAAACTGTCCCACACCTTTGAACCATCCATACCCATTTTGCCGGGAAATCCTAACAGCGTGGCGATCTCGTCCAAGGGCGCGGTGGCACGTCCCTGGTAGCCTGCGAGGACATCCATCAGATCGGTATGGCGCCAGTGGAAGCGGTTGAGGTAGTTGTTCCAGCGAAAGCCGCTGTCCTCTTCGCCGGTGTCCCAATATCGGGGCGCGGCGATGCCATGCAGCAGGGAACGATAGTGCAGCACGGGCAGATCGAATCCGCTCCCGTTCCAGCTGATCAGAACCGGCGTGTAACGCTCTATACCCTCGAAAAAGCGCTCGATGATGTCCTGTTCGCCTGACTCCAGCGTGCCCACTGACCAGACCCGGAACTGGCCGTCAGCGCGGCGCATGGCGATTGAAATGGCCACCACCCGTTGCAGGTGCAGGCGCAAGAAATCTGATCCGTTCCGTGCCCGCTGCCGATTGAACATTGCCTCCGCCACCTGGTGATCGTCCAGATCCTGGAGATCGAGCAAACGCCGCCCGCCCGCCACGTCCGGCACCGTTTCGATGTCGAAGGCCACCAGATTGGCCGCCAGGCCCACCATCTATTTTTGTTTCCAGTTTCCGCCGGCGCCCTGATACCACCATCCATTGGGCGCATTGGCTATCCAGCGTCTGGCGAAGGTCGCCTGGATGTCCGCCTGCCATTCCGGATGCCCGTTGGCCTTGGCGATCTCAGCGTACAGGCCGTTTCGGTCCCGATTGTCTTGGGCAACCAAGTCCTGCGCCTGTTTGCGACTCTTTAGATCCAGTGCCTTGAGATCTCGCACTGTCAGCAACCCATTATTGGTCAGCCCGATGGCACCTGCGGCATACATTGGCTCCAGCAAACGATGACGTTGTTGCATGCTGGCCTGGATCTGGCTGATGGCGGGGGTGGATACATTCAGATCGGGTTCAGCCGCGTCGGCGGTCGGGATGATCGCCGCAAAGAGGCGTGCTGCCAGGCGGCCATATGCAGTGTCGCCTGCTCCGGATTGGGCAGGGCTGCCATCCGGTGCGTCTTCAGCATCCTCGCCCCAGACGTCTTCAATGATGCGATCGGCCGCGCGTTCCGCCGCGGCAGCCGGAAAGTATACATTGATGGTGACACAGGCGACCAAGGCCAATAGGCTCGCCATCAGTCCGGCGCGTTTCATCGTTTCCATTCCACTCCCCTACTCAACAACAGGGCCCGAGCTGCGGGTGGCCGCCTGAAGCCGTGTGACCAGCTCATTCCAATCCACTCGCCGTTCGTAACCAATCACATCGATGCGCGGCAATCCGCCACCCTCAACCAGATAGTACCCACGCGCTGCGGCGGATACACCTTCCATTTCGCACACGTTGTTGGCCAGGTGGCAGCCTATTCCCAGCCGACGGTAACCAAAGTCCTTGAACATCCCGATAAAGCCCTTGGAAAGTATGGCCGCCGCATTGCCGCCGCCGCCGATGGACGACAGATTTTCCACCGCCCGCTGGCTGATGCGCCGCTTTGATCGATCGCCCTCGGGCGTTCCCAGGAACGCATCGAACTGGACTGGACGCCAGTTCTGAAGCTCCAGTGCCCGTATACGCCCATCCAGTCGGCCTTCGATACGGCCAAAGGCATAGGTCTGGGTCAACGCCGCAAGATCCAGGCCGTTGATTCCGATGTCCGCGGTCAGTCTTGGGATCAGGCCCAGTGGTTGCTCGACGCGTAGATCCGTGATGGTTACATCGCCATCGAAGGCACGGATCAGCAGCGCGCCGCCCAGCGTCAGTATTCGGTCCCGGTAGACCGCCTTGGGCACCATACCGGACAGATCGCCCCTGAGCACCGGCCATTCCAGGGCTTCGCTGAGTTGCTCCAACGACACGCCACTCAGACGCCCGTCCAGGTTCCAGGCTGCCTGTGGCGAGCGGAAATTTTCCGCACCGAGTCGATCCAGGTGCAGGAATCCACCCAATAGTGGTACTGACAACGGTTCAGTCAGTTCCATGGCGCCGCCGCGGGTTTCGAATTCGAAACCCGCGTGGCCGGTGGGTACCTTGTAAAACTGGGATCCCGCCCAGCCGAAACGGCTGCGTCCGATCGAATCCCGACGCCAATCCAGATCGATTGATAGATCCTCGAATGAGATGCGTTGCAGGGTGTCCCGTATCCAGGCCCCTTCACTCCGCAAACGCAGGTTGACCGGGTCACCGTGCACAAGCTCAATGTGAGCGGTCGCCCGTCCACCGGTCTGCAGATCACCCAACAGCGTGCCGGGCGCAAACGGTTGGACATAGGTGACGTAGGCTTTGCCCGAGTCCAGCACCTCGAGGTCGATCTGCGCGGTCGCGCGACGCCAATCCCCTGCGGCGGCGGTGGCGGCGGCCACCACCGTGCCAACGCCCGAGTGATCCAGATAAAAATGCTTTATTGCCAGGGCCTCGGGTGTCGCACGGGCAATCAGACGGAACTCGATCGGTGCGCCGGATACTGCTTCGATCAGCATCGGGTCCGCGAAAACCAGGCCGGTGCGCCATTGCCCGTTGCTCGAGAAATCAACTGACCCTTGGTGCAACGAGGCCTGTGTGGTCAGTGACAGATCGATATTTTCGCCTTCAAGGCGGCCGTTTGCGTCGCTGAAGTTGAGTGCCCGACCGCGTATTCGAGCGCCGATGGTCATTGCACCCTCGGCATGGCGTTCGACCCGCATGGTGCCATTGATCCGGCCCCGGACAGTCAGTTCATCGATGTCTGTATTCAGCAACCTCAAACGGGCTTGTATCCAGCTCAGGTCCAACCCCTCGAACTCGGCATCGATCGCCCATGACCGTTCCGTCCCGGCAGCCTCGAGACGCACTAGACCCGTTTCCAGGTCGACCACCATGTCTTTTATGCGAAACGCACCCAGGCTTCGTTCAAACCGGAACGAAAACGTCTCGATTGCATCGACCAACAAAGGATGATCGGCCTCCATGCGTCCGCCGCTGCAGGTAATACCGTCGCTGTGAATCTGCAGCCGCGCGCAGCTTAACTGCAGGCCGGTGACGGGGCCGAGCGGTTCGGGTAGCACCAGGGCGTCCGCGCTTAGAATCAGGCGTTGATCGGCCAGCGACCACCCCAGTGCGAGTCCCTCGAGGGTCCAGCCGGGCCCGCTAAGGTTGCCGATATCCAGCCCCAGTTCATCCACTGCCCATGTCACTCCGCCGACCAGACAAATCAGCAGAGTCAATAAGACATGCAGGGTGGTCGACCGCGATGCTGTGGAGCGTTTTACCGCTGGTGTTTTGACAGGCTGAAACTCACGGAACCCGGATGCGGGCAGACAGTTCATTTGCTCAGCCGGGTGTGAACACGCCGGTGGACAGATACCGGTCGCCTCGATCACACACAATCACCACGATCACCGAGTCCGTTACCTCGGCGGACAGGCGCAGGGCCGCGGCCACCGCACCGCCGGACGACACCCCGGCGAATATACCCTCTTCAGTTGCCAGGGCACGGGCGGTGGCCTCCGCATCCTGTTGTCCCACATCCATGATCCGGTCAACCCGATCGGGCTGGTAAATCTTTGGCAGATAGGCTTCGGGCCAGCGTCGGATGCCTGGGATCTGGGATCCGTCGGTGGGTTGCACCCCGACGATCTGTATGTCAGGCGCCTTGGACTTCAGGTATCTGGATACCCCCATAATGGTGCCGGTCGTCCCCATCGAACTGACGAAATGGGTTACCCGCCCGTCAGTGTCACGCCAGATTTCAGGTCCGGTGCCCTCAAAATGGGCCAACGGGTTGTCTGGGTTGGAGAATTGGTCCAGCACCCGTCCTTCGCCGTCCGCAGCCATTTGTGCCGCGATATCCCGTGCCCCCTCCATACCCTGTTCCCGGGTGACCAGCCGGATTTCGGCGCCATAGGCTTGCATTGATGCGCGTCTTTCTGCGCTCATGTTTTCGGGCATCAGCAGAACAAGACGATAGCCCTTGATGGCCGCCGCCATCGCCAGCGCGATGCCGGTGTTGCCACTGGTCGCTTCGATCAGTGTATCGCCAGGTTTGATGTCACCTCGAGCCTCCGCATGCTGGATCATACTCATGGCTGGGCGGTCCTTGACCGAACCTGCGGGATTATGGCCTTCGAGCTTGCCCAGAATCTGATTCGTACAGACACCCGGCAATCGCTGCAGGCGTACCAGCGGAGTATTGCCGATATGAGCTTCGACGGTAGGGAGTTCGGTATTGTGCATGTGTCCGCGGAACTCTACTTTCGGTGGTCTGGGCCAATGGGTGGGTTTCGGTCAGCGACGTGCCCGTGGTTGACTCGTCGAATTACGAAGCCGTGTGTGGTCAGCGAACCGGTTCGCTAACTGTTGTGCTTGGTTGCAGTGCCAGGGCACCAGATCGATCTGATGCCCTGGAACCAAAAAAACGTTTTTTTCTTCAGCGGGTTGTGGGTATGTCCGGTTTTACCATGGGGCAGGTGTGGCATCAGCATCGTAGCCCCTCATCCAGTCGTGCCCCGGTTTGCGCATGCCCGAATCATATCGCCTCAATCGATCTCAGGCTGGCCCAACAACGGTGGCTGCTTGCCCAGCCTCGGACTGCAATTCTGGTATTATTCCGGGGTATGTCGCAAGGGATTTACCGCCCCGGATGAGGGGAGCGGCAAGGGCAGTCAACGCAGAGTGGACCCTCAGGGATTTCGGGAGTCTGCCATGCACCACTCGGCGCAAGTGAGATTGTGGCCATGACTTTGGGCTTGGATTTGGCTACGCACGCTTTGGCTGAATCGTCTCTCGTCGGGTTCAAAGCAGTGCCCAGCCAGCGACGCGGCGCTGGGCGCCTGGCATGTGTGCACTCGTTGACTGAAACACGATCCGCGCTAACGGCCACGGGTTTTCCTGGAGGCGGTTCGCGATGGCCTCGTCTGTCTTTGTGTTTCGCCACGCGCTGGGAATCTAGTGTCCCGTCCCATGAGTGCATTGCATCTCCGCAAGGCGAGAAGCGCCCAGGCGCTAGGCGGGGGCGGGCGCAGAACTGGCCTGCGCCCATTCAAGCGCGCTTAACACCGAGGATGGGCACTTATCGCCTTGACCGTCGGGAACGCCCCAGATCCGCCACTGCTGCGTTGCAGCTGCTCGGCAGAGCCTTGCTACACCCTTCGTTACTGCGCCTTGCATTGGCGCAACCGGGGCGCTCTGAAACGCTACGAACTTACGGGACGGGACACCAGGTGACCGCATGATGTTCAGAGGCATCCGAAATCGCGTTTTGCTGGTCGCTCTGGCGCCGGCCGCGATGCTGGCGCTGGTGTTGGTAACGTATTTGACCAACACTCGAGTGCAGGATTTGGAGCAATCACTGGTCAACCGAGGGCAGGCGATCGTGGCCCAGCTTGCTCCGGCCAGTCAACACGGCGTCCTGTCGTCCAATCGTGACGAACTCACCCGGCTGGCCCGGTCCGCTGCCGAGGCACCGGATGTGGTGCGGATTCGGATCTACGATACCGAGCGCAGGCCGCTGGTCGACGTGCGCTCGGAGAACACCAATAGCCAAGACGTTGAACTGGTGGCAACGCCCGTCCCTGGGGACAACACGCTCAGGGTTCAGGGGGTGATTTTTCTCGATCTGCTGCCTGCAGGCCCGGGCGCCGGCGAGTCACAGTCTGGGGTCATGGCACGCGGTGACGGCATAACGCCGGAGGTGATAGGGCATCTGAGCGTGGATCTGTCCCGCAGCTCCACCCATGCCCGCCAGACCGAGGTCATACTGACCAGTCTGGCGCTGACCCTTCTGTGCCTGGTGTTGGCAGCCGGATTGGGCCTGATCATCGGCCGAAGCGTCATCCAACCCGTTTTGCGTTTGGAAACGGCGGTGCAGGAACTGCGCCGCGGCAATTTGGAAGCCCGGCCTGATGTGCGGGTCGAGGGCGAATTGGGGAGCCTCGCCCGCGGCGTTGCGGCCATGGCGAAAAGCCTGCGTGAGTCACACCGTTTTCTGCAGCAACAGGTGGAGCAGACCACGGCGGAAGTGCGCGAGACCATGGAGGAACTTGAGGTCAAGAACGCGGAGTTGGATATCGCCAGACGCCGCGCACTGGAATCGAGTCGGGTCAAGTCTGAATTTCTGGCCAATATCAGCCATGAGATTCGGACACCCATGAACGGTGTCCTGGGTTTTGTCGAGCTGTTGGAAAAGACCACCTTGGATGATGCCCAAAAAGCCTATCTGAGTACCGTTCGAAGCTCGGCGGAGCAGTTGCTGGAACTGGTTGACGATATCCTCGATCTGTCCAAAATTGAGGCTGGGCGCCTCGAGCTCAGTCTTGCCATCTTCGATCCCAGGGCCGCGCTAGAGGACGTGGCTGTGCTGTTTTCGGCCAACGCCCACAAAAAGGGACTCAATCTTGTGGTGGACGTGGAACCTGAGGTGCCCCCGCGCCTGCAGGGGGACCGCGCCCGCATCATGCAAATCCTGGCAAACCTGATCAGCAACGCCATCAAGTTCACCGATCATGGTGGAGTCGAGTTGCACGCCGGCTATGCGTGCGTGGGGGAAGGTGAACAGATGCTGGTGATGCGGGTGCGAGACACTGGCATAGGCATCAGTCCCAAGGATCAAGTTCGTCTGTTCCGGCCGTTCGAGCAGGTTGATGGATCCAGTACCCGACAACAGCCCGGCACCGGCCTGGGTCTGGCCATATCCAGGCGTCTCGCCGAACTCATGGGTGGGCGTATCGATCTGGAAAGCGAGCCCGGCGGCGGCGCCTGTTTCACGGTATCAATACCGGGCCCGCCTGCGGCCATGGGCGAAGCAAATGATAGATCCGCCGAAATACCGGACCTCAGTGGCCGTTGGATTTGTTTGATCAGCCACGATTCGGGTCTGCATCGCGCTGTTGAACATGCGATCCAGCCCGCCGGCGGGGGGGTGATCCACATTGAGACGGTCGAGGAATGCACGCGAGCGCTGGAGCTTGTGGACCCGCTGGATCAGCCGCGCTATGTGATCCTCGACGCGGCGCTGCCGGCAGCCATTCTGGCGCCGATTCGATCGGCATTGAACCGGTTGGCCCCGCGTGTGCCGATTCATCTCACAATATTGGGCCCATGCGGTGGTCACGGAGACGTAGCGCCCTGGACTGGGGAACTAGCGAGTCTGGTTCGGATCGACAAGCCGCCCAGGGGAAGCACGTTGATCCATCGGCTGAGCGCGCAGAATGTGAACCCGACCCCACTGCCTGCGCCCCCATCCGGGCAGACACCGTCAGAGGCATTGATTCCAGCTTCAGCCAATCGCCAACCTCCCGGATTCGTGGCCACCGGATTACCCGTTGCTGAGGGCGCTGATGCCCGGCCTATACTGCTGGCCGACGACAACCCGGTTAACCGAAGACTGGCCTGTCTGTTCTTGCAGCAGATGGGCATCGCGGTGGACGAAGTGGAAGATGGGCAGCAAGCATGGGATGCCTGCGAACACAGGCGCTACGGACTCATTCTGATGGATGTGCACATGCCAAGACTGGATGGCATTGAGGCCACCCGGCGGATCCGCAGCTCGGCGACCGGATGTAATGCCAAGACTCCGATCGTCGCTTTGACGGCTGATGCCTTGCAGTCCGAGCGGGATCGCTTCATGCAATCCGGCATGGATGACTATTTATCCAAACCCATCACCCAAACTGCGCTCAGCGGGATGATACAAACCTGGGTAGGCAAGGAGGTCAATGCGTATGGAAACCCGTGATCCAGAACCCGCAGGTCAGATCGCTTACGATCGCGCCCTGGCGCTGCATCAGGTTGGAGGCAATCCCGCCATTGCCGATGAGCTCATCGGCATGATGCTGGCGGAACTGCCCTCCCAGAAATCTGCGATGTCGGTCGCGTTTCTGGATGCTGACCATCAAGCCCTTCGCCAAGTGGCTCATCGGGTACACGGTTCGGCGAGCTGCTGCGGAACGCCCGCAATCAAACAGGCGTCAGCGGCTTTGGAAGCGGCTATTCTGCAAGGCGATCTGGCGCACATTAGCGCACTCCATGAAACCCTTCAGACTGCCATCGACGGATTGATCGAGTTCATGGGTCCCACCGGTTGATCGATTTCGCAGACTCGTTGCGATCTGTTTGAAGCAAGCTGCGGTAGGCGCCTTCAGGTATTTCGGGCGCGTATCATGGCCTGTTTCATGTCACGCACGGCCATCCCCAGGCCACAGAACAGGGCGCGCCCTACGATCGCGTGACCGATGTTCAATTCGGTCAGTTCGGGTATGGCGGCGACCGGCGCGACGTTGTGGTAGTTGAGTCCGTGGCCGGCGTTGATCTGCAGGCCCAACTCCAGACCAATTCGCGCCGCCTCCTGGATCCGCGCCAGTTCCTGTCTTGATTCCAGTATGCCCTTGGCATCGGCGTATCGGCCGGTGTGGATTTCCACCTTCCCCGCGCCGCATCGAGCGGCCGATTCCAGTTGCTTTGCCTCTGGATCGATGAACAGTGAGATCGCTATGCCGTGAGCGCTGAGTCGCCGACAGGCATCTGCGATCCTGTCAGGCTCGCCAGCGACATCGAGCCCCCCTTCAGTGGTCAGTTCGGCCCGGTTCTCCGGCACCAGGCAACAGTCGGCAGGTCGGATTCGTTCGGCAATGGCGAGCATTTCACCGGTTACGGCCATTTCGAAGTTCATCCGCGTCTGCAACACCTGGCTCAGCAACTCCACGTCCCGGTCCAGGATGTGGCGCCGATCTTCGCGCAGATGAACGGTGATGGCATCGGCCCCGGCTTGCTCTGCCTCCAACGCGGCCTGAATCGGATCCGGATAGCGTCCCCCACGGGCCTGGCGCAGGGTTGCCACATGGTCGATGTTGACCCCCAGAAACAGATCATTCGACGAATTCATTACAGTGTGAGCACCGGCATAGAGTAAGCGCGGACTGTAGCTCCGACTCAGGCCCGCGTCCAGGCTTCGGTCTGTGATCCGGCGCGGGGCTTCATGCTCGTGAAACACCAGCACGTGTCTGCTGCCGCGCCAGTTCGCGGGACCGCAACGGGCGGCCGTTGAGCAGCGCGTCTATGCACGCACGCGTCACCCACCTCATTTCGCGGATCGCACTAAGGTCGGCATCACCGGCCTCGAAACGGAGCAAGCTGTGGCCGCGTATCAATGCCGTTTGAGTATGAGCTTCGACTCGTTTGAATCCCTGTTCCGCCACCAATGTATAGCTGGCATCGGGATTTATGGCGGCATCTTCAAGATCGAAAGTCAGGGGCACCGCGACCCCCAGTTCCTGCAGCAGCACCCATTCAAAGCGGCGCAGGGATTGTTCGAAGTTGGCGTCGGAGATCAGTTGGCCGACACAGTCTCCGTAAGCCTGGAACACTCGTGATACCGGCGCGTCCCGATGCAGTAGCAGCATGCACAACTCATTGAGGTAGAAACCGGCGATTAATGCCTGGCCGGCAGCAGGCCTGGGTCCAGGCCCGCCGTCTTCTACGGTGGTCAAAGTGCCGAGTTCACCGCGACCGGTCCAGGCACAGAGCAGCGGGCGGAACGGTTGCAACTGCCCGGCCCTGGGCGATTTCGCGCCCAGAACACCCCGCGCGACCAAGCCCACACGGCCGTGATTCAGGGTCAGCAGTTCGACCAAGGCACTGGTGTTCCGGTAGCTGCGTCTGTGCAGTACGAAACTGGGCTCAAGGACGGTGCTCATCCTGCAACTGCTCCGGCATCGGCACTTCAGGGGTCGATGAGATCAATCCGGGGTGCGGTACCCAAGACTTTGCAGCGCACGCTCGTCATCGGACCAACCGGACCGGACCTTGACCCATGTCTCCAGGTGGACCGGTCTGTCCAGCATGCGCTCAATGGCCTCCCGGGCTTGCATCCCGACCTGTTTGAGCATTCGACCCTTCTGACCGATCACGATGCCTTTTTGACCGGTTCGCTCGACCCAGATGATGGCACCGATCCGCACGACGTTGCCTGAGTCGTCGAACTGTTCGATGTCGACGGTGAGGGAATACGGTAACTCATCCTGCAGAAGGCGTGTGAGTTGCTCTCGGATCAGTTCTGCGGCCAGGAAGCGCACCGAGACATCGGTCACCTGGTCGTCCGGATAGGCAAAGGGTGCGCTCGGTAGGGCACTGGCCAATGTCTGCTCCAACGGCTGGAGATTTTCACCGGAGCGGGCCGAAACGGGAATCATATCGAGAAATGTGGCCTTTCCCGAAACCTGTTGCAGGTACGGTAACAGCGGCCGCTTGTCCTTGAGCCGATCCACTTTGTTGACAGCCACGATCATCGGTTTCCCTGCGGATTCGAGTCGGCGCAGGATGTCCTCATCTTCCGCGCCCCATCTCAAGGCTTCGACCACCAGCACAATCACGTCGACGTAGCTTAAAACGCCACCGGCGGTGCGATTCAGGTAGCGATTCAACGCGCTTCGTCCCTGCAAGTGCATTCCCGGTGTATCGATGTACAGAATCTGCGCCCCGTCCCGAGTGGAAATGCCCATGATGGAATGGCGGGTGGTCTGGGGTTTGGCCGCGGTGATACTGATCTTTTGGCCGATCAGACGATTCAACAGACTCGATTTGCCGACATTGGGGCGTCCGAGCAAGGCGACGTACCCGCAGCGGGTCTGTTCTTGGGTCACGACTCGATCTGCTCCAGAACGCGGCTGGCGGCTGCCTGTTGTGCCTTGCGCCGGCTGCTGGCTTCGGCCTCGGCTTCGATCGACAGGTCCAATACTCGACACGCCACTCGGAACATTCGTTTGTGCGGCTCCCCTTGCTCTGACAACAAGCGATACTCGGGCAGCCGCATCTGCCTGGATTGCAGCCACTCTTGAAGCCGCGTTTTGGGGTCGATCAAGGATTCTGGATCGGGCAGTGTTTCGA
>Ga0316189_10002978_pt1 | contig 16496 bp, 9 predicted proteins | sample LowCovwburrow_MG_FD_204930 | JGI IMG/M metagenome (GOLD analysis project Ga0316189, IMG submission 204930) | Coastal sediment microbial communities from Maine, United States - Lowes Cove worm burrow | ecosystem: Environmental > Aquatic > Marine > Coastal > Sediment | place: USA: Maine... | reverse complement strand
TCTTCTGGAAGACGTCGTAGAGGATCAGATCGCCGGCTGCGGCGACGAGCTGGCCGTTGGCGTTGAACTGGAGCCCCTCGAAGTTTCCAGGGTTGCCGACGCCGCTGAGGGTCTCGATCCAGTCGAAGGTGACGAAGTCCTCGTTGTAGTCGCTGACGTGGATCTTGTTGTCCGACTGGCTCGCGAGGTAGAGCCGACCGTAGCCGTCGAAGGTGATCCCTGTCAGGCTGCCCGCGCCGCCCGGCAGGGGGATCTGCGCCTCGAAGGCGTAGTCCTCGGCGCGGTACTGGTTGAGCTTGTCGGTCCCGCCCGTCGCCGTCGTCGTGTAGAGATTGCCGAGGCTGTCGAAGATGACGTTCTCCGTCGCCTCGTCCGCGATCTTTGGATAGACCGCATACTCCACGCCGTAGTCGCTGAACTCGACGAATTCGGCGTAGGCTGCGACGACCAGGTTGCCGCGCTCGTTGAAGGCCATCCCGTTCGGCCCGAATTGAAAGGACGGGGAGACGATCTTCGAGAAGGCCGGGTGGGTGAACGAGGTCAAGAAGTCGAGCGTCTCGGCGTCGTAGACCCGGATCTCATCGGTCCGCGAGGAGGCGATGAAGACCTCCCCGGGGTTGAAGTTGCTCTCGTAGACCTCCGTGAGCAGGACCTCGAGATCGGGCTCTGAGACGAACATCGGCGGGGTGTTGTCGACATCACCGGTCGTCCCCTCAGTCGTCGTATCCGTCGTCGTATCCGCCGTCGTGTCCGTCGTCGTGTCCGCCGTCGTGTCCGTCGTCGGCCCCCCAGTCGCGGTCTCTCCGGTGGAGCCCGTCTCTGTCGCGCTCGCGCTCCCCTCACTCTCGCCGCCAGAGTTCGTCGCGTCGGTCGCCGATCCTGAAGCCGTCACCGTCGCCGAGCCTGTCGCCGTCGCCGTCGCCGTGGTCGTCGCTGTCGTCGAGGCGCTCGCCGCAGAATCGTCCGCACTGTCATCACCGCAGCCGCCGAGCACCAAAGCAGAGCCGACCCCGAAGGCCACCCCCCAATACCTGTTTCCGCCCATCACACACCCCCCTAGAGGCGACACTATACCGCCTGTGCGGACCGCGAGCGCCGGCCTTGCGGCAGGGCTAGCAAGGGCTGAAGCGCGCGCGGCCTCGGCTCATCCAGCGGACCTGGGTGCACCTCCTCCCCGACGATGCCGCCCGTCCGCAGGCGGCATCACGCTGGTGTAGTGTCTCCATCATGCGGCTGACGACACCTCCGCGAGGAGGCATCTCCCCGGCTCCCGAGGACAGCGGCCCCTACCCGGTCCGTCCCGGCAACCGGGTCGACTTCTGGATCGACGGTGTTCCCTTCTACGAGCGCCTGGCCGCGGCGTTTCGCGCGGCTCGGACGCGGATCTGGGCGATCGTCTCGTTCATCGAGCCGGCCTTCTGTTTTCCCGACGGCACCTCCTGGTGGGATCTGCTCGACGAGAGCCTGGCCCGCGGCGTCGACGTCCGGGTCCTCTTCTGGCGCAACCCGGGCTTTTTCAAGACCGAGCATGTATTCCTCGGCAGCCCCGAGGATCGGGCCTTTCTCGCCGCCCGCGGATCGACGTGGGCCGCGCGCTGGGACAGCTCGAAGGACGACCAGGCCCACTGCCACCACCAAAAGGCCTACGTGATCGACGGCGGTGAAGACTCCGCGATCGCCTTCGTCGGCGGCATGGTCCTGAGCCACGCGACCCTCGCCCATCCCGGCCATCGCAGCGGGTTTGAGAAGCACGACGCGTTCGCCGAGCTCGTCGGTCCGGTCGTCGCCGACGCAGAGCACAACTTTGTCCAGCGCTGGAACCTCGCGGCGACCGACGCAGAGGCGCCGCCCTGGCCAGACCCTGCGCGCGCAGGCCCCCTGCCCATGCCCCAGCGAGTCCCTGCGCCCCGCGGCGAGGTCACGGTCCAGCTCGCGCGGACGATCAAGCCAGGGCTCTACCCGGGGACGACGCAGGCTCCGGGCGCGCCTCCCTTTGTCAGCGGCGCCGGTGAGGCGACGATCCTCCACCACTACCGTACGGCCTTCGCCGCGGCCAAGCGGACCATCTACATCGAGAATCAGCACCCGGGCGAGGCCTCGCTCCTCGCCCTCCTCGACGGAGCGCTGGCTCGCGGCGTGCGGGTGGTGATGGTCGTCCCCGGGGTGCCGATGCACGCGATCATGGTCGCGAGCCGTGAGGTCACGGCCCTGGCCCGCGCGGGATCGGTCGTGGGCCACCGCTACGGCGAGACCTTCCGCCGCCTCGCCGCGCTCGGCCAACACGCGGGCTTCACCCTGGTCGCCCTCGGCCGCACAGACCCCACAAACGCCATAAACACCGTAAACGCTAGACCAGGGGGCCTGCGTCACCGCGAGATCTACACCCACGCCAAGCTCTGTATTGTCGACGGCGAGTGGCTGACGATAGGCTCGGCGAACCTCGTCGACCTCAGCCTCACACAGGACCACAGCGAGCTCAACGCGGCCGTCTGGGGCCGTGAGAGCTGCCTTCCCCTGCTCCGCGAGCTTGTCGCCGAACACACCGACAGCGATACCCAGGGACTTGAGGACCTCGCCCTGCTGAGCCGCATTGCGACCTCCGCCCGCGAGAGCCGCGAGAGCCTCCGACGCGGCGGACCTATCCTGGCGGGCTGTCACGCGATCGACCCCTCGGGCTACGGGAGCAACGGCGAGACAGGACCGAAGGCGCCGCGCTAGGTCGAGACCGTCAGCACCTGCGAGCAGCCCGAGCTCCGAGCTCCGAAACACGCCCTTTCGCGTCGCGGTCAGACCTCCCGGAGGGGACAGAACGACGACTCTCCCCTCTGTACCGCAAGTTATGGACGATGGCGGCGCGAGAGCACGCGAGGTCTTCACCACCCACTGCGAGGTCTGTCGCCGGCTCGGGACCCGGTCCGCCCGCGCAATCCTTGCTTGTACAGAGACCGGAGCGCCGCGCCCCCTGTCGCCGCGCCCGATCGCCCTGCCACGTCCACCCGCACCCCCTGCGAGCGATGCTCGCAAACATTTCGGCTCGCCCTCCGCCCCGAACAGTGCAGGTTGACGCCACCCCCCATGCACAGCGCCAACCATCGTTCGCTCACCCTCGCCCTCACCCTCGCCCTAGGGGCCTCCCTCGGCGCCTGCAACAAGCCGCAAGAGAGCCAGTCCCCGCCGACGACCGACGAGACGACGGACGTGACGCCGGACGAGGAGGCTCCCCCGCTCGTCGACGCTTGGTACAACGATATCGACGCCGATGGGGTCCCCGACTTCGTCGAGCTCGAGCTCAGCAAGGATCCCAACCTCGACGAGTGCATCATCGAGGCCTGCGGCGAGAAGGCCGGCGGGGGCGAGCTCGCGGAGCGGATCAACACCCTCATCATCCTCGACGCTTCGGGGTCGATGGCGGGCAAGGCCGGCACAAAGAAGAAGCAGAGCAAGATGGACGTGGCCAAGGCCGCGGTGGCCCGCTTCGCCGAGGTCATGCCGCGGGCCGATGTCATGCAGCTCGGCGTGATGGCCTTCGGTCATATCGGCGACAACACGGAGGCGAAGAAGGAGGAGAGCTGCTCCAAGGTGCAGATGATCTCAGCGATGGGCGCGCCTGACCCAGTGGCGGTGAAGACCGCCCTGGAGCCGATCAAGGCGACCGGTTGGTCACCGATCGCCCGCTCGATCGAGGCCACCGCCCAGTTCCTCCCGGAGGAGGTCGGCGTCCTCAACCACATCATCCTCGTCGCCGACGGGATCGAGCGCTGCGATGGCGATCCGGTCACAGTGGCCCGCCAGCTCTTCCAGACCAACCACCTGACGAGGATCGACGTCGTCGGCTTCGGCATCGACGCCAAGGAGGACGCAGAGGCCCTCAAGGCGATCGCCGCGACGACCGGCGGCCTCTACGTCGAGGCTAGCGATGTCGCTGAGTTCGACCAGGCCTTCAACAGCCTGACGATGAGCACCTGGGGGATCTTCGACACCTGGCTCTGCGCGGTCGGCTCGGCGCCGCTGCTCGAATGCTATGAGAACCGCGCCAAAGAGGCCATCGCCCGGACCGAGCGGGAGATCGAGTTCATGTCGCGCTACTCCGGCGGACAGGAGGCGATCGCCACCCTCGAGAAGGTGAAGGCCCGCATCGAGCAGACCATGGAGGGCCGCAATCGGGTGGTCACCACCTACAAGGTCAACATCGAAGCCATCAAGGCGGAGAGCGACCCGATCCGGAAGAAGGCCTCACAGCGCTAGGGTGCTCTGGCGCAGGACCGGCGCCGGTCCTGCGCCCGCTCGTCGACCCGAGCTGCGCCGACGAATGACCCGTCCCAGGCTTCCCCGCGAGCTCTTGTCCGAGGCCCCAGACTGACCAGTCGGGCCGCCATCGCGGCTGCCTGGCCTCTGCGAGGCCGCGAGGCTGAGGCCCGGTTCGGACTCTGTGGTAGGGTCCGCAATCGACGTGGGCAAGCCCTCCCCAAGCCGCGATCGCGACCGGCCTCGCAAGGCCCGAAGGGCTGCGCTCCTGGGCCTCACCCTCGCCCTCGCGTCCCAAAGCGGCTGCGGCTCAGCCCCGGACCCGAGCACGCCGAGCGCCGTCGACGGAGTCCTCGATCTCTCCGAGTGGGACCCGCAAAGCGCCCCCTACGTGCCGCTTCGCGGCCAGTGGCACCTCTACTGGCATCGCCTCATCGGCGCCCCTGGAGACCTCCACGCCTCGCCCGGCGTCGCCCCGGAGCTGCACAATCCGGACCTCGAGTTCGACCTCGACGCCCACGCCCACGTCGTCGACGGTCGCGAGCGCGAGGGCTGGGCGACCTATCGTCTCCAGCTCCGCCTCCCCCCTCGGTTCATCGACGACGAGGCCGCCGATCCCTGGATGATCGCCGTCCAGGGCCAGGGGCGCCCCTACCACCTCCAGGCCTTTGACTCCGAGGGCCGCAGTCTGGCTCCCGCCCTCCAAAGCGGCGTCGTCGCGACCTCGGCCGACGCATCGGTCGCCAGCGACCGCGATCTGCGAAGCCCGCTCCTGCCGGCGCAGGGCGGGAGTGTGGAGCTCCTCCTCCAATCGTCCCACTTCGCCACCGGCTACCGGACGCGGCCGGGAGAGATCCTGCTCGGCCGCCGCTCGACGCTCGACCACGAGCACGAGAGCCAGCGGCAGAACCGACTCATCGTCATCGGCGTCTGCATCGTCATGGGGCTCTACCACCTCGGGCTCTTCGTCCTCCGACGGAGCGAGCGCGCGCCCCTCTTCTTCGCCCTCCTCTGCCTGACCTTCGCCCTCCGCCAGTTCTTCCGCTTCGATCTCTTCGAGGATCGTTTCCCTGACATCGACGCCTTCCCCCTCCACGCGACCCTCGAGTACATCTCGTTCTTCGCCGGGGTCCCCCTCTTCATCGCCTTCCTCCGCTCGCTCTTCCCGGAGGATCTGCCGCGGGTGATCGCCCGCTCGATCGGCGGCCTCGCAGCCCTCGCCTGCGTCTTGACGGTCCTCCCCCTCGGCCTCGCGGAGGCGGTGCTCGACCTCTATGAGCCCTTCACCCTGCTCATCGGCCTGATCGCCGCGATGGCGATGCTGCGGGCGATCCTCTACCGCCGAGACCCCTCAGTGACGATGATCCTCGGGATCGGGATCGCCTGTCTCCTGGCGACGATCCTCAACGACATCCTCTTCAACCTCCGGCTCATCTCCTCACGGCCGCTCGAGCATGTGGGGATGTTCGCCTTCATCTTCGCCCAGGCGATGGTCCTCGCGCTCCTCAACATGCGCGCGCGACGACAGGCGGAGGACCTCTCGCTCGGCCTGCGCCGCTTCGTCCCCGGCGAGTTTAGCCAGCTCCTCGGCAAGGAGGACATCACCGACGTCGACCTCGGCGACGCCGTGCTCAGCGAGATGACCGTGTTCTTCTGCGACATCCGCGGCTTCACGAGCCTCTCGGAGCGCAACGATGTCAGCAGCACCTTCTCCCTGCTCAACACGATCTACGCCCGCCTCGCGCCGCTCATCCGCGAGCACGGCGGCTTTATCGACAAGTACATCGGCGACGCGATCATGGCGATCTTCCCCGGTCCGCCCGCAGACTCCCTGCGCGCCGCGGTAGCGATCGCCCAGGCGACCCGCTCGATCAGCCTCCCGGACACGTTGACCCACACCGCGGGCTCGAACGCCCACCTCGCCGTCGGCATCGGCATCCACCGCGGGCCGGTGATGCTCGGGACGATCGGCGAGCGCAAGCGGATGGAGGCGACCGTGATCTCCGACGCGGTCAACGTCGCCTCGCGCCTGGAGGGGTTGAGCAAGCGCTTCGGCGCTGGGATCCTGGTGAGCGGCGATCTCTACCGGGCGCTGACCACAGGCGAAGATCGAGGCGCCGCTCCCCTCGCCCGCGAGAGCCGCTCCCTCGGACAGATCCGCCTCGCCGGCAAGCGCCGCAGCCTCCCGGTCTACGAGGTCTTCTCTGGGGATCCTGCGCCCTTGCGCGAGCTCAAGGCCCGGACGCGGGAGGAGTTCGCGTCAGCGCTCGCGAGCTTCGAGCGCGGCGACTTTGCGGCCGCCGAGGAGGGATTCTCGAGGCTGCGCGGCGAGGCCCAGGGGGAGCCTGCCGACCGCGCAGCGGCGGTCTACGCCGCCGCTGCGGCGAAGTTTGTCGCCAGCCCGCCGACCCGCCCCTGGAGCGGGATTTTCGCCTTCAACGCGAAATAGGGGCCCTCTGGATCGTCCGCGAGCTCAGGTCACGACGCAGCAGATCGGGGACCGAGCGCCGCTGAGCGTCATTCCAGCCCGTCGGGAGAGCCGCCGCCGAGGGGCCAGCCCAGGCGCATCGTCGGGCGATAGCCGAGGGCCGCAGCCGCCCGACGACCGTCCAACACCCCGGAGAAGTGGAAGCGCCAGCTGTTGAGATCGTAGCGAAAGTCGCTGCCCAGCGTCGCCGTCCGCAGGCGATAGAGCGGCGCGAGCAAGGGCTCCGGGAGTGGGACCTGTCGACGCCCAGCCAGGGCGATAAGACGCGAGAGCGGCAGGGTGTCGGCGCCCGGGATGTTGAAGATCCCCTCGCACTCACAGGCGAGCGCCAGCCTGAGCGAGCGGATCGCGTCGCCCAGGGAGAGCAGGTTGAGCATCGGGTCGAAGCCCAGCGGTCGGAGACAGACCGGGGCCTGGAGATAGTCGAAGAGCTGGGATCCGGCGTCTGGGGCCAGGCACTCAGCGCAGCGCAGCACCAGGATCTTCAGCCGCGAGAGGCCCATCAGGGTGCAGACCGTGAGGTCCGCCTCGACCCGATCGCGGATCCACTGCGGCGCCCGTGGGCCGAGGTTGAGCGGATGCTCCTCGTCGATCACGGAGGGCTTGTCGGCGACGATCCGGTAGACCGCCGCGGACGAGCGGAAGATAAAGCGATCGATCGTCGGGTGCCGCTCCGCGAGGTGGAGGAGCTCGCGGGTCGCCTCGACGTTGAGCTCGTGGATCCGACGGCCACTGTCCTGAGCGCGGCGGTGTAGCGCCGTGTGGAGGATCGCCGTCACGCCGCGCTCACGAGCTGGCCCAAAGAGCAGCCTCCGTCGAGCCCGGGAGCGGCGGAGATCGACGCGCTCGTAGGAGAGACGCTCTCCGAGCGGGAGCCCCAACGACGCGGCTGGCTCCCTCCCGACCGCGAGCACATGCTCGATCGACGGGTCGCCTAGGAGCGCGCGAAGGAGCGCCACTCCGATCGGTGTGGTCGCGCCTGTCAAGAGGAGGCGGGTGGTCGGCATCAGCGGAAGATCCCCTCGCGCTCCGCCAGGCCCTGCGAGACCAGCTCCGCGACCGCGGCCTTCACCTCTGCGGCCGCGCTCGCGACCTTCTCGGGATCATCGGCGTCCTCCGGGGTGAGTCGCCCGCGAAAGTCGATAGGCTCGCCGTAGAGGATGTGGTAGCGGACCGGCAGCGGCAAGGGCGTGAGCAGCAGCGGGAGGTAGGGAATCCCGAAGATATGAACCCCGTCGAGACGGGCGATCTGCGGCCACTGCTCCTCCGCGCCGATCACCGCGACCGGGACCACCGGCGCCCCGTAGCGGATCGCCAGCTCGACGTGGCCGACCCGCCAACGCTGGAGCTGGTAGCGCTGGGAGAAGTTCTTGCCGATCCCCTCCGTGCCCTCCGGGAAGATCAGGAGCAGCTCCCCCTGCTCCAGGGCGTAGCGGACCGTCCCCCGGCTCCCCCCGATCGCGCCGATCCGGGCGAAGAAGGTCGAGACGAAGGGCAAGCCTGGGACGAAGAGATCGAGCACCGGACGCAGGACCCGCGCAGGCCTGCTCTTGCGCAGCACGTCGAGGTAGATCATCGCCCCGTCAAAGGGGAGCGCCCCGCTGTGGTTCGAGGCGAGGATCGCCGGACCGTCCCCAGGGATGTTCTCCGCCCCGCTCGAGCGGACGCGAAAATAACGCTCGTAGAAGAAGCGCAGGGCCTGCGCCCCGAAGGCGACCGTGTCCGGGTGGAGGCCGAGCGCGTCGAAGCCATGGCCGGCGTCCTCATAGCGGAGCGACTCCACCTGCTCGTGCCAGCCAAGCGGGAGGGCGGCGCGCGCCCGAGCAGCGATCCGAGCGGCCAGCGAGGGGCGGGTCACGATGGCCATCGACCCGACGATACCCGGCGACGCCCGCTCGCGACCCCGAGAATTCCCGCCCCGCCAAGTTTGCGGGAAAAGGTCTAGAAGTCCCTGAATCAGGCCATGGAGCGGACCATAGAGGCTTGCGGCCCGAGCATGCAGAGTCCGCGGAGCTGCTCGCCTAGGAGCTCGACCTCGACGCCGATCTCCCCCATCCGGGCATCGCCTCAGTCCCGCTTCTTCGCGCCGAGAACGAGCGCCAGCAGCCCGCCGAGCACGGCCGGCACGCAGGCGAGCGCCGCGAAGTGGGACTCCAGCCCCGCCAAAGCTCGGCGCTCCTGACCGAGCACCCTGGCGCGCTGGCGCGCTGGCGCCAGCGTACTTCCCAGGCCAAAGCTCCGCGCTCCTAGGAGGCCCGACGGCGGCGGCGGCGGAGGAGCGGCGCGAGGAGCAGCGCGAACGACCAGGGCGGCGGCTCCGAGCTGCGGCAGGCGCAGCCCGAGGTGTCCTGCCCACCGCCGCTCGTACCCGCGCTCAGGTCGGAACCCTCGGTGTTGGTGCTGTTGGCGACGCCGTCGGTGATCGTCGGATCACCGGAGCTCCCCGACCCGTCCCCGCTCGTCGGCGAGCCCGTGGTCTCGGCCCCAGAGGTCTCCCCAGAGGTCCCCGAGTCGGTCCCCGTGGTCTCTTCGCCGCCGGTCGTCGTCCCGCTCTCCTCCTCCTCGAAGTAGGCGCCGCAGGCCGGGTCATCGGCGCCGAAGCCCCCCCCGCGATGGGCGAGCGCGAGGGTGTAGGCCCCCGCGCCAAAGCCGAGCATCGGCGTGTTGAACTTGTAGGTGCCCTCGTTCTCGTCGAAGGTCTCGGCGACCATCAGGTAGTTGGCCAGCGCCTGGTCACGGACCCAATCGTTGAGGGCATCCGCCCGCTCCTCCGCGCCCAGCATCCGCGCGGCGATCGATCCACGAAGATCGGTGATCACCCACTCCGCCGAGTCGTAGTCCGAGCCCCAGGGGCTGAGATCCTCGCTGTTGCCGTGGTCAAAACGATCGTCGTTGCGCGACCAGCCAGGGCCGGCGGCGACCTGGAGGTTGCCGTCGAGCCCGGCCATCGTCCCGGCGGCGACGTGTCCTGCGGGATCAAAGAGCCCCATCGCGATCGCGTCCCAGACGGCGGCGTCGTAGTAGCCCTCCCCTGTCTCGAGCTCCTCCAGGTTCGCGGCGATCATCCCGTCACCATCGGTCAGGCGATCGACGATCGCCTGCCGCAGCGCGTTCGCAGCGTCAGCGTAGGTGCTCGCCCGATCACCGTCACCGACCCGCGCCGCCATAGCAGCCGCGTCGCAGAGGCCGCGGACCGCGGTCAGGCTGGTGAAGGCGTAGTGCCGCTCCCGACCCTCCCAATGGGTCTCCCAGATCGAGGAGTCGGGGCGGATAAGGCCGGTCTCCGGCTCGACGAGGGCGACCAGGACGTCCGCGATCTTTCCGCTGATCACCGGCCAGTACATGTCGGTCAGGCTCTCGTCGCCGGTCTCGCGCTCGTAGGCCCGGAGCGCCCAGAGGAAGAGGCCAAAGCCGTCGAACTCGAGGTTGGGCCCGTAGTCGTTGAAGTCGGTCTCCTCGACGCCGAAGCCGTAGTAGCGGACGAGCGAGATCTGGTAGTCGCCGAGCCCGTAGCCGGCGAGCTCTGACCAGTCCTTGAAGCGCCCGGCCTCCGCCTCGAGGTAGAAGCTGAGGGCGTCGCGCGACTCCTTTTTCATGCCCAAGACCGCCATCGCCACGGTCGCGTAGGCGCCGTCGCGGATCCAGGCGTAGGTCCAGTCGCCCGGGGGGAGGCTCGCCAAGACCGCCCCGTGGCCGCGATGCTTGACCACAGCCGGCAGCTCGACGGGGTTGTTGTCCGGGCCGGGGAAGCGGGTCCGCCGGACCTCGCCGTCCTTGCTGAGCCACTCGCGCAGGAAGGACTGCTCCTCCTGGACCTGCCCCATCTTCAGCATCGTCGCCGAGTGACGGACGAGCCTCTCCTCTTCGGGACCTATCCCCGCGGGGAGCTTGAGCGTCCCCTGAAAGTCCGCCCAGGCCGCGATCTCCCCGTCGACGACCTGCTTGGCCGACTTGTCGCCGACCGCGACGTCGAGCCAGCCGCGGGCGGTCTCCTCCTGGAAGGGATCTGCGTGCCTCGCGAAGGCGACGCCGACCCAGGCCTCCGCCCCCGGCGAGAGCTCGCCGAGGTCGAACTGATAGGCGCCGACCGTGCCGTCGACCGCGGACATCGGCGGCGTGTTGTCGGGCAGATCGATCTTCGCCCCGCCGTCGACGATACCGAAGGGATCTGCGCCCGGCGTCGAGCCATGATGGGCGACCGTCGCGAGCGGGCGGGCGACCACCACCCCCGCGAAGCCGACCTCAACGTACTCACCGCTCTGACCGTCCCAGCTCAACGTCTCGCCGTTGTCGCCGATATCGTGGCCGACGTCCCAAGGAGCGTTCGCCCGGCCGTAGCCGAGATGAAAGTTGTGGATCGAGAAGGCCTGGACCCCGGAGAGCGTCTTGCCGCCGGTGTTCTTGACCTTCATCACCATGACAAAGCCGACCTCCTCCAGCGCCTGGGGCGTGAAGTAATACTGCGTCGTCTCGAGATCGCCGGCCTTTTGGACCATCGTCACCAGGCCCGTACCGCCGACCTCGCCTGACTTCCAGCCGGCGTAGCCGCTCGCGTCGAGATCGACCGGCGTCGACGTCATCCAAAACTGCGAGTCCGGGGCGCGGAGGCCGAAGTAGGCGTCGTAGAGGAGATCGCGGGTGTAGACCGCGGCGAACTGCGAGCCGTCCCAGACCTCCTCGCCCTCCTCGTCGATCACGGGCTCCTCGGCGGCGAAGAGATGTTCACGGAGCTGCGTCGCCCGTTTCGCCTCGAGGTCGACCAGGAGCGCCGTATGGCCGTTCGCGGTCGGCAGCAAATAGCGCGTCCGCTGGATCTCGGCGGCCTGCGCAGGCTGCTCGCCCTGGATCGCGAAGGCGAGGAGAGAGGCGCAGACAAGGCCGCAATAGCGGGGCTCAGGGAGACGAGAGCGCAGCTCAAACATCGGCGCCAGGGTAGCGGAATTGACGGGCCTGGGTAGAGCCCCGGACGGTGGACAAATTTTTCGACGGGCCACGCCGGGGCCCAACGTCCACTGCCGAGAGACCGCGACCGAAGCTCCCCTCGCCACCGCTCCCTGATAGTCTCCGCCGAGGACCATGCGCTCCCGATTTCACGCCCCCCTCTGCCCCTCTCTCCTCCTGGCGACCCTGCCGCTCCTCGCCTGCTCGACCGGTGTCTCGCTCGACAGCAATGCGACCGAGACCAGCGCGACGTCACCGACGACGGGGGTCAGCGCGACCGTCACGCCGACCTCTGGCGTGCCGACCGCGACGGCGACCGACGGCACGGAGACCGAGAGCACGACGACGACCACCACCACCACCACCACCACCACGGGGGATAGCGGCACCGAGAGCACCGGCGACGAGACCGAGGGGGAGACCACCGGCGGCGGCGATGTTCTCTGCCCCACCACCTTCCGCTTCAAGCCGGTCGGCCCCGCCGACAACCCCCGCGTCGCCGGCGAGTGGCACGACTTCGACCTCGAGAGCGCCACCCTCCTCAGCGGCCCCGACGGCGATGGGTACTTCACGGCGAGCGTAGACCTCCCCCCTGGCCTCCACGCCTACAAGCTTGTCTACGACGCTGGCGGCGAGGCCCAGTGGGTGCTCGATCCGCTCCAGGGTCGCCGCAAGTACCTCAGCGAGACCGAGAACTCGGCGGTCAAGGTCCCAGACTGCGCCCTCCCCAGCTTCACGGTCGAGAGCTCGGCGAGCGAGCGACCGGCGTCGGGTCAGGGCACCTACACAGCCTCGCTCGCCTACGTCGACGGGATCGCCGGTGAGGGCGCGGATCCGGCGGCCTTCGAGGCGATCCTCGACGAAGAGGGGGAGATCCGCGCCCTCACCGACGACGAGCTCACGATCGGCCCCACGGGCGACGTCAGCCTCAACCTGAGCGCCCTCGACGACGGCAAGTACACCGTCCGTCTCCGCGGCGCGACCGCGGGCGGCCTCGTCGGTGAGGCCCAACGCCTGGTCTTCTGGATCGAGGCCGAGCCCTTCACCTGGAACGGCGCCCTGGTCTACATGGTCCTGACCGACCGCTTCCGCGACGGCGACGCGGGCAACAACCCCGGGAAGACGCCGATGGCCGATCCCCGCGGCGACTGGGGCGGCGGCGACCTCCTCGGCCTCCGCGACGCGATCGCCGACGGCAGCCTGGACAAGCTCGGCGTGCGCGCGATCTGGCTGACCCCCTTCCAGACCAACCCCGCCGACGCCTACATCGCCAGCGACAACGCCCACTACGTCACCGGCTACCACGGCTACTGGCCGATCGAGCCCCGCCAGGTCGACCCACGCCTCGGCGGCGAAGCTGCCCTCAAGGCCATGGTCAAGGAGGCCCACAAGCACGGGATCCGGATCCTCCAAGACTACGTGATCAATCACGTCCACGAGGATCACCTCTACATGAAGGAGCACCCGGAGTGGTTTCGGACCGGCTGCGTCTGCGGCACCGAGAACTGCGACTGGACCAGCCACGCCCTCGACTGCATGTTCGCGAGCTACCTCCCGGACATCAACCACACGGTCCCCGAGGCCACCGCCACCTTCGTCGACGATGCCGTCTGGTGGCTCGACTCCTTCAACCTCGACGGCCTCCGGGTCGACGCGGTCAAGCACGTCGAGGAGGTCGCGACCCGCAACCTCTCGGTCGAGGTCCAGGAGCTCTTCGAGGCGGCCGGCACCGAGTACTTCCAGATGGGCGAGACGGCGATGGGCTGGGGCGACTGCCCCGACCCCTGCAACGACGAGAACTACGGGACCATCGCCAAGTACATCGGCCCCTACGGCCTCGACGGCCAGTTTGACTTTGTCCTCTACCACGGGGTCTCCTACCGGACCTTCGCCCACGGCGACGCGGGCATGCTCCACGCCGACTACTGGGTGAAGCACGGCCTCGAGAAGTGGCCGACGTCAGCCGTGATGACCCCCTACATCGGCTCCCATGACACACCGCGCTTCGTCAGCCTCGCCGACTACCGCGGGCAGGATCCCGACCATGACAAGGGCGTCCCCGGAAACCAGTGGGACAACACCGCGACCGAGCCCGACGACGACGAGCCCTACGAGCGCCTGCGGATCGGCATGGCCTGGCTCTTGGGACTGCCCGGCGCTCCCCTCCTCTACTACGGCGACGAGTACGGCCAGTGGGGCGGCGCCGACCCGAACAACCGGATGATGTGGCGCCCCGAGGGCGAGCTCAACGCGGCCGAGAAGTCGACCCTCACCTTCATCCGCAAGCTCGGGACCGCGCGGCGGACGATCCCGGCCCTGAGGCTCGGCGACTACAGGTCGCTCGCGGTCGACGAGGACACCCTGATCTTCGCCCGGGTGATCGGCCCCGGCGAGGCCGCGATCGTCGGGCTGACCCGCGCGGATGCACCCCAGATGCGGACCTTCGACGTCAGCGAGCTCGGCTTCGCCTCCAAGGATGTTCTCAAGGACGCCCTCGGCGGACCCTCGGCCGAGGTCACGGTCTCGGCCAAGGTGTCGGTCACGATCCCGGCCAAGGGCGCGGTCGTCCTCGCGCCCTGACGACCGCCGAGCTGAGCGAGCGCGCGCCACCCGAGCGCGCGCGCTTGTGCGCCGGATGCAAAACCGCCCTCGCCGCAGAACGCTGTAGATCCACTAGCATGATCGTGGGCCGCCGTTGTGTGCCGCCCAAAGGATTGATGACGATGGCGATCCCCCGCTGCTTGGCTTTTCCCTGCGCTCTGGCTGTGATCTCGGCGGCATGTGCCACCGGCGAACCGCCGATGTCGGACTCCCTCGGGGGCGACGCCACCGGCACGAACACCGCCGTCGAGACCTCCACCGATCCGTCGACGACGACGACGACCGGGACCACGACCGACACGACGACGACGACCGACGCGACCGACACCGACGTCAGCACCGACACCGACACCGACACCGGCACCGGCACCGACACCGACACCGACGGCGAAGAGCCGATCAACTACGACGCGCCGAAGCAGCGGATCTATCAGCTCACCGTCCGCCTCTTCTCGAACACCAAGACGATCAACGTCGGCGACGGTGACATCGACACCAACGGCGTCGGCAAGTTCGCAGAGATCGACGAGGTCGCGCTCGCCGAGCTGCGGGCGATGGGCTACAGCCACATCTGGCTCCACGGCGTGCTCCAACAGGCGAGCGCCACCGCCTACCCGGAGATCATGGAGGAGGCCGACGATCCGGACACGGTCAAGGGCAAGGCCGGCTCCTACTACGCGATCAGCGACTACTACGACGTCTCCGCCGACTACGCGATCGACCCCGCCTCGCGCCTCGACGAGTTCAAGGAGCTGGTCGACCGGATCCACGCGGCGGAGATGAAGGTCCTGATCGACCTGGTCCCCAACCACGTCGCCCGCACCTACCACACCGATATCCCCTTCAAGACCGACTTCGGCCTCTCCGACACGACAGGGGTCTTCACCGCCCCCAACAACAACTTTTTCTACCTCTCAGATCCGCCAGGTCAGGTGCTGACCCTGCCGACCCCAGACTGGTGGACCCCGCCGGGGATGCCCGACGGCACCTACGCCGACGAGGACAACGACGACGATCCCAAGGGCGACGTCCCGCGAGCGACCGGCAACAACGTCACCTCGATCATGCCCGCCGTCACCGACTGGTACGACACGGTCAAGCTCAACTACGGCTACGACTTCACGATGATGTCCGGGGTCTACGACCCGATGCCGAAGACCTGGCTCGACATGGACAAGATCATCGACTACTGGCAGAAGGACATCGGCGTCGACGGCTTCCGCGTCGACTTCGCCCACTACATCCCGCTCGAGTTCTGGCAGTGGGAGGTCGCCCAGGCCCGCGGCCGCGATCCCGACGTCTATTTCGTCGCTGAGGCCTACGACAGCGATCCCAACGGCATCCCCGGCTTCACCTTCCCTGCCCTCCTCGACACCGGCTTTGACGCGGTCTACGACGACGAGCTCTATGACACCGTCAAGAGCATCTTCTGCTGCGGCGGCAAGGCCAACGACATCACGGCCCTCGTCGAGGGCAAAAGCGACATCTCCGACAAGCTCCTGCGCTACAGCGAGAACCACGACGAGCGGCGGATCGCGTCGCCGGTCGCGATGGGCGTCCAGCCCGAGGAGTCCGGCTTTGGCTCCTCCGCCGCCGGCATCCCCGTCTCTGCGCTCCTCTACTTCCTCGGCGACGGCCCCGTCATGCTCTACAACGGCCAGGAGGTCGGCGAGCCCGGCTCCGGCGCTGAGGGCTACGGCATCGGCGACGGGCGGACGACGATCTTCGACTACTGGGCGATGCCTGAGCTTGCCAAGTGGGTGAACGGCCTCAAGTTCGACGGTGGCCAGCTCAGCGACGCCCAAAGGGTGCTGCGCGACGACTACCGCCGACTCCTCGCCCTCTCGACCCGCGACGCGATCGCGACCGGCGACTTCATCAGCCTCCAGGACGTCAACAAGGACGCCGCCACCTACTGCTCGACCGGCCGGTGGTGCTACACGTTCATCCGTCACAGCGGCGACGAGGCCTACCTGATCGCCGTCAACATGAACCCCAACAACACCTACACGTTGGACCTGAAGGTGCCCGGGGCGATCCTGACGGAGCTCGGCTTCGGCGACGCGACGACCATCAACCTCGACGACCGGATGAAGCCCGGCTCAGCGCCGATCCCCGCGGACGTCGCCAAGCTGACCGCCGATGGGCTCAAGGTCAAGCTCGACAAGGCGCAGGTCCGCGTCTTCTCGATGTCGACCGCCCGCTAGCCGGCGAGGGACCC
>Ga0316189_10002977_pt1 | contig 16500 bp, 33 predicted proteins | sample LowCovwburrow_MG_FD_204930 | JGI IMG/M metagenome (GOLD analysis project Ga0316189, IMG submission 204930) | Coastal sediment microbial communities from Maine, United States - Lowes Cove worm burrow | ecosystem: Environmental > Aquatic > Marine > Coastal > Sediment | place: USA: Maine... | reverse complement strand
ACTTGTCGAGCAGCTTAGCGTTAGGATCCCAGAACACGTTGTTATTCGCTTCATAGATCGGCTTACGCTTGATCACTTGGTTCTCATCACCGGCACGGTTACTCACGTACTCAGTAACCAGCTCCCATGCGCCGACACCAGCAACGATACTCTCACCGGATGCGTTGTTGTATGCCTCGATGGATGTGTTGGTTCGCTCATCAGAACGATACAGGCCGTCTAACAGATCAGCGCCATCATCACGGCTATCTGCTTTCGGTTCGAAGTCTACCTGTACTGGATTGGATCGAAGGTCGGCACCAATCTGTCGGCCAGCCTTGCGGAGTATGTTGAATTCACCACGGAACTGAAGAGTGCTTGAGTCGAGAGCGTTGTCTTGCCATGCAGATACCCAGTAAAAAGCTAGGTCGTCGGCTGCTCGCTCTCGTGTGATTGTTCCGTTGTTATATGCTTTATCATGCAGCTCTTTAAGCTCTGCGAGATCTAAGACTGTCTCTTCTTCATCGTATTCGTCGGCAGACATAGATGTGCTCCGGTGTGAGGTTTCCCTAATGATACCAGCATTTACCTGCGACGCAAGGGCATTGTGCCTATCGGTGCAGGGATCTTAGGCTTGATAACCTGTGGATTTATATAGCGCATTGACATCATCACGCTGTCACCGAGGTTAGGAGACCTGAAGCCAAACTTGGATCTCATGATCTCCTTGGTGTACAGCTCGATGAATCCATTACCGTTAGGCTTGACCGGCATACGACATAACTCAGCTCGCAGCTTCTTCATATTGCTGATCGTCTTGCTGTCGAATGATATGCACTTGTCCTGATCTTGGAACTCACCATGGACAACCCAGCGATACGTGCGATAGATCCTGTCACGCAGCTCGCAGTAATACTGAGCGCGTTTGTTGCGGAAGATATCACCGACCAGCTTCTGGTTCTCGATCGTGGCTGACTGTGCTGGCTGGTAAATAGACTTCGGACTATCCGGTGACTCACTGCCTTTGAACATAGCGATGCGGATAGGCTTCTCGTGTAGATCCTTACTGATCTGTTCATTGAGAGCCACACCCATGCCATCAGCATCGAACGTGAAGTAGTCAACATTATCAGAGATAGCCTGATCACATGCCCAGTGGCCACCCTCATTGACGTCACCCTCGACCTTCTCCTCGACACGCTTAACAACAGAGCCATGACGCATGCAGTATCCCTTACTGTCATCACCGACATCAGACGGATCATGTGCAGCGACCTTGGCGCCAGCAACGTTCCAGCCCAGCTTCTCGTGGGCGTCCACGCATGAGTCAAACCATTCCCCAGTGATAAGGCTGTTCTCGACTGAGTCATTAAAATCGCCGAGCCAGATATGATCGTACAGCTCACGTGGTAGGTTCTTCAGCGCCCATTGACGCTCGACCTCAAGGCCAGACTCTTCGAACCACGGGTTATCGTGGTAGTTCATGACGATGATCAGGTGCAGATCATCCTCGTAGTAACCGTCTCGATCTAGCTCCGCTTGGAACGGTACAATAAACCGCTGGGAAAATGGGTCTTCACTACTCTCTGGGTTAGCAACGAAGACCATGGAGACGCCGGAGAATTCCTCTTCCTCGACTTCGTCAGGTGCTTTTGGTAGACCTTTGTTTGGCTTGTTACGTGCTGTGGGTGTGAGTACATCGATGCTCTCCTGTGATATGAACTGCGACTCCTCGACAAAGAATCTCTTGAAGCCGTGTGCAGATTTAATACTTGATACGTTACGTGCGATACCGGCGAACAGGAAGATGTCCTCTTCACCGCGCCTGATAGATTTATCCATGACCTCAAAGCCGTCCATCTCAAGACGAGCGATCTCGTCCTTCAGCAGTGAGTGTACAGAGTTTTTAATTGATGATTGGAATTCACGAAGACAGTAAGTCTTGGCGTCGAAGTCTTTAGCCTCGATTAAACAAATATCCCCAACTCCGAGGGATTTAGAAGAGCCACGCCCACCGAGGACAACGATGAACCTTTTGTTGGACGTGAGCACCGGTTCGAGTTTTTCAGCCAGATACACCGTTGGTTCCTTGTCGGTCTCTGCCCAATGCATTCCGTTGTACTGGAGTACCTTTGTGCATTGCTTTGTGACAGGTGACACAAGACCGACGACGGTGTATTCATTCGACTTCCTCCTAGCTCGTTCTTCGATTGCATGAGCCAGCTGGATCTTCTCAGCTCTGCTTAATCCGCTCAGCGATATACTCATCTAGCTCTTCATCTGTTAGATCATCGACAGCCTTCTTCGTTGTGTCCTTGGTTTCCACCTTATCGGTGTAGCCATGTTTGGACAGCATAAGCTTAGCTATCGTGGCGTGATAGGTACCCATGAGACCGCCTGAAGTGAGCATCATCTCCTGTTCTGTCATGATTTCACCAACGATGTCGGAAAACTCAGCCTTGTCAGGATGTGAAGCCCACTCATAAACGGTGTCTCTGCTTACCTTGAGATGCTTAGCAAGCCCAGCGATCATAGGCACAGCATGGAACGGAGTCGGGATAAAATTAGCGAGATACTCTCGTGCCTTATCGCATGTTTCATCATCATATTTACTTGGCCTAGCCATTGTCGTTCTCCACAGCTTCAGTCAGGATTGCTTTGATGTTGCGTAGCTGAGCGCCATGCAACATACCTTTACCTTGAAGGCAGTCTACCAGAGCGACCATAGCTCTTTCAACACGTGCGAGGCGCAGACCATAGTCTCTCTTGATCTGCTCTGTTGTTGGGGCGGCCTTCTTTGCCACAGGCTTACGCTTCTTCGTGCTCATGAGCTGGCTCCGTGATGGTGGACATGGATCTCGATAGTATTCTCAGGCAGATTTTCATCAACCTCGATATTACATGGTACGTCCATCATGTCAGGATCGATCTCAGGGAATTCAAGCGAAGCAAGACTCTCTGCTAGATGATTCAGCTCTTCAGTATTAAAGCAGAAGTTAATCTCAGGCAACTCCAGCTCGTCCTGTTCAGCGTCCGTTGAACGTTCGTTGAACTCACGTTCAGCGTTCGTTACTCTTCGATCGTGATACATGGTCTCAGACAGCAGGTATGCTTCTAGGGCGTAGATCTTATCCCTTGCGTCGTTATAGGCAAGCTTCTGGCCAAGTTCGCTGTTGAACTCTTCAGGATCAGCGCAGGCAGATTGACCGACAACAGTGTGGCCGTTCTTCAGCGTGATGCAGCAGATGGTCGTGGTGGTTCCTTTGAATCGATGGAACTGTGAGTGCTCAATGCACGAATTGACGTGTTCAGGTGTGATTTTCATATTTTCTCCTCGACTTATTTCAACTGCTTCGATGGGCAGGTCAGGTTAAGAATTCTTTTGTATTTCCTCTGGAAGCATGGACTCAAGCTCTGCTGTCATCTCAGGGATTCCATCAGGGTATGCTGTGTTCAGGTACTCTTCCCGTGTTAGCGGAATATTATACTTCTTCATCGTCTGGACGATAGCGTCTGAGCTATCCTCAGTCTTTTTTGTGCCACGTTGGGTCATTGATACCTCCTGCTATGTCATGAATAAGTTTCTGCGCTTCAGGCTGGGAGATTTCTCCTCGCTTGAACCGCTTCCACACTTGAATTGATGCCTTCTTTACGCGATCAGACTTGTTGTTGAACATACCACGAATAGCTTCCCATGTGATCGACTGCATCTCTCTTGGTAGTATACCACGCTCTTCTGCCGCACGTCTGTACGCTTCAGCATAGATGCCGTAAGTTCCCTTGTTGCCAGTGATCGAGCTGTTCTTCGTTCCACCCTTACCTTTCAGCCCTGAACCAAAGTTGTGCTTGACGGCTTCAGACTCACCAGAGAACGGCTGCAGGTTTGCAGCGGCCACTGCGTGGGTGTCAATAGTAACGTCTCCGTTCGGGGAATTCGGATCGACAATGTTGTTGTAGAAGTTGCGAACCTTATGTTGGCCACCCATCTGTCGTGATATGTTCTCCAGTGTAGGATCATCAAGCACAGAGACAGCTGAAGAGATCTCGTTGATAGATCCCCAGCCTGTTCCTGATGGAACACCTTTGGTTGTCATGACTTTCTCGCCATACTCACCCTCTGGAGAGATGACCTTGTGTGAGCGGTCACCGTAAGTCTCATCATAGGTGCGGATCCACATAGCCTTCTCGTGAGGTGTTTCCAGCTCATCGAGAGTCTTTCCACGGACAACTTTTTTCAGCCTGTCGTTTGTCTTTGATGCGCCCTCTGGGAATTTCTCATCAAGCATTGCGTCCAGCTTCTTATCCCAAGGAGTATTGGCCTGATTATGATAGATATCAATAACACGATCAGCAAGAGAGACGTTCATGTACCAGTCTTTCTGTGGTGACAGAGCCGCATAGACAGCTGCTGCTGACTCCGGCGTGATACCGTACTCATCTGCCCTGCTGGTAGCTATCTTATTAGCACCGTCGTACCAGCGCTTGCTGTTAGTGCGAATATTAGCTGGCACAGCATCATACAGGAACAGAAGGTTTTCTTTCGCATGATCTATTATCTGCTCAGCCTTGGCGTCAGCACCGCGAGCACCGGACGGCTTCCAGTTATCGTACTTAGTCATCATGTCAATGTTGTGCTTGAACGCAGCAGGATCGATCTTCATCGACTCCAGACCAACAACTAGGTCATGCCCCATAGGATCCTCTGTGGCTTTCACAGCAGATGGGAATCGTGTTGAGATCCTTCCTGCTTTCTCCTGACCGGCTTTCAGCTTCTCAGGAGGCGTCATACCCTGCAGGTCAGCAACCTTCTTCACAGGAGTCTCACCGAAAGCGACAGCAACACCGTTGTCACCGACGAAGCCCTTGAAGCCAGCCCCATGGATCTGCTTATATAAATTCGTATTTACTTCGTCAGTATTAGCGTTACTGTACTCTTTTGCCAGCTGCCTGAAGTTCATAGGATCCTCTGTAAGATCATATAAGCCCTTCAGTGGAGTCTGTACCATAGATTTTGCTGGAGCGACGACCTGAGCCTCTGGGGTGCCTTCAGGCGTATAAAAATGCACCGGCTTCATCTCATCAGGCAGCTTCTCAGCATAACTCTTCTCACGGCCAGCTGCTCCGGTGCCGTATTTAGCAGGAGATAGTACACCGATATCAGGCTGGTTGCTGTAGTGAGTACCGACGGTTTCCAGCCCTTGTTGAACGAACGTTGAACGAACGTTCTCTGGCATGACGCCATCGAAGTCCGTGCGGATCATCTGGGCTGGCAACAGGATGGCTTTCTGCTCAGCAAATTTGAAGTCATTCCAAGTATCTTTTAACTCCTGCTCCAGCTCTTTGACGTACTGCTTGTCGCCCCTAGCTTTTGCATCAGTTATCAACTCGCGCAATTCCTTCTGCCTCATCCTCATTGGCAGGTTTGCGTTGCTATAGTTCACCCATGAATTCTGGCCACGTGTCTCAGCCGCCAGAGCAAGTTTCGCCAGAGGCGAGAACATCTGACCATGTACGTCATAGGCTCTCTCTTCACCATGCCTTCCGAATTCATTAGGCTCTACGCCGTGACCGTAATAGTCATGAATTGCTCTCAACATCTCGTTGCCTGTAAGCCCAGTCTCTGGATCAACCTCATTCCAGAACTCGTGCGGATCTCCACCTTGGTATACGTTCATCGTGTTGTTGTTGCGAACATCGTCTCGCAAAGCATCTGAGTTTTTGTACTCAGCGGACTTCCCTTTATGGAATCGCATCTTAACTGGAAGCGTTTTGAACTGCTCTTTTGTTTCTATCAGAGCCTGTGTATATGCATCCTTTAGTAACTGCCCGTAAGTTGTCGCATTCGACTGCTGAAAAACTTCAGGCATGATTTCAGGGAATGTGTCGAAGATGGCTTTGTGTATTGCCTGCGCTCTTGGACTCGTATCGGTGTGGCGAGGTATCTGCTCGAATGCCTGTGCGATAGAAGATTGCTTGCCAATAGAGGATTCGAGCTGAGATGATAGCTCTGTAGGTTCGATACCAATAGACTTCTGATATTCCTGCCCAATTTTTTTAGCATAGTTAACCTCGTCTGGTATTACTTTGGTTCCAAGAGTTTGTCTGGATAATAGATCTGCCCGTTCTTTAGCTTCACGGGTTTGTATTCCGAATCCGGTACCTTCACTTTGTTTAGGTCGTCGGACGAAAGACCGTACTTCTTCTTGTAACGCTCCGATGCTGGGATTGACTGGCTGGACGTTTTCGACTTCATAAAATTCACCTACTTGTTTTGCAACCACCGGCTTATCATAGACCGGCAGACCGCTTTGTGGTTTCAACATCTCAGGTGTTCCTGATGTTGGAATAGTTGTTGAGCCATCACCTGACTGTGGCTTTAAGGATTCAGGAAGATCTTCATCAAAAATATTATCGATCGTTGTCTTCAGATCTTTACCTGCTGGCTTTGCATACAGCTCAGGCTTGATATCAATAGCACCACCAGAATACTTTTTCAGAGCGCCGGTGAGCGCCTCTGGAGATCCTGCAACCTTAGCCACACCCTTTCCATAAGCACCCAGACCTTTCAGTATGCCACCGCCCATAAGCAGGTCAGTGCCATAGAAGGCTGTCTCAAGTGGCTGGTCGAGAACAGGGTTTAACTCACCGGTAACTGGGTTAACGTTCTCACCCTGCTCCAGTGCATACTTTGTCGCACGTGTATCGCCGCCGAATGCCAGATCGATAAGCAGCTCTTCATTCGTGCGATCGAATCTTGATAACGGATCTGTCTGTGGCGCTGGCATGTGCGTCATCATGCTGCGACGAAGCTCCTGACCGGCCAGTTTAGATCCTGCTTCCATCTCATCCATGGTCATATCAGTCGATAGGCGCTTTGGTGGAGCGATTGACATCGGCAGGTTTGGTTGTGGCTGTACACCTAATCGCGGAAGCTCACGCATGGGATCCTGAAAAGCAAACTCCTGTGGCTTAGCTACAGGAGACTGCGGTTTCTTTGGTTCACGTGGAAGTCCGAGAGCGTCGTTCACGATATCATCGATGTCAAAGGCCATAGTTAGATCCTATTTACGAGCCAGTCAAGGCCACCAAATGCGGTAAAGATAACAAACACTAGCACGATCCTTATCGCCCAATCAACAACATCTTCTCGTATACGCATCAGAACATTATCCTAGCAAGGTTAAAGCCCAGCGCCAGTAAACAGCAGATGAGCAGGAAATAGTTAATCACAATAGTCATGATTTTATCTTGTTTATGCTGATGACTCCAGCTTTCTCTGCTATCAGGATAACACCGACGGCTTCCTCCAGCTGATTGATATTGTACTTCTTCTCGAAGCTCTTCCAGCCGATCTGGTGCAGCTCGTTGTGATAGCTGTGGCGTAATGGAATGCACAGGATATCAGAACCCTTCGTACCCAAGCCTGCATGCGTCAGGTATGCATAGCCTTTGATGTGGTGAGGGTCAACTTCTTCACCAACGTAACCGGTTACCGTGCATGGCAGTGTTCTAACAAAGTCAGTAAAATCGCTCATCAGTCATCACCTCTCTTTGCCATGTACTCATCAAAATCTACTATTGCATTATTTGCTTTAGCAATTAAATCCTCAAGCTCGATCCTTGTTAGTAACACTCTGAACCCATCGTTCGCTCTGTTATTAGTTACTAAGAATCGAGCAGAGTTGTATACATCGACTAATGGTTTTACGAATATATCGCTCATAACTTATTTCCCCTCTGTACCTGTGATGTTGTGTGCCAGAACTTACAGTACGGACATTTGTACACGCTCTGGATATTGCACCGTTTGAAATTCTTATTCTGCTTTCTCTTCTCCTGAACGTACTCAACCGAATGTTTAGCAGTGCTTTCAGAGAAATATTTTTTCTTAGTGCATGCTCTTTTTTGTTCCATCATTACCACCTCACTTTTAGATCCATGTAATCAGATATGTATCTGATAGCTTCTTCACAACCGTTAGCAACGACGCAACGGTAACCCTCTTTGATCATGTCATCGAGGAACTCTTTTTGATCATCACTAACCACGCCACCTTTCCTTCGCTTCATCTCGATGTACATTCCGTGATAACCCTCTCTAGCAACAGGAAGAAACAGATCTGATACGCCAGTTTTTAACCCCTGAGCCTTCAGCCTTTTCATCTGCTTTGCTCGCTGAATTTTATTGCCAGCAAGGAAAGCTCCGTTAGGCACAGCATACAGCCACTTCAGCTCTGGGAAGTACAGTGACCATGAGATCACGGCCTTCTGCTCTAAATCTTCTTCGTGTATCATTCCTACCTTCCATATGTTTTGTAATTATCTTTAGCGTACCTAAGCGCGAACTTAACAGCATCGAGACCACGCATGTCTCCCTGCGCCCACCGGTTAACACCAGCATTGCAGATATCATGTATCTGAACTTCGTTAAGCTCACGAAAAAACTTAAGCTTCTGATTGCCAATGGCGAGCCTGATCTGGTCTCGCAAAAACTTTTCATCATTGTTCATTGGCAGGGCGCTCAGGCTCATGAGATAGATACGCTACCGGTTGTGATTCGTAAACAGGCACAGAGTTGGTTACCGTATAAACATACGCTTGACCTGTAGCCCGATCGAAAAGCACTCTCGGAGTAATTCCGTTGAATATATCCATATCGATTATTTTTGATCTATTGCCGTTAACAAGTTTTACTTTAATCTTCATACAAAATTTACCACGTTAGTTGCTACTCGCTCCAGCTCTTCAGCTGTCCATGTTTTCGGTAGAGCCTTCAGGCTTGCATCTATCAAGCTACTAAAAAACTCTTCGAACTCATCGTTGTCCATCTTAGCGAACGACCATGATCTTGCTTCAGCTCTGACCTTACCGTTCGGTAGACCGACTACATCATAGTGGCCTGCGAGTATAGTTAAGAATTCACGAGTGTTTTCCATCGTTCTTATCGGCTGGATCAACTCGCCCTTGTGCATTACTGGCTCAGGCTCTGGCAAGGCATCATGCACAACCTTAACCAGAGCGAAAGCTTTCTTATGAAATTTATAATTGCGAGGCTTTACAACATCACAGTCAAGAACATCACCGACTGTTTTTTTGTACAGGTACTTGATACCATCATCATCGATCGGGATCAAAGAAAAATCTTCTGTTACTCGCAGGTTCATTTTCATGGCGTTACTATCACACCTCCCTCTGCATCTTCCTTACGCTTTTCTTCGACATCCATCGCCCTGATGTACGTCTGGGCAATGCCAGCGAAAAGCTTTGACATCGATATCTCGTTCTGATCGAAGTTCTGAGCTATCTCACTGAACAGCAGGAACCTGTGCTCCGGTGCTGTGCGTTTGATATTACTGGCTATTGTCTTGCCAGCTTTTTTTATTCGAGCAACTTCATGCTCGCTAATTTTATCCATGAAGGATCTCCTGTAGTTTCTGTTGACGTGCTTGCTCTTTTTTCTGCTCAGCCAGTCGCTTCTTCTTCTCAGCCTTGCGACGCTTTGCCTCCTGATCCTGTATCGCTTTATGAACTTCATACACGCTGAAGTTATTTGTAAGCAACCAATCATCATCGTTCTGCTTAAAGACTCTGGACTCTCCGCAATGCAGAGATACCTTGTAGGTCTGGCCGAATATATTTACTGTTTTCATGTTTTCACCTTTGTTGGCAGGACGACACGGGGGATCTCGTCATGCTCTGTTAATTTATTAAATCCCCAGAATGCGACAGGCTTCTCGTATGCAAACTTCTCACCTGTGTATTTATTTTCTCCTTCGGTCTCGAACTCAGGAGCGTCGTGCTCTATCCACTTCGACCATTTACAGCCGTAGCCGTAGTAGTCGAAGGTACGACCGTACCAGTTGCCATCGACAGCCTGAGCCAGTTCTACTGACCGGCCATAGGTGTCGTGGCCTGTGAAGAAGCGCTGAGCTTTCATGCTGCCGCTCTCTCGAAGCTAACAGACCAGCCATTACCAGCTACGAACAGCTCTTCAGGGTGCTCCCATTTTTTATCTTGGCCGTAAGGCGTTAGATCGATAACGTGATCAGCTATGTACTGGATCTTTGTATCGTCAGGCTTCTGAGGGAAGGTGATGCCGTGAGTTGGTGAGTAACCAGCTTTACAGCCTATAGCGTCGCAAACTTTCTGCAGCCAGATCTTAAACTCTTCGTTTGACATATCCTCATCGAACTCTGGGAATTCATAACCCTTGATGAAGTGATCATCAGCTGTGATCTTGATGTGGGTTCTGTAGTAATACAGACTTGCTTCTTTGAAAGTGAACATTGTGTTTCTCCAGTTGGTTTTGTTGTTTCAGTAAGGTAATACTACCACATCCTTGTGATAATGGAACTACCGTTCGTCGGTTACTTTTTTTCCCATAAAGTCTTGAAAAGGTTTATTGGGATCTCAACAACCCAGTCCATATCCCTGAAGTCGCCCCTGTCAACCCTGCCACCCCATGCGTTGATTAGCATGCCTATGTTCTTACTCGTCGGAACAAATGATTTCAAAGCGTCTCTGGTTCTAACAAGAAAGATGAACGGCCTCCCCTCCTTGTACTCTTTCATTGCCACTGCTAATTTGCCTGCGCTTATATAAATTGTTGGGTATGTTCCCCAGTTTATATCTCTGCATCGCATCTCTACGTTGTAAGTCTTGTCGTCTCTCAACCAGACGAAATCAATACTGGCAAGCTTCTTATTCTGCTTAAATACTCCTCCGTGTTTTTTCATCATAAACTTAGCTATTTTTCTTTCTGACTCTCTGTCAGATTCATTCTCATACACTGGCATTAAACCGCCCTCCTATCCCAGCCAATCTTCCCACGCAGGAACAGAGACATCGGATCGATCTTTTCATCATGGATCTCTTTCAGAGTTTTAGACTTGGCTGCAGGAAGGTTATCAGCCGGTGAGTAATTGATATCATCGATACCAAGTATCTGCTCGTTCGTATAATCGCGCCTGCCTTCGCGTACTGCCTTACGACGAGCGCACATGCATGCAACGGTAACTCCAGTGATCCCTGTCCACCAGTTGAATGGAGCGTCGTACAGCTGGCCTTCCCATCTAGCTAAAGTTGTTGGTATGGTTTTGCGTTGTGGCTTGATATAAATTATATCTTCAATCATTTTCTATCTCCGGTTTTTGTTTCATGCCGAGCATTCTTCTCAGGTCGGTCATGTCTTTGTTGATTGTTTCCTTGTCGACGGTCTTGCCGTCTTTGTGTTCTAACCCTTTCCACAACTCGTGAGCCTGCTTCATTGGCTTGTACGACTTGCATAGGTCATGGAACTCATGGACGTTAGGAGGATATTTTTTATATCTATCACCTATCTCGGCCAGACCGTAACCGATCTCTGCCTGCGTACAGTCATGCAGCCTCTTAGCCCACAAAGCTTTTGCCAGAGCAATATCTTTTTCCATGTCATCACCAGCGTACTGGTGCGTAAATGCTGTTCCGTATTCAGACTTGAAGATTCTGAAGAGCTGACTGATCTGTGAATCAGGAAGCGGTACGATTCGTTTCTTCGGTGGCTCAGCTTTCGAAGGCGTCTGCTGTTGCTCGGTTGAATGCGTCGTTAGCTCTTTCAGATTTTGATTTACCAGATCCGTTAATTTTTCCATCGTTAGTACCCTTACCCTTGTTTCGTGAATGCCAGCCTCTGGCAGTTGCTTTCCAATCCTTCATCTTGTTTTTACCAACCATCCAGCCTTTCGATTCGTAGAAATCGATAAAGTATTCAGGATCAACAGACGTCAATTCCTTCTCGTCGATATAAGATATCAGTTCCTCCAGAGACGGTGGAGCAAATCTTTTTGCGACAGTGTTTTTATATCTATTATCTTTATCTTTATCTTTATCTTTATCTTTATGGTTGACGTTTCGTTGAGCATTCGTTGAACGAACGTTCAAATCTTTAGACTTTTCAATAGCTTTGAGCCTACGAGATTCTGCTGACTTTTTCCCTGCCAAAGAATTGTTGCGACTTTTTAACCTAACTTTTTGAAGATCTGCCTCAATTCTCTTGTGAAACCAGTCACCATTTTCATCGATTTCAAAGAACTCTTTTAACGTATCTTCAACGTCCGTCCAACGTTCGTTCATTTTTGTTATAAGCGGAAGTCTCTTAACTGGGATAGGTTTTTCTGTATGCCAGTAATTCATCAGCAATAAGATATAACAACCATGCTCCTCTGGAGTAAGGTGAGGCGTATCTGCGATGTAGTCAGCAACGTATAGCTGCATGTACGGTATTGTTGCCATGTTTTTTTCCTAACTGTTCAAATATTATTTAAGTTCAAGTGCAGATAGGATTATAATTACCTCGGTTCCTATCTGATGTTCCCCTACACATCAAAGCCCTTTAACCCGACAGCACTCTCCGGCTGTTGGGTTTTTTTTAGCCTTTAGCGTGAGCCTTACGCTTCTTTGCAGCGTAACTCTTTGTGGCCTCAACGTCACCTGCTGGTACCCATACGGTTACCTGCTTCAGTCCACGCTCAGCCTGTCGCTTCAGATATGTCTGGAATTTGTTTGCTTTAGTTTCAGCTTTTTTAGTCATTAAATTTTCCTGTTTTTTTAGTTGGGGTAGTAATTCTATTGCTTAAAGTAGTCTAATGTCAACCTCTGACAGCGTCTAAGCCGATCTTAAGGTTCTCCTGAGTGATAGCGCTGAGAATGTCACCAGCGTACCTGTGCTCGATTACCACGCCACCAGACCACCATTGAGCGTTCTCTGTGTCGATGTGCTCATTGAGCCAGTCATGCGCCTCCTGAGACTGTGGAGTGAGTATGACAATGGATCCCTGATCCAGTATGACGAAATCCATATTTATATTCATTCTTCTAAACTCCTGCTGTAGTCAGCTTGAAATTGTTTACGCTTCTCGATCAGCGTGTCGTAGATGTGTCCGAAGCTCCAGTGCTTGCCACGGTTGTTGAACGCTACACGCTTGTAGATGTTGTCAATGATCTTGACCTCCTTCTCAGCGCTGAATGCGTTCGCTATGGTGGCGGCGATACCCATGTATTCAGCCTTGGCTACGATCTGGTTGTTTACCCTGATAGTGTAAGTTAATTGCATGTTAGAAACTCCTGCTCCCCGAAGGGAGCGATGGTTGTTTATATAAGAACTTCTGGGTGCTTTTTAGCGAATAAGATCATCATCTCCTTATCGCCTCGGCGACTCATGCCGGTTGCTGTAGTAAGGAAGCTTGTGTATTCAGACATCTCGATGATAGCCTGCTTGCGTCCACGCTTTGATGCCTTACGTGCCTCGTTGATTGTTGCTGCTGTTCTCATATTTATCTCCGGTTTGTTGTGTCAGTGAGGTAATAATACTACCATCCTTGGCAGTTGTATATACCGTTCGTCGGGAAATCGTTTATGTTTACTGCAACAGGATAGCGCCCACTGTTTACAGTATCAGCGTATTTTTGAGCTTCCTCAATGCTGTTAAATTGCTTTGAAGTTGCTCTAACAGTTTCAGGATTACCTGTTATTTCGTTTATATCTGTACAGATAACTATATATTTTTGTGTCATTGTGGTTCTCCGGTTATGCCGCCCCGAAGGGCGGCGGTTGATTTATTTGCTATAACGCTTTGTTAATTGATTCTAAGTAATAATCAAGTGCTTCGTCTTCTGACATATCCATTGTGCGCGGTAATGACAAGTAATCACTTTTACCTGTTTGAAGGTCGATTATTTTCCATATCGAATTAACCTCATTACCAGTGGTAGACTGTATTTGATATCTTGGTGTTTCTACTATTTTCATTGTTTCTCTCCGGTTATGCCGCCCCGAAGGGCGGCGGTTGATTATGCGAATAAGTCGTATGCTGTATGCTCATAATCTAAATTGTTGGAATCACAGTACGTTTCCCACTGCTCACGAGTGATAGAATCTTTTAACTCAGTATAACGGTCAATTAACTCTAATCCGCGCCTGCTTGGTATAGTTCCACCTCTGCCTACATGAGCAGATATAGAGCGTCGAGTTTTGTATAATTTTTTTGTCTTCGTTTGCATGTCGTTCTCCGGTTCGTTGTGTCAGTGGGGTAATAATACTACCATCCTTGGCAGTTGTATATACCGTTCGTCGGTTACTCGAAAAGACCGAGCTTCTTCAGGATTTCAGTTGCTTTGTCTTGGCGCTTTTGAGCTGTCTCGTTGAACTCACCAGTCGTGCCGTTGGTGAAGTTGCGGATTTCGATACTAGCGCCTGCTTTGTATCCAAGCTTTCCATCTTTATGGTAGCTAATTTTAGAAGGTCTTGCTTTACAGTATTTAGGGAAGTTAGCGATGAATTTATTAGCAGACTCTTCGTCGGTGAAAGTGAATCCAAGCCATCCTGTCATATCTTCAGCATTGAATAACTCACCCTTCTTTTTACCAATAAGACCTTGCATAGAAGTAATGCCATATTCGTTAGTATCTGTCAGGTCGTAGTCTGTGTAATCAATCATGTGTTTTCTCCGGTTGGTGTTTTTCGTTTCAGTAGGTGTATATTAAGGTAGTTCTATTACTTTGTAAAGTACCGTTCGTCGGGAGAAAATAAATTCATTATAGGGGTTGCATTAGGTAGACTAACTACGGTACTATTACCACTCAAACAAAACGAGGGTTTAATTATGAAATTTGATATAGATGAAGTTGTAAACAACGTTCTCGGTTCCGAGACTTATATGGAAGACGAGAACCTCATTAACCTGATGTCCTATATGTGGGGCAAACTGCAGGGTTATGAGCACATAGAAAATGTCGGGGAAGTTATTGATATCCTTGGACATTTTACACCAGCAGACTACGAACCGGAGTGATAACAATGGCCTTCAAACCAAACAGGACACAAGAAGAGTGTCGCAACGAATTCAGGAACCTTGACGCGAGAGCGATGCAGCTGGCAAAGCTGCTCCGTGAACGTCAGATACAAAAAGCCGCTAAAAAAAGATCGGAGAAAAAATAATGTTTTCAGAAGAACAGGTAGGTAAACTACAGAAACCGCTGCTTGCTAAGCACGTAAAATCACGTGAGGCATTTGGCTCAGGAAAATTATCATATATCGCTGGCTTCCATGCTATCGATATGGCCAACGATATCTTCGGGTTCGATGGCTGGAGCACAGAGATTCTGGTGCTCAAAGAAGTTAACCGTGTCAGCTACATCAAGCCACCATACAAGGCCGGTGATAAAGAGAAGCCAATGGTGGCCATTGCTTACATGTGCAATCTGCGACTATCAGTTAAATCTGAGGACGGAACCGTAGTAACCAAAGAAGATACTGGTTTCGGCGACGGACAGGCCGGTGACACGCCTGCAGGGATGCATTCAGCTATTGAGCTGGCCAGTAAGGAAGCTGTCACAGACGCCATTAAGCGCTGCCTGAGAGCATTCGGTAACCAGTTTGGTAACTCGCTGTACGACAAAGATGGTCAGGCTCCTATCGAAGAGGAAGCATACGAAGCCAGCAAGGTCGTATCTACCGAGCAGCTGGACGAGCTGACAGAGCTTCTCACAGCCCGTGAGCTGAATCATGAGTGGGCGCTGGCGTGGTTGGCCGGTGAAGGCTGGAACGCGCCTCTGGAGGAGCTACGCACCGACTGGTACAACATGCTGTACCGTGCCGTTGATACCTATGGCGCTGACGAACGTGTCCTTGCTACTTATGAAGAGGACATTATCAAAGTCATGGGGCTGATGGAGCAGTCAACAACGATGAAGATGCTGAAGGCATTGTTCAAAGAAGTCTGGAGGAAGACCAGCGAACAGAAAGATAAACCTCGTCAGCTCGAAGCCAAAGAACTGTACGAGACCATTAAAGCTAAACTGGAGGAAAAATAATGTCTAACGCCCCACTGTACGAAATAACAGGGAACATGAAAGGTCTGGAAAAGCTTGCCGAGGAGGGCGAGCTTGACTCCCAGACTATCGACGACACCTTCGAGGCGATCGAGGGTGAGTTTAACGAGAAGGCGCTGGCTCTGATCACTGTGTCAAATCGATTCAATGACGACATGGAGATCCTAGATAAAGAGATCAAGCGCCTGACAGCACGTAAGAACGTGATGAAAAATAAAAAGGACAGCATGATCGAGTATCTCCGGTACAACATGGAAGAGTCTGGCATTACGAAGATCGAATGCCCTGTCATGACCATCACTCTGGCCAAAGGCCGTGATGTTGTCATCGTGGACGATCCTGAAGCCGTAGACGAGGATTACGTCGAGATCGAGATGGTGACCAAGGTCGATAAGAAAGGTCTGCTGAAAGCGCTTAAGGATCTGCCTGAAGGCGAGACCATGGAAGGATGTCATCTGGAAAAATCTAAATCATCGGTGCGTATCAAATGAGCCGGTGGTATAGAGCTTGCACATATGGCTCACCTGCGATCGAGGAAGTTGAGTCCGATCGTGTGACAGATAAATCTATCTGGATTAACGGACGCCGTAACAATATCGAGGGAAGATATTATTCGTACTTCTCAGAGAGATCTGACGCTGTGCAGCATATCATCG
>Ga0316189_10002976_pt1 | contig 16507 bp, 14 predicted proteins | sample LowCovwburrow_MG_FD_204930 | JGI IMG/M metagenome (GOLD analysis project Ga0316189, IMG submission 204930) | Coastal sediment microbial communities from Maine, United States - Lowes Cove worm burrow | ecosystem: Environmental > Aquatic > Marine > Coastal > Sediment | place: USA: Maine... | reverse complement strand
GCACCACAGACTTTAGGTGCCTTTCTGCCAAACAAGGGTGCGATTGTTGACCGGCATCTCAATATCTTCCAGCAGAACCATGCCGGCAGCGCCGGCCAACCCGTTCAACCAGGCAACATCGCGGATACCCATTACAGGGTCACGTTGTTTCAACCAGGCATCGAATCGCTCATTGCTTGGTGAGCTAAAACACCCGTCGTAGTTGAACGGACCGTACAGCAGGAAGATTCCATCCGGAGCCAGAACCTCTCCGACCCCGCCAAACATCGCCTCGACGGCATCCATCGACATGATATGTGCGGTATTGGCACTGAAAACGGCGTCAAACCGCTGGGTTGGCCAGCGGTCGGTCAGGACATCCAGGCAGACTGGTGGTTCCACATTTGCCAACCCAGCTTCCGTCACCCAGGCCTGAATGCCCGGGTGATTCTCCACCCGGTCGCTGGTCTGCCAGGAAAGATGCGGCAGATCCGCGGCGAAGTAGACGGCGTGCTGTCCGGTCCCGCTGCCGATCTCCAGCAGACGGCTGCAGTCTGTCAGGCGCGGCTGAAGCACCTGGAAGATAGGCGCACGATTCTCCACGCTGGACTCGGCGAAGGGTTTCTCCACGATTCAGACTCCCTGCTGCTCGGCAGCTGGCAAAAAACAGACGCAAGCGAGTCTCGGGTTCCGGAGGAAGATGGTCAGGCGCCGCAGCACTTCTTGTACTTTTTACCGCTGCCACAGGGACAGGGATCGTTGCGCCCTACCCTGGGTGTTTCATGGCGCAGGGTCTGCGGCTTGGGCACATCGCCGTCGACGTAGTACCAGCGACCGTCTTGGAACTGAAACCGGCTGCGTTCATGATGTCGCTTGGGGGCGTCCTGTTCGTTGAAACTGGCGATGAATTCGACCCAGCCCTCCTTATCTCCCGGCTGACCGGCCTCGGTAGCAACTATCTCCAGCCCCAGCCATTCGGCGTCCGCAGCCCATCGCCGGGTGGCATCACGGTCCCAATCAGCCTTGTGCCCCGGATGCAGGGTTTCGCCCAGATAATCGATCGCCTGCTCAACGTAAGCGCTGTAGCGGGATCGCATCAGGGTCTCGGCCGTAGGCGCGACCTCGGCACCGCTGATATAGGGGGCACAACAACTGTTGAAGGGTCGGCCGGAGCCACAATGACAAGACGGCATGCGAGAACTATCCATCGATAAACAATACAGGCGTGATTTTAACGCTTTGCGGCGAGAATCGCCTCAGTTGAGAAATTCACCTATGCGCCAGGCAAGATGATATCGGCATCTTGCGACGACCGGCTCCGGAATTTCGATCAGGTTCGCGAGTGTCGTGCGCGGCCCCACAGCCGCGGGTCCAGTCAGACCAGCCAGAACAGGACTGCCGTGATCGAAAGCATGGTGACCGCTTCGAACAGCATCCCGGAGATGGGAATGCTCGGCGGCGGGGATTGGAGTTCCGATCTTGCTGACTCGTACTGCATCGGGCAACCTTCTGATAAGATGCATGACAATGTATATACATTTTATATACGCACCGGCGACTGAATTCAATGCCTAAAGAAAAAATTATCAATTTTCGAATCGACGCAGACCTCAAGAATAGGGCGAGAAAACTGGCCGAGTCGGATGGACGCAGCCTGTCAAACTGGATCACCATGCTGATCGAGCGAGAGCTGAAGAAGAACAAAAAGAAGTCCTAAGTCCACGTCCGTGCGCGTACCAGCTCAGGTACGCCCATCATCCAGGGCGACCCTCCAACGCTAGAGCCCCAATGCCTCCCAGCGTTTTCTGATCCGTTTGACCGATACCGGATGGGCCGTTTTCAGGCCCTGAGCAAACAGCGAGACCCTCAGTTCCTCCAGCATCCAGCGGATCTCGTCCAAACGCGGATCAAAGCCCCCCTGCCCTCGAAGCTGCTGCTCCCGTGCCAGCCACTCACTCTGCAGTGCATTCATTTCCTGCATGAGCTGCTGATCCCTGGCCGCGGCGGTCTTGAGCTTTTCCAGTCGCACTCCCAGCGCCTTGAGGTATCGGGGAAATTGCGGCAACTGAGCCTGGGTGGTCTGTACCAGAAAACCCCGGTAGATCAGGCGATCCAGCTGGGCCTGCATATCCTTGACGGAGGCCGTCCAGTTCGGTTGCGTGGTCGCGGCAAGGGACGTGCGGACACGATGTCCCGCCGCAAGAATCTCGCCCGCCAGTCCCGAGATCTCCGTGAGCGCCGAGCCAAGACCTGGCCTGCCCTGCTCACGGCAGGCCTCGAATGCCGCACGATCACGTACCGGCCAGGGGTCCCGCAAGAAGGCCCGGTCGAACGCCAGTGCCAGAAGTTCATCGAGCAGATCGGCCGCCGGTGCGGCTTCCGAATCCGGGTTCTGAGCCACCTTGGCATACTGCAGGCGCATTTCCTGCAGGCCGCGGATGTTCTTCTTGAGATTGCGGGCGGTCTTCGCCTCACGCAACAGCAGCAGCCTCCGCACACCGGCACGATGTGCCCTCTGTGCGGCCTCCAGGCTATCCAGCAAGCGCAACTCGGCGTGATCTTCCGCATCCACCAAAGCCGGATAAGCCCGCACCTGCATCTGACCAACCCGCTGAAGAACCTCTCCTGCCAGCTCGCCACAGCTCCAGTCCACCAAGGCCTGATCTCCCGCCTTTTTCCGGGCCTGTCCCGACTCAGGCATGGCGCGGGTCCTGCCTGAAAACTCTTTCTGTAGCCGCGCCAGGTCACGTGATGCAGCGATTTCAGACCGACCGTCGTCATCCAACAGACGGACCTTCAGTTTGAGGTGGTCCGGCAGCTGCTCCGGCTGCCAGGCATCTTCCGGGATATGTAAGCCGGTCAGTTTTTTCAATGTCGTGCCGAGCACCCGAATCAGGGGCGCGTCTGAGACCGGCATTGCAGCTAGACAGCGCTCGGCATACTCAGGGACGGGCACCAGCTGACGGCGTAGCGTCTTGGGCAGGCTCTTCAACAGCAATGTCACCTTTTCACGTAACAGGCCAGGCACGATGCGATCGACCCGTCCCGGAGACAACTGACCCAGCACCGAAACCGGGACCTGCAGGGTCACACCATCGGCGTCCTCGCCGGGTGCAAAGTGATAACGCAACGGCAGTCGTGTCCCGCCTAAATCGAGATGATCCGGAAACTGCGCCAGCCATTCGGTATCGAGATCGGCCGGTTGCAGATCCTGCATGCGCATATGCAACAGCTTCGAACGTTCAGGTGGCAACTTGCGCAACCACCGTTCCAGCTGCGCAACACTGTAGACGCCATCCGGTACCCGATTGGCGTAGAAACCGTAGATCACCTCTTCATCGACCAGGATCTCGCGTCGACGGGACTTGGCCTCCATATCCCTGAGCTCGGCAATCAATTCGCGGTTGTGGCGCCAGAACGGCGCCCGGGTATTCATATCACCCTCGGTCAGACCGCTGCGAATGAAGATTGCACGCGACTCATCCGGGTCGATCGGACCATAGTTGACCTTGCGCCGAGGCACGATGGGAAGGCCGAACAAAGTGACCTTTTCATCCGCCGCCACCTGCCCCTTCCGGCCCTGCCAACGCGGCGAGGAGTAGCTGTGTTTGAGCAGATGAGCGGCCACCGGTTCGATCCATTCCGGCTCGATCGCGGCCACGCCGCGCGCATAAAGGCGCGTAGTCTCAACCAGTTCGGCCGCCATCAGCCATTTCGGCTGCTTGGCAAACACCCCGGAACCCGGAAAGACGAAGAAATGGCGGTTGCGGGCACCCAAGAAATCACGGGCATTGCCCTGGGTGCGCATGCCGATATGACTGAGCAAGCCAGTCAGCAACGCCCGGTGCACGGTCACGTAATCGGCATCGTCCTGGTTGTCGCGGTAGCCCAGCTCATGCATCTGAACCCTCAGCTGCACCTGCACGTCATGCCATTCACGTACCCGCGTCGGCGACAGGAAATACTGGCGGCAAAGGCGCTCGAATTTGCGTCGCGTGAGATGCCGACGGTTTTCCTCCAGGAAAGACCAGAGTTTCAGAAACGCACTGAAATCCGAACGTTCATCGGCGAACATGGCATGCGCCTCATCCGCCTCCTGACGTTTCTCGGCAGGTCGTTCGCGCGGGTCCTGTACGGAGAGCGCTGCGGCAATGACGAGCACCTCACGCAGACAGGCAGACTTTGCGGCCGACAGGAGCATGCGACCGATGCGCGGGTCGACCGGCAGCCGCGCCAGGTTGTGGCCGAGACCGGTCACCTTGTGACTGCTGTCGACAGCGGCGAGCTCTTCCAGCAGCCGGTAGCCATCACGGATAAGGCGTTCATCCGGCGGATCCACGAAGGGGAACGCCGTCACGTCACCAAACCCCAATGTAGCCATCTGCAGGATCACAGCTGCCAGATTGGTGCGCTGGATTTCGGGTTCGGTGAAAGCCGACCGCGCGTCGAAGTCGTCTTCTTCATACAGACGGATACAGACGCCATCGGCCAGCCGTCCGCAACGTCCTTTGCGCTGATCCGCACTGGCACGCGAGATGCGCTCTACCGGCAGACGCTGAATCTTGCTGCGTGCACTGTAACGGCTGATCCGTGCAAACCCGGCGTCGATCACGTACCGGATACCCGGTACTGTCAGCGATGTCTCCGCGACATTGGTCGCCAACACGATATGACGGCGACCGCTGGGCGAAAACACGCGCGCCTGTTCCGCCGGACTCAGGCGGGCATATAAAGGTATGACCTCACTGTGCAGCATCCGATGCTTGCGCAGGGTCTCCGCGGTTTCCCGGATCTCACGCTCACCAGACAGGAAGACCAGGATGTCACCATCGCCTTCCAGCGACAGCTCATCGACGGCATCAATAATTGCCTGCTGCATGCTTTCATCACGTTCACCTGAACCGGGCTCCTCGGGCGGTCGATAACGCACCTCGACCGGATAGGTCCGGCCAGAGACCTCGATTACCGGGGCATCGCGAAAATGCCGCGAGAAACGGGTCGGGTCGATGGTTGCGGAGGTGATAATCAGTTTGAGATCCGGCCGACGTGGCAACAGGCGATGCAGATACCCAAGCAGGAAATCGATATTCAGGCTGCGCTCGTGTGCCTCATCGATAATCAGCGTGTCGTATTCAGTCAGATCGCGGTCACTGCGGATTTCCGCCAACAGCATGCCATCGGTCAACAGCTTGACGTGAGTCGTATCACCGACCCGGTCACGGAAACGCACCTTGTAGCCAACACTGCCACCGACCTCCTCACCCAGCTCTGCCGCGATGCGTGATGCCAGGCTGCGGGCAGCGATCCGCCGCGGTTGCGTGTGCCCGATGCGGCCATAAACACCACGACCGATATCCAGGCAGATTTTGGGTAACTGGGTAGATTTTCCCGAGCCGGTCTCACCGCACAGAACCAGTACCTGGTTGGATCGGATCAGCTCGCGGATCTCATCAATACGTTCAACGATCGGCAGGTTTTCAGGAAAATCGGGGGTGGGCAGGGCCGCCGCACGTTGTGCCGCCAGAGAACAAGAGCGTTGAATCTCCTGGTCGAGTTGCAGCCAGGCGGGCTCATCCGGCCCGCTGTCGCGCAAACGTTTTGCCTTGCGGCGCAAGCGAACACGGTCGCGCAACAGGCAGACTTCAATCTTTTTATATGCGGCAGACAAGGTGGGGCGCGGCTTCAACTCGGAAAGCACGGAGTATATCTTTACCGCAATACCTTGGCTCTCCGTGTACCGAGAATTGCGGCCTGGTATTAGCGATCACCCAGACGGCCGCCTGCAGTCAGCTCTGCCGGACAGGTTTGTGCGGACGACAGGCCATACCAGGCAGCCGCTTCATTGGCGTCCTGGGGCACACCCAGTCCCAGCTCGTACATCAGGGCCAGCTCGTACTGTGCCTCAGGATGACCGCGCTCGGCGGCATAGCGATACCAGCGGGCTGCCAACCCGTAGTGCCTTTCAACCCCCAGGCCATTACGGTAGGCATAGGCGAGAAACAGGCCGGCCTCGGCATCACCCTGCTCAGCCAGGGGGCCCCACACTGCCACCGCCGACGCTCGGTCACCGCTGTGCCAGAAATCGATACCGTCCTGCAGCGTAGACGCGCCGACAGGCCAGACCAATATCGAAATCAACAGCCACGAAAGGACGCGAAACAGCACGGCACCACCCAAGTCCAGAAATATTAAAGAATTTTAGCCCACCGCCAATACAGTGATCAGAGAAAGGACGAATACGCTTCGTACCCCGAGCAACGGAGCCTTCCGGTCAAAAACAAGCATGAAGCAACATGCAGGATAAATCGAAACTAACAACGAGCAATCCGTTAACACGACGCTACGATGTAAAACTGATTACATCGCTGGGCTTTGCGCTGGTTATCGGAATACTGCTGGTTTCGATCGTCGGCAGTTATCACACGACCAACAGCCACAACCAGTTGTTGTCTCAACTGGTGCGCGCGGCCGGAATGAAGACCGTGCTGGCCTATACCATGCGCGAGGCGATCCGGGAACGTATCGACAGCCTGCGTGCAATGGCTACGCAAACAGACCCGTTCAAGCGCGATGAAGAAAAAATGCGCCTGTACGGACACGCCAGCAAGTACACTCGCGCCCGTGCGACCTTGATCCAGAACCTGAGGACCGACGCCGAACGGAAAATTTTCCGGCAGCTCGACGCCAGCGCAAGTAGCGTCGGAAAACCGAATACGCGAGCCTTACAGGCCCTGTTTGATGATGTGAGCTCACCCGCCGAGATCAATGCTGCCGTGCAGGCGTCGATAGATGGGCACCTGACACTGTTGCGTCATCTTGACGAGATGGTCAGAACCATCCACCAGACAACTCAGAATCGCATCCACGAGGCCGGCGACGCCTTTCACGAGGAACTGCTCGGTGCTGCTCTGCTGGGCATGATCGCATTTACGATTGCCGTAGTGGCCGCCGCTCTGGTGGTAATCAACGCAGGGGCACGCAACCGCCAGCTGTCACATCATGCAGCGCATGACGTGTTGACGGGCCTGCTAAACCGCCAGGCATTCGAGGTCTCGTTACGCCTCACATTGGAGCAGAGCGAACAGGCCCCGGACAGCCACGCCGTAATGTTTGTCGACCTTGATCGCTTCAAGGTGGTCAATGACACCTGCGGCCACCCGGCGGGGGATGCCCTGCTCAAAGACCTGTCAGTCAAACTTGCCGGAAGTCTTCGCCACTCCGATGTACTGGCAAGGATCGGCGGTGACGAGTTCGGCGTGTTGTTACGCTACACGGAACCGGAAGACGCAGAGCGTGTGGCGGAGAAGATTCGCCGCAGTGTCGAGAACTTCTCGTTCCGGTGGGAGGACCAGACGTTCCAGATCGGTGCCAGTATCGGTCTGGTACCATTTGGCGCTGAACAGGTAACGCTCGAGGAACTACTCAGTACCGCCGACGCCTGCTGTTACTCTGCCAAGGAGGAGGGCCGCAACCGGGTCCACCACGCCACGACCAACCCTGAAGCCGCCGAGCGACGTTCGGGCGAGATGCGCTGGGTCACACGGATATCAGACGCCATCCAGAATGACCGCTTCATTCTGTATGGCCAGATGATCAAGCCTCTCAATACCGCACTGGACGATGGCCGACTGGCACTGGAGATCCTTCTGCGGATGAAGGACAAGGACGGCATGGGTCTGATTCCACCTGGACAGTTTCTACCGGCGGCCGAACGCTACGGCATCGTGCCCGACATCGATCGCTGGGTAGTACGCAACAGCCTGGAGTGGCTGGCCGGACTGGGCAGAACGGCCGAGAACCTCCGTATCAGCATCAACATCTGTGGCCCCGCCGCCTCCGACCCACAATTTCACGACTACGTGCGCAACTGCATCGCCGAAACGGGTGTTCCACCCAAGTCATTGTGTTTCGAGATCACAGAATCCGTCGCAATCCGCAGTCTGGCCAACGCAGCGGCACTCGTCGATGCACTCGGCGACCTGGGGTGCCAATTCGCCCTCGATGATTTTGGCAGCGGGCTTTCTTCATTCAACCAGCTGCGACACCTCAAGGTGGATTATCTCAAGATAGACGGCAGCTTCATTCACAATATCGACCGCGACCCCATCAACCGGGCGATGGTCGAGGCGATCAACACCATCGGTAAAAAGCTGGGAAAACGCACGGTCGCCGAATTTGTCGAAAACGAACGGATCAGCAAGATCCTGCAAGACATCGATGTCGACTTCGCTCAGGGCTTTGGGCTACATAAACCTGAACCACTGAGCGACATACAGCACACGATCGAACAATTACAAAACACAGACTCCGTGCATCACTTGATCGTCGCCTGACCAAACAAGCACAAAGAGTGCTTTCCAGTGCCGCAGAACAGACGTGGCCACGCTGACTAGCTAGTGGCCGCTACCCTTGAGCGCCGATACCATTCCTTCGATCGTTTCCTTGGCATCACCGAAAATCAACGAGGTGTTGTCTTTGTAGAACAGAAGATTATCGACGCCCGAATAACCCGGGTTCATCGAACGTTTGAGAAAATAGACCTGTTTCGAACGCCCCGCCTCCAGGATCGGCATACCGTAGATCGGGCTTGAGGCGTCGTCCTTGGCCGCCGGGTTGACCACGTCATTGGCCCCCACCACCAGGGTCACGTCTGTCGAGGCGAAATCAGGGTTGATCTCTTCCATCTCCAACACGTGATCGTACGGAATATCGGCCTCTGCCAAGAGTACGTTCATGTGACCCGGCATGCGGCCGGCCACCGGATGCACCCCAAACCTGACCTCGACCCCACGTTCCTCGAGCAACTCCATCAGCTCTTTCAGTGAATGCTGTGCCTGTGCCACCGCCATTCCATAACCCGGTACGACGATCACGCGATTGGCGTCTTCCATCCAGTACACGGCATCATCGACCGAGGCCGAGCGGATACCTTTCTCCATGGCCGCGGCACCCGCACTGGGTGCACCACCGCTGTCGCTACCGAAGCCACCGAATACCACGTTGATAATCGAGCGATTCATCGCCTTGCACATGATGTAAGAAAGGATCGCGCCGGAGAAGCCGACCAGGGCGCCGACGATAATCAAGAGATTGTTGTGCAGCGTGAATCCGGTTGCAGCCGCGGCCCATCCCGAATAGCTGTTGAGCATCGAGATGATGACCGGCATATCTGCACCACCGATCGGGATGATGAGGGTCACACCAAGCACGAGGGCCAGGAGAATCATCAACGCCAGTGAGAAGATACTGCCGCTCATGGCAAAGTGCACACCCAGTGCAATCGTCACCAGCGCGATGGCGGCGTTCAACTGATGCTGCATCGCAAATTTGACCGGTTTACCCGAGATCAGGCCCTGCAGCTTGCCAAAGGCGATTACCGAACCGGTAAAGGTGATGGCACCGATGATCGCGCCCGCCGACAGTTCGCCCATCAGCACCGCATTGAGCTGCCCCGCCTCCATCTTGTTGAGGAAGGTCCCCACCGCAACCAGGACAGCGGCGAGACCGACAAAGCTGTGCAGTGCGGCGACCAGCTGTGGCATCGCGGTCATCTGGATACGCATGGCCAGCACCACACCGATCAGGCCGCCTACCAGTACGCCGGCGATGATAAAGCCGTAAGACTCCACCTCGCTGCCCAGCAAGGTGGCAACAACGGCCACGGCCATGCCGATCATGCCGAGGAAGTTACCTCTGCGCGCGGTCGCCGGGTGAGTCAGGCCCTTCAGCGAAAAAATGAACAGGACCGCCGATACCAGGTAGGCCAGGGCCTGAACGTTAGAGGAAATCTGCATGCCTCAGTTCCTCACTTATTCTTTTTGCGAAACATGGCAAGCATCCGGTTGGTCACCAGAAAACCGCCAAATACATTGATCGACGCCAGCAGGACAGCGAAGAATCCGGTGATCTCGGCAAACGAACCCGCCGATTCCAACCCGGTCACCAACAATGCCCCGACGATGACGATGCCGGAGATGGCATTGGTGAGTGCAACCAGGGGCGTGTGCAACGAAGGCGTTACGCCCCAGATCACGAAGTAGCCAATGAAGCAGGCCAGTACGAATACATAAAGTGCGACCAGTGTGTCTGGCATGAACGTATCCTCAATACTTGTTTGTCGGTGCCGTCGACCGAACGCTCAGGCCGGCGCCTCGAGCTGCGCGTCGCGGGTGATCTCGTCGTCGTCCAGGTCTTTCAGACCAATCTCTTCAGTAGACCTATCGAGCATGATATCCAGCAGGTTGGCTATATTCTTGGCATAGAAGGCACTGGCATCCGACGGCATCATCGACGGATAGTTGGTATGCCCCACCAGCACCACGCCGTGCTTCACCACCACCTTACCGGCTTCAGTGAGGGGACAATTGCCGCCGGTCGCGGCCGCCAGGTCGACAATCACCGAACCTGCACGCATTCGTTTGACCACATCCTCGGTAACCAACACCGGGGCCGGCCGACACGGAATCAACGCCGTGGTGACTATTACGTGCGCTTTGGCCAGTTCATCGGCCAGCATGGCCTGCTGCCTGGCCTTGCCCTCGTCCGAAAGCTCTTTGGCATAACCACCGTCGCCGGCGCCAGCCTCGCCGATGTCCAGGTCAATCGCCTTGGCCCCCAGCGATTCGATCTGTTCACGCGTCTCCGGCCGCACATCGTAGGCATGCACATCGCCACCGAGGCGTCGTGCGGTTGCAATCGCCTGCAGTCCGGCAACACCTGCGCCCAATACCACAACCCGGGCGGGCTTGGCCGAACCGGCGGAGGTCATCATCAGTGGAATGAAGCGCCCAAAATGATTCGCCGCTTCGATCATCGCACGGTAACCGGCGATGTTGCTCTGCGATGACAGCGCATCCATCGACTGGGCGCGAGAGATCCTGGGTATGCGCTCCATCGCAATCACCGTGATGTTGCGCGAATGCATCGCAGATATCACCGAATCCTGCTCACAGGTTTCGCCATGCCCGATAAAAACCGCGCCGTCGCGCATCTGGGCGACCTCGTCCTCGGTCGGCTTGCGCACCTTCACAACGATGTCGCAGCCCAGCGCCCCGGCAGCATCGGTCAGTTCCACACCAACCTCGCGATAGGCCTCGTCACCGAAGTACGCGCCTTCGCCCGCCCCCCGCTCCAGCATCACCGTAAGACCGCCGCTGATCATTTTCTTGGCGATTTCGGGCGTGGTGGCGACCCGCGCTTCACCATCGGTCCGCTCTTTGGGAATCCCGACCTTCATAGTTTTTTCAAAAACCCCAACAGGCAAGTTCGAATAGCGCGTCATTATCTGCTGAAGAGCTAATGTGGGTCAAAATCAATAATCAATCTTAAAACCCCTCAAACGTTAGGCAAAACACAAGCGCCGAACGGGGCGATTCACTGTCAGGACCTTTTACACCAGTGATAATTAAATACTTTAAGTAACCACGTTTTCTTATTGACTTTAAACGATTTATGATTTTATGGCCCGTAAACTGCTTAGGTATTTGCAAACAACAAAAATCGAAGAAAAACAAAAACTAAAGTGAAACCCTTTCGGGGTTTGTTGGAAGCCGGCATTTGCCGGCTTTTCTTTTCCCTTCCCCCGGGGCTTAAGTGCAACCCGGATCAAGGACCGTGAACCACCCTGCGCACCCGACCTCATCCACATGGCGAGCACAAATGTCGGATTTGGCTCCACATTCACGTATAATTCCGGCGCTTGTTGGATCATTAAAAAAGCACAGCATCATGGACTCGAACCAGACTTCCCGGAACACCCCGGCCCGTGTACTCGTCACCGGCGGCGCCGGTTTCATCGGCGGCAATTTCATCCATCATCTGATCGCAGAAAGCGAGGTCGAAGTTGCCAATCTGGATCTGCTCACCTATGCCGGCAACAGTGAAACCCTGTCGGATATCGAGAGCCATCCACGATACTGTTTCGTGCAGGGTGATATCGCTGACCAGAAGGTGGTGCAAAAACTGATAAAGGAGTTTCGGCCGACCTCCATCGTCAATTTTGCGGCTGAAAGCCATGTCGACCGTTCGATCGACGGTCCCGCCGACTTTATCCATACCAACATTGTCGGCACCTACAACCTGCTGGATCGCGCCCTGGCTTATTGGCGCGACCTGGACGACGCCGACAAGGCCGAATTCCGGTTTCTGCATGTCTCCACCGACGAGGTCTACGGTTCGCTCGGCGAGACCGGGGCTTTTACCGAACAGACACCTTACGCACCGAGTTCGCCGTATTCCGCTTCGAAGGCGTCGTCCGACCATCTGGTGCAGGCCTGGCACCACACATTCGGTCTGCCGACCCTGACCACCAATTGCTCCAACAACTACGGGCCATATCAGTATCCGGAAAAACTGATCCCGCTGATGATTCTCAACGCATTGGCGGGCAAGCCACTACCGATCTATGGCACTGGCAACAATGTGCGCGACTGGCTTTATGTCGAGGACCATTGCCGTGCGATATGGCACGTGATCAATCACGGTAAGCCGGGCCAAATGTACAACGTCGGTGGCAACAGCGAAAAAACCAACCTGCAGGTGGTCGATACGCTGTGTGCCCTTCTCGACGAACTGGTGCCGGATTCGCCACACAGGCCGCACACCGAGCTGAAAACCTTTGTCGCCGACCGTCCGGGGCATGACTGGCGCTACGCCATCGATGCCAGCAAGATCCGCGACCAACTCGGCTGGCAGCCGCAGGAAAGTTTCGAATCCGGGATGCGCCGCACCGTGCAGTGGTATCTGGATAATCGCGACTGGTGCGAAAAAGTTAAGGAAGGCACCTATGAGGGCCAACGCCTCGGCCTTAAGACGGCAGCGGAGTAAGGAAGCATCATGAAAGGCATCATTCTGGCCGGCGGGTCCGGCACGCGCCTCCACCCGATCACACGGTCGATCAGCAAACAGCTGCTGCCGGTATACGACAAGCCGATGATCTACTACCCGCTGTCGACACTGATGTTGGCAGGTATCCGCGAGGTATTGATCATCACCACACCACGCGATAACACCCTGTTCATGGAACTGCTCGGTGACGGCAAACAGTGGGGACTGGAGATCGAATACGCCATTCAGGAAAACCCGGGCGGTTTGGCACAGGCGTTTCTGATAGGCCGCAATTTTGTCGGCGATCAGCCGTCCTGCCTGGTACTGGGTGACAACATCTTCTTCGGACAGGGTCTGATCAAACAACTGCGCCATGCCGCCGAGAAGACTGCAGGCGCTACCGTGTTCGGATACTGGGTACGTGACCCGGAGCGTTACGGCGTCGCCGAGTTTGACGACAAGGGACAGGTCATCAGCCTGGAAGAAAAACCGTCCGAGCCAAAATCCAACTATGCGGTAACCGGCCTGTATTTCTATGACAACAAGGTCTGCGATCTCGCTGCAGAACTCAAGCCCTCGCCGCGTGGTGAACTCGAGATCACCGATCTGAACAGTCTCTACCTCGAACGCGGCGAACTCGAGCTGATGCAGCTGGGCCGGGGCATGGCCTGGCTGGATACCGGGACACACGATTCGCTGATGGAGGCGGCCGGCTTCGTCGAGACCATCGAGAAGCGCCAAGGCCTCAAGGTGTGCTGCCCGGAGGAAATCGCCTGGCGCAACGGATGGATCGATGATGACCAGCTGCGCGAACAGGCCAAGATGCTGAGCAAGAACGGCTATGGCCAATACCTGTTTGAACTGCTCGAACACGGGAGCCCGGCATGAAGGTTACCGAACTGGCCATGCCGGGACTCAAGCTGATCGAACCCAGACGCTTCGGTGACGAACGCGGTTGGTTTTCAGAAGTTTGGCAGGACAAGCGATACCGAGAGGCCGGAATCACGGAGACCTTCGTACAAGACAACCTAGCCATGTCGACCAAAGGCGTACTGCGCGGCCTGCATGCCCAGGAGCCCTATGCGCAAGGCAAGCTGGTACAGGTGTTTCAGGGAGAGGTCTACGACGTCGCGGTCGATCTGCGCGTAGGCTCGCCGACCTTCGGCCAATGGCATGGCGTCCTGCTCAATGATGCCAACGCCCTGCAGTTCTACGTGCCGCCAGGTTTTCTACATGGCTATTACGTGACGAGCGAGCGCGCACTCTTTGGCTACAAGACCACGGACATCTACAGCCCGGAAAGCGAGTTCAGCGTGCGCTGGAACGATCCTGACATCGGGATCAAGTGGCCGTTGGACGTTGAGCCGGGCCTGTCGGACAAAGACCGGGATGCCCCTTTGCTGGCAGACGTCCCCGAATCACGCATGAGCCGGTTCTGAACCATGCGCATCCTGTTAATCGGCGCCTCAGGGCAGGTTGGATGGGAACTGACCCGGGTATTGTCCGTACTCGGCGAGCTGGTGACGACCGAACGCAACACAGCTGGAGACCTGCAACTCGACGGCGGCAACCTCGGGCAGCTGCAGGCCACGCTGGACTCGGTCGCCCCAGACGTTATCGTCAATGCCACCGCTCACACCGCCGTCGACAAGGCAGAGAGCGAACCGGAACTGGCCATGCGCCTGAACGGCGAGATGCCCAGGGTGATCGGCGGATGGGCCGCGGCTCACGACGCCACGGTCATCCATTACTCCACGGACTATGTATTCGACGGCGGCAAAGATGCCGCCTATGTCGAAACCGACACACCCAACCCGGTCAGCGTCTACGGACGCACCAAGCTGGCGGGCGACCAGTCCCTGCTCGCTAGCGGTTGTGATCCGATCATACTGCGGGTGAGCTGGGTCTACGGCATGCGTGGCAGTAATTTCCTGCTCACCATGCGACGGCTGATGCATGAGCGCGATGCGTTGAATATTGTCGACGACCAGGTCGGGGCACCCACCTGGTGTCGGACCATCGCCCAGGTGACGGGCGCGGTGCTGGCGAAACTGCCTGATTCCCACGATGCACGTCGCAAACTGAGCGGCATCTATCATCTGGCACCGAGCGGCAGTACCAGCTGGTTCGGCTTTGCGTCTGCCATCCGGGAAGAACTCGGTCTGCAATGCGACCTGCACCCGATCCCTGGCAGCGACTACCCCACACCCGCAGCACGGCCGGCGAATTCGCGCATGGATACATCGAAGCTGACCGATACCTTTGATCTGACGATGCCTTCATGGCAACAGGATCTCGCGCGTTGTCTCGACGGTCAAAAGGACTGATCGGGCAGAGCTGCCACGCAGCACTGATCTGCCGTACTCCACGGCAACTTCCCGCCATCTGGTAGAGTAAGCCTGTCCAGTTCAATCGGCGACAGTTCGACTTGTTATGTGTGGTTTCTCCGGCATTGTGTTCTGCAACGACACCTCGAGGGAAAGTTACCCGCAGGGAATCGACAGATTCAGACAGGCCGCGGATCGCGTGGCCCATCGCGGCGATACAGAACACCACGAGCTGCTCCTCCAACATCTATGGCTCAGCCATTACCGTCTGGCATTCCAGGATGTCGCCTCAGGCGCCCAACCCATGCTCAGCGGAGACCGGCAGCACGTAATCGTTTTCAACGGCGAGGTGTACAACCATCTGACTCTGAGAGATCAGATCCGCCATCGTACCGGGATCAGTTTCAGGACGCGCAGTGACACAGAGACGATCATCGAGGGCTGGAAGGCCTTTGGGGAGCACTTTTTCGACCGCCTGGAAGGTGAGTATGCCTTCGTCATCCTGAAGGTCGACGGCAGTGAGCTGGTGGCACATCGCGACAGATTCGGCGTTAAACCGCTGTTCCTGCTGTGTGACGGCCTGGATACACAGACGTTTGCAAATTATCAAGAAAACTATTCGTTCAGCTGCGCCCGTATCGAGTTCTCCAGCGAGATAAAAGGGCTCGGCACAAAAAAAACCTGGAATCAACAGGGCCTGCTGCGCCAGTTCGTCGGCCTGTTCGAGCCGATGCGCACCCCCTTCAATCAGATCATCCAGATACCACCCGGCGGACGGCTGTCCGCACGACGTCGACAGGACGCACTGGCATGCGAACTCGAGACCTTTCATGAGCCGATCAGAACATCGGTCAACACTGTGGCAGACGATCCCGAGAGGCGCTTTGCCCAGTTGTTGCGTACTTCCGTATCCGACCGCCTGCTGAGTGACGTCGAACTGGGCGTCTATCTCAGCGGTGGAGTCGATTCGAAGGTGATCGCCTATGAACTCGACCGACTGAGCACCTCCGATCGACGGATGAAATCGTTCACCGTTGGTTTCACCGAGTCAGGCTACGATGAGACCAGGGAGGCGCTGCGATTCGCCGAGCACGCCGGATTCGATCCGCACACCATCAGTATCGACAACGATGCTCTCAACTACTCGTATCCCCTGGCGGTGCAGAACAGTGAACTGGTACAGCCATTCACCAATGGTGCAGCCAAGTGGTGGCTGAGCCTGTTTGCCCGGCAGTATGTCAACGGCGTTCTCACCGGTGACGGTGCAGACGAGCTGCTATGTGGTTATCCCAGTTACCGCTATGCCAACTGGTGGAAATTCGCGATCCGCGGACGCGGCGAAGCGAATACGATCAAGGACGTTCTTGGCCTGCTGC
>Ga0316189_10002975_pt1 | contig 16510 bp, 8 predicted proteins | sample LowCovwburrow_MG_FD_204930 | JGI IMG/M metagenome (GOLD analysis project Ga0316189, IMG submission 204930) | Coastal sediment microbial communities from Maine, United States - Lowes Cove worm burrow | ecosystem: Environmental > Aquatic > Marine > Coastal > Sediment | place: USA: Maine... | reverse complement strand
GCGCTGTCCGCGAGGTGCCGTCGAACCAGCTGGCGCGCGAGCTCGAACGGACCCTTCACGTTGACCTCGAAGGTCTTGTCCCATGCGGGCCACTCAAGCTGCATCATCGGGCCAAAGTGAGGGTTAGTACCTGCGTTGTTGATGAGAATGCTCGGCGGCCCCCACCGCGCGCTCACCGCGTCCCACCACGGCGCAATCTCGGCGAGGTGGCCGACGTGCAGCGCCCGCGGGTCGACCCGGGCGTCCGGCTGCGCCGCCACGACCCCAGCGGCAGCCTCCTCCAGCGCGTCCTGCTTGCGGGACGCCATGATGACCGTGGCGCCTTCGCGAGCCAACGCCTGGGTCACTGCCAGTCCGATGCCGCGGCTCGCGCCCGTCACGACGGCGACCCGCCGATCGAGCCGACCCACTACGACCCCGTGGCCATGTACTTCAGCACCGATTTCTTCTCGACCCGCTGGAGCTGGGCGGTCCAGGGCTGACCGACCCAACGGTACACTGGGCTACCCTGGTCATCGAACGTGGTGGCCTCCGGTTCACCCCAGAGCTCTCCGAGGACCGCTTCGGCCTCGGCCGTCGGCAGAGACATGTCCACCTCGTGAAGCGATGCGCCTCCGTCCGCGAGGATCAGGGCGACTCCAACGCCCTCGGCTTCGGCGAGCTCAGACAACGCGACGAGGAAGCCCCCGCGCCGCTGGGCAATGACGCGAATGCCGGGCCGGTGCACCTCGACGAGGAGGGCGCGGGCAGCCTCGCCCTGCATCCCCGGGGTGAGCGTCGCGATCGACCGCGGCATCCCGACCGTCGGCGGGAACAGCTCGGCAAGCCCCGAGAACACCACCGGCGCAGCGACCTCCGCCGGCGGTCGCAGGTCGACGGTGGTCTCCATGGGGGTGGAGCGCATCGTCTCCTGACCGGAACCACAGGCGAGCAGCACGAACCATGTCACGTCGGCCTCCCGAGCCACACGCGCCTGACTATCTCGTTCCGCCTCACGGGGCGGAGACCAGCGCCGCCAGGCGGTCTGCTCGAGCACGTTTGCCCGCCGCGCTCGCCCAACCCTGGGCGGACCGGAGGGCATCCGCCGCTTGCGAGTCCGCGTCCACCTGACCCGCCGCCACACCTGTGAGACGGTCGAGGTGCCGATCCAGCCCGACCCAGTCCGCCTCTGCCGCCGCAGCGGCCGCCAGGATCGCTAGCGCGCCATGGACCTCGCGCGAGTCCGGCTCGAAGCCCAGCGACCCGAGGGCACCCGCAGCCGCCGCGCGGGCGCCCGCCCAGTCCGCCAGGGTCAGGAGGACCCGGGCGAGCGCTACCTGCGCCGCCCCAGCCTCGCCGCTACCCGCGCGGGCCAGTGTCTCCGACGCGGTGCGTAGCCGCTGCTTGGCGACTTCGAGGTCACCCCGTGCCTCCGCGGTCCGTCCCAGCAGCGCGCCCACACGGGCCGCAGCGACTGGGCTGCGCTGGCCGTACACGCTCTGGGCCCGCTCAAGGAAGTGCTCAGCGTCCTCTAGCCGACGATCTGCCAGCGCATCTTCGCCAAGCACTGCGCACGCCTCAGCCAGGCCGACACGATCGCCGGCGTCCGTGAGGGCCTGGGCGGCGAGCACCGCGTAGCCGCGGGACCGCGCCGGGTCTCGGAGGTGGCGCGCACAGCGCGACCGCGCGGCGTACACCGGGCCCGCCAGCTCGGGCACGCGCGGCAGGAGCTCCTCGACGCGCTGCAGTTCGGCGTCCGCTCCAACCGGGTCCCCCGCGTCGAGACGAACGCGCGCGGCCACGACCATGCCGCGCCCAACCAGCTGGGGCCAGCCGCCGGCCTCCCCCAGCTCCACTACCCGATGCGCCCACCGCCGGGCATCCGCGCTGCGTCCCAGGCGACCGTACACCTCGGCGCGCAGTGCCGCCGCCTCCGCCCACTGGAGTTCGTCGGTGGGCACCGTCGCGCGGCGCAGCGCCTCCTCCAGTGGACCGAACAACGGCAGGACCGCCGCGTCGCCCAGCCGCCGCAGCCGCAGCCGGATGCCGAGGAACAGCTGCGGCACTGCCTGCTCGGGCCGGTCCCCCGATAGCAGATGCCGCCCAATCCGCTGCGCATGGCGTCGGCTGTCGGTCCGATGCAGCAGCGTGCGGGCCACCGCGCGGTGCGTGCTGGCCAGGCGCCCTCCCGCTGCGGTCAGCCGCAGGACGGCTTCCCGGAGCATCTCATGGGTCCAGGACCAGCCGTCGAGCGTCTCTACAGCGAGCCGCGCGGCGAGCAGGCGGGACAGGACCGCTGCGCGCGCCCGGGCGCGCTCCGGCCGAAGTACCTTCCGCCCGAGCCCTGCGAAGGTGCCGTCCGGGTCATCGCAGACCTGCTGCCACTCCTGCTCGTCGACGCGGCTCCCCAGCACCGCCGCCCGCTCGAGCGCACTGCGAGACTCTGCGGGCAGACCCTCCAACAGACGCGCGACACGGTCCGGCCAGATCTCGTCCAGAGGCGCCACGCCCGGAAACGGTCGGGTCAGCTCGTGACCGCCCTCTCCGCCGACCAGCACCCCGGCCTCGACCCAGCTCTGGAGCACCTGAAAGGCGTGGAGTGGGTTGCCGGCGGTGCGCTCTGCGAGCTGGGCTGCCAGCGCGCGCTCCAGCGGAAGGATGGCCTGGATCAGCCGGACCTGGACCGGTGGGGGCAGCGGCCCCAGGACAACCTGCTCCCCCTCGATCCGGGCCGCTGCTGTGGCAGCGGCAGGGTCCTCGGCCAGCGCAACGTCGGAGAGGACCACCACAAGCAGGATCGGCGGTGCATCGGTCGGCCTTCGCTGCACCATGCGCCCGGCGAACCGCAGCACGTCGAGCGAGGCGTGCGCCGAGTCGAGCACCAACACCGCCGGCCGCAGCGGCTCGGACAGGTGGTCGAGGACGCGGGACAGCGCGAGGTGGCTCGACTCCGCGTCGACGCGCGCCGCTGCCCGCTGGTCCTGCTCTCCCAGCACCACTGACAGCGTGTCCAGCCACTCCTCATCGTCGCTCTGGAGCACTCGACGCAGCCGGTCCACGCGGTCCACGCGGTTGAGCCGGTGGGTGTGGAACCAGCGTCTGAACGGGCGGGAGAGCGCGTCGCCCAACGGCTCGCCACGCTGCGCCTCCCCGTGCAGCACAGGCAGCCCTGCCAGTGCGTGTGCTGCCTCGCCTACCCAACGAGCGAGCCGCGACTTGCCCACACCAGACGTCCCGCGGATCACGACGGCCTGCGCACCGACACCGCGAGACGCTCGACGCAGCGCCGCCCACAAGCGATCGCGCTCGGCCTCCCTGCCTACTATCGGCGGGGTGCGCGTGCCGAACAGCCCCATCCCGGCGCTAGCGAGTCGCGGCGACGGCCATGGGGATGAAGCGGCGCGCCAGTCCGCCGGCACGCCTGACGAGGGCGCCGGAGACAGCGCCGAACCGAGCGCCGCCAGCGCGCGCGCAGCCTCCGCGGCCGACTGGAAGCGGTCCCGCGGCTCCTTGTTCAGCAGCGTAGCGACCCACGCCACGAACCCGGGCGGCGTGGCGAAGCGAGGCTGCAGCGCCGGGGCAGGACAAGTGAGGTGCGCAGCGAGCAGGGCGGGCTCGCGGTCCGTGTCGAACAGCCGACCGGTCCCCACCACCTGGTGCAGCACACAACCGAGCGCGTACAGGTCGGTCCACGGGCCAAACGCACGCCACTCGGCCCGGATCTGCTCCGGCGCCATGTAGGCCGCCGTCCCGGCGATCCCCGAGACCACGGATTGCTCGGCCGTCTGCCCGAGCGCAGCCGCCAGGCCGAAGTCCGTGACCTTCCAGCCTGGCCGCGCATCCTCGGCCGTCCCCAGTAGCACGTTGCTGGGCTTGAGATCGCGGTGGATCACGTGGCGCGCGTGCGCATGCCCAAGGGCGGCGAGCAGCTGCGACAACAGCCCCTGCACGTCCTCCCATCCGCCCGGCTCCCACTGCGCTAGTGTTCCCCCACCAGCGTGCTCCATTGCCAGCCACGGGGCGCCCTCGGAGAGCCGACGCCGGGACTGCTCGGCCGCCTCGGCGGACACCACGCCAGCGTCGAACACCCAGATCACGCCCGGGTGATCGAGCGCCGCCACCGCCTGGACCTCGTTGCGGAATGGGTCGCGCCCGGAGGTGGCCGGGTGATGCTGGGGACCGTGCAGCACCTTGATCGCAACGAGAAGGCCGGTGTCCCGATGCGTGCCACGAAACACGACGCCGGTACCCCCACGGCCGATCGGAGCCCACACATCGAACGGCCCCAGCGCAACGCGCACGGCTAGCAGGCTGCGGAAGAGGCCGGACCGAGCAGGCCGAGGCCGAGTCGTTTCGCGGGACGCTGCATTCTGACCCCTGAATTCCGGAGGAAAGGGCGTGTCGGACTGCGTCCCCGTCGCTCGTGAGGGCGCCCCATCAGGCCGCCGCTGTCTTGCCCTGCTTCGCGGAGCGAGTCCGCGTCTTGTGACGGGCTCGGGCGTTCTTGTTCGAGCAGGCCCGGCAGCAGTACTTTGAGTTGGAGCGACGCGGCTTCTCGCACCCCGGCCAAGCGCACTCCTCGCCCTCGGCGTCCGCGGCCGGCTCCGCAGACTGGGCCGTCGCGGGTGATGCCTCCGCGGCCGGCTCCGCAGACCTGGCCGTCGCGCGCGGCTTGCTGGCCGCTGCGCCCGCACTGCTCCGAGCCGCGGCAGGAGTGCCGGTGGGCCCCTCCACCTTTTCGCGCCACGCGCGGTCCTGCTCCTGGCGGGAGGCTTCCTCCGCCTGGGCTTGCTCCTTCCTACGGTCCTCGACGAAACGCTTGCCGTAGTCGAGGCGCTCACGCAGATCCGCCTTCTCCTCGTCGCGCTTGGCGCGTTGGGCTTTCTTGGCCGTAACCGACCGGCTCCGGGTGTTCTCCGCGCCCTCGTACTCGCGCTTCTGCTTCTCGTACTCCTTGATCAGCAGCTCCCCGAACATCTGCTTTCCGCAGCGACAGTGGAACACGAGCTCGAAGGCCTGCGCGACGGCACCAAACGTTCGGTTGTCGCGCTCGACGTGGTAGTCCAGGCCTTCGCACTTGGGGCAGATCATCTTGAATGCCATTCTGGGTTGCTCCCGAACAACAGAGGGGACATCGTCGGCAATGGGGACCGGCGTTACAGCACACCAGCATCTAAGCCGAGGAGGGCACCGGCGCATGCGTCCGGCTCCCTGTCTGGTGCTCTACAGTATAAGCCAACCCAGATCCAATTCCTGACCGTTGGAGGAGTGATGGGCGACCTCGTGCTCGCGATCGACCAGGGTACCACGGGCTCAACGGCCATGTTGGTCGATCCAGCAGTCCGGGTCTTGGCGCACACAACCGTCGAGTTCCCGAATCACTTCCCGCGGCCGGGGCGCGTAGAGCACGACGTGTCCGAGATCTGGACCAGCGTGGGCGAGGCGGTGCAGAGCGCCCTGGCCCGGGCGGACGTCCCCGCGAGTCGCATCGCGGCCGTCGGGATCACCAACCAGCGCGAGACCTCGCTGTTCTGGGATCGGGCCACCGGCGCACCCATCCACCGCGCGCTCGTCTGGCAGGACCGCCGGACCGCCGAACGGTGCAGGGAACTGATCGAACGCGGGCTCGAGCCCCTGTTCAAGCGGCGCACTGGCCTGCTGCTCGATCCCTACTTCAGCGGAACCAAGGCAACCTGGCTCCTCGATCACGTCGACGGGGCGCGCGCCAAGGCTGCGTCAGGCGATCTGCTCTTCGGGACCATCGACACGTGGCTCGCTTGGCGGCTGTGCGGCGCCCACGTCACCGACCCCTCCAACGCCTCGCGCACCCTGATGTTCGACCTGCACAGTATGGAGTGGGACGACGAGCTTCTCGGCGTCCTCGACGTCCCGCGCGCGAGCCTGCCACGGGTCGCGCAGAGCTCGGAGATCTACGGGCACACCAAGGGCCTGGGCTTTCTGCCCGACGGCATCCCGGTCGCCGGCCTGATCGGAGACCAACAAGGGGCCCTGTTTGGCCAAGCGTGCTTCACGCCGGGCATGGCCAAGTGCACGTACGGCACCGGCGCGTTTATCCTGATGAACACCGGCGCGCGTCCCATCCCATCCGAGCAAGGGATGCTCACCACCGTCGCCTGGCAGCTCGCTGGCGAGGTGTCCTATGCCCTCGAAGGAAGCGCCTTCATCGCGGGCGCCGCGGTCCAGTGGCTGCGCGACGGACTCGGGATCATCGGGTCCGCCTCCGAGCTGGAGACCCTGGCGGCATCCGTCCCCCACAGCGACGGCGTCACCTTCGTCCCCGCCCTCACGGGGCTCGGGGCACCGCACTGGCGCCCGGATGCGACTGGCATCATCCGCGGCATCAGCCGGGGCACGACCAAGGCCCACATCGCCCGCGCGACCGTCGACGGGATCGCGCTGCAGATCGACGACATCCTCACCGCGATGTCTGGCGATCTCGGCGCACCGCTCGCCGAGCTTCGGGTGGACGGGGGAGCCAGCGCCAACGACCTGTTGATGCAGCGCCAGTCGGACCTGCTCGGCGTCCCTTGCGTCCGCCCCCGCGTGCTCGAGACCACGGGACTCGGCAGCGCCCTGCTCGCCGGCCTGGCCACCGGCGTGTGGGACAGCACGAGCGCCGTCGCCGACGCGTGGGCCGAGGAGCGCACGTTCCGTCCCCAGGGCAACGATGCAGAGCTCGCCGCGGTCCGAGCGCGCTGGACGGAAGCCATCGAGCGCGCCTGACCCTCACTCGGCGCCACGCTCGAACTGCACGCCGCGGTCAGGGCTCGTCCAACCATAAACCGCGTCGCTCGACTGGATTGGCCGGCTCACGCTCTAGCAGCGCTCGGGGAAAGGCCCCCACCGGGGGCCCGACTTGCCCCGAGCACTGCTAGGACGGCGCTCCACCGCCCTTATTGGGCCGGACCCACTTCGACACGAAGGCGAGAGAGGGGCGCGACGCCCCGATGGGGGCGCGCCGAAGGTGCAGTGGGCATCCGAAGAGGAGGTCGAGCCATGAGCCAAAGGCTCCTATCGGCCCGGCAGCGCCGACACCCCCGCTGCGCTGCTCGAACCGGCGCCCCCCCCCGAGGCCGGCCGACGCCGACAGACCGGGGCACAGGGACAGGCAAGCAACCGCTCTGCTGAACAACATCCTGGACATTCACTCGCGTATCACACCGGATTCCGCTGCAGCGGATGGGCCGAGGGTGATATCTAAGGCGCCTCGGAGGAACTATGCGACCTATCCCCATCGCCCTGTTGGCCTTGGTCCTGCCCGCCACCGCGCTGGCGATCGATCTCCCCAACCTGGTAGAAGCGTGGACGATCACCACCGACGGACCTGGTGGGAACGACGGCATCGACGTCAGCACCGATGTCGAAATCAACGCCTTTGGTGATGTAATCGCGGTGGGCTACGTCGACGGCGAAGCGGGTCACCAGTCGGACGCCTACGCGGTCTCCTACGCGACCGACGGCACCACCCTGTGGACCCTGACGCAGGACGTCGGCGCCACCGGGGCCAGTCAGCTCTCCAGCGACGATCGCTTCTGGTCAGTCGCCCTCGAGCCCAGCACCAACCTGATCGCTTGGTGCGGTCGCCAAGGCGGCACCGGCGTGGAGAACGATCCGCTGTCATACTTCTATGTGGAGGTGACCGAGCCCAACGCCAAGGGCGCGGCCTTTCCGCCGGTCACAGACTGGGTGACGCAGTATGTCGACGGCAACGGGGCCACGAGCCGCAACCAAGACTGTTTCTCGCTCGACTGGCTCAACGGCTCCATCTACACCGCGGGCTGGGGCGAGCACGGCGACGACGAAGGGCGCTGGCTCAGCTTCACCTACGAAGAAGCCTCCGGCCTGTCCAGCCCGCCGCTGACCTACGACTACACCGCGTTCGCTGCAGTGCCCGATCAGGCACGCGCCATCGCGGTCAACGCGGCGACCACAGAGGTGAGCCTCGCGGGCGTGCGAGGCGTCACGGGAGCCGAGGGCGGTTTGCTCAACAACACCGAAGGCTTCGTCCGACACTACGACTACACGGGCCAACTGTCGTGGGAAGACGCCCAGGGGAGCAAGCGCAACCTCGATGACGGGTTCCTCGACGTCACCACAGATGCCCCTACACAGGCAGTGATCGCGGCCGGGTATATGAACAACGGCCTCGACAACCTCGGCGGCTCGGATCTCGACTGGTGGGTCGTCTCGTACGATTCCAGCGACGGGACGCCTGCCTGGGGAGCGACGTACGACGGCGGCGGCGATGATGTCGCCACCTCCGTGGAGGTGGACGCCAGCGGCAACGTGGTGGTGGGCGGCTGGACGACCGACGCCAAGACCGGCAACAAGGTCTGGCGGGTTGCCGTCCTCTCGTCCTACGACGGCGGCGAGATCGATAGCTGGGTCGGGCCCTCCTACGCCGGCGACGCGGTGCTCAACAGCATCGCCTTGCGCAGTGGGCTCCTGGCCATGACCGGCTCGGTCGACGACGGCGCAGGCCCCAGCTTCGCGACCACCTTGCTCGACCAAGACACCGACGGCGACGGCACCGCCGACGCGGTCGATGCCTGCCCCATGGACCCGCTCAAGGCGGAGGACGCCGGCGATTGCGGGTGCAACGTTCCGGACGCCGACACGGACGGCGACGGAGTCCTGAACTGTCTCGACAACTGCCCCGACGACGCGAACAAGGCAGAGCCGGGCGAGTGCGGGTGCGGAGAACCCGACATCGACAGTGACGGGGACGACGTCCTCGACTGCAACGACGGCTGTGAAGACAACCCTGACAAGACGGCACCAGGCATCTGTGGCTGCGATACGCCCGACAGCGACAGCGACAACGATGGGGTCCTCGGCTGCAATGACGCCTGTTCGGACACGCCGCCGAACGCGGACGTCGACGAGTTCGGCTGCACGGCCATGGACGAGACAGGCACCGATGGCGACGGGGGCGGCAGCGATGGCGGCAACGAAGGATGTGGCTGCAGCACCTCGACACCAGGCCCCTCTGTGGCACTGATTGCCGGCCTGTTGTTGACAATCCGCCGGCGTCGTTGGTACGAGATCGGCCGAGCGTGCTAAGATGCACGCACGAGTGGTCTCCCAGACGCGGGTACGTCGTTCACCAAGGCGGCATCGCGTTACTGGCTACACATCATCGTGAGGAAGCCCATGCATCGCTACGCTATCTTGGCCCTTGTCATTGCGACGGGCTGCCAGATCGAGAACGACCTTACGATCGAATACCCCGACCTGAAACTCTCCGAGCCGGTTCCGCCGCCCGAGGTCAGCCAGACTGACGTGATCGTCCAAGTCACCACCCCAAAGGTGGATGTCCTGTGGACCATCGACAACAGCTGCTCGATGTTCGATGAGCAGGAGGAGCTCAAGGACAGCTTCCCCTCCTTCATGTCCTACTTCACGGACTCGGGCCTGGACTACCACGTAGGCGTCATCTCGACCGACATCGACAACGCCTCGGATCAGGGCAAGCTGCGCAGCGCCGGCGGCGTGACCTTCATCGAAGAAGACACCCCCAACCCGGTCTCGGTGTTCGCCGCCATGGCCACCCTGGGCATCTCAGGCTCCGGTCGCGAGAAAGGCCTCGGCGCCACCTACCTCGCCATCGAAGTCCACGCAGACGACGAAAACCTTGGGTTCTACCGCGAAGAAGCCGCGATGCACACGGTCGTCATCAGCGACGAGAACGACCAGACGGATGCCTCGCTCATCAGCCAGAACGAGTTCGTCGGCTGGTACGGCGGCCTGAAGCACGAAGCCGACCAACGCACCTTCTCGTCGATCGTGTCTCCGCCCGGCGGCGGCGGCACCTACGATGGCTCCACGTACCTCGCCACCACCGCGGCGATCGGCGGCATCACGTGGGACATCAACGACCCCGACTACCGTGTCGTGCTCGACCGTCTCGGTGTGCAGGCTTCCGGCCTCAAGCGCGAGTACTTCCTCTCGCAACAGCCCGTCCCCGGCACCATCGGCGTCGAGGTCGTCGACCCCAGCGGCGCTCAGTTCACGTTCGACGAGGTCGTGCTCGACGCGGAGGGCGTCCGTATCGACGGCGACTGGTCCTACGAGCAGGCCCGTAACTCCATAATTTTTGCCGAGTACGTGCCCGAGGCGCTGGCGCGCGTGGTCCTTACGTACGATGTCCTCTCAGCGAACGAGATCGCGGCCGACGACCTGTAGTCGGTCTGTCCAAGCTACGGCAACAGGCGAGGGAGACTGGGGCCGGTCAGCTCGCTCTCCACCGCGGGCGGGTGCGCGATCACTGATGGTGGCGGCGACGGAGACTGTTGTCGCAGCACCTCGATGCCGGGCCCACCTGCGGTGCTGCTTGTCGGTTCGCTGTTGACAATCCGCAGCCGTCGAGGCTAACTACTTGTCGTCCGGGCTGTGCATTCCTCCATGCAACGTCTGAGTGACTTCGCAGACAACAGAGCTCTGGTTCAGCATCGCTGATTTCATCGTTTCGCCCCCATGACCGTGAGGAACCCATGCATCGTTATGCCGTCTTGGCCCTTGTCTTTGCGACAGGCTGCCAGATCGAGAACGACCTCACGATCGAGTACCCCGACCTGAAACTCTCCGAGCCGGTTCCGCCGCCCGAGGTCAGCCAGACTGACGTGATCGTCCAGGTCACCACCCCCAAGGTGGATGTCCTGTGGACCATCGACAACAGCTGCTCGATGTTCGATGAGCAGGAGGAGCTCAAGGACAGCTTCCCCTCCTTCATGTCCTACTTCACAGACTCGGGGCTGGATTACCACGTGGGCGTCGTCTCGACCGACCTCGACAACTCCTCGGACCAGGGCAAGCTGCGCAGCGCCGGCGGCGTGACCTTCATCGAAGAAGACACCCCCAACCCGGTCTCGGTGTTCGCCGCCATGGCCACCTTGGGCATCTCCGGCTCCCCTAACGAGAAAGGCCTCGGCGCCACCTACCTCGCCATCGAAGTCCACGCAGACGATGAAAACCTTGGGTTCTACCGTGAAGAAGCGGCCATGCACACGGTCGTCATCAGCGACGAGAACGACCAGACGCAGGCCTCGCTCATCAGCCAGAACGAGTTCGTCGGCTGGTACGGCGGCCTGAAGCGCGAAGCCGACCAGCGCACCTTCTCGTCGATCGTGTCTCCGCCCGGCGGCGGCGCCTTCGATGGCTCCGCGTACCTCGCCACCACCGCGGCGATCGGCGGCATCACCTGGGACATCAACGACCCCGACTACCGTGTCGTGCTCGACCGTCTCGGTGTGCAGGCTTCCGGCCTCAAGCGCGAGTACTTCCTCTCGCAACAGCCCGTCCCCGGCACCATCGGCGTCGAGGTCGTCGACCCCAGCGGCGCTCAGTTCACGTTCGACGAGGTCGTGCTCGACGCGGAGGGCGTCCGTATCGACGGCGACTGGTCCTACGAGCAGGCCCGTAACTCCATAATTTTCGCCGAGTACGTGCCCGAGGCGCTGGCGCGCGTCGTCCTTACGTACGATGTCCTCTCCGCGAACGAGATCGCGGCCGACGATCTGTAGCCGATCCGTCCGAGCTACAGCGACAGCCGAGCCCCCCGGGGGCTCGGCTGTTTCTGTATGAGGCGACCGCGACCTCAGACCCGGGGCACCCGCGCGTTGATCATCGTCAGGATCTCATACGGAATCGTGCCGGCGTGCTCTGCCAGCTCCCACGCGGTGATCTCTTGGTCTCCCTGCCGACCCAGGAGCACCACCTCGTCGCCGTTGTAGGCACTGCCACGGCCGATGTCCGCCATCAGCTGGTCCATGCAAACGCGACCCCGGATCGGCACCCGCCGACCGCCGATCAGCACCTCGCTGCGGTTCGACAGCGCGCGGGAGTACCCGTCGCCGTAGCCCACCGGCAGCGTGACGACCCGAGTCCATGCGTCCGGCGCCCAGGTCGAGCCGTAGCTGATCGGGTTGTTCGCCTTGACGACCTTGAAGAACACGACCCGGCTGACCCAGGTGAGCGCTGCAGCGACCGCGACCCGGCCCGCGAGCGCAGGGTCCGACGGAACGCCGTACAACAACAACCCCGGCCGCACCATGTCGAGCCAGGTGTCGCGATGCTGGACGATGGCGCCGGATCCCGCGAGGTGGCGCACCGGTGTTGCCAGGGACCGATCCTCATAGAATCGAAGAACTTCCTGAAAGCGCTCGAGCTGCAGCTCCGTGCCGCTGTGATCGGGGGCATCGGCAGTCGCCAGGTGGCTGAAGATCCCCTCCACCCGAACGTGCTGACAGCGCAGCGACGCCTCCAACAGCGCCTGCGCGCTGTACCAGTGGACTCCGATGCGCTCCATCCCCGTGTCGATCTTCAGGTGCACCCGGGCCACGGTGCCGGCAGCGGCAGCGCAGTCCTCGATCGCCTGCAGCTTGTCGACGGAGGAGGCCGTCAGGTGCAGGTCGTGCGTGAGGAACTGCGGGATCTGCTCTCCGAGGATCCCCCCCAACACCAGGATGGGCGTCGTGATCCCGGCAGCCCGCAGCGCGACGGCCTCCTCAAGGAACGCCAGCCCGAGCATGGGCGCACCCGCCGCCTGCATGGTCCGCGCCACCGCCACCATGCCGTGCCCGTACGCGTTCGCCTTCAGGATGGGCATCGCTGCGACCCCACCCACGTACGCGCAGATGGCCGCGTAGTTGCGGGCGAGCTGGTCGAGGTCGACCCGGACGTGCGTGGGTCGGACGCTCACGGCGTTCCGCCCCGCTCGAGCTGGGCGAGCACCCAGGTCACGTAGCGCAGCGGGCGCAGAGCCTCGCGCGGCGTGAACCGCACGGAGATCGTCACGGGCAGTCCGGGCTCGACCGTGAACCGCTTGGGGTGTCTCTCCACGACCCCCGCCAACGCAGCTGCAGTCAGCGTCGTGGCGGGATGTAGCGTCACCACCAACCGAACCTTCAGCCAGGAGAGTCGCTCGACCCCAAGCGCACGTGCGCCCAGGCGGACCGACATCAACGCACCGAGGTTGCGCGCCGCGTCCGGTAGATCGCCGAACTCCGCCTCAAGGTCATGGAGCACGGCCTCCACGCGACCCGGAACCTGGGCGTTCGCCAGCCGCTGGTACCAGCCCAGTCGCTCCTGCGGATCGCGGACCAAGACGTCGGGGAGGAACGCGTCCACCGGCACCTCGATCTCGGGCTCCACCTCGTCGCGTTCCTGATCGCCGCGCGCAGCGTGGACCGCGCTGCGCAGCAGCTCGAGCCACGTGGCATAGCCCACCTTGTCGATGTTCCCCGACTGCGCTGCCCCCAGCAGGTTGCCGCCTCCGCGTAGCTCGAGGTCGGCCGCCGCGACGTGGAACCCACTGCCGAGGCTCTGGTTGTCGACGATCACCCGCAGCCTGCGGCGCGCTTCCTTCGACAGATCCTCGGGCACCAACAGCAGGCAGTTCGCCCGCCGGTCCGAGCGCCCCACCCTCCCGCGAAGTTGGTATAGCTGCGCGATCCCGAACCGATCGGCGCGGTGGATCAGCATGGTGTTCACGTTGGGCAGGTCGACCCCGCTCTCCACGATCGAGGTGCTCACGAGCACGTCACTGCGTCCCTCGATGAAGTCGACCAGCACCTCTTCCAGAGCCACGTCGTCGAGCTGCCCGTGGGCGACCGAGAAGCGCGCGTCAGGCACCCACTCGCGCAGCTGTTCCGCGAGCCGCCCGATGGACTCGACCCGGTTGTGGATGACGTAGACCTGCCCCCCGCGCGCCAGCTCGGTGGTGATCGCGTCGCGATACCGCGCCTCCGTCGGCTTCGCGATCGTGGTCCGCACCGACAGGCGATCGAGCGGCGGCGTGGCGATGATCGACATCTCCCGCACCCCGGACAGCGCCATCTGCATGGTCCGCGGGATCGGGGTGGCGGACATCGACAGGATGTCGACCTCGGTGCGCATCCGCTTCAGCCGATCCTTCTGCCTCACGCCGAACCGGTGCTCCTCGTCCACCACGATGAGGCCGAGGTTGTCGTACCGCACACGGCGGCCAAGCAGCGCAGTGGTCCCCACGACGATCTGGATCCCGCCGTCCGAGAGCCCAGAGAGGAGCTCGGACTCGCCCTTTGGCGTCACGAAGCGCGACAGCATGCCCACGCGCACGTCCGGATCCGCCGCGAAGCGCTCGACGAAGGAGCGATGGTGCTGGTAGGCGAGCACCGTCGTGGGGCACAGAACGGCCACCTGTTTGCCCGTCTCGACAGCCCGCATGGCAGCGCGCATCGCCACCTCCGTCTTGCCGAAGCCCACGTCGCCGCAGATCAGCCGATCCATCGGAAAGCCGCGCTCCAGGTCAGCCAGGACCGCGTTGATCGCATTGGCCTGGTCCGGGGTTTCCTCGTGGGGGAACCGTGCCTCGAACGTCCGGTACCTCGCGCCGGGCGGCGAATACGGAGCGCGCGTCGCCACCTCGCGCCGCGCGTACAGCCGCAGCAGGTCGTGCGCCATGCCCAGGAGATGGTCGCGCACCTTGCCCTTGCGCGCCTCCCAGCTCCGTCCACCCAGACGATCCAGGGCGACCTTGGCCCCAGCCGTGGCCGGGGCGTACCGCGACAGCTGCCGGAGGTCCGCGACCGGAAGAAACATCTCGTCGCCGCCCTTGTACTCGAGGCGGACGAAGTCGTGTTGTACGCCCGGCTGCGCCTCGATCCGCTGCAGACCCAGGTAGCGCCCGACCCCGTGCGTGCGGTGAACGACCGGGTCGCCCTCCTTGAGCTGCGACATCGACGTGACTGAGGTCTCAAACAGGGCGTGGCCGCGCTCCGTCGCCTTGCGCTGCACAGTACCGAACAGCGCTGAGACCGGCACGAACGCCCAGCCGGACGCCCCCGCCACGAACCCGCGCGGCAGATCGCCCACGAGCAGCGCCACCTTGCCGCGCCGCATCTCTGAGACCGCGGAGACCAGCCGCGGCTGCAGCCCGTGCGGCCCGAGCATCTCGAGGAGGTTCTCGGCGCGGGGGTGGCTGTCCACGACGAGCGCGACCCGGGCATCGTCGCCCGCGAGAGACACCAGCCGCGACACCACCGGTCCGAGGTCGGCACCGCGGACGGCGAGCGACGCCGTCGTCTGCGCAGCCACGTCGGGGACCCCCTGCTCCGGTAGGTCGTGGACCGCCGCTGCGCCGTTCAGCGCAGTCAGGACGTCCGCGACCGGCACGAAGCGCTCCGCCGGGGAGACCAGCGGCTGCTCCTCGCCATCGAGCGCCGTGTAGCGACGTTTCGCCGTCGACTCGAAGTCGCGCAGCGCCGCGGCGACGTCGCCCGGCGACACCACCACCGGCCGCAGCTCACCGAGCGCATCAACCGGCGCCTCAGTCGGGACCAACGCCGGGAGCCAGTCCTGGACCGCGCTGAATCGGACCCCGGCGCGCAGATCCTCCACGACCCGGCGACGGCGCATCGTGCCGGCGCCGCGCTCCGCGACCAGCCGCCCGAGCTCCTCGAGCGCATGAGCGACCGCGGCGGCGTCCAGACGCTCCTCAGCGGCGGGCAACAGCGTGGCACGGGACACGCGCTTGTGCGGCCGCAGCGTCGCTGGGTCCAGACGCCTCAGCGACTCCACCTCGTCGTCGAAGAAGTCCAGGCGCAGTGGGCGAGCTGCCGCCGCGGGCCACACGTCCAGCACGTCTCCGCGAACCGTGAATCGCCCTGGGCTGTCCGCGCGAGAGGTGGCCAGGTACCCAGCGTCCGTCAGCCAGCCGGACAGGGCGTCCCGATCCAGCTCGTCGCCGGTCCGCACCGTCCGGGTCCCCAGCGCGCGCGCCGCGCGGGTGGGAACGCGCTGCAGCAGCGCCCGCGCGGTGGCCACCACAACGAGGTCACCGCCTCGGTTGACCCGCTCGAGACACCGCATCCGCTGCTGAGGCAGGGCGGGATCGGGGGCGAACCCGTCGTAGGGACGGTTGTCGTCCGCGGGGAAGCGCTCGATCCGCCCCGGACTCTCGCTGAAGAACCGCAGCGCGCGGACGAGCTGATCGGCGCGATCAGCCGCGTCCACGACCAGCAGCCAGCGGCCGCGCGCGGTCGTCTCGGCCAACACGAAGCCCAGCGCGTCGCCCGCGAGACCGGCCACTGCGCCACCGACCTGCAACAGCCCCGCGGCCTCGGACAGATACGCCGTCCTGCCGCTCACTCCGACGCCGACTCTGCCTTCCGCAGCGCGTTGAGACCGCGCCGAGCGACCACCTGACGCTCTCGCTCGAGGTACAGCACCAGCATCGCCAGCGTGAGGAACCAGACGCCGAGTGCCCACATCATGGACTGCGCCATCAACCCGGCGGCCGAGACACCCGCCGGGTTCATCAGCGGCTCGAACACCGCCTGGCCGACACCGCCTTCTCCCATCCCCTCGATGACAACCAGCAGCGCGATGCCCGCGGCGTTCAAGATCAAGATCACCACCAGCAGCAGCCGAAACAGCCGCCCGCGCATTCCCCACGTCAGCTGTCCGGACCGCTTCAACGCCGGCTTGTCCGGCTCGAGCACCGCGATCATGTCAGTGAAGGCGAGCTGCA
>Ga0316189_10002974_pt1 | contig 16519 bp, 13 predicted proteins | sample LowCovwburrow_MG_FD_204930 | JGI IMG/M metagenome (GOLD analysis project Ga0316189, IMG submission 204930) | Coastal sediment microbial communities from Maine, United States - Lowes Cove worm burrow | ecosystem: Environmental > Aquatic > Marine > Coastal > Sediment | place: USA: Maine... | reverse complement strand
AGTTCTTTATTGGAGTACTTATTATCTCATCCTTGCTTTTTACTAGCTTTGGGCTACCAAAGAACATTGAAAAGAAAGTACAGAAAGAATTGGAAAAGACCTTTCAATTGACTGGATTTTCATTGCATCCGATTAGGATAGCGGACACCCTTAGTGCTGAATTGCCTAAGAAAATCAATGACTATAATTTTTTCAGGATATCAAAAGGTAATGACTATCTGGGTTATGTTTTTGTTGATAAGGCCATAGCTAAAACCTCTAATTTCGATTATATGGTCGTATTCAATACTGAATTAAAAGTGGTACACTCCAAAATATTGATTTACCGAGAAGAATACGGGGGTGAAATTGGTAGCAAACGCTGGTTGAAACAATTCATTGGCAAAACGGGCGGTGATAGGGTAAATCATGAAACGAATATTGATGGTATAGCAGGTGCTACAATTTCAGTAAGATCTATGACCTCTGCCATGGATAAACTTTTGCAGACGATTGGAATATTACAAAAAAATCAAGTTCTGTAATGTATTATAACGGTTTACTTTCCAAGTTTCCAATAGAAATAAAACTTTTCGTTGCCTCCTTTGTCATAATTCTGTCGATAGGGTTTTTTACAGGCTTGTTTTTTGTTAATGAGACCAGTTCGGGGTCTTCTGCGGGAATCGAAGAAAATTATTTGGGCAATGAGGATGACGATAATGCAGAGATCATGAAATTTAAGAAAAGTGAACGGGAAATGTTGACCATTGTACATACACATATTCTCGCTATGTCTTTCATCTTTTTTTTATTGGGAATTTTGGTGTGGATGACCAAGCTGTCGAAGAAGGTGAAACTGTTCCTTACCGTTGAGCCATTTTTTTCTGTAATCCTCACATTTGGTGGAATATACTTACTATGGTCTGGTGTACTTTGGATGAAATATGTGGTCATATTTTCAGGTATACTGATGACTATGACCTTCACGGTTTCCGCAATAGCGGTGCTCTATCAATTGACCTTAAAACCACCCCAGCCTGATTAAATATAGTAGTTTCAAAAAGTTACTTCTAAATGTAGTATATTTGCACGCAATTAATCCTTAATTGCATGGAAGCTCACCAAAATAAAATTCTCGGAGAAGGTTTAACCTATGACGATGTACTTCTTGTACCCGCCTTTTCAGATATACTCCCTCGAGATGTAAGTATCAAAACGAAATTCACAAGAAATATTTCTATAAATGTTCCCATTGTCTCTGCGGCGATGGATACGGTTACAGAATCGAGAATGGCAATCGCAATGGCCCAAGAAGGTGGCATTGGTGTTTTACATAAAAACATGTCTATCGAACGTCAAGCTCTGAAAGTACGCAAGGTAAAACGTGCCGAAAGTGGAATGATCTTAGACCCAGTAACTTTACCTGCTGATGCATTGGTTAAAGATGCAAAAGCCAATATGAAGGAGTTTAGTATTGGGGGAATACCAATTGTTGATGATGCAGGAAAACTTATCGGAATAGTTACCAACAGGGATCTTCGCTTTGAAAAAAACAATGAAAGACCACTCTCCGAAGTTATGACATCGGATAATTTAGTGACAGCAACCCCAGGAACATCTTTAGAGCAAGCAGAAGACATACTCCAAGAGAGTAAAATAGAAAAATTACCTGTTGTTGATGAGCATAATAAACTGGTCGGATTAATCACTTTTAGGGATATAACAAAACTTACGCAAAAACCTATTGCGAACAAAGACCAATACGGGCGATTGCGTGTCGCGGCTGCAATTGGAGTTACCGGTGATGCCGTTGAAAGGGCAGAGGCATTGGTAAGTGCAGGTGTAGATGCAGTGGTTATTGACACGGCCCATGGGCATACCAAAGGCGTAGTCGATGTACTGAAAGAGGTTAAAAAGAAATTTCCCAAACTAGAAGTTATTGTTGGAAATATAGCTACAGGTGATGCAGCCAAATATCTAGTTGAAGCTGGAGCCGATGCTGTTAAAGTCGGTATTGGACCTGGATCTATTTGTACAACAAGGGTCGTAGCAGGAGTTGGATTCCCGCAGTTTTCCGCAGTTTTAGAAGTAGCTGCAGCAATTAAGGGTAGTGGGGTTCCTGTTATCGCAGATGGCGGAATTCGCTATACCGGGGATATTCCCAAAGCGATCGCTGCTGGAGCTGATACCGTTATGTTGGGGTCATTATTGGCAGGCACCAAAGAATCTCCGGGTGAAACCATTATTTATGAAGGTCGAAAATTTAAATCATACCGTGGAATGGGATCTGTCGAAGCCATGCAACATGGCTCTAAGGACCGCTATTTTCAGGATGTAGAGGACGATATTAAAAAATTGGTCCCAGAAGGCATTGTAGGTCGTGTACCTTATAAAGGTGAATTGTATGAAAGTATCCATCAATTTATTGGTGGCCTGCGGGCTGGTATGGGTTATTGTGGTGCCAAGGATATAGATGCCTTAAAAGAGCATGGGAGATTTGTCAAAATAACGTCCAGTGGTATAGCGGAAAGTCATCCGCATCATGTGACCATTACCAAAGAATCCCCAAATTATAGTAGGTAATAGTTATAAAGTAATATGCATAAAAAAAAAGAGCTGTTTATGACAGCTCTTTTTTGTTTCAATTTTATTGTTTCTTTACTTCCCTTGCCCACTATAGGTTTGCCAATCTTTTTCCAAATAAATATTATCGCCAAAATATCGGGCAATATTTAAAAAGGGTTTTGGTTTTTGGTAACCGGGCACCGGTGAGAGCATATTCATTTTTTCATCTAAAAAAATGGTAGTAGGGTAACTCATGCGCCCCTGCATCAGGGAAGCGGCAAATTCATGATACCCTTTTCTGCCAGAAGGAACAAAATTGTAAGTCTTTCCTTTAAATTCTATAGGTTCTTTGCCTTCCCCATCCATCTTTACCATGTAAAAGTTGGCAGCCATATAGGTGGCTACTTCCGGATTTTGAAAGGTGTCCTTGTCCATTTTTTTACACCATCCACACCAATCAGTATATACATCAATGAAAATTTTCTTCGGATTTTGATCGGTTTGGGCGCGTTCAACCGCCTCATTCCAACTAAGCCATTCAACATCTTGGGCGCTACTGGTAAAGGAAATTAATCCCATACATAGTAAAAGCGTTGATTTATATAAAAGAGATTTTTTCTGTTTCATTAGTATTTGTTTATGTTGTTAAGTCCAACAACTGTACCAAAACTAACGATTTTTTTTAAGCTTTATTTTGTGACGGCGTTTTGCTTTTTTTCTAAAAAAAGGTCTTTCACATCAACCTGATTCTTGATAAGGTCATCAAATGTTTCCCTTTCCCTGATTAAAACGGCCTTTCCCTCGTGCCAAAGCACTTCTGGTGGTCTAAATCTTGAGTTATAATTACTAGCCATTGTAAAGCAATAGGCCCCGGCATTTTTAAAGCAAAGGACGTCGCCTTCAGAAATTTCATTGATCCTACGGTTGTTGGCAAAAGTGTCAGTCTCACAGATGTAACCAACAACGGAATAATACCTTTCACGACCTTGTGGATTTGAAATATTTTCAATGCCATGGGCAGCTCCGTAGAGCATAGGTCTAATGAGATGGTTAAACCCAGAATCCACACTTGCAAAAACGGTTGATGTAGTTTGTTTTACAACATTAACCTTAGCTAGAAAGTACCCAGCTTCGCTCACCAAAAACTTTCCTGGTTCAAAGGCCAATGTGAGTTCCTTCCCATATTCTTTGCAAAATGTATTGAACTTACCGGTTAACTTTTTGCCAAGTTCTTCAATGTTGGTTTCAATATCCCCTGCTTTATATGGTACTTTGAATCCACTGCCAAAGTCAATGAAATCGAGATTTTTGAAATTCTTGGCAGTTTCAAATAGAATTTCAGATGCATAAAGAAAAACATCAATATCCAATATATCACTCCCAGTATGCATATGAATACCGTTGATATTCATTTTGGTCAGTTCAACGATGCGCAGTAAATGCGGAATTTGATGAATGCTTATGCCAAATTTCGAATCAATATGACCCACGGAAATATTTGAATTTCCTCCTGCCATAACATGCGGATTAATACGAATACAAACTGGAATATCAGGATGTTTACCGCCGAACTGTTCTAGAACTGATAAATTATCGATATTGATTTGGACACCTAATTTGGCTGCTTCTTCAATTTCTTCGAGAGAAACTCCGTTGGGTGTGTATATTATTGATTCAGGCTTAAAACCGGCCATAAGACCTAGTTGTACTTCTTGAATTGAAACTGTATCCAGGCCACTGCCCAAACTGTTCATTAATCTTAATATGGTAATGTTCGAAAGGGCCTTGGCCGCATAATTCAGTTTCAAATGATTTACGCCCTTGAAAGCATTCGTTAATCTATTGAACTGCGAAACTATTTTTTCCGAATCATAAACATAGACTGGGTTGCCATATGTTTTAGCGATTTTTAATAAATCAGCATTCTTCATTGTATTCCTTGTTGTTTTGAACAAATCTAGAATACTATTTTGGTATGGACAAGAAATATCGTTGATTATTTATAAATACAACAATATGTTATAAATGCAACATATTTGAAATTCGGATTCATTTGTTGCAGTGAGAATAGAATTGTATGTTTAACAAAAATCATAGTATGCAATTACCATTATTCCCTTTAAAATCGATTTTTTTTCCAGGAGAGACTGTACCGCTCCACATTTTCGAAGAACGCTATAAGCAGCTTATACAAGATTGCAGGAATGAGGCGATTACCTTTGGCATACCTGTTTATATATATGACCAAATTGCCTTTGGTACTGAGGTACAGCTTGTTGAGGTAGTTAATAGCTATGAGGGTGGTGAAATGGATGTGGTCTGTGTTGGGCGCCAAGTATTCAAGATTTTATCTTTTGAAAATGAAATGGGGGATAAATCATACCCAGGAGGTAATGTTGAATTTTTAGAAGGAATCAATGATGCTGCAGATGAATTGAAAACAAGTGTTCTCGACCGTATCAAAGTGCTTTATGATTTGATGGATGTGCCCTTTTCATCAATGCCGTTGGAAAAATTCAATATGTATATTCTAATACATAAAATAGGTCTTTCTTATGAGCAGGAATATGAGTTATTGCAGATGCCAAAAGAAAGTGACCGATTAAAGTTCATTCATTCCCATCTTTTAGCAACAATAGCAGTGTTGAAAGAAGTGAATAGGACCAAAGGGGCCATTAAAATGAATGGTGATTTTAAGAACTTCGACCCACTTGATTTTGAGGATTTCAAAATTTGACCAATCCCCTCGGATTTCATTAGGGTAAATCCCATGCGTTTCCTATTTTTGCTCTCAAACTTTTAAGACATCCCATATGAACCTTCACGAGTATCAAGGAAAAGAAATTTTAGCAAGTTTTGGTGTTCGCATACAACGCGGTATTGTTGCACATAGCCCTAAGGAAGCTGTTGAAGCTGCCAAACAATTAACGGCTGAAACAGGAACTGGATGGCATGTAATCAAGGCTCAGGTTCATGCTGGTGGTCGTGGTAAGGGTGGTGGCGTTAAATTAGCCAAGAACCTTAAGGAAGTTGAAGAAATTGCCGGGAATATTATTGGAATGAACTTGATTACTCCCCAAACATCGGCTAAGGGCAAAAAGGTTCACCAAGTTTTGATTGCGGAGGATGTTTATTATCCTGGGGATAGTGAAACCAGTGAATTCTATATGTCGGTTTTGTTGGATCGCGGTAAAGGGCGTAATATGATCATGTATTCTACTGAAGGTGGAATGGATATAGAGGAAGTTGCTGAAAAGACGCCGCATTTGATTTTTACGGAAGAGGTTGATCCTTCAACAGGTCTTTTGCCGTTCCAAGCTCGAAAAATAGCCTTTAATCTTGGACTTTCTGGAACTGCGTTTAAAGAAATGACAAAATTTGTGACATTGCTTTATAAGGCATATGTTGAGAGTGATTCCAATATGTTTGAAATTAATCCTGTATTGAAAACTTCGGATGATAAGATAATGGCCGTAGATGCGAAGGTATCTATTGATGACAATGCTTTATATAGAAGAAAGCAATACGCTGAGATGCGTGATTTACGTGAAGAAAACCCCATTGAAGTTGAAGCTAGGGCTGTTGGTCTCAGTTATGTTGATTTGGATGGAAATGTTGGCTGTATGGTAAATGGTGCTGGTTTGGCCATGGCAACAATGGATCTAATTAAAATGGCCGGTGGTGAGCCAGCTAACTTTTTGGATGTTGGTGGTACCGCAGATGCCAAAAGGGTAGAGGAAGCTTTCCGCATTATTCTTAAAGATCCAGCGGTAAAAGCAATTTTGATAAATATTTTTGGAGGAATTGTTAGATGTGACCGTGTAGCACAGGGCATTGTGGATGCCTATAAAAATATGGGAGACGCGATTAAAGTCCCTATAATAGTACGTTTACAAGGAACCAATGCCGAGTTGGCAAAAGAGATAATTGATAATTCAGGATTGGCCGTACATTCAGCAGTGCAGTTTCAAGAAGCTGCAGATATGGTAAAAGAGGTTTTGGCTTAAAAAGCATACTCGAATTGAAATATAAAAAGGGCAATACTTTCAAGTATTGCCCTTTTTATTTGATAAAAAGTTTGTTAATTATTACAGGTTTTAAATTTTGGTTAAACCTTTAAAAACCCCTATTGATATTGGTGAATCTTGATTTTATGGGTCCTAGATCGCAGTAAGTTATAATGATTAAAGTTTTGTTAAAGGGAAAAATCCTTGTAACGATCTTGATTCTGATACGTCTTTTAAGTAATCATCAATTATTCATCAATCATTTAACAAACAAATCATGAGAAAGTTAAGTTTAGTATTTGTAGCTGCAATGCTGCTAGCAACGGGAAACATTTTAGCCAACGATTCAATCAAGGATGATCCGACTAAAAATCTATCCACTCAAATTGGAGAACTTTTGGATGACAATAATTTCTCTTCGGACGATGTTAGTCTAACCGCACAAGTTAGGTTTACTTTGAATAACGAAGGCGAAATTGTGGTTTTATCAGTTGATACAGATAACGAAAGATTAGCGTCTTTTGTTAAAGGTAGATTAAACTATAAAAAAGTGGAAGTAATAGGAGCCCAGGAAGGTAAAATGTTTACAATTCCTATTAAAATTGCAAGTTAGGGATACGCTAAAAATTGTTTAAAAATCCTGATAAAATCAGGATTTTTTTTTGTTTTTATATTTAACGGGAGAAATATCGCTCTGGAATTTCTTTTTTGGTCTTGATTTGATATCGAATTTCTTATTAGGAGTACTACTGGCTTTTGTTTTACCCTTTGATAGAACCTCGCCAGGATTTTTTGGATTTTCCTTGGTTCCCCTTAGGTGTATCACAAGTCCGTTTAAGAAATTACGAAGAATTTGGTCCCCACATTCCATATAATTAGGGTGGTCTTCTTTTCTAAATATTGCCCCCAATTCGCTTTTGGAAATATTGAAATCGGCCAATTTCAATATGTCAACAATTTCATCGTCCCTTAACATTAGGGCTACTCGGAGCTTTTTAAAAATATCATTGTTCGTCATACAAGCCTTTTTTAAACTTTATGCAAATTAATGATAGCCATTGGTATTATAACGTAAAACGGGGATTAATTATACGAAAGGAGTACATTTTTAGTTATACAATAGAATTATTGTTCTTCTGTTATGAGCACCTATAAAGAAAAACTCAGTATACTTTCAGAAATGATATCCTTCGCGAGGGTTGGTAATACAATCAAGGATGAAGAATATATCTTTCTAAGCAGTGTTGCGCAACAGCTAGGAGTTGATGAGGAAACCTTTGATACGCTTTTCAATGAAGAAGTAGAACATATAATTCCTAAATCTGAAGCAGACCGAATATTGCAATTTCATAGATTGGTTTTATTAATGAATGTAGATAATAAACAGGATTTAATAGAAATTAGCAGAATCCATAATATTGGATTAGAAATGGGATTACCGCCTTCAGCCATTGAACAGGTGCTATCAATTATGCATAAGTACCCTAATAAAATCGTACCTCCCAAAGTGCTTATAGATATTTTCAAAGCACATTACAATTAAATTACTTCTGTCTATTTAGTGTTATCAGGCTGAATTCCAGGTAGCAAAACCGATTTTTCTTATCAAAACACGTCATAATGGCGCTAAAAGAAGGTGTTATGATGTCAAAATGGCACTATAATGGTATTGGTACAGCTTTTGTCTTTTCATGTTTGAATTTAATTTTTAATCGAAAAAATAAAAGTCATGAGCATAATAAAAAGAAGCGATGTATTGTTTCCCTCACTAATGAATGAAATATTCAAACCAGATTGGTTTGGTGGTTTGGAAAACGACAAAAGCAATGTTCCAGCAGTGAACATCAAGGAAAACGAAAAAGATTTTGAATTGGAACTTGCGGTTCCTGGTAGGAAAAAGGAAGATTTTCAGATAGAAATCAATGAAAATGTGTTGACAATTTCCTCAGAATCCAAAATTGAGGAAAATATTGAAAAAGATAACTACACCAGAAGGGAGTTTGTATATTCTTCCTTTAAGCGTGCATTTACCTTACCGGAAACAATTGATGAAGACAACATAAAGGCAAATTACGACAATGGAATCTTAAAATTTACTTTGCCTAAAAAAGCGGAGGCGCTACCAAAGCCTAAAAGGACTATAGCGTTGTCTTAAAATATTAAAGAGATTATGTTGTGCCCATTTCGGGCATTTCATAATGGTTGGTTTAGTTGGTTAGATGGAAAAGCGTCTTGAGTGATCAGGGCGCTTTTCCCATTTCTTTATCTTGTGTTTGTAGCATCTTTATTTCGTCACGAAACTTTGCTGCTTGCATGAAGTCCAATTCTTTTGCTGCTTTTTCCATAGCCTTTCTCTTGTCCCGGATCAACTTTTCTATTTGTTCCTTGGTTAAATATTGCATATCGGGTTCAGCAGCCCGTAATTCTTCTTTTTTAAAATGATAGGTGGAAACAGAGTTTTTGGCTAAGGCACTATCCAAACTTTTATTCAAAGCCTTGGGGGTGATATTGTTAGCAACGTTATAGGCTATTTGTTTTTCACGACGGTAATTGGTACCTTCAATGGTCTTTTGCATACTGGCCGTAATTTTATCCGCATACATGATTGCTTTGCCATTCAAATGCCTTGCAGCTCTACCTACTGTTTGTGTCAATGAGCGATTGCTACGTAAAAATCCTTCTTTATCAGCGTCTAGAATTGCAACTAAGGAAACTTCGGGCAAATCCAATCCTTCACGTAATAGGTTAACACCAATAAGCACATCAAAAACACCCTTTCGTAAATCTTGCATTATTTCAACACGCTCCAAAGTATCAACATCACTGTGAATATATCTACAGCGCACATTTATTCGGGATAAATACTTGGTCAGTTCCTCGGCCATTCGTTTGGTCAAAGTAGTGACCAAGGTCCTTTCATCTTTTTCAACCCTTTGTTGAATTTCCTCTACCAAATCATCAATTTGGTTTAAACTTGGTCTAACTTCAATAATTGGATCAAGTAATCCCGTTGGTCTTATGACCTGTTCAACATAGACACCCTGGCTAAGTTGAAGTTCATAATCCGCGGGTGTGGCACTTGCATAGATTACCTGATTTTGTAAAGCTTCAAATTCCTCAAATTTCAACGGCCTGTTATCCATCGCTGCAGGTAATCGAAAGCCATATTCAACTAAGTTTTCCTTTCGAGAACGATCACCGCCATACATGGCATGTACTTGTGGAATGGTTACATGACTCTCGTCTATCACCATTAAGTAATCCTCTGGAAAATAATCCAATAAACAGAAGGGTCTTGTACCTGGTTCACGTCCATCCAAATACCTTGAGTAATTTTCGATACCTGAACAATAACCCAACTCCCGAATCATTTCCAAATCAAAATTAGTGCGCTCTTCCAAACGTTTTGCTTCAAGAGGTTTACCAATTTCCTTGAAATATTCAATTTGATGCACCAAATCATCCTGAATGAGATGAATGGCATTTTGAAGAATATCAGGCGATGTTACAAACATATTCGCTGGGTAAATGTTTAGATTTTCATAAATCTCAATAACCTTATTATTAAAAGGATCGAAGGCTTCAATCTCTTCTATTTCATCTCCAAAGAAGTGAATTCTAAATGCATGGTCAGCGTAACTAGGGAAAATATCAACGACATCACCCTTAACCCTGAAGTTGCCGTTTCTAAAATCAGCTGTGGTTCTTGAATATAAACTCTGAACCAACATATGTAATAGCTTGGTACGGGCAATGACTTGGTCTTTATGAATGGTAATTACATTTTTTTGGAATTCGACAGGATTCCCTATACCATATAAGCAAGACACGGAGGCAACGACCAATACATCCCTTCTACCAGACAAAAGTGAAGAGGTGGTACTTAACCTTAGTTTTTCGATATCTTCATTGATAGAAAGATCCTTTTCAATATAAAGTCCAGAAGTAGGTATATAGGCTTCAGGTTGGTAGTAATCATAGTAGGAGACGAAGTACTCAATCGCATTATCTGGGAAAAACTGTTTGAACTCCGAATAAAGTTGGGCAGCAAGTGTCTTATTATGTGCTAGGACGAGAGTGGGTCGTTGCACTTTCTCGATAACATTAGCAATAGTAAATGTCTTTCCTGAACCAGTTACTCCAAGTAGGGTCTGGTAGGCTTCATTTGAGTTTATACCATCAACCAATTGTCTTATGGCTTCTGGTTGATCCCCTGTAGGTTTGAATTCGGATTCGACCTTAAATTTCATTCTTTAAAAATACGAAAGCACAATGATTATTTTTGATAAGGCTGTCACAATTTAATGCTATCTTTTCAATGCAAAATGGCCCTTGAATACACGCCCATCACCTAAATTTGCCATAAACCAATAATCCGAAGAGGGTAGAGGAACTCCGTTGAAATTACCATCCCAACCAAGGGAGTTGGCTTTAAACTGTTGTATCAAGTTTCCATATCGATTATAAATAGCAATAGTCTCTATATTTATCTGAAAGTTTCTCCGAGGTGGTACAAACTGCCAAAAATCATTAATTCCATCTCCGTTGGGTGTGAAAAAATTCGGAAAATCCTCCAGATTTAAATCCCTATCCACTATTTTTTCAGCCACTCCACAACCATTTTTATCCCTAACATATACTATTTTTGGCCTAACAGAAACATTATTAAAGATTGGACTATCTTGGTAAGGGCCTTCTATATTGTCTAAAGCGAATTCATAATCGCCAATTCCACTTGCATTTATTGTAATTTCCTTACCATTGGTACTATCAACAACAGCAATGGCATCTATTGTTGCCTTTTCGGATAAAGTAACAAAAAATAGCCTAAAATCGGAACATTCAACCGTTCCGCCAGATCCCGAAATACTATTAAAAGCTTCATATCTATATCTTCCGGGTCCTAAGATTTTTGCATTTCGATTGTCCGAGATCAAAGTTTCGGTATTGTCCTCATTTATCTTAAACCATCGAAAACCATCAGCAACGTCATCGGTGGCAATGGTGTAGGGTAAGTCGGTTTTACATAATGGTATCTGGTTAGGAAAATCAATTTCAGGTCGTAAATATGTTACTTCTCCCGACAGATCGTCAATAATAGGGTCACAAGCAAGCGATTCACCGCCTGTAGAAAAACTTTCTTCTGTACATGAAGTTATTTCTCCATATTCATTATAAGGCTTTATTTGTACATAAATTTGTGAGTCCTGTGGTAAATCATCCGTGGGTTCATAGATTAAGGTATTGCCAACGTCCAAATTATCCAATATATCATTACCTCCTGGTGCCGTGCCAATAGACAATGCATAACCAGTTGCAGTTGGGGCATAGGCCCAAGTTAGGTCAGTGACTATAGTCACATTAGCAGCATTGTTATCTGGTGCAATTAAAAAAGTGCATTGCGGAGCAGTTGTAACATCAATTGTTGTGAATGATTCGCTTGAACATGAAATTGGTGCTGGGGCATCAAACAAAATGAGACTTATACTAACAAAAATCTGGGTATTTTCTGGCAGACCTGTTGGAGCTGTATAAAAGTTGTCTTGCCCAATAGGCAGACCATTTAATATGTCAACCAATCCTGGTTCAGTACCCAAAGAGATTAAATAGCCATTAATACCGCCTACTGCAGGCCAAGTTATTGTTGCATCCACAGGAATTTCTAAAGAGCCATTTTGGGGATAGCTTAGTTTAGGGCATTCTTGCCCATGTGATATTGACCACGTTAGTAGTAAAAGAAAGCTTAGTGTTTTTTTTAGTATTTCATCCAAAATATGACTTATCAAGATATTCTATTATCGTTTTAAAGTAAAATGCCCTTTCAGTTCTTTACTATCCTGGGTTATTGCTTTGAACCAATAATCAGAAGCTGGTACTGGACTACCGTTGAAATCACCGTTCCAACCTTGGGACTTGGGCTCTATTTGTGCGAGTAATAATCCAAAACGGTCAAAAACAAAAATTGAACTTAAATTATTGCTTCCGGTATTTCCCGGGGGTATAAACTGCCAAAAATCATTGACACCATCCCCATTTGGGGTGAAGAATTTTGGGAAGCCTTCGACCGTTAAATCCTGTTCAACAGTTTCTTGGGTTATTCCACAACCATTTTTGTCCTTTACGAAAACGATGACTTGTCCGGACGGAATACCGGTAAAAACATTGCTGGTTTGGTAGGGGCCATCAATACTGTTTACGGCAAATTCATAATCACCAATTCCCTGTGCATTGATTTCCACCCTTAAATTTCCCAAATTTTGTGATATATCCACGGAGGTAATGGTGGCTACTTCGGAAATCTCAACCCTGAATATTTTGGATGTTGGGCATTCAATGCTGCTGCCTGATTGGGTTATTACATTATAAGCTTCATATCTGTAGTCTCCTGATGCTGTAAACATTGCTTCTGACGATGAAGAAATTAAGGTTTCATTGCCAAATGGATCTATTTTGAACCAATGGTATCCATCAGCACTATCAGTTGATGTTGCAGTGGAAGATACATCCGTTCCACATACCGATATGACATCGGGGAAATCAATTTCCGGATTCAAGGTAATCAATTCCCCAGTCGTAGTATCTAAAAAAGGACCACAACCCAAAATGGTCGAGAATGTTTCCTGTGTACAACCAATCGCATCCCCAGCAGCATTGAAAGGTGTTATTGTGATGAAAAAAGTCTTATTGGGTTCAAAGTCTATCACAAAAGTTGAATTCGTGAAAAAAGAGGCATTATTAACGATTTCAGCCGTAAAGGGCGAATTGCCAATGGTTACTCTATAACCTGTAGCATCTGGAACATCAGTCCATTCCAAAAAAGGAGTCAAAGGAACATTTATGGCACCATCCATGGGAGTAATCATTGTTGCGCATCCTGGTAAAGTTGCAATTGTACCAGTAGTAAAACTTTCTGGGGTACAATTCATAGCGGATCCAATTTCATTCCATGGGATTACAGAAACAAATATTTCGGTATTCGCCGGAAAATCTATCGATGGATTATAGGAGAGTACATTTCCAACATTCGAATTATCAATGATGTCAGAAGCACCTGAAGATGTGCCTGCAATTAGTTGATAATATGTAGCTCCAGGTGCATAATCCCAAGAAATATTAGTGGCACCGTTTACATTGCTTGCACCGTTTAATGGATTGCTCAAAGCACTGCAAACAGGTACGGTTGTTACATCCTGTGTTCTAAATGTTTCACTAGCACATATAATATTAGGTTGGTTAAAGAAGAAAAGCGTAATTGTCACATATACCTGGGTATTCTCGGGCAGTCCCAATTGAGGGGTATATGTAGTGGCACTTCCTACTTGGGTTTGGTTAATGATATCAGTACCTCCCGATGTAGTCCCAATTGAAACAATATATCCTGTTTGTCCCCCTTCAACGAAATTCCAACTTATTGAGGCATCTACTGGCACATCAATACTACCATTCGTTGGAGCCAGCAAATTAGGACAGGATTGCCCAAATAAATTGGCGCCATGGGCAATAAAAAATAGTAGTAATATTTTCTTGAGCATTTGTTACTTATTCAATATTATCGCTTTAAGGTAAAATGACCTTTTATAAGTCTTCCATCCTCTAAATTAATTTTAAACCAATAATCGGAAGAGGGTAATAATTTGGAATTGTACATTCCGTTCCAACCCCCATCTTGAGCCCTAAATTGGGTTAATTTTTTACCATACCTATCAAAAATACTAACCGAGGAATTTGAAGTTGTGCTCGTTCCTATAAGATTCCAACTATCATTTACACCATCTCCGTTTGGAGTGAAGAATTTTGGAAATCCAAGTACTGAAATTGTTTTTTTCGAAACACCACAACCTTTTTTATCCCTAACAAAAGCAGTAATCAATCCTGGAGAAACGTTTTCAAAATAATTAGAATCAGTATATGATAGTCCATCCAGGGAATATTCATATCTGCCATCACCCATTGCGTCTATTAATACCGTATTATTCCGTGAAAAATCCTCAATAGTTATGGTATTTATTATTGCTTGGTTTGAAGGTATGACTTTAAAATCCACACTATTTACACAATTTAATATTTGGTCATTTTGATTACTCACATTACCAACTTCCAATATATAGTTACCCAGTTCTGAAATGTTGACAATCTGTGAATTGGAGACTAATTGTCGGCCATTTGAATCTTTTTTAAACCATTCATAGGTACTAAAACCATTTGGCCCTGAAATTAAAAGGTCAGGATTATCAGTACATAAAAAATAGGATTCCTCTAACTCGAATATCGGAGTTGGCTCTACATTCAGATTTATTTTCAGGATGTTTTGACATTGATTTGAATTTTCCAATCGCCCATAAACAAAATCGGGTTCCGAATCAATTGCTTCTGGCAGGGGGTTTTGTTCTGTTGCAAGATCTTCGAGAGAATCGTAGAATAAAATAGATTCACCTTCATAGTTTGATGTTACAAAACCTTCTAAATTAAATGTACCTAGCAATACATTGTCTTCGGTATTATTATCACAGGCGTAAAGGTCGTAGTTTGGAATTTCATTAAAATCAATGGGATTTACCTGTAACTCAAGTTCACCATAATTTTCACAATTACCTGAATTGAATACAGTATAATAAAGTGTTTGATTAAACGGCGTTGAGTTTCTAAAGCCTATGGTATTAGTTATAGGAATATTGGCTTCCCGATCAGAAATAGTTTTATAAAACAAGTAACTATTGCCAGTAGCCGGAATAGATTCGTTTAAGTTGAAAGTTGCAATTCCATCTGAAGAGGCATTCAGATCTGTATCACATTGTATTAAATACAAGGTATTGTCTTCTGGTATTCTATTCACATTGATTTGTGTCTCACCAAAAATTGGACAGTCCGCCGGGTTTGGTGGAGTTATTTCAAGTGTATACCTTCCGGAATCAAGGTCAAACGCCTCTTCAATTTGGAATATATGGCCGTCAGGATTTAAAACAGCATTACCGTCCTTAGACCAGTTATATATTGCACCTGGTATTTCTTCTGTCTGCAGTGTGAATGAATCGCCATCACATACATCCAAGAAACTGATTGATGTACCATTATTACTTAAAACCAAGTCGGTTTTGTTGAAAAATGATTGAATAAAAGGGGGTAAACCCTGGGTACTATTGTTTCCTAAAGCAATAGCCTTATGTTTATACTTTGCAGCTGTCCCTTTCGCATTTGGTTCATTGATAACTCCTAAATATGGTGTGCCCGTAAAATAATTGAGTGCAATGGTGCGATAAATTTTTCCATTAGCACCCAATTGAAGGGCACCGCGATATATTTTGCTATTGTCAAGCTCAACTTGTGATGCCGTAATGTTAGGTGCTGAAATGTCAAATTGAATTAAAGATGATGAGTGATTTGTTTCTACATCAAAAGCACTATTAGATGCATGCGTATAAAGAAATTGATTGTTTGACGAAAATTCTATGCCGTAAGGTTTGTTATTGATACCATCAATTTGTAATTGTTGAAGATTGGAAACAATACCTGAACTTGCATCAAAATCAAATAGCTGTAGTCCAAAAGACAGATTGGCACTAGCCATCATTTTACCATCATTTGAAAATTTTAAATATCCTCTTGAATCTTCAATTTTCAATTCAGGAAAAGTACTTTTAACTGAAATTGACGACACCCCGGATTCATTTATTTCGAAAGCGTGATATGTATCCAATAATCCATTAACATATTTGTAACCAAGTGTAACAATCCAAATGGAATTGTCCGAACAGTCTTTGACCACAGCAGCAATTTTTTCAGAACAATCATTTAAGAGATTTATGTTTTTTTCTGTAATTGCACCATTACCATTATTCATTGTCATATCAACAATAGAATAGTTTAAACCAAAATCTGCATCTAATTGGGAAGTTGAAGTGTCGACGGTGAAAATGTAATATACATTGGGATCCAATGGTTTGGGTACGATTAAAGCGGATTGTGTGCTT
>Ga0316189_10002973_pt1 | contig 16520 bp, 11 predicted proteins | sample LowCovwburrow_MG_FD_204930 | JGI IMG/M metagenome (GOLD analysis project Ga0316189, IMG submission 204930) | Coastal sediment microbial communities from Maine, United States - Lowes Cove worm burrow | ecosystem: Environmental > Aquatic > Marine > Coastal > Sediment | place: USA: Maine... | reverse complement strand
ACTTGAGGTTGCTTCTCTTTGAAGGTGAATTCAGTTATTTCAACGAGCCCAGATCAGATTTTTTTACAAGGATGTTAAGTGTGTTTTACCTGGCTTCATTTTCCAACTATTGGATAGCAACAGCCTTTTTATCGATTACAAGTTTCGCCCTGATTTGGGCTTTTATTGTTCGGTTTTCTGATGCTATGGAAATCGATTCCCGTGTGGCTCTGGTTGCATTCCTAATTTTTCCATCAGTTATTTTCTGGACTTCTGGCATCGTTAAGGAAACAGTGTCATTTGCTCTTCAAAGCATCATATTGTGGTCAGTGGTTCCTTTGGCCAAAAGTCAGAAAATAAGATTTTGGGACCTTATGATTGGAATAATCTCAATGTGGCTTTTATTCCAGATCAAATATTATCACGCGGCTATTTTATCCTTAATCCTAGCTCCGGCAATTCTCTATTTTAGGTTGGGGGCAATTAATTCTAATCTCACAAAATCTATAATCCTGGCTTCATCCGTTTTACTGATTCTTATTGCATTAGGTGAATCATACTACAATCTAAACTTCACGAGGGTGGGTGACATTATTGTAAAAAACCACAATCTTTTGTTGCAAAAGTCCTCACCCGAAAAAGCGATAATCCTGGAAGGTTTCGATAACAGCGTAATAGGCTATCTACTTAGCTTTCCTGAAGCGATTTTCAGTGGCCTTTTCAGGCCACTTCCCTGGGAGGCCTGGAATTTATCATCATTGACTGTTTCAGTTGAGAACCTCATTATTCTGATTTTATTTTTATACATATTCAGATATTGGAAATTTATTTTTAGTCCAAGATCGATTCAATACATTCCTGTCATCGTATTTGTGTTATCGATGGCAACATTAATAGCATTCTCTACTCCAAATTTCGGAACCCTGGCTAGATACAAAGTTGTTTACATGCCTTTCTTTCTGACGATCATTTTAAACCAATTTCCATTGTTCAGGAATAAAAAGATTCATACTTCAAATTGAAATCCTACTTTTGCGGGATGGATAAACCTGTATTGATCCTAGGGGCCAAAGGCATTGCCAAGGCCGCAATGGAAATATTTCTCAGTCACAATGTTGCTGTTTATGGATTTCTGGATGATGATGAGTCCCTTCATGGAAGCGACATTAACCATATTCCTATCTTGGGACAGACTGAGGATGATGGCTATCTCAAGCTGATCGGCAAGAAGTGTGAAGCATTCGTGGCTGTTGAAGATCCACAATTGCGAAAAGGGCTGGTAAAACTTTTGAATGAAAGGAGGAAAGTGATGCCAACCAATGCGATTCATAGCAATGCAATCATTGCCGATTCCGCTCATTTAGGATATGGTAATTTTATTAACGCCGGGGCAACAGTTGGAGCAGAAGCAAAAGTTCCCAATCATTGCATCCTCCACTCCAGCGCCGTAATTGAGCATGAAGTCATACTTGGGGATTTTGTTCAAATTGGCGCAGGCAGTGTAATCAACTCAGGTGTGGAAATTGCCGAAGGTGCTTTCATTGGCTCAGGAGTGACCATTGTTTCAGGAGTTAAAATCGGCAAGAAGGCCAGGATCGGCGCCGGTTCTGTTGTTATTGCAGATGTTAAGGCCGGTGAGACAGTTTTTGGGAATCCAGCAGTGGCCGTTAAGAGTTAGAATTTCAAATCTAATTTTGACCAAATCCACCTCAAACAAACCATTTGAGTATTATAACTGTTTCACCAACACCACTTATCCTAATTTTGAAACTGTATAAAGTTTCAGGGTTATTTCATCAGAGATTACTTAAGGTAGATACACAATTGTGAGAAGATTTGCGAGTTCGATCTTTTACTTGGTTTCAGTTATTTATTTTGGATGTTCCGACAACGTTAAAAAAAGCGGACCAAGCCGTAATTCCAGGAACACAATTTTATCAGTGGAAGCAGTTCTTTTGGAGCCCATTGAATTGGAAAACAAGATTTCTGCAACAGGCACAATTATGGCCAATGAGGAGGTCGACCTCAGAATTGAAGTTTCAGGGAAAGTCATCGGCATCTATTTTGATGAGGGCTCAAGGGTAAAGAGAGGTCAACTATTAGTAAAGCTTGATGATCGGGACCTTAAAGCGGAACTCAAAAAGCTACAGGTGCAGGAAGAGTTTGCGAAGCAGGATTCTGCCCGCCAGGCCCAGTTGATGGAGGTTAGTGCGACCACACAAGAAGTATATGATGCGGCATTAAACAGGGTAAATACCGCCCAGGCGGAAATTGCCCTGGTGAGAGTACAGATTGACAAAACAGAGATTAAGGCGCCGTTTAGTGGCATCATTGGGCTGAGGGAAATTAGCGAAGGCAGCTACCTAACCCCGGCTACGAGCATTTCATTAATTCAGGAAATAGATCCAATCAAACTGGAATTTAAAATACCTGAGAAATATGTTGGCCTGGTCAAACCGGGCATGAAAGTCAATTTTAAGATCACTAGTTCAGACAAATTGTATACAGCGACCATTTACGCCATTGAGCCAAAGATCGATTTTAACACACGGACGGTGGCCATCCGGGCCAAGAGCAGCAATCCTGGTTTGGAGCTATTGCCTGGTGGTTTTGCGGAAATCGAAATCATCCTGGAAAAATTGGTGGATGCGTTAGTTGTGCCTTCACAAGCGGTGATACCCGATTTAAACGGACAGATAGTTTTTATATCCAAAAATGGAAAGGCCAAAAGAGTTGAGGTAAATGTCGGTGTTCGCATGGAGCGAACTATACAACTTACTGAGGGTGTTAGTGCAATGGATACCGTCATAACGACGGGGTTACTTCAGGTTAAAAATGATATGGCTGTGAAGATCAAAGAATTGAAATCTATCGATCAAACCATGCTGCCATGAACTTAGCTTCAGTAAGTATCAACCGGCCCGTATTGGCCATGGTGATGTCAATCCTGATCATAATTTTCGGGCTTGTGGGCTTCTCTTTTCTAGGTGTAAGGGAATATCCTAGCGTTGATCCCCCGATGGTTTCGGTTTCCACCAATTACGTCGGAGCAAATGCTGATGTGATTGAATCACAAATTACTGAGCCGCTGGAAGAATCAATAAATGGTATTGCTGGTATAAAAAGGCTTACTTCAACCAGCAGTGACGGACGAAGTTCGATCCGGGTAGAATTTGAACTGGGCGTTGATATGGAAGCTGCTGCCAACGATGTAAGGGATAAAGTATCGCGAGCCGTAAGGAACCTGCCTCCTGATGCTGATCCTCCGGGGATATCCAAATCAGACGCCGATGCGCAAACAATTATTGCTTTGACAGTATCAAGTGATCAAAGAACCCTGCTGGAATTATCAGAGATAGGCAATAATATTTTCAAAGAGAGGCTGCAGACTATTCCGGGTGTAAGCCAAATCAGGATTTGGGGAGATAAAAAGTATGCGATGCGTTTGCAAATTGACCCTGCTAAATTGGCTTCTTATCGCCTCACCCCCCTGGATGTCAGGGACGCCCTCAATCGGGAAAATATTGAACTGCCTACCGGCAGAATTGAGGGGTACAACACAGAGTTGTCAATTCGGACATTGGGTCGGCTGACAACAACCGAAGATTTTAATGAGATGATCATTAAAGAGGAGGACGGGGCAGTGATAAAAATGAAAGATATCGGTGAGGCGATTTTATCACCGGAAAATCAAAGGAGCATCCTTCGGGGAAACGGAGGAGTGCCCCAAATCGGTGTTGCCCTCACACCACAACCAGGCACCAATTACATTGCCATCGCAGATGAGTTTCACAAGAGGGTGGAGCAGATTAAAACAGAACTGCCCGAGGACATTGAAATTGGCATCGCCCTTGACTACACAACCAGCATCAGGAATGCCATCTTCGAGGTGGAAGAGACAATACTCATTGCTTTTGGGCTGGTTCTGATCGTGATTTTTTCCTTTTTAAGAAGTTGGAGAACAACCATGATCCCCATCCTGGCAATTCCTATCTCCCTGGTTGGAACATTCTTTTTGATGTACCTGATGGACTTTTCCATCAATATCCTCAGCCTTTTAGGAATCGTTTTGGCAACGGGCCTGGTGGTTGACGATGCCATTGTGGTGTTGGAGAATATTTATGCAAAAATTGAAAAAGGTGTTGAGCCAATGCAAGCGGGCCATGAAGGCTCGAAGGAGATAATATTTGCCATTGTTTCTACCACCATCACCCTGGCAGCCGTTTTCCTACCTATCATTTTCCTGGAAGGACTTACGGGAAGATTATTCCGGGAATTTGGTGTCGTGGTGGCGGGTGCAGTAGTTATTTCTGCTTTTGTTTCCCTCACACTTACGCCTATGATGAGTGCGAGGATCTTAAGGAAAAAGCAATCTGAGAGCAAGTGGTTTAAAAAGTCGGAACTTTTTTTCGAGGCCATGACAAATAAATATGCCCTTACATTAAGTGTATTCATGAAGAAAAGACGGTTTGCTTTTGTAATCATGGGTATTTCGGTACTCGTCATTTTCTGGATTGGAGGCATGATTCCTTCGGAAATGGCGCCAATGGAAGACAAAAGCAGGTTTCGCGTAAGCATAAAAGCGCCGGAAGGCACTGCTTTTGATCTGATGGATGATTACATGAAACAGGTGATTGCCGTTACAGATACATTGAGCGAAAAGGAAGCAATTATCGCTGTTACGGCCCCGGGATTTGGGTCTAGCGCCAGTGTGAACTCCGGGTTTGTCAGGGTAAGAATGGTGCAGCCGGAATACCGGAGCAGGACCCAGGCTGAAATTGCCGCTGAGTATTCAGCTTTACTGAAGCAATTCAACTTCGCCAGGTCTTTCGTAATGCAGGAACCAACCATTGGAGGTAGGAGGTCTGGTTTACCAGTTCAGTTCGTAATTCAGGCACCCAATTTTGAAGAACTTAGGGAGGTCTTGCCGGAATTTATGGAGAAAGCGGAAAGCAGTCCAATGTATGATGTTGTAGACCTGAACCTGAAATTTAACAAGCCGGAATTGGTGATTGAGATTGACCGAAACAGGGCCAGGGCCCTTGGTGTTAGCATCAGGGATGTGGCGCAAACGGTTCAATTATTTTATAGCGGTCAGAGGTTTGGATATTTTGTGAAAGACGGAAAGCAGTACCAGGTAATTGGGCAGGCCTTCCGGCTCAATCGGGATGAGCCGCTAGACCTAAGCTCGGTTTTCGTTAGAAATAACCAGGGTGATTTAATCCAGTTGGATAACATGGTCAAATTATCAAATCGAAGTAATCCACCTCAACTCTATCGATTTAACAGGTACGTTTCAGCTACCGTGTCAGCGGATCTCGCTGATGGTGTTGCCCTCGGTCAGGGCATTCAGGAGATGAAAGGGATAGCTTCTGAAGTTCTTGACGAAAGTTTTGCCACCAGTTTGGATGGCACCTCACAGGAATTTGAAGAAAGCTCCAGCAGCCTACTCTTTGCCTTTGTCTTTGCCCTCGTTCTTATTTATCTCATTCTATCGGCCCAGTTCGAAAGCTTCATTGACCCTTTGGTAATAATGTTCACTGTTCCGTTGGCGCTTGCCGGGGCTATTCTATCGCTTTATTTTCTTGATCAGACCTTTAACATTTTCAGCCAGATTGGAATAATTGTCCTGATTGGGATTGTAACAAAAAATGGAATTTTAATTGTTGAATTTGCCAATCAGCGCAAGGAACAGGGACTTTCAAAATTGGATGCGGCAGTTGATGCAGCTACGCAGCGATTGCGCCCCATTCTAATGACAAGCCTTGCCACGGCGTTGGGCGCTTTGCCAATTGCAATGGCGCTGGGTGCAGCTTCCCAAAGCAGAACGCCCATGGGGATCGTAATTATTGGTGGCCTGATGTTTTCCTTAATATTGACTTTGTATGTCATTCCGGCACTGTATTCTTTTATGTCAAGGGATAAGAAGGGAAGCAGTCAAGAACTACAAGAAGGTGAAAAATATCAACTTGCTTAGTGTGATGTTAAGAAACTCGTTTCTCACATTTTTCATGATCATTTCATCTTTGAGCTCAAGTGCCCAGGATTTACTGACTTTGGAAGAGGCTGTCAGGGTTGCATTGGAAAACAATTATTCAATCCAGATAGTCAGGAACAATCAACGGATTGCATATAATAATAACTCTTTCGGCAACTATGGTTTTTTGCCAAGTGTGGATGCCGGAATTAGTGACCAGGAAAACAGAAATTCCCAGGAAACAGTAAGATCGGATGGTACTGTGCGTGAAGGTGATGGCCTGAAATCAGACAACCTTTCGGCAGACATAAGATTGAACTGGACAATTTTTGATGGATTTCGAATGTTTGTTACCAGGGATCGTCTGGCGCAGGAAGAATCGGTGGCGCAGCTGGAGACAGCCGCAGCAGTTGCCAATTTGGTTGCCATAGTTACATCTGTTTACTATGGGATCGTTCAGCAGGAAAAGCTAGCGGAGGTCACTCGTCAATCCATGGAATTATCGAGGCGGAGAAAACAGATTTCAGATGATAAAATCAGAATTGGGAGCGGTTCGCGTTTAATGTTGTTGCAATCGCAGGTTGATTTTAACGCGGACAGTGCAGTGCTGATTAAACGATTAGTTGATTCGGAAAAGGCTAAAGCTCAGCTTAACAGGTTGATCAACAGGGATATAAGGACGGATTTCTCTGTGGTTGATGATGTGGTCATTGATAATCAGATTGGTTACGATCAGCTTCTTACTCTGATGAAAGCACAAAATCCCAATCTGCAAGTGGCTCAAATCAATCGCAAAATTGCTGATTTAGAAGTAAAAGGCTTCAAATCTCAATACTATCCCCAGCTAGATGTTTTTGCGGCCTATGAATATTCGAAGACCAATTTTCCGGCAGGGTTTTCTTTCAATCAGAATAGTACCCGAAACGGATCATTATTTGGTTTTCGGGTATCGTGGAACCTTTTCAATGGAACCTATATCTCGCCTATTCTGCAAAGTGCGAAAATTCAGGTCGTAACCAGTGAACTCCAATATAAGGACAACGAGCAATTACTTAGTGGTGAACTATACGAGGCATTTAAAGATTACGAAGCCAACCTGAAGCTGGTAAGATTAGAAACCAACAATCTCGAATTAGCCAAAGAAAATGTCCGGATAGCACTGGAACAATATCAACTCGGGGTAATCAATGACATCGATTTGCGGGCAATTCAATTAAAGCAAGTAGAGTCTGAAACAAACCTGCTGGTTTCGCAGTTTCTGGCGAAGCAATCTGAAATTCAACTCAAGTTGATCAGTGGCACCCTTACAGTGAATTGAAGTCAAACGCAATTACTTCAACTTTTGATTTTCAAATTGTGCCGGGTAGGTATCAGACCTAATTTATTTTTTAGGTGTCCCCTCCATTAACGAAAATAAAACATCACCCTATCATTACAGTAATGTAAATAACCAAGGTCTCAATACCAGCTATATCATTTGGTTAGACTCTTGAAGATTGCGGGCAATTGGGTTGTCCGGTTTAAGTCTAATGTTTTTGTTTTTGGTTTGAATCCTGCATCCCGAAATATCGGGAGCAGGATTTTTTATTTTTCATAAAAATGAAATCACCCAACAACATTAATGTCATCCGGGCCTTGAAATTGACAAATCTTGAAGTTTTACGAATTTTAGTCTATCTTATCGGCAAACCAACACGATGGTTACTGCCACTATCACAATATCAATTTTTTTTTATATTCTGGCTAATGTCATAGTTTACTTTTGGCAGGAGAAGTTATTGTTCAAACCTGAGAGGCTGCCCGAAGATTTTGAGTTTAAGTATCCCGATCAGGAATTTGAAGAGTACAACATTGAAGTTAATGATGGGTCTAACATTAATGCTGTTCATTTTAAGGTAGATCAGCCCCGGGGAGTTGTGCTTTACCTCAAAGGAAACTCAAGGTCAATTAAAGGGTGGGGGAAGTTTGCCATCGATTTCACCCGGCAACACTTTGATGTGATCATGGTCGATTACAGGGGATTTGGCAAAAGTACTGGCCGAAGGAGTGAGGAAGACATCAAACAGGATTTGCAGGTGGTTTATGACATGATCAGGAAGGAAGTTGCTGAAAAATACATCATTGTTTATGGTAGATCATTGGGGTCAGGTTTTGCGGCAAAGCTGGCTTCTATCAATCACCCAAGAATGTTGGTGTTGGAATCACCCTATTATAGCCTGACTCGTGTGACCAAAAGATATGTGCCTTTTATGCCCATGTCACTTTTGCTTAGGTTTCCAATCCGTACCTATGTATGGCTAAGATATGTGGATTGTCCGATCAAGATCATCCATGGCACCAACGATCGGCTGATCCCTTTCAAAACAGCAATTTCACTTTCAAAAATTAATCCTAAGAATACAAGGCTCTATTCTGTCATCGGTGGCGGACACAACAACCTCCATACTTTTGAAGAATATCACCGGATGCTGGAAGAAGTCCTGCATTCTAAATTGCCCACCATAGTTGATCCCAAGGAAACGAGTATTAATTTCAAACGCGGAAAGAAGCCACGTTTGATTTCATGAAGATTGTAAGGTTTGTATTACTGGTTGCGATTGGTCTCTATCTGCTAGTTGTGGCTTTTCTCTTTTTTGCCCAGGAATCGTTTTTGTTCCAGCCTTCAGGGCTAGATAGCGATTATCAATTCAACTTTAAGCATGAGTTTGAGGAACTGAATTTGACCATGTCGGATGGCGCTGTGATCAATGCCCTACATTTCAAGACTGATAGCGCCAAAGGGGTTATTCTTTACTTCCATGGCAATGCGGGCAATTTAAATCGTTGGGGAGAGATCGTTCAGTATCATGTTGGGTTGGGTTATGATGTGATCATTATGGATTACAGGAAATACGGAAAGAGCAAGGGCGATTGGTCCTATGACGGTTTTTTGAGCGATGCGGAGGAACTCTATCAATACGCCATGTCCATTTATCCCGAAGATAAAATAGTGGTTTATGGCCGATCCTTAGGAACCGGTTTTGCTTCATGGGTAGCTTCAACAAATAGGCCAAAAATGCTAATTCTCGAATCACCTTATACGAGTATTGGTGATATGGCTGAGTTTTTCTACCCACTTGCACCAGCCAGGTATTTGATTCGTTACAACTTCAAACCATCTGAATATTTAAAACAACTCAGCTGTCCTCTATTCATTATCCACGGTACCGATGACCTCATTGTTCCTTACTTTTTTGGAGAGCAACTTTATGATCAATTGAAAGACCAAAAGCCGGTTTCTTTAGTGACGATTGAAGGTGGCAGCCACAACGATCTCATAGAATATGATTCTTATAAAGAGGGGATTGAAAGTATACTATTTTAGCACACTTCTATTTTAATTTACAATGAGCTCAAAATCCATTTTAGCCGCAATATTTCTACTATCCTTTTCCGGAGCAGCACAAACACTTTCTACCACTAAGATCAAGCAATTAGGTGAATCGAAATTGATCGAAGCAATTTCTGATTTTAGGGAGTTTCTGGAAATACCTAATGATGGGAATTACAAGGAAAACGTTTACTCGAACCTTGAGTGGTGTCGAGAAAATTTTGAATCAAAGGGATTCATAGTCAGTCAACTTGAAACACCTGGCATGCCATTACTGCTTGCGGAAAAGGTGATAAATAAAGATGCTAAAACGGCGCTTTTTTATTTGCAAATCGATGGACAACCAGTAGACACTTCGGCCTGGTCACAGCCAAGCCCCTATCAGGCTGTTCTTAAAGAGTCAGACGGAGATAACAAATGGAAGATAATTGATTGGCAAAGCCTGGATGGGGAGTTAAACATGGATTGGAGAATATCTGCCAGGTCGGCGTCCGATTCAAAAGGCCCAGCCATGTCATTGATGCAGGCAATTGATGTTCTCGATGAAAACGACATTACCCCCGCTTTCAACGTGAAGATTATTATGGACTTTCAGGAAGAGCTGGGCTCCAGGGATTTACCGGGAGCTGTGAAGGAGTACAGCGATGAATTGTCTGCTGACTTCCTCGTTATCATGGATGGGGTACGAAGCGTGGTCAATCAGCCTACACTAACATTTGGGGCAAGGGGAATTGCTACTGCTACCCTTACCGTTTATGGCCCCAAATCTCCTTTGCATAGTGGCCAATTTGGCAATTTTGCTCCCAATCCTGTATTTGCAGCCTCCCGATTAATCGCGGGAATGAAGGACAACGAAGGGAGAGTAACCATACCCGGGTTTTATGATGGAGTTTCCCTTTCTGAGGCTGATAGGAAAATTCTGAATAATGTCCCTGATGATATTGATGAGATTAAGGGAAATGTTGGAATAATGGTTGCTGATGGGATTGGTGAAACTTACCAGGAGTCATTGCAGTATCCATCATTAAATGTGAGAGGCATGCAGGCCGCCTGGGTTGGCAAAGAAGTAAGGACAATTATTCCATCTGAAGTGGTAATCGAAATTGATATGAGGCTGGTTCCGGAAACCCCCGGGCAACGACAGGTGGATTTGCTCAAAAAACATGTAGTTGATCAGGGGTATTATCTGATTGACCGGGAGCCAACAGATGATGAAAGAACCCAATATCCAAAAATCGCTTCTTTCAAATACAGGCTGGGGTCGGCTCCATTTCGAACCGAATACGGCACACCTATTGACCAGTGGCTGACAAGCGCTGTCACCAGGGCAACCGGCATGAGACCGATAAGGATGCGTACTACCGGAGGTTCACAGCCTATTGGCCCTTTTATTAACACGCTCAACATTCCGGCAATTGCGGTTAGAATTCCAAACCCAGGCAATAACATTCATGCACCCGATGAGAATTTAAGAATTGGAAACTTTCTCGAAGGCATTCAGACGTGTATCGGAATTTTAACTGAACCAATTCCTACAAAATGAGATATTTGGGTTACTCCAGGATTTGAAGGGTTTTGGCCAGTTCAACGGCCAGGGTTCGGACATCCAGGCAATAAAAACAATCCCGAAAGCTGACAAACTTCCTATATTCGCAACTTGTTTCCTCCCAAAAGTGATCCCGAATTTTCATTCGGGCAGAATAAATCATAAAATCTAATTGTAATGGGTAATAAAATCTCGATCATTGGAGGTGGTAACCTCGGTTCTGCAATTGCTGATGGCTTGATAGTGTCAAACTATTGCCAGCCTGACTCCATCTATATAACACGTCGCAAAATTAAATTGCTGGAACATTTGGGTGATCGCGGGGTCAATGTCAGTACCGATAACAAAATTGCAGCGCAAAACGGAAGTATTATAATCCTGGCTGTAAAGCCGTACCAGGTGGTGCAGATTTGCGAAGAAATATTGCCTCACGTAGCGAAGGAAGATATTGTGGTTTCGGTTGCAACAGGCGTCTCAATTGAAACCATAACTGATGCTCTCAATGGTCATTCCAGGGTTTACAGGGCTATGCCCAATACGGCAATCGCAATAGGTGAATCAATGACTTGTATTTGTGGGGCCAATGACAATAATGGAGATTTGGAAGTAGTAAGTGAACTTTTTAAGACTGTAGGAGAAACCATCGCCATCAGGGAAGATCTAATGAACGCAGCAACGGTTCTTGGTGCTTGCGGAATTGCCTATGCCATGCGTTTTATCAGGGCAGTCTCCCAAGGTGGAATAGAAATTGGTTTTCATTCTGATGTGGCTCAAAAGATCGCAGCACAAACCGTAAAAGGTGCTGCTGACCTTTTAATCAGGCATGATAGTCACCCGGAAAGCGAAATCGACAAAGTGACCACGCCACGTGGTTGCACTATCGCTGGCTTAAATGAAATGGAACACCAGGGTTTTAGCTCAGCTTTGATAAAAGGAGTGCTAACCTCTTTTGAAAAGATAGAGTTTCTGGATAAAAACAAATGAGAAGCTTCCTCAATGTTTTGAGTCGACTCACGATTATGAAACCTTAAATAAGTGACTTTAGCTGAAGGGTAACTGCCTTTTCAGCGCCATCTTGTTTTACCACTAAATCAATCGAAGAGCCATCAATCTTTAGCAAGCGGATAATTTCCTGCATGTTGATTTCTTTGACCGACTTTCCGTTGACACTCATTATTTGTGCATCTTTTTTAATGCCAGCTTTTTCAGCTGGGCCATTTTCAATAATCTGATGGACCAGCACATCTTGCTTGTCAGGCGATAACTGAAGGTCTAATCCGCTGCAATTGATTGCAAATGGCTCATCATATTTACTGTTTTTTTCGAGGTACATCATTTTACTTGGCAGGTCAATTACGATATTATATCGCATTAAAATTTCGTTACCAATGATGCCGGAAACAGACTTATGGGCCTGTGCCCCTTTTTTTGCAAGACTAATTCCGATAGGTATATTTTCCAGTGTTTGGCCTCCGAATGTGAAAGACTTAACCCATCCTTCATAATGCAGGGTTTCTGCATTGGAAATGCTTTTGACCAGGTAAGAATAATGCTCCCCTGTTTTGTGGATTGCATCATATTTTTCAGCATAGGGTGAATTGAAATCCAAAGTCGTTCCCGCACCGGTCATAACGAAAAAAGTTCCATCATGAGGCTCTCCATTGTTGAATACTACGTTACCTTCAACTGTGGGAATGGCGTTGACCAACTTAAAAGGAACGGGTTCACCTATTTTAGGGTGTACTCCCAGGTCATAAATTTCAAAATTGTGGTTGTCATAATCAATTCTAACGCTGTGGTGCACCAATAAGTCATATCCGAGGATTCCGTCAAACTCACGACCCAGGCTGATCTCCAGATGATCAAGATCAGTAGAGTAGACCTTAATATTTTTTTCTATAAGAAAGCCACCCACTTCAATTTTATTATGTTTTATTAATGAGCCAAATACAGTCCCTTCATTTAATACCACCTTGTGCTTCACTAATTCCAGATTATCAGCAATTTCTTCATCTATAACAGTAATACCGTCTCCGGAGTCGAATATGAAGTCCAGAGGTTCAGAATCATCAATACTTACCTTAATGAAGAGGTGGTCTCCATATCTTTCGAAAGGGATAGTAATTAGTGGCTTTTGAGCAATTACTTGCACACAAATTAGTAAGATCGGGATGAATGAGAGTTTTTTCATTGGTGATTATGTTGAAATTTACATCTCAATTTATAAAGTCTTTTCCACTTTATGAAAGTTAGTTTTAATGGTTTGACTAATTTTTGCCTCAAATGAGAATAGGACTGATCAGTGATACTCATGGATATCTTGACGAAAAGGTTTTTAATTACTTTGATCAATGTGATGAAATCTGGCATGCTGGTGACATCGGAACTATTGAAGTGGCACAACAACTTGAAGACTTCAGGCCATTAAGGGCTGTATATGGTAATATTGATGGTCTTAATATCAGACAAAAGTACCCGGAAGATGATCAATTTGTTATAGGGGATATGTCAATTTGGATCACTCACATAGGTGGTTCTCCACGGAGGTATGACAGGCGCATCCTTCCTGACTTAAGAAAAAATCCTCCTGATATTTTCATTTGTGGCCACTCACATATTTTAAAAGTTCAATCGGATAAGAATCATAAGGGTATGTTATATTTAAACCCAGGGGCAGCCGGAAGGCAGGGGTTTCACAGAATGCGTACCTTGTTAAGGTTCGAAATTGTGGATGGAAGTGTCCAAAATATGCAAGCTATTGAATTGGGCAAAAGAGGTATTTAAACGGCTGCTTCAAAATTGAAATTTATCTATATCTTAGGGCGAAACCATTGCTATGAAATCGAAATGATGGACGATCACCTATCTGAGAACGAGTCTTCTCATCGAGATTACCTGCTATACCGGGCAGGCTGGCATGTGGCCTTAATTACAATACGACACACATGAAAGTTATAAAGTTTGCACTTAGTCTTATCATCACCCTGGCAATAACAATTGCCTTAAATTTCAAAATTGGCAGTGTACCGCCCTTAGGCAAGTTTTTTAACCCGCAAGGTGGATTTTGGATGAATGGAGAGCGGGAAGCCATTTCAGCACCGGAAACCCTGAATTTATCAGGGCTTCAAGATGAAGTCACCATCCAGTTTGATGAATATTTGATACCTCACATATTTGCTAAAAACGACGAAGACCTTGTTTTTGCCCAGGGTTATGTGACGGCTTTTCATCGTCTCTGGCAAATGGAGTTTCAGTTGTACTCAACTGCGGGCAGGATTTCTGAATTGCTGGGAGAAGGCGCCATCAATTATGATAAAGGCAAACGCCGCCATGGAATGACCTATGGAGCTAAAGAAACTTTAGAGCAATGGAAAAAGGATCCTGAGGTTTTTAAGTTAATTCAGTCATACACCGCTGGTGTAAATGCTTACATAAGTTCGCTTGACTATTCGAGCTACCCCATTGAATACAAACTGCTTGATTATAAACCGGAGCCATGGTCTGAGTTTAAATGTAGCCTTTTGTTAAAGGAAATGTCTGATCAGCTTTCGAGGGGAGAAGCTGATATGGAGAATACAAATGCACTAAAACTATTCGGAAGAGAAAAATTTGATTTTTTATTTCCTGAGCTACCACCCGCCAAGGATTTTGATCCGGTAATACCAAGCGGAACCATTTTTGACTTCGAACCGCTCAAAGTTGAAAAACCAGTTGATGATTACCCATTAGTAAATGCCAATCCACAAATTGATAAGCCCGACCCTAGCAACGGAAGTAACAATTTTGCAGTGGGCCCATCAAAAACCGGTGATGGGGCAATACTTGCCAATGAACCTGACTTAGGGCTCAACTTACCTTCTATTTGGTATATACTTCATTTGAATAGCCCTGGAATGAATGTTTTTGGTGCCACTTTACCAGGAGTGCCAAGTGTCATTATTGGTCACAATGACTCAATTGCATGGGGAGAGACCAACGCAAAGCGTGACCTTGTTGATTGGTATAAGATCAAGTTTAGAAACGAGAAAAGGGATGAATATCAGTATGACAATAAATGGCTTAAAACGGAGAAAGTCGTTGAAGAAATTAAAGTCAGAAATGGATCTACTGTTTACGATACGATCATCTACACTCATCACGGACCCGTAGTTTATGATAGAAACTTCAAGGGCAACCAAGAAGGGGTTAACCTGGCAATGCGATGGACTGCCCATGACCCGTCAGAAGAACTAAAGGCGTTTTATCAAATAAATCAAGCTGACAACCATGAGGAATTCAGGTCAGCTCTGAAATATTTTATTGGGCCTCCACAAAACTTTGCATTTGCTTCAGTGAAGGGTGAAGTTGCCTTACACATTCCGGGTATGTTCCCGGTCAAATGGGAGGAACAAGGTAAGTTCCTACTTGACGGGAGTAAGTCGAGTCATGACTGGTTGCAGGTAATGCCGGAAGATCATAAGCTATGGGTAAAAGATCCTCCAAGGGGCTTTATTAGTTCGGCAAATCAACACCCAGCTGATAGCACTTATCCTTATTATTCTTTTGATTACAATTTTGAACATTACCGGGGTAGACGTATTAATGACCGCCTGAATGCCCTGAATTTGGTGACTGTTGAAGATATGATGAACCTACAGCATGATAACTTCAATTATCGGGCTTTCGAAAGCCTTCCAATGATGCTTGACAGCCTCGACACCACCAACTTCAATACACAGAAGATGGAAATTTTTCAATTCATGAGAAGCTGGGACTACTTTAATATGCCCAATTCCAAAGCAGCTTCTGTATATGAATTGTGGTGGATCAGGCTTTATAAGTTGCTATGGGATGAGTTTGACAACCAGGAAAACAGCATGATTAAACCGCATGTCTTTAATTCAATCCACATTCTAAAAAATTACCCTGACAATGAGTTTATTGATATTAGAGAGACCAATAAAATAGAAATTGCCCGTGACCTCTACGACCTTGCTTTTCAACAGGCTATAGATTCCCTTAACAACTGGATAGACAAAAATGATGAGGATTACTCCTGGTCAGGATTCAAAAACACAAGAATCATGCACTTGATGCGTATTCCTCAATTCAGTGTTGACCAAGTGCCAATCGGAGGCAATAAAAATATCGTCAATGCAGCCAGTGGGCGCCACGGGCCATCGTGGCGAATGGTGGTGAAATTGAATGGTGAGGGGGTAAAGGCCTGGGGAGTGTACCCCGGAAGCCAGACAGGAAATCCGGGTAACCCAAGGTACGCACACATGATTGAAGATTGGGCTGTAGGCAACTATTATGAGATGTTGTTTCCTTCTCAACCAATTGATGATGAATTGATTTTATTCACTCAAAAACTACAACCCAACTAAAATGAAAGTGATTATAAAAATGATATTGATAGCAGGGATAACCTACTTTGCATTGATGAGCCTTCCATGGTGGATTTTAGTAGTTGTTGCCTTTTTGGTTTCGGCGGCGCTTTCTACCAATGATTTTGGAGCATTTTTAAGCGGTTTTCTTGGAGCTGGTTTACTATGGCTGGTTTTGGCCTGGAAAATTGATATAGAGACGAATTCTATTCTTTCTCAAAAAATTGCTGAAATGTTTCCGGTAGGTGGAGACCCAACTATGTTGGTTATTCTTTCCGGCGT
>Ga0316189_10002971_pt1 | contig 16529 bp, 10 predicted proteins | sample LowCovwburrow_MG_FD_204930 | JGI IMG/M metagenome (GOLD analysis project Ga0316189, IMG submission 204930) | Coastal sediment microbial communities from Maine, United States - Lowes Cove worm burrow | ecosystem: Environmental > Aquatic > Marine > Coastal > Sediment | place: USA: Maine... | reverse complement strand
CCCGGACAATCTAGTGGATCCCCCTGTTATCATTGGACAAACGACAGCGTTTTGATTTTTCAAATGACCTATCACGGTCAATCGATATCACAGCGTTAAACAAATTCATTTTAACCATTGAGTGTCAAAATTTTAAAAGCTATCTATATAGCGGCAAGCAAATGCACAAATATTATCTATGGTAAAACACGACAACCTGTAAGGATAATCATGGTTATCTTTCAACAGTATTACAATCTAGAGAAGAATTACTGTTGTAATCACATAAAAAGTCATTAGCGTTACTTATAAGTTACAATTTTTACTATGATACTTGGAGTTTACCAGTAATTGTCCCCCAGATCGAATGCCATTAAAAGTAAATTAGGACATTATTTGCATAAAGCTTTTGTCAAGCCGATACGCATGGACCTCAACACATTTTTAAGATCCGGTTGGATGTTCTGGTCCGTTATAAGTATTTGCGCCATCGTTACGGGTTACGCATATATACAGACACAGTCACAGATGGAAGCGCGAAACAGCTCACGATTCAAAAGCATAACTGATGAAAATCTTGCCGCACTTCGTGTGCGAATGCAATTGTATGGCCACAGTTTAGATGGGGCAGCCGGATTAATTGCTGCATCAGATAACGTGACCCTGTTGGATTGGCAGCATTATATTGAAACTCTGGAAATCGAGAATAAATTGCCGGGCATTCGTGGGATCGGGATGATTGTCACAGTGCCGTGGGGAGAAGAAGCGCAATTCCTTGATGCTGCGGGTGCCGATGGGGTGGATAATTTACAGATTCATCCCGAAAAAGCTTGGGGTGAGCGTTTTGTCATCAAATACATGGAACCATTATCGAGTAATGAAGGAATGATTGGATTTGATATATCCGTCTATGGGGATAAAAGGTTGGCGGCTGTCAAGGCAACCGAAACAGGCATGCCGATGATGACCCAGCACATGGACTTTCTAGATCACCATGGCGATCAATCAGGCTTCCTTCTTTTGCGTCCGTATTATACTATGGGTATGCCGATTGATACTGCTGAACAAAGACGTGCCGCATCGAAAGGTTGGATTTTTACGCGATTTATCGGTGAACAGTTGCTGCAAAAACTGACAATAGATCAAGAGTCGAAGTTTCATATATCGGTGTTCGACGGCATTACCACCAACGCCAATACTCTGATTTACAACAGTGACAACACTCAAACATCGACAATTGATGCTGACTATCAAGCATCTGAAAATATTAATATTTTTGGCCGGAATTGGACTGTAATCTGGCACAGCACCCCTGAATTTGATGCATCTCACCGAAGCAATGCACCGTTTTTCGTTTTAATGGCCGGTCTACTGTTTAGTATATTCTATACGTCAATCATCGGGGCATTGACATATCGTGAGCACAAAGTGCAACGCTTAATTAAACAAAAGACCCAAGAATTGGCTACGGTAGAAGAAAGATGGAATCTTGCGCTGAAAGGCGCCGAGATCGGTGTATTTGACATTGATCTTCTCACAGGAAAATCATTTTTTTCCGATACGTTGAAACGGTTGATGAATATCCCGCTTGATGATCTGTCCACTGATCCACAAAAAGAATTTTTTAAGAAAACGCATCCCGAAGATTTACCTGTTGTGTTGGCCAGAAATGCAGCTTGTATTAAGGGAAAAACCGACCGGTCTGTTTCAGAATATCGGGTACAAACCAGCCCGGATGTTTTCCGCTGGATGCGGTCTGATTCAGTTGTGGTCAGTCGGGATATAAATGGAAAAGCTTTACGTTTTGTTGGATCGCAAACCGATATTACTGACCTACATGAAATGCGCACATCGCTACGCGCGAGTATAGAACGTTTTCAGGCATTATTTGCCCATGCCCCTGTCGGGATGGCACTTATTAACGATAAAGCAACTTTAATAGGAGCGAATATAGCCCTTTGTAATTTTCTGGACCTGTCTGAACGAGAAATATTAGACAAACGATACTGGGATATCATGTTACCCGGAGAATTTCATAAAATCGGCGATAAAATAAATGCCCTAAAAAATGGTGAGCTACAAACATATCAAAGCGAACATCAATTTGTCGGGAAGAACGGAAAAACTCGTTGGGGGTTGGCAAGCGTATCGCTGGATAAAGACCCCACAACCGGGCGCGATTTATACATCACACAAATACAAGATATCAATGAGATAAAAGAATTGGAAAAAGTAAAAGGGGAATTTGTGGCAACGGTTAGTCACGAATTACGCACCCCACTTACCTCTGTCAAAGGTGCATTGGGGCTTTTGCAAGCCACAATGGATAAACCGATCCCAGAAGCAACCAGACGGCTATTGGAGATTGCTAATTCAAATTGCAGTAGGCTGACCTTATTGGTGAACGATATTTTGGACATGGAGAAAATTACGTCTGGGAACTTGGAACTTAACTGGGCCCAAGAAAAACTCAAATCAATTCTAACGGCTTCGGTTGAGCATATAGAACCATATGCCAAAGAATGTAATGTTTCTATAAAATTGAATATACCGTCAGAGAACTTGGAAATATGGACCGACAGTGGCCGAGTGCAGCAAGTCATGTCTAATTTATTATCCAATGCCGCCAAATTTTCCAATGATGGTAGTGAGGTTCATGTCAATTATGAACAAACTAAGGGTTCCGTTCGAGTATCAGTATGCAATTTTGGCACTGGGATACCCGAAGACTTTAAACAGGATATATTCAAACCGTTTTTACAGGCAGACTCTTCTGCAACACGTCAAAAGGGTGGGACAGGACTAGGGTTAAATATCTCAAAACAAATTGTTGAACAGCTTGGTGGTGAGATCGGATTTGACTCTATTAGCGATTCACACACAACATTCTGGTTCACATTACCGCTTAAAAAAACTGATCCGACCCCCAAGGATACCCCGGTTTTAGCAAAGCTTCGTGCTTGATTGTAGCGACCTAACGCTGCAAATATCCCCAAAATTTCTACACCTGAAACAGCACTCTTCGCGGTCAACCCCTTGCGAAGAGTACTTTATACTAATGGACAGAAAAACGGATATGTACTAGAAAATCAAGCGACCATACGGGGCCAGACCAATGCAACAAATTACTGTAAACAACAAATCATTTTTCGTTGACTCTACGGATTACGAATATTTTTGGCCGGCCGTCAATGACGGTACTTGGGAAACGGATACTTATAGAATTTTTGATGAAAACATCGACAAGGAAACTCTGGTAATCGATATTGGTGCCTGGGTAGGGCCAACAGTTCTTTACTCTGCCCAATTGGCGAAAAAATGCGTCGCCTTCGAACCGGACCCTATCGCGTTTCCCCGGCTGCGCGATAACCTTAAACTCAATGCCGACGCTTCATGGAGTAAAAGCATCACAATCTATGATAAAGCTGTAAACTCTAAAAGCGGGGAAATACCTTTCGGAAGCCAACATGGCGGCGGGGACTCTATGTCCAGTGTTTTGTTTGCTAATTCTTCGACAAGTTGGGTCGTAGACGCGGTAACAATGGAAGATATTTTTGCAGAGCACTCCGAGCCTGATCAAAAGATTTTTTTGAAAATTGACATCGAGGGTGGAGAGTATGCATTAGTACCAGAAATAAAAGATTATCTGGCGGACCCAAGAGTGGTTTCCTATATTTCTCTGCACCCACATTTTTTGCGCCGTTCCATTAAAAAATCTGTTGGGAAATTTTTGGGAATTCCAAGGCTCATTCAAACAAGGTTGCAGTTTTTGAAAATCTACAAAGCACTTATCAACGCCCTGCCTTCCAACAAAAAAGTGACGATCGACGGAAAAGAATACAAGACATATACATGGTTTCTTGTACATGCTTTTTTACGCCTTCGCACACCCAGCGATATGTTAATTGTCAATCGCGAACAACTACAAAAAAATATCACAGTGTGATTATGCCCTATATCGAATATTTCTACTCTGCCCATTCCGCATTCGCATATATCGGTGCCAAAAAGGCAATGGAGATATGTAAGGCCAATGAGTGCGAATTACGCCACCGCCCAATTGCACTAAGCCCTGTAATTGAAGCGGCTGGCGGTTTGCCTTTTGCAGGGCGCACACAAGCACATGTTGATTACTTTTTTGGCCGTGAGATTGCGCGTTGGGCGGAAGTGCGCGATGTGCCTATCATTGATTTTCGCCCGACGTATCACGACAACCCGCTTGATCTGCCAAACGGCATGTTGATCGCCGCCATAGAACAGGGGGCCGATGTCGATACGCTATCACATGCGATCCTTCAGGCGCATTGGCGCGATGACGCGAATATTGCAGACGCGTCTTCGCTGCACCGTATCGGAAAATCCGCAGGGCTTGATCCAAACCCGTTGCTGGACGCGGCTTTGTCACCTGTCATACAGGACATTCACCGCGCAAACACGGATGAGGCGATCAAACGCAGCGTTTTCGGCTCGCCCACTTATTTCGTGGATAGCGATATGTTCTACGGGCAAGATCGGCTGGAGCTGGTTGAACGCGCTTTGCACAAACCTTTCGCCGGATAATCGGCACAATACTTTGCAGCCAAATCATAACCTGCTGATCTGATCAAACTTGCCTTGCGTGCGCCTGACCTTGTTACAGAAGATGCAATTCAGTTCCCCCGCATTCAATCACTGTTCACTGCAACAACCTAAAACTGCCTACAAAAATTTCATCTACAGTAAATGGCAGGGCCCAATATGGCAAATTCGTGGAAACGTTACTTGCAACATTAAAAACAAGCTGCATAATCAGATTAAGGGGGCCAGATTACCGTTATATCCGAAACACGGATGTTACGTCTACTTTGGCACGGGAAATATATGACAGCATTCTTGGAAGTCAAAAATCTAACTATTGGGTTTAAAGCCCCCGAACCCACAATTGACGCTGTCAGTTTTTCTTTGGAAAAAGGTGAAACACTTGCCATTGTTGGCGAAAGCGGGTCGGGGAAAACCCTAAGCTGCCGCGCCATATTGGGAATATTACCGAAAACTGCCCAAATACGTTCCGGCCAAATTCTAACCAACCATCAAGGCAAGCAGGTTGATGTACTGACATTGGGAGAACGTGATTTTCGCGCCATTCGGGGCGATTGTATTTCAATGATTTTTCAGGAACCCATGCGATCATTATCACCGCTGCACAAAGTGGGCCATCAAGTGGCAGAGGTTCTGGAATTGCATCGTAATTGTTCAAAACAACAGATCAAACAAGATGTATTGGCCATGTTCAAACGCGTCGGGTTTCCTGATCCCGAACGGGCTTATGCCGCCTACCCGTTTGAGATGTCAGGTGGAATGCTGCAACGCGCAATGATCGCAATGGCAATGATTGCGAAGCCTGATTTACTGATCGCGGATGAACCGACAACCGCCCTGGACGTGACCACACAGGCGCAGATTTTGGGGTTGATCAAGGATTTACAGGCAGAAACGGGAATGGCGGTGATTTTGGTCACACATGATCTAGGCGTAGTGGCCAATATGGCCGATCGGGTTGTCGTGATGAACAAAGGGCGGATTATGGAACGGGGCTGTGCAAATCTTGTACTTTCAACACCGGCCCACCCATATACACAAAAATTGTTTGCCGCCGCCCCGGTTATCCCCGAAGCGTCAGAATTCGTAGCCCCGCCGCCCCATGATGATTTAATTTTGGATATGCAGAATATCTCAAAAACCTTTCAGGCCCGCAGCGCATCACCTATGCAATCGGCAACTCTGATAAAAGCCGTTTGTGATGTTAATCTAAAATTGGCACGTGGCAAATCCCTTGCCGTGGTCGGCGAAAGCGGTTCCGGGAAATCAACCTGCGCACGTATCGCACTGGGTGCCGAACGGCCGGACGCAGGTGGGCGAGTCACTTTTTGCGCAGGTACAGGCGAGGTGCCGATAGAAGTGCACTCTTTAAATCGTACAGACCGCGCCACATTTCAAAAACAGGCCCAGATGGTGTTTCAAGACCCGTTTTCATCCCTTAGCCCACGAATGCAGATTATTGATACGTTAACCGAACCTCTGGACATTCACGGGCTTGGCAACAAAGCAGAGCGCCGCAATCGCGCCCGCGAAGTGTTGGAACTGGTCGGGCTGGACAACAGCATGTTGCGCCGCTATCCGCACGCATTCTCAGGCGGCCAACGGCAACGTCTATCCATTGCGCGCGCGCTGATACTAAACCCGAAACTGCTGGTATGCGATGAACCGACCTCGGCACTGGATGTTTCCGTTCAGGATCAAATTCTAGATCTGTTGGAGGAAATCCGCGATGCACGCGGCCTATCGTATCTGTTCATATCCCACGATCTGGCAGTAGTATCACGTATTGCCGATGAGGTGGCCGTAATGCGACAGGGGCGAGTCGTGGAACAAGCCCCACCCTGCACCTTGTTTGCCAACCCGAAACACCCTTACACACGGGCCCTGATCGCAGCCCAACCCGAACCCGATATCAATCGTCCGATCGATTTGAATATGGTGGCATTGGGGGCAGGTTCATCAAATACCTGGGCTGAAGAGTTTCGTTTTGATGGCAATAATATCCCGCCCCTGATGGAACTGGAACCGGGGCATATGGTGCGCTGTCATGGGTAAATTTCAGGTCTTTTTCCAAACAGTTTTTTTAGGCTTGATGCTTGCACATGGTGCAAATGCGGGTCCAGTTCAGGAATGCGCGTTCTTCAAAACGGACGTAGAGGCAGGTATTTTACCACCCGTCACGGAACGTATCCCCGAACAACCTCTGATCGTCGATTTGCAGGCCAAAGGCCGCGAACTTGGCCGTCAGGGTGGTATGTTACGCACCATGATTACGCGATCAAAAGATACCCGCCAAATGGTGGTCTACGGTTATTCGCGCCTTGTAATTTACGACCAGAATTACGCGCTGCAACCCGATATTTTAGCCAGTTTCGAAAATGTTGAAGACAAGGTTTTTACTTTCCATTTGCGCAAGGGCCACAAATGGTCGGATGGCGCGCCATTCAACTCTGCCGATTTCGAATACTGGTGGGATGATGTTGCGAATAATGATGAATTGATGCCCTCTGGCCCGCCCGAATTCTTGCGGGTAGAAGGCGAACTGCCGCAGGTCTCTTTTCCCGATGATCTGACCATTGTCTATGCTTGGTCAAAACCCAACCCGCAGTTCCTGCAAATACTGGCACAGGCCCGCCCGCCGTTTATTTTCCGGCCCGCGCATTATCTGAACAGTTACCATCTGGATTTTGCCGACAAAGAACAACTTCAACTTGAAATAAAGCAGAAAAAAGTACGCAGCTGGGCATCATTGCACAACAAGGTCGATAATATGTACAAGTTCGACAATGCAGACCTGCCCACATTGCAGCCATGGATTATCGACCCGAAAAGCACCAAAAGCAGACGCATATTCACCCGCAACCCCTATTACCACCGCATTGATACAAACGGGATGCAACTGCCCTATATCGATCAGGTGGAAATGTCGGTTGTGGGCGCGGGATTGGTCGCGGCCAAAGCGAATGCCGCAGAGGTTGATCTGCAAGCGCGCGGTTTAAGCTTCAAAGATATTTCGATACTGAAGAAGGGCGAAAAGGACAGTGGAAAATACAAGACATTGCTTTGGGCAAACGGCGTGGCCTCGCAAATCGCGATATATCCCAACCTGAATTTTGCCGATCCTGTCTGGCGCACCGTGCTGCGCGATGTCCGCTTTCGCCGTGCATTGTCCATGTCCATAGATCGCCGTATGATCAATCGTGCCCTATACTTCGGACTGGCCAAAGAGGGGGCAATGGCAGCCCTGCCTGCCAGCCCGTTTTATGACCCCAAAAATAGCTCTGCTTGGGCGCAATATGATTTGGACGCCGCAAACGCTTTGCTGGATGACATGGGGTTGGTTGAACGTCGGGCCGACGGCATCCGCCTGCTGCCTGACGGGCGGCCCATGCTGTTTGTGGTCGAAACCGCAGGTGAGCGGCAAGAGGTGGAAAATGCACTGCAAATCAACACGGACACGTGGCGCGACATTGGCGTACAGCTGGTTATCCGCCCACTTGATCGTGATATTTTACGTAGCCGCGTTGGCGCAGGTGTTGCAATGGCCGCTGTCTGGTTCGGCTGGGACAATGGCATTCCACAACCCTATACATCACCCGCTTACCTTGCTCCGCGGCAACAGGATTTCTTTGCCTGGCCCAAATGGGGGCAGTATTTCCTAACCGAAGGGCAAGCGGGTGAGAAAGTCGATATGCCCGCAGCGCAAAGATTACTGGATTTGTCATTGGAATGGGATCGCGCGACAGAAGATGAAAAGCGCGCAGATATTTGGCGTGAAATGCTGAAAATTCACGCAGAGCAGGTTTATGGCATCAGTATTCTGGCAGAGGCCCCACAACCTATTGTCGTATCAAACAGACTACACAATGTTCCTCAAAATGCCCTTTGGTCATGGGAACCGGGCGCACATTTCGGCATTCACCGCATTGACGAGTTTTATTTTGACGAAAGCGGGGCGGTACAATGATCATATTACGCTACGCATTCTACCGCTTAATCACCATGTTGCTGACCCTGTTGCTGGTCTCGGCCCTGATCTTTTTCATCATCAACCTTCCGCCCGGAAACTATCTAACCAACCTGATTATGGAATTGCAGGCCACGGGGCAGGATGCAGGTGTGGCCAAGGCCGAATTTTTACAACACGAATATGCACTAGACCGCCCATTGGTTGAGCAATACTTGATCTGGATCGGTGCATGGCCCGGCCCATATGGATTTTCCGGGATGCTTCAGGGCGATTTCGGTTGGTCATTTGAATTTGACCAACCCGTTATCGACATTGTTGGACAAGCCCTATGGCTGACCGTTTTGGTCAATCTGGCTGCCGTGTTGTTTGTCTATCTGGTCGCCCTGCCCCTTGGTGTTCTGGCAGCGGCAAGATCACAGACATGGGTTGATTATACATCGTCCTTTATCGGTTATCTGGGGTTGGCCACGCCCAATTTCCTGTTGGCCCTTATCTTGTTCTACTACGGGCAAAAGTACCTACACCTTCCCATCGGCGGGCTTATGGCCCCGGAATTAGAGGGCGAACCGATGAGCTATGCCAAAATGAAATCAATCCTGTTGCATCTGATCATCCCGACCTTTGTAATCGGGACATCGGGGGCTGCTGCGATGATGCAACGCCTGCGGGCCAATATGCTGGACGAGCTGGACAAACCCTATGTTGAAACCGCGCGTGCCAAAGGTCTGTCGCCAACAAAGATGTTGATGAAATACCCATTGCGCATGGCCTTGAACCCGTTCGTTGCTGACATCGGCAACCTGTTACCATCAATGATTTCCGGCTCGGTTCTCGTGTCTGTTGTGCTGGGATTGCAAACCATTGGCCCTGCATTGCTAACCGCGTTGAAATCACAAGATCAGTTCCTTGCTGGTTTCATTCTGTTGTTTGTTGCCTTGCTAACCCTGATCGGCACGATGATTTCCGACGTATTGTTGATGCTGCTTGACCCCCGCATCCGTTATGGGGGGCGCGAATAATGGCAGTACTTCCGGACGGTCGCTATATTGATGACGCCCCTTATGACGCGCATGAAAATATCAGCGCGGTGGAACACCCCGACATGGACGCGCCAAACTGGTTGTTGATCTGGAGGCGGTTTAGACGGCACAAGCTTGCGCTGATCTCCGGTCTGTTTTTGTTGGTTTCTTATCTAATGCTACCTGTTACAGGCTTCGTCGCCCCATACACACCGAACCAGCGACACGCGGATCATCTGTATGCCCCACCCCAGGGTATTCATCTGTTCAACAACGGCAAGTTTATCGGGCCGCATGTTTTGCCGATTACCGCCGTTGCGGATTTGGAAAACTATCGCTGGCGTTATAATGCCGATAAAAATAACCCGATGAAGTTGGAATTCTTTTGCAGACGAGGCAGTTACAATCTGTTTGGCCTCTTTCCTACCAACCTGCATCTGACTTGCGCCCCGAAAGGGGCTACAATTTTCCTGCTTGGATCTGATCGCCTTGGCCGTGATGTATTTTCGCGTATCGTTTACGGTGCACAATTATCACTAACAGTCGGCGTTATAGGTATTACCGTATCCTTTGCCCTTGGTATTTTCTTTGGCAGTATCGCGGGCTATTTTGGCGGTAGAAGCGATTGGATAATCCAACGCACGATCGAGATTTTACGATCATTGCCTGAACTGCCTTTGTGGTTGGCACTCTCTGCTGCTGTTCCATCCCATTGGGGGCCGGTAACAGTGTTCTTTATCATCTCTGTCATTTTGGGCATTCTGGACTGGCCGGGATTGGCCCGTGCGGTGCGATCCAAATTCCTGTCCCTACGGGAAGAGGAATATGTCCGCGCCGCAGAAATGATGGGGGCAAAACCAGCACGGATTATTGGTCGTCACCTGTTGCCGAATTTCTCAAGCCATCTGATTGCAAGTGCCATGTTATCCATCCCTGCAATGATCCTAGGCGAAACTGCCCTATCGTTTTTGGGGTTGGGATTACGCGCACCCGCGGTCAGTTGGGGGGTGATGTTGAACGACGCGCAAAACCTTGCCGCGATAGAGATTTATCCGTGGACAGCAACACCGATGGTGATGATCATTGTCGTGGTTTTGGCATTTAACTTTCTGGGCGACGGGTTGCGCGATTCGCTTGATCCCTATAAAACCTAATCATGGCGGACATGCTATTCCCCGCCATCGTCACCTTGTTGTCCGGCGGCATCGGCCTGTTCTTCTTCAACGCCTGACAGCGCCGCCCCTGCAAGGGCTGTTTTTTCAGCCAGTGTCATATCCTTTTCAGACTTACCATCGGCCAATCGCACGGTAACTTCACGGTGGGCAAATTTGATGCCTTCGCGGGCAAATAAATCCCGAATATCCTGAAAAACACGCTTACGGATCACCCATTGATCGCCGGGCTTTGTCATAAATTTCACACGGATGATCATTGCAGAATCCTGCATTTCAATCACGCCTTGTGATTTCAGTGGTTGCAGAAAATTGTCGCCAATAATCGGATCGTCCAGTAATTCAAGGCCAAGATTTTTGATCAACTTACGCACTTTTTCAACATCGGTGTCATAGGTCACGCGCAGGGGAAGTTTCATCATGACCCAATCACGCGAATAATTTGTCAGCACCTTAATCTCGCCAAACGGGATTGTGTGTAAAGGCCCCAAATGGTGACGCAACTGAAACGACCTGACGGAAATTTTTTCAACTGTTCCGCGTACATCACCCACATCAATATATTCGCCTTTGCGAAACGCATCGTCGACAAGAAAAAATGCGCCCGAGAAAATATCGCGCACAAGGGCCTGGGCGCCAAAACCAATCGCCAAACCGGCCACACCGGCACCAGCGAACAAGGGGCTGACGTTGATACCGATTTGCAGCAAGGCAATCAAACCAATGGTCACGACCAAAACCACAAGAATAAAGTTTCTGAACAACGGCAGTAATGTCGCTAAACGACTAGCACCGGAGGCACCCCCTTCATCGCCCGGCACCACCTCAATCTCATCACCACCTTCGTCTTTTATTTTGGTATCAATCCAGATACGGAACAGATGATAGACGACGTAACCGATAAACATGATGACAATAATGTCCAAACTGCGTTCCACAAACGCAGTCTGTGCCGTCATACGGTTGCCGACATCCCAAATTGACGCCAAGGCCCACAAGCCCGCGACAAAAGCCAGAATTCCGGCCACACGTCCCGCTAAATCTTCAAAGTTGCTCAGCGGATGCTGATAAGGGGAAAAATCTGCAATCGCATCCATATCATCTGTCTCTTCGGATACGCCTTTTTCCGAAAGAGCCGCAGCAGTATTGATCTCTTCCATAGCGGCAGAGCGTTGAAAGAACCGTTCAATCAAATAATTAATAATCCCGTAAACAACAATAATAGAGATTAGAATTGCATAAGCACCCAGAATCAACGGCGTTGAAAGCGGGATATTCAGTACCAATCGATAGGTCAAATCCGCCCAAGCGAATAATAGGTATATCACCGCTAAAGAAGGCCATGCAGAAGACACGAACAAGTTTAATCTGCCCACTTTTTCCGGTTCGGACCCATTTCGGATTGCCCGTGAAATAGAACGGCGATTAACTAGGATCAATGCAATATTCAGGATAACGACAAAGGTCGTAAGGATCGCGGTGAACAGTGCGAAAACATCATAAGTCAGCCCCAGCTCTTTCAGCCATGCTCCGAATATCACTGCGCATATATCAACCGAAGACGTAATCCACAGCCAATGATACAATCTGCTAGCATCTTTGTTGGAGAATTGCGAAATCCGGTACTGACAGACATAAGGTGCCAAAACCATACGCCACAGCAATGTAGCAAAACGACAGCTCGCATAGCCGATATTAATAAGCGTGACAGTAAACTGCATCGCAGAGTTATCCAAAGGCCCAAAGACAGTTGCGCCGATAACATAAGCCACAGCCATGGAAACGAGAACGCCAATACCACGCAAGAAAAACCGCGAGACCAAAAAGGGTAGTTTTTCCGTATATCCCAGGGGTGCTTCCTTGAGGCGCAATATAAAAAACTTCAAGACAAAGCGCTTACCAAAGATTTCACGCTCAAAAACATACCCTATTGCAAAAAACAATAACGACCAAAACAATGCATCCGCATAGGCCCATAACTCACCTGTTGGGCTGTTTGCTTTTAGAATAAAATCAACTTCTTCAAATGATCCAGGTAAAGCGTTTAGGCGTTTACGCAGGGTTTTGCGAAACTGAATGGCCGACACTTGCAGTGACATCAGATTTGACATCCCGTCGTCAGTATCCGCTTCGGAAACACTTGGCTGGCTTAGGCTTAGCGGCTTGCCATGAGTATCGACAACAATAACCTGCACGCCGTTTTCAGCGGCCTGGCGCATAACATCTGCAAAGTTTGCGGCAGCGGCACCCAATTCCGTTTGATCTTCCGATGTTGCACTTTGTGGGATGAGTGACACTTGTGCCGACACCGGGAAGGCCGCAAAAAGAAACAATGCAAAAGCGATCAGAAGCTGCGTAAATATTATTCGCATTGTTTGTCAAATCCCAAATATTCTTAATCATGCAAGTTAAGGCATGACCCAGCACTGTGCAACCTTCGTGCCATTTACCGCATGACTGTAACTTTACGTTTCAGTCATACAAATTGCATTCATAGCTTGTTACAAGTTGATTTCATTTGTTTTAATATATCTAAAAATCAATACTATTTTCAAAATCAATCACGACCATTTGAAATTTATTTCCGGATTGGTGTTTTATATTACAGCTAAACACCTAGATCGGTCACGCTACCGTCTTGCGTTTAGATGCCAAAAATGATCCTGCAAACGCCAACCTATAAAATACGTGCATAAAAACATCTATGTATAGCAAAAATATGATATCTACTTGATTCAACGAACCTTCTTGACGCAAGGATATATAACTAGCATCTGTTACATCACTGCGTCATTTTATTGTCGCCAACAAAAATTTGGAAAGACGGTTAAATGACAACACAAAAACCACCGTCAAACACACTGGCATCGCCGAAATTCTCACGTGTTCTGCTTTACAGCCACGACACCTTTGGCTTGGGGCATATCAGGCGCTCGCGCACCCTTGCAAATGCTATTACCGCTGCCAATCAAAATACCACGGCCCTTATCCTGACAGGATCGCCGGTTGCAGGGCGTTTTACCTTTCCCGAACGGGTTGACCATATCAGGTTGCCGGGTGTTACCAAAATGACGGACGGGTCTTATATGTCTGAAACCCTTGGAATGAATATTGATGATACAACCTCTTTGCGTTCGGGTCTGATCACATCTACCATACAACATTTCAGCCCCGATCTTGTGATTGTCGACAAAGAACCCACAGGGTTTCGCGGCGAATTGCTACCCAGCTTGAAATGGCTTAAAAAACACCGCCCGAACACGCAGATTGTTCTGGGCTTACGCGACGTTTTGGATGACCCCAAACTACTGGCCGTGGAATGGGCCCGTAAGGGGGCGATAGAGGCTACCGAAACTTTTTATGACGAGATTTGGGTCTATGGTTTGAAATCCTTTTACAATCCGATTGCAGGCTTAACATTATCGGGAACCACCAAGGCCCGCACCTATTGGACAGGGTATCTGCATCGCGAAAATCTTGATGAACCTCTGCCTAAAGGTGCGCCATATGTATTGATCACACCGGGCGGTGGCGGTGATGGTGCGGCCATGGTCGACCATGTTTTATCAGCCTATGAACAAGATCCGGATCTGCATCCGGATGCGCTTTTGGTTTACGGCCCGTTCCTGACCGGGGACGACCGCGTTGCCTTTGAAAACAGGGTCGCCAAATTAAACGGGCGGGTCAGAACTGTGGGCTTCGACAGCCATATGGAAAGCCTGATGACAGGTGCGGTTGGCGTGGTTGCAATGGGCGGTTACAATACGTTTTGTGAAATCCTGTCTTTCGATAAACCCGCAGTGATCATTCCGCGTACGGTTCCACGCCTTGAACAATATATTCGCGCCAAACGCGCCGAGGATTTGGGCTTGATGCGGATGATCCACAAAGAACGTGATGGCAACGGCGCAAAAACTATGAGCAACGCTATCCGTAGTCTTTCCATACAAAAACCACCCTCCGCAGTGCAAATCGACGGCTTATTGGATGGCTTGGATGTTGTCGTAAGACGTACGAAATATCTTCTTGCAAAAGCGGCGCGGACAACCAAGTGACCAATAAATCCGCACCAACCCTTGCGGTTATTGTCAAAGGTTGGCCGCGCCTTTCAGAAACCTTTATAGCGCAGGAATTACTGGCGCTTCAGGACAAAGGCCAGAAGTTTGAAATTTGGTCTTTGCGGTTTCCAACCGATATAAAGACCCACCCTTTGCACCGGAAAATTACCGCCCCTGTAAAATATTTGCCCGAGTATTTACATCTGGAACCGATGCGGGTTTGGCGTGCATGGCGTGCCGCACGCACCTTACCGGGCTTCCGGAAAGCCAAGGCCCTATGGCGTAAAGATTTCGCCCGTGACATGACCCGCAACCGGATCCGCCGTTTCGGCCAAGCCTGCGTTTTGGCAACAGAATTACCTGAAAGCGTGGCAGGGTTATACGCCCACTTCATGCACACACCGTCTTCGGTAGCACGCTATGCGGCAATTATGACAGGCATGGATTGGGGGTTTTCCGCCCATGCCAAAGACATCTGGACATCACCCGATTGGGAAAAGCGCGAAAAACTGACCCCGAGCACATATGGTGCCGCATTTGGCGCGACCTGCACTGCATATGGCGCCCAACATTTACGCAGTCTGGCAGATACACCCGACCGCATTGATCTGGTTTATCACGGGCTGGACCTGTCCCGTTTTCCATCCCCCCCCAAACGTCCGGTAAAAAATCCAAACGACCCTTTGCAATTCCTGTCTGTCGGCCGATTGGTCGAAAAAAAAGGTTTTGACCGTCTAATAGACGCACTGGCGTTATTGCCAAAAGACATGCAGTGGCAATGGGTGCATATTGGCGGTGGTGGATTGAAACAGACCCTGCAAACACAGGCTGAAAAGGCAGGGGTTCTAGATCGCATCACATGGCGCGGGGCTTGCGACCAGCCAGAGGTCATTCAAGCAATGCGCAATGCCGACATGTTCATTCTGCCCAGCCGCATAGCCGATGACGGTGATCGCGACGGATTGCCCAATGTGCTGATGGAAGCGGCTTCACAGAAGTTACCGATCATCTCCACCGATGTATCCGCAATTCCGGAGTTTATCGACACGGGCCAACATGGTTTATTGGTACAAGATGACCCAGTCGAACTGGCTGCCGCAATCATTGAATTGGCCTCTGACCAAGCAAAACGCATAAACTATGCTGAAGCCGCATATACCCGCCTGACCATAGATTTTGGAATGGATGCGGGGATCACAAAGCTGGTAACACGCTTGCAAACCCTATGCGCAAATCGTTAGGCTGGCCTAATGTCACGCATCGCTTTTTATGCCCCTATGAAACCGCCGACCCATCCGATACCGTCGGGGGATCGCACGGTTGCACGCGCATTGCTTAAGGCCCTTGGCACGGGTACAGCCCTGGTATCATGCCTGCGAACTTATGACGGCAAAGCCGATCTGGATGTACAAACTGACCTCATCAGGCAAGCAAAAATAGAGGCCGAAAAGTTGATTGAAAAAGGTCGCTCTGAAGATTGGCAGCTTTGGTTCACATACCACAATTATTACAAAGCTCCTGATCTGATCGGGCCAATCGTATCAAGTGCTTTGGGCATCCCCTATGTTTTGCTGGAAGCCACACGCGCCAAAAAGCGGCTTGACGGGCCATGGGCAAAGTTTGCGTCCCTTGCAGAAAGCGCCTGTGATCAGGCAGACGTAATCTTTTATTTCACCCAGCAAGACCGCCAGGCGTTGGAAGCCTATCGCGCACAAGGCCAAAAAATAATCCACCTGCCGCCTTTTCTGGCTGG
>Ga0316189_10002970_pt1 | contig 16531 bp, 10 predicted proteins | sample LowCovwburrow_MG_FD_204930 | JGI IMG/M metagenome (GOLD analysis project Ga0316189, IMG submission 204930) | Coastal sediment microbial communities from Maine, United States - Lowes Cove worm burrow | ecosystem: Environmental > Aquatic > Marine > Coastal > Sediment | place: USA: Maine... | reverse complement strand
CATGTGGACTGGTTTGCCGCAGCAGGCACACAGCCCGACTGGGCCATGTGGTTGAAAACCGCCGGCGTAAGCCTGCCCAACAGCAACAGGGGCCCGGTGATGACAAGTGATTCACTGGCCGTGGAAGCCGCAATCAATGCCGGCGGCGTGGCGCTGGTCAGCGAGTTCCTGGTGCGTCAGGATCTTGAAAGCGGTCGCCTGATCAAACCGTTTGACCTGGTTCTGCCGTCTGACCACTGGTACTGGTTCGTTTGCCCTGAAGAATATCTTGAGCGGCCCAGTGTGCGGGCATTTCGCGACTGGCTGGTGGCAGCGGTACACGATGATCCGGCCGGTTAACATTAACCCAATCGATAAAATTCTAACGATCCGGCTAGCCCGGTCCTAAGCATTGCAATGCGATAGTTCTCCGCAGGCATACTGCAAATGGGGAAAGCGTGTGGTGCAGAAATCGCAAGGCAGCCGTACTGAACGGCGGCGCTGGCCAAGATCAACGGAGCCCGCTGCGCTGAAGGGCCGTACCGGCTTACTGGTGCGGATTGCCGCTGTATTGTCGGTATTTGCGGTACTCATCAACATTGTTGCGATCAGCATGCAGGCAAACCAGCTAGAGGTTTTGTCGCGTATCCTGTTTGCCGGGCTGGTCGTTTTCCTGCTGATGGCCTTTCAGCACGTCTGGGCCATGACAAACCGGCAGCTTGTCGAATTGCAGAGCGCCCTTAAGGATTTGCGCACCGCCCGCCAGCATGCCGATGAGGCCAACAACGCAAAATCCCGGTTCCTGGCAGCCGTATCCCATGAACTCAGAACGCCGATGAACGGTGTCATCGGCATGACCAATCTCCTGCTCGACACCAAGCTGTCCCACGAACAGCGCAGTTATGCCGAGGCGGTCGACATGTCCGGGCGGTCTTTATTGTCCATCATCGATGAATTGCTGGATGCGGCAAAAGCCGAGTCCGGCGAGATGACTATCGTACCCGCCCCCTTCAACCTGTGCGAACTGGTGGAAGCCTCTGTTGAGCTTCTGGCTGCCCGTGCTCATGCAAATTCCATAGAGATAAGCTGCTACATTGCCCCTAATCTGCCAGATCAGGTGATCGGCGATGCCCAGCGGCTGCGCCAGATCATTCTGAATATTGCCGGTAATGCCATCAAGTTCACGCAACAGGGCAGCGTCATCGTCAGGGTTGAACGCGGCACACGCGAAAACCAGGTGGCCTTCAGCATTGCCGACACCGGACACGGCATACCGGAAGCTGAACATGAGGCGGTGTTTGAAAGATTCGTCCAGTCGTCGGTAACGGAAATCCAGGCATCCGGCGGCACCGGCCTCGGCCTTGCCATCTCGCGCAATCTTGTTGAATTGATGGACGGCAAGATCACATTTGAAAGTGAGGTGGGCAAGGGCACTACTTTCAGGTTTGATGCCCGCCTGCCATCCGCTGATGAAGATACCGGCGCCAGCACTGCCAAGGCGTTGTCAGGATGCACCGTGTTTCTGGTCAGTCCGCCGGGTGCGACCCGTTCTGCCCTGCACGATTACCTGTACGGGTTTGGTGCCCAATGCATCTCCGTAGGTAATTTCGATGGCCTGGCCGGAACGGTTGCGTCTATGAAGAACGCCTCGGATGGCGGGCGCATGATGGTTATCCTGGACCCGGCGGCGGCAAAGAACCGCGACCATGTTCTCAAGACAGCAAACGAGCTTTCGGAGATCGTCGGCGTCTGGGCTTTGCTGAAGCCGGAGGAAAGGCGCACCTACAGAAAACTGATGGACGATGTCCGTATCGGCTATCTTTTGAAACCGACCCGCCGGGCAACGCTGCTGGAACAGTTGACCGCGACCGGTGATCCGATGCACAAACCGGTTACGTCACTGAGAAAAACCGCCCGCCAGTTGCGCCGTGTCAAGGACGATGCCGGGCTCAAGGTGCTGCTGGTGGAAGACAACAGGATCAACATGTTGCTGGCCACCAAAATGCTGAAGGCGGCAGGCCACACGGTGACTCATCTCGACAATGGCGCGAAGGCCGTCACCGAGATAAAAAACCAGTTGAAGTCGAATAAATCCATCGAGCACGATATTATTCTGATGGACATTTTCATGCCCAAGATCGACGGCGTGCAGACCACCAGGCAGATCCGTGAACTGGAGAAGGAGCATGGTGTTCCGACAAGGGTACCCATTCTCGCCCTGACGGCCAATTTGCGCGAAGACAGCCAGCGTGCCTGTCTGAACGCCGGCATGGATGGCTATCTCACCAAGCCGTTTGATCGTGCCGATCTTGAAGAGGCCGTTGCAGGCCTCATGCGAACCGGCGATGCGGCATAGAGTCTGGGCGACCCTGATCCAATCGCCCTGTGGATTGCGGTAAATGGGCAAGCGACGAAACCGTCTGTGATGGAGTAGTCTGCGGCCACCATGAACAAACCACACCAGCAACCAACAGCCGCCAGTGCTGCCGCCGCCGATCAGGCCGGCAGGATGACGCCCATGATGGCGCAGTACACCGAGATCAAGAAGGCTCATCCTGAAAGCCTGTTGTTCTATCGCATGGGCGATTTTTACGAGCTGTTCTTCAAGGATGCGGAAGTGGCGTCTGCCGATCTTGGAATCGCGCTGACCAAACGAGGCAAGCACCTGGGCGATGACATCCCGATGTGTGGTGTGCCGGTTCACGCAGCCGATGATTATCTGCAAAGGCTGATCCGGCTTGGCCACAAGGTCGCGGTCTGTGAGCAGACCGAAGATCCGGCGGAAGCAAAAAAGCGCGGGTCAAAGTCAGTGGTGCGCCGCGATGTGGTGCGCCTGGTGACCCCGGGTACCATTACCGAAGACAATCTCCTGCAGGCCGGGCGCAGCAATTACCTGGCCTGCCTGGCCCGCACCAAGGCAGACGACACCATGGCGCTGTCATGGCTGGACATGTCGAGCGGTGAATTTGCGGTAACCTCGGTGACCGGCCCGTCGCTGATGTCCGAACTGGCGCGCATCGATCCATCGGAAATGCTGGTTTCCGATGCTGTTCTGGGCGACGGTGAATTATCGCTGCTGCTTGACGAGGTTGCGACAACCATAACGCCGCTTCCCGCGTCCAGGTTCGATTCAACCTCGGCCCGCAATCGCCTGCAGGAGCATTACCAGGTGGCATCGCTGGATGCGTTTGGCAGCTTTGACCGGGCATCGACCGCCGCTGCCGGAGTCCTGCTCGACTATGTGATGCTGACCCAGGTCGGCAAGATGCCGAGCCTGCGTATCCCGACGGTCGTAGAGCCGGGCCACATCGTGCTGATCGATGCAGCAACCCGGGCCAATCTTGAACTGGTCAAAACCCTGTCGGGGGATCGCAGTGGCAGTCTGCTGCATACCATTGACCTCTCCGTCACAGGCCCCGGCGGCAGGTTGCTGGCAGACCGCCTGGCGGCACCGGTAACCGGTGTCGAGGAAATCGTGGCGCGCCATGATGCCGTGGAGGCGCTGGCATCCGACACCGCACCGTGTGGAGATATCAGGGACCTGCTGCGCCACGCGCCTGACATGAACCGGGCACTGGCAAGACTGAGCCTGAAACGGGGCTCGCCGCGCGATCTTGCTGCCGTCAGGGACGGCGTCATGTTGTGTGCCGGGCTCGCCGGGACCTATTCGGATCGCGCCGGTATTGACCCGTGGCCGGACAAGCTGGCCGGCATCTGGCAGGCGCTTAAGCGAGCAGACACGGATTTCGCCCTGCATCTTGAAGGCCTGTTGGCGGAAGAGTTGCCCGCCACCACGCGTGACGGCGGTTTCATCAGGGCCGGCGCCAATGCCGAGCTTGACGAAAACCGCGCGCTGCGTGACGAAAGCCGCAAGGTCATCGCCGGCCTGCAAACCAGGTATGCCGAAGAAACCGGCCTGAAAGCGCTCAAGATAAAACACAACAACATGCTGGGCTATTTCATTGAGTTGAACCAGCAGGGCGGCGCGCAGTTGCTGGGGGCTGATCATGCCGGCCAGTTCATTCATCGCCAGACCATGGCAAACGCCATGCGCTTTACAACGACCGAGCTCACCGGGCTGGAGCAGAAAATATCGCTGGCCGGTGACCGGGCACGCAGCATCGAGATCGAGATGTTTGAGCAACTGGCCGATGAAGCGTGCGAGCGTGCCGCCATGGTGCACGCCATCTCGGATGCGCTTGCTGAGCTGGATGTGTATTGCGCCCTTGCCGAACTGGCGGTGCGCCACGATTATTCGAGACCGCACATCGATGCATCGCGCAGCTTTGATATCGAGGCCGCACGCCATCCGGTTGTGGAAGCTTCCCTGCGTCGCCAGGCCGGGCCTTCATTTGTGCCAAACGACTGCATGCTGTCGGCAGGCGAGCTGGATGAAGACGGCGCACCTACGCGCCATATCACTCTTTTGACCGGTCCCAACATGGCCGGTAAATCGACCTATCTCAGGCAGAATGCCATCATTGCCCTGTTGGCCCAGATGGGCAGCTTCGTGCCGGCAAAGTCCGCGCATATCGGTGTCGTCGACCGTATTTTCAGCCGGGTGGGCGCGGCAGATGATCTGGCGCGCGGGCGTTCGACCTTCATGGTGGAGATGGTGGAAACGGCAACCATTCTCAATCTGGCAACCGATCGTTCTTTGGTCATTCTCGACGAAATCGGCCGCGGCACGGCAACCTATGACGGCCTGTCGATTGCCTGGGCCTGTGTCGAACACCTGCACGAGGTCAACCGCTGCCGATCCCTGTTTGCCACCCATTTTCACGAATTGACCGCCCTGTCCGGCAAGCTGGACCGGGTCAAGAATGCCACTGTCAAAGTGCGCGAATGGCAGGGAGAGGTGATTTTTCTGCATGAGGTAGCGCCCGGTGCAGCGGACCGTTCCTACGGTATTCAGGTCGCCAGGCTGGCAGGCCTGCCCGCAGGCGTCATTGAACGTGCGTCCGAAGTATTGCATTTGCTGGAGGAAAGCGAACGCGCCCAGTCGCGCAGCCACATTATCGATGATCTGCCGTTGTTTTCGGTTCCTGTTGCCAGACAACCTGCCGCGTTGCCGGGCGGGCCGTCGAAACTGCAGGAAAAACTGGAAGATGTCCTGCCGGACGATCTCAGCCCCCGCGAAGCGCTGGACCTGGTCTATCAGCTGAAAAAACTGGCCGTTTCAGACGACAAGGGTTAGATCATGTGGTAATGACCAGCGCCTGTGCGCGAATGAATGGATCCGGGATCATGCCAGTCGTACCATTGCCAGCCAGAAATGACGTGTGCGCGCCGGAATACTGCGCCGATCAGATTCTGCACGAGTTAATCGGTCTGGCCGACAAGCATGGCGTGGACGGGCTTGAGTTCCGGCCCGCGGCCCTGAAGTATCTGAAAGACCTGATCAAGACATCACGCGCAGAAGAAGAAGTCCGGCTGACCGAAACCGGCAAGGGGCGCGACTGCGCCCACCGGTTATCAGCCTTGCAGGACCATCTGATCACCGCGATCTATCAATTTGCATCCTCGACCGTATATGCCGCCAGTAACCCTTCGACATCGGAGCACATATCGCTGGTTGCCGTGGGTGGCTATGGCCGCGGTGCGCTGGCACCGGGCTCCGATATCGATCTGTTGCTGTTGCTGCCCTACAAGCAAACCGCCTGGGGCGAGAGCGTTGTCGAGTATGTGCTGTATCTGTTGTGGGATCTGGGTTTCAAGGTCGGCCATGCCACGCGATCGGTCGACGAGTGTATCAGGCTGGTGCGCACCGACACCACGATCATGACGTCGGTCCTGGAGGCTCGTTTCATCTGTGGTCACCGGCCGTTGTTCGACGATCTGCAGGCCCGCTACGGCAAGGACATTCTGGCGCGTGATCAGCGTCAGTTCATTGCCGACAAGCTTGAGGAACGCGATGAACGCCATCGCCGTGCCGGTGAGTCACGCTATCTGGTCGAGCCGGACGTCAAGGACGGCAAGGGCGGTATGCGGGATCTCCATACGCTGTTCTGGATCGCCAAGTTCGTGTACGGCACCCGCTCGGTGCGTGAACTCGCCAAATCCGGCCTGTTTACCCGCAAGGAACAGAATCGTTTCATCAGTTGCGAGGACTTTCTCTGGGCTGTCCGCTGCCATCTGCATTTCATGACGGGCCGCGGCGATGACCGGTTGGGCTTCGACAAGCAGTCGGAGATGGCCGCCAGGCTCGGTTATGAAGCTCATGCAGGACTGAAGTCTGTCGAACGTTTCATGAAGCACTATTTTCTGGTCGCCAAGGATGTTGGTGATCTGACGCGCATCATGTCGGCTGTGCTGGAGGCACAGCAGATCAAGCAGGTGCCGAGCATGAGCGAGCTGTTTGAGCGCTTTGGCTGGCGCTCGATCAAACTGGATGATGAAGGTATTTTCAAAATTGAAACCGGTCGCATAAGCGCGGTGGATGAAACCCTGTTTGTGCGTGATCCGGTGTCGATCATCCGCCTGTTCAGGGTGGCCGAGCACAACAACCTGTCGATACATCCGACAACCTTGCAACTGGTGCGCCGCAGCCGCCGCGCCATCGACAAGCAGATGCGGGCGGACCCGGTAGCCAATGAGCTGTTTCTCGATATCCTGACCAAGTCGCGCGATCCCGAAGCCGTGTTGCGGCGCATGAGTGAAGCCGGCGTACTGGGCAGGTTCATACCGGAATTCGGACGCATCACGGCGCTGATGCAGTTTAACATGTACCACCACTACACGGTGGACGAACATCTGATACGGGCTGTCGGCATCCTGTCGAAAATCGACCAGGGCCTGTTGAAGCAGGACCATCCGGTTTCCTCGGGCATCATACAGGGCGTCGTGTCGAGGCGTGTTCTGTACGTTGCCGTTCTGCTGCATGACATCGCCAAGGGGCGTAAGGAGGACCATTCCATCGCCGGTGCAAAGGTTGCCGGCACCCTGTGTCCGCGCCTTGGCCTGAGCAAGTCCGAAACCGAGACGGTCGTGTGGCTGGTGCGTCATCACTTGCTGATGAGCGAGACAGCGCAGATGCGTGATCTGTCGGACTACAAGACCATCACCGACTTTGCTGACATTGTGCAAAGCCCGGAACGGCTGCGCCTGTTGCTGATATTGACTGTTGTTGATATTCGCGCTGTGGGCCCGGGTGTATGGAACGGATGGAAAGGCCAGTTGCTGCGCACTTTGTATGCAGAAACCGAGCCGCATCTGTCCGGCGGGCATACCTCGATTTCCAGAATCGATCGCATTGAGGCGGCCAAGATGGCGCTTACCGGTGCATTGTCCGACTGGGATGCGGCAGACATGTCGGCCTATCTGGAACGCCACTATGACGCTTACTGGTATACGGTTGATCTCGACCATCAGGTGATGGACGCCAAATTGCTGGCACGCGCCGGTGCGGCGAACGAAACCGTGGCATTTGACGTGCGCACCGACAATTTCAAGTCGATTACCGAAATAACCGTATATGTGCCGGATCATCCGCGCCTGCTTGCCTTGCTGACCGGTGCCTGTGCCGCCGGGGGCGCCAACATTGTCGGCGCGAAGATTTTCACCACCGCCGACGGCATGGCGCTCGATACGCTCCTCATCCAGCGTGAGTTTGAAGACGCAGATGACGAACACCGCCGCATTGACCGTATCCTCGACCTGATGCGCCAGGCGTTTGCCGGCAAGATCCAGTTGCGCAAGGCCGTTGCCGAGGCATCCCGCCCGAAAGGCCGCATCAAGGCCTTTACCGTGGAACCGCAGGTCATCGTGTCCAATGACACGTCAAACAGGTTTACCGTGGTCGAGGTGGCGGGCCTTGATCGACTGGGCCTGCTGTTCAAACTGACCGACAGCCTGTTCCGGCTGAATCTCGACATCGCTTCAGCACAGATTACCACATTCGGTGAGCGCGCCGTCGATGTGTTCTACGTCACCGACCTGATCGGCCAGAAAATCACCAGCCAGACCAGATTGCAGTCGATAGAGGAGACCCTGCTCGATGTGCTGGAAACCGGCAGGAAGCAGGAAATTGCCAAGGCCGGATAGAGCAAGATGAAGTCAGGCAAACCCGTCTGGTAACCGGTATAGCGAGCTTGCCCGGCTTGCTGAACCACAACCGCTTGTCTACAAGTTCAAAAACCGGCTGATTCCTGTTTCATGATGACAGGAAGTCTGACCAAACCGCGAACCTGATACCGCGCACGCAAGGCACATCCAATAACAATGGCCCTTTTACGATCCGCTTCGACAGTTGCCGCCATGACGATGATCTCGCGCGTGTTGGGTTTTGTCCGTGACGTGCTGATGGCAAGCGTTATCGGAACCGGACTCATTGCTGATGCGTTTGTGGTTGCATTCAGGTTTCCGAACCTGTTTCGCAGGCTGTTTGCCGAAGGCGCATTCAATGCCGCCTTTGTTCCGCTGTTTGCCCGCCGGCTGGAAGGCGAAGGACCACCGGAAGCCACCCGCTTTGCCGAAGAAGTACTGGCGTGCCTGCTGGTTTTCCTGGTTTCACTATCGGCGCTGGCCATGCTGGCCATGCCGCTGATCATCTACATTCTGGCGCCCGGTTTTATTGATAATCCGGAAAAGCTCGATCTGACGGTGCAGTTGACCCGGATTGCATTTCCCTATCTGACCTTCATGTCACTGGTTGCCCTGATCGGTGGTATCCTGAATTCGCTGCACCGGTTTACCGCAGCGGCTGCCGCCCCGATCATCCTCAACATTGTGCTGATAGCGGTGCTTGCATTCGTGCTGTTGTCGGGGTGGGGGGCTGAACCGCGAACCGGCTTTGCGCTGGTGTGGGGGGTGAGTGCCGCAGGCCTGTTGCAGTTCATCATGTTGTGGATCGCCATGACGCGGGCCGGGGTCTCGCTGAAACTCAGGCGGCCAAGGATCACATCGGGGGTCCGGCGGCTTGTCAGCCTCGGCATTCCAGGCCTGATTGCCGGCGGCATTACCCAGATCAACCTGCTGGTGTCCACCATGATCGCGTCGCTGCAGGATTCAGCTCCGTCCTGGCTTTACTATGCCGACCGCATTTATCAACTGCCATTGGGTGTCATTGGCATCGCCATTGGCGTGGTGCTGTTGCCGGAACTGTCACGCCGGCTGCGGGCCGATGACAATGAGGGTGTTCAGTCAAGCCAGAACCGGGCGCTCGAGATCTCGATGTTGCTCACGATACCGTCTGCCGTAGCCCTGATGGCGATGCCGCACCCAATCATCCATGTGCTGTTTGAGCGCGGCGCCTTCGATGCAGACGATGCGCGTGCAACATCGGTGGCACTTGCAGCCTTTGCCGCCGGCCTGCCTGCCTTCGTCATGATCAAGGTGTTTTCACCCGCCTTTTTTGCGCGAGAGGATACCCGGACGCCAATGTGGTTTGCGCTGATCTCGGTTGTCATCAACATAGCAGGTGCACTGGCGCTGTTCCCGTTCATTGCCTATGTCGGCGTTGCGCTGGCAACAACGGCCGCAGGATGGGTCAATGCCCTTCTGTTGGGCTACACGCTGTCCAAGCGCGGTGACTTTGCGCTCGATGATCGTATGCGCAAGGCACTGCCGAGGATCATCGCCGCAAGCCTGGTCATGGGATTTGCACTGCTTGGCGTCATGCAGTTTGTGAGCACGATTTTCAGCGCCGATACCTTGTTCGTTGTGCGCCTGGCGGCGCTGGGCGCCATGGTCGGAACCGGGGCGGCGGTGTATTTTGCAATTGCATGGTGGACGGGTGCGCTCGATGTGGCTGCCTTGAAACAATCTTTTTCGCGCAAAAGCTGACGGCGCTTGGCAGCGCTTGCACATTGCGGCATATAACCGGCCAGCAAACCGGAAATCATCTTCATTCAGCGGAGCTTTCACAACATGTCCCAACCCAGCCAACGCGTTTTCTCCGGCGTGCAGCCAACCGGCAATCTGCATCTGGGCAACTATCTGGGTGCCATCAAGCGCTTTGTTGAAATGCAGTCATCGTATGAGTGCATCTATTGCGTGGTCGATCTGCACGCGATTACCCAGGACAGGTCAGTGTGGGGCGGCCCTGAAGAACTTGCCCGCAGCACCAGGGAAGTCACCGCAGCCTATCTCGCCTCCGGTATCGATCCGGCAGCCCACATTGTTTTCAACCAGAGCCAGGTTGCAGCCCATTCCGAGCTCGCCTGGATATTCAACTGCGTGGCGCGCATGGGATGGTTGAACCGCATGACGCAGTTCAAGGACAAGGCCGGCAAGAATCGCGAGAACGCCTCGGTTGGTCTGTATGCCTATCCCAACCTGATGGCCGCCGACATACTGGCCTATCGCGCCACCCATGTGCCGGTCGGCGAGGATCAGAAACAGCACCTTGAGCTGACCCGCGATATTGCACAGAAGTTCAATATCGACATGGCCGATGCGTGTACCGAGGCGGGGTATCCTGACGGCTTTTTCCCTTTGCCGGAACCGTTGATCACCGGCCCTGCCACACGCGTCATGTCGTTGCGCGATGGCGACAAGAAGATGTCGAAGTCCGATCCGTCCGATCTGTCACGTATCAACCTGACCGATGATGCAGACACGATAGCCAAGAAAATCCGCAAGGCTAAGACCGACCCGGATGCGCTGCCCGAAACCATGGAAGCGCTCAAGAACAGGCCCGAGGCCGCCAACCTGCTCGGCATTTTTGCGGCTCTTCAGGACAGCAAGCTTGAAACCGTGTTGCAACAGTTTGCCGGACGGCAGTTTTCTGACCTGAAACAGGCGCTCGCCGATCTTGCGGTGGAAAAACTGTCGCCGATTGCCGCTGAAATGCAAAAACTGATGGCGGCCCACGATCACATTGACGCCGTGCTGAAAGACGGTGCAGAGCGCGCTAACGCCATTGCAGAGCCGGTAATGGACGATGTACGGCGTATTATGGGCTTTATTCGCTAGCGCGAGATGATTTGTCAGGCCCGGGAAAACAAAATTCTGACAAGCTAATCTGGAATTATTCCAGAAAACGGTTATATGTAAGGTAACATTCACCCGGCGATGCTGATTACATGCACGCGTTGCCGCAGGAGTTCATACGGATATGTTCATTCAGACCGAAGCCACGCCGAATCCAAGTACCTTGAAGTTTCTTCCGGGCAAACCTGTTGTAGAAGGTGACCCGCGGGATTTCCGCTCGGCCGATGAAGCGACCATTTCACCGCTGGCGGAAAAACTGTTCGCGGTCACAGGCGTGGAGGGCGTTTTCCTCGGAGCTGACTTCATCACCGTCACCAAGGACGACGGCGAATGGCAGCATCTCAAACCGGCTGTGCTGGGCGCCATCATGGAACATTTCATGTCGGGTGCGCCGGTTATTCGCAATGGCGAAGCCGAAGCGGTTGCCGATGAAGGCGAGTTTGCCGAAGCTGACCAGCAGATCGTCACGACCATCAAGGAATTGCTCGACACGCGGGTTCGCCCGGCCGTGGCGCAGGATGGCGGCGACATTACCTTCCACGGTTTCAAGGAAGGCGTTGTCTATCTGCAAATGAAAGGCGCATGCGCCGGTTGCCCAAGCTCAACCGCAACACTGAAGCACGGCATCGAAAACCTGCTGCGCCACTTCATCCCGGAAGTGAGCGAAGTTCGCCCGGTCTGACGGACCGCCACTTGACCTGCGCACTGGCTCTTATGCCATGATTGTTCTCAGTGTAGACACCGCACATGCGGCCTGCTCGGTCTGTGTGTTTGACACAGTCGCGAACCGGCCACTGTCGCTCGTCAGTGAACCCATGCAGCGCGGGCACGCTGAGCGTCTGGCCGACATGGCACACGAGGCAATTGCGTCGGCGGGCAATTCATTTGCAGACATTGAGCGCCTCGCGGCATGTTCAGGCCCGGGGACTTTCACCGGCGTGCGCATCGGGCTGGCGTTTGTGCGCGGTCTCTCGCTGGTGCTGAAAGTGCCCGCAATCGGCATCACCACCTTCGCGGCGCTGGCGCAGAGCTGCCGGGCCGGTTCAGATGGTCGCCACATCTGGGTCATACAGGATGCCCGCCGCGGTGAGGTTTATCTTGAGGGCTTTGATGGCGACGGCAATGCGATGCACCCGGCATCCGTACTCGGCATTTCCCAGGCAGGTGAATTGCTGAGTAACAGGTCGGGCCTGGCAGTTGGCTCAGGCGCAAGCCTGGTTGACCTGCCGGATGAGTTGGTCGTTTCCGAAGTCAGCAGCATTCCCGATGCCGCAATGATTGCCAGGCTTGCCGGTCAGGTCACAGATACCAGCGCTGCCGCCGTTCCGTTTTACCTGCGGGCACCCGATGCCAAGGCGCAACTGCCGCTGGTGAAACACCGTGAAAGCGCGTTGTCGATCGAACCTGCCGGTGTGGCATATGCAAACGTTCTCGCAGCCCTTCACACGCCGTGTTTCGAAGACGCCTGGGACAGCGCTGCAATGGCGGCACTGTTGGCAACACCCGGCACGATCGCCTTGCTGGCAACGCAGGAAAAGACCGGTGAGCAGCACCCTTGCGGATTTGTCCTGCTACGCGCAGCGGCAGATGAAATGGAAATACTGACACTGGCTGTGTTGCCGCAGGCCCGGCGCAGAGGCGTGGCGCGCGCACTGATGCAGGCGGTACGCCGGTATGCCGGGCAGACCGGTACAAGAAAGATATTCATCGAATATTCTGAGGACAATCAGGCCGCCCGCGCGCTGTATGAAAGCGTCGGCTATGCCTCAGACGGGGTGCGGCCAGATTATTACAGGAATTCCGACGGCACGGCCAGTAACGCGATTACGGCCAGTCTTTGCCTGAGCGAACCTGAACCATTGCCATTGTCAGGAAACCCATGAGCGACTATAGGCTCACCGGAGCAGAGCAACGATCAGGTTTATGGAGTTGGTTGGGCCAATCGAAATTCGTGCTGATCCAGGAGCGTCATCAATGCCAGTAACGCCGCAGGAAACACCCTCCGTTGCGCCATCAAAGGTGTTCATCAAGACATATGGTTGTCAGATGAACGTCTATGACAGCGAGCGCATGGGCGAGGTGTTGAATGAAAGCGGTTATGTAAGCACTGAAACCCTCGAGGACGCCGACCTGGTCATTCTGAACACTTGTCATATCCGTGAAAAGGCTGCCGAAAAAGTTTACTCCGAGCTCGGCCGGTTGCGGAAGTTGAAGTCGCGCAGCGGGCGCGACATGAAAATTGCGGTGGCTGGTTGTGTGGCCCAGGCAGAAGGTGAAGAAATCGTCCGCCGCGCCCCTGTGGTTGATCTGGTGTTTGGCCCGCAGACCTATCATCGCCTGCCTGACCTGCTTGACCGGCACCGTGATACCGGAGCCGCCGTGATCGAAACCGAACTGCCGGTTGATGAAAAATTCGCGGTCCTGGATGCACCTTCTACAAAGCCGGTCAAGCGCGGTGTCGCAGCTTTTGTCACCGTGCAGGAAGGCTGTGACAAGTTCTGTACGTTCTGCGTGGTGCCCTATACCCGCGGTGCGGAATTTTCCCGCCCCGCCGACCGCATCCTCGCTGAAGCGCGCAAGCTCGTGGACGCAGGGGTTCGTGAAATCACGCTGCTCGGGCAGAATGTGAACGCCTGGCACGGCAGCGGACTTGCCGGTCATGACTGGACACTGGGTCATCTGCTCGATGCATTGTCTGATGTCGATGGTCTGGAACGGTTGCGTTATACAACCAGCCATCCGCGCGACATGGACGATGACCTTATTGCCGCGCACGGAGCGAACCCGAAACTGATGCCGTATCTGCATTTGCCGGTTCAATCCGGCAGCGACACCATTTTGAAAGCCATGAACCGCAAACACACTGCTGCTGAATACATTGAACTTGTCCGCCGTATCCGTGACGCCCGGCCCGACATCGCCATGTCGTCGGACTTCATTGTCGGGTTTCCCGGTGAGACCGATGCTGATTTTGCCGCCACCATGGACCTGGTTGCACAGGTGACATATGCGCAGGCGTTTTCCTTCAAGTACTCACCGCGCCCCGGCACTCCGGCGTCAACCGAGGCTGCTCAGGTGCCGGAAGATGTAAAGACCCAGCGTCTTGCCGACCTGCAAGCCGTGCTGGGTAAACAGCAGGCCGCCTTCAATGCGGCGTGCACCGGACGTGTGCTTGACGTCCTGCTGGAAAAGCCCGGCCGGCAGAAAGGCCAGTTGATCGGACGCTCGCCTTACCTTCAGTCGGTGTACATCGATGCCGGTGATCACGTGATCGGTGATACCGTGAGGGTCGCCATTGAAAGTGTCGGACCCAATTCATTAACCGGTCACATGGTTGAAGCATAAGGCCGAATGTGATGTGCTTTCACCATCAATCCAGCGAATCAGGAGATCTGCCCCGTTGACGTCACGCACCGCCCAGCCAAGGCCCGCATCCCGGCACAAGAAGACCGCCGCAGACACAGCGCAGAGCAGTATAACCCTAGGCTTCGATGACAACCGTTTGCTGATGCTGGTATTCGGCGAACATGACGAGCATCTGCTCCTCATCGAAGACCGTCTCGGCGTGGACATCACGCCGCGCGGCAACAAGGTCGCCATTCGCGGATCTGAATCAGGCCGCGAAATGGCCAGACAGGTACTGGTGGAGCTTTATGAACGTGCGCTCGAAGGGCTCGATGTTGGCCGGGGCGACATAGAAGGCGCTATCCGTATGGCCATGAGCCCGGTTGCCGTTGCCAGGGGCGCATCTGAAGTTGCTGCAATCCGCACCCGGCGCAAGACGGTAACCGCCAGATCGCCGGGCCAGAAGATCTATCTTGAGGCAATCGCTGCCAACGAGCTTGTGTTCGGTGTTGGTCCTGCGGGCACCGGGAAGACATACCTGGCGGTTGTGTGCGCGGCGGCTGAACTGATGGCCGGACGGGTTGACCGTATCATCCTGTCGCGCCCCGCTGTCGAGGCAGGCGAGCGTCTCGGCTTCCTGCCCGGCGACATGAAGGAAAAAGTAGATCCTTATCTCAGGCCGCTTTATGACGCCCTTTATGACGTCATGCCGCCGGAAGCCGTGATCAAGGGTCTCGCCGACAACACGATCGAAATCGCGCCGCTGGCCTTCATGCGCGGCCGTACCCTGTCGTCGGCCTTCATCATCCTGGACGAAGCGCAAAATACCACGCCGCAGCAAATGAAAATGTTTCTGACCAGGCTTGGCGAAGGCTCACGCATGGTTATTACCGGTGATCCGACACAGGTCGATTTGCCTCCCGGCACAACGTCCGGGCTGACCCAGGCGCTGGATTACCTGAAGGGTGTAAAAGGCATCTCGCAGGTGAAGTTCGACAAGTCGGATATTGTTCGCCATCAACTGGTGTCGCGCATTGTCGATGCCTATGAGCGCGCCGGTTGGGAGCCGGCAACAAGGCCGCGGACGCCGTGATACTCGAAATCGAAGTCGATGAAACTGCCTGGAAAGAAGTGCCTGATCCCGAAACCCTGTTACGCCGCGCAGCCGGGGCAACAGAAACGGCTCTCGGCAGGGACCTGTCGCAAACGGTACTGACCATTTCGCTGGCAACCAATGACGAAGTGGCACAGCTTAACAAGCAGTGGCGCAACAAGACCGGGCCGACCAACGTCTTGTCATTTCCGGCCGCACCGGCCATGCCATTGCCGCCGGGTGAACCGCGCCCGCTTGGTGATATCATACTGGCCGCCGGTGTGGTAAAATGTGAAGCCGAGCAGCAGGACAAGTCACTTGAGGATCATTTGGTTCACCTTGCTGTGCATGGCATCTTGCACATAATGGATTATGATCACATAAGTGAAGCCGAGGCGACCAGGATGGAAAGCCTTGAGGTTGATATACTGAACGTGCTTGGCATTGCCAATCCCTATGCGTGAAACGGATAGGGATCTTTGTTGAGACAGGACAGAGGACGCCGGTGAAAGCCGGCCGGTCAAATGGACGAAGACCAATCTAGCAGGTCCCGCGAAGGGACCAGCCCCACTTCTGAAAATTCACGAGACGACAATGCGGGCCTGTGGTCCCGGATCAAGCGGGCTTTAGGCGGCGGCAAGCCGGATGAAACCTTGCGTGAAAGCCTGGAAGGTGTGCTTGACCGGCACGCCGAGGAAGAAGGTACTGTGGCATTCCGGGCAGATGCCAAGTCGATGATGCTCAACCTGATCAAGTTTTCTGATTTGCGTCTCGACGATGTGATGGTACCGCGTGCCGAGATCATAGCGATCGATGCGTCAAGCTCCGTGTCGGAACTGCTCGAATGTTTTCTTGAAGGAGGTCATTCCCGGCTGCCCATCTATCACGATACGCTGGACGAGCCGCTTGGCATGATCCACATCAAGGATTTTCTGGAATGGCTGAATTCACATGACAAGCACGGCCAGGAAAAGTCGCGTACAAAAAAATCAGTGCCGATCCTTTCATTGTCGGCGAGCGATCTCAAAACCCCGGTGAGAGACCTCGGCATCATGCGGGAGCTGCTCTACGTACCACCCTCGATGCCGGCCGCGGATCTGCTGGTGAAAATGCAGTCCATTCATGTTCACATGGCGGTGGTGGTGGATGAATATGGCGGCACCGACGGTCTGGCGACCATCG
>Ga0316189_10002969_pt1 | contig 16531 bp, 14 predicted proteins | sample LowCovwburrow_MG_FD_204930 | JGI IMG/M metagenome (GOLD analysis project Ga0316189, IMG submission 204930) | Coastal sediment microbial communities from Maine, United States - Lowes Cove worm burrow | ecosystem: Environmental > Aquatic > Marine > Coastal > Sediment | place: USA: Maine... | reverse complement strand
AGGGGATGAATCCAGGGTGGCGTGATTTGTATCCTGATTTGTTGTGACGATGCAGAAGTGCTTCATGATGTTGCGTAGTGAATTAAGATCTGCAGTAAATGGATTCCGGCTTTCGCCGGAATGACGGAGTACGAATAGATCAGAGCTTCCTTAGGCCAAAATGGCCGGGAACAGGGTCTTTCCCGCGGAGCCTGTGCCGTACTTGATCCGGTAGTGTAAATCCAGAATGTGCGAAATATATGCAATCTGGATTCCGGCTTTTACTGGAATGGCGGGATTAAGGAAATCTACCCGCAAATTTTCCTGAAGATCCAAGATCCCTGGATATTGTATACTCGGTTCCACTGCTCTGGCGAAAGCGAACCAATATGCAGAAAGTTTGTTGTTTTAATTCCCTCATCTCATCCTCCGCCCCAGTGGAGAAGGAACCCTCCAGGTAATTACCTATGGTATTTAGTCGTCGAGTTAATAGCTTGCTCAGGGCCTGCACGCCCCTGTTGCTTTGTCTGGTTTTTCCCTCTCTGGAGGCCAATCCCTTAGAAACAACAGCCCCGGCCGGTACGGCAGCCGCATCCGACCAGCGGCTGGAACTGGGCCGGCGAATGTATATGGAAGGGTTGCTGCCTTCCGGAAAGTCGATGTCGGCCATTATTCAGGGGGATATCGCCGTAACCGGGGCGCAGGTCAGTTGCGGGGCCTGCCACCGGCGCAGCGGGCTGGGCTCCACCGAGGGGCAGCAGGTGGTCCCCGGGGTAACCGGTGGCCTGCTCTACAAACCGCTGCAAATGCCTACCACACGTCCGCCGGCACCGCCGGTGCAGCGTCCCGCCTATTCGGACGAGACGCTCAAACAGGCGATTCGTGAGGGCGTCGACGCCAACGGCCAACCACTGGATCCCTTCATGCCCAGGTATACCGACCTCAGCGATGAGGAACTGGATATCCTGCTGGCTTATCTCAATAGCCTCTCCACCACCATGTCCGCTGGGGTGACGGACACGGAGATGCACTTCGCCACTATCGTCGCCGATTCGGCGCCGGAGAAAGACCGCAAGGCGCTGCTGGATGTGATGCGTGTTTTCTTCGAACAGAAAAATATCGAGACCCGGGCTGAGAGCAGCCGTGCGGCGAACGCCCCCTGGCACAAGTCCTGGATCTTCGGGCCCTACCGCAAATGGGTGCTGCACCGCTGGGAACTGCATGGGCCGAGCGAGACCTGGAACGACCAGCTGCATGAGTATTACAGGCAGCAGCCGGTTTTTGCTGTATTGAGCGGAGTTGCCCCCGGGAGCTGGGAGCCGATGCACCGTTTTTGCGAGGATACCCAGGTTCCCTGTATTTTCCCGACCACCGATCTGCCGGTGGTTGACGAAGAGAGTTTTTATTCCATTTATTTCTCCAAGGGGATGACACTTGAGGCCCAGGTGATCGCAACCCATCTGCAGGCCGAGGGGTTTGGCGGAAAGCTGCTGCGGCAGGTACTCCGCGAGGGGGACCTGAAGGGGGAGACGGCCGCCCGGGCGCTGCGGGACCTCTGGGAGAAGAAAGGAGGAGAGGTCCAGGATTATGTGCTGGCTAGCGACCAGACCGCTGCGGTGGAGATGTGGCAGGAGCTTTCCAGTGCGGGGGATGCCCCTCTCATACTCTGGCTGACGGAAGATGACCTGCAAACCTATTGGTCCCAGCTTGGTAAGGAGCCAGCCCCGGAACGTATCTACCTGTCGACGACCTTGTATGGTGAAGATGGCGGGTCGGTCCCGATGGAAGCCCGTGACCGCGTCTATTTCGTGCATCCCAGCGAGTTGCCGAATCGGGTTTCAAGGCTGTTGGCACGTTCAACCGGATGGTTGCGGTTCAAGCGGATATACCAGCCGGAAGCCAGGGAGGTGCAGGCGAACGCCTATTTTGCCACCAAGGTGGCAGGCCAGTCGGTTCGCCACATCCGGGGCTATTTCTATAGCGATTACTTTATTGAACGCATAGAGAATATGCTGGACAACGCCCCCTATACTTCCATCTATCCCCGCGTCAGTCTGGCTCCGGGACAGAAATTCGTGGCCAAGGGCGGGTACATTGCCAAGGTCTCGAAAAAGGACCCGGCGAAACTGACGGCCGTGACCGGGTGGATCATTGCGCGTTAGCGGGCCAAGACGATTTGCTGTTGAGCACACAGAGTGCACAGGGAAAAGAGCTAACTGGGGAAACGAATAGTGTCCGTCCAGAAACACAGGCTCGAAAGTAACCACGTCATCCTGGCCCGCGTCGGGATGACGGAGTACGAATAAATCAGGTTCCTTGGGTATTTCTGTTGCAGCGGTGCGGTTGGCTTGGGTTTTTTAGTCAGATTGAAGATCAGGGAATAGATATGTCGCAAAGTTCAAGACTGAGTGTCTTCAGAATGATGCGCTACTATGGTTGGACAAGTCTGCTGGCGATTGTCCTGACCGCCGCGCTGATCGCCATGGTCTTCCGCCACCTGGCGATAGATACGCTCATAGAAACCGGCAACGAGAATGGTATTACCCTTGCCACGGCAGCGGTGAGTAGCTTCCGATCCCCGCTGCTGCGCTACCTGGAAGAGGTCTCTTTTCGGCGCTCAGAAGAGAGTCTGACCATACTCGGTCTGCCACCTGACCTGGTTCAGGGGATACACCGGCTTCTGGATGATACGTCGATCATCCGGGTTAAGATCTATGATGCCCAGGGGCGGGTGGTTTTCTCTACCAAGACTTTTCAGGTTGGCACTGTGCAGGCGGATAACCCCGGTTTTAAAAGCGCCATCGGCGGTGAGCCCGCGGCGAAAATAATTTACCGCGATACTCTCAATACCTTCGACAAAGAGGATGAAGACGCCAATTTGATGCAGGCCTATGTGCCGGTGCGCGACAGCCTGGGATCGCCGATAGCGGGTGTCTTCGAGGTCTATATGGACGTAAACGACCTGGTTGCAAAGACGACGCGCAACGGTCTCTTCATGACCTTCATTATGGTGTCCGTCCTGTCAGCCCTGTATGGCGTGCTGATGTTTATCGTCCGGCGTTCCGAGCGCATCATAGAGACTCAGTACCAGGCGGACGTCGAACGCCGCAAAGCAATGGAGATGCTGACCGGTAAAATGCTCACCGCCCAGGAGGATGAGAAGAAGCGCATTGCCAATCTGTTGCACGAGGAGATCATCCAGACCCTTGGCGGTGTCAAGATGTACCTGGAGCACAGCGTTGGGAGTCCGATTCAGAATGATGGCGGCGGGGACAGCGCGGCGGCTCGCGATCAGATGATTCCGGTATTGCAGCAGGCAATTCGAAAGTTGAGGATGGTGGCTATCGATCTGAGACCTTCCGTTCTCGATGAGTTCGGGCTCGAGGCCACGCTCAAGTCCATGATGTCCGAGTGCGACAATACCTATGACAGTAAGAAATTCCATCTCGACTTTAACGTCACAGAGGATGAGCTGCCGAAAGATAGAAAGGACATTATCTTCCGGATTGTGAAAGACGTGATAAACCGGTTCTGCCTGATGAATGTGGAGGGCAGGGTAAAAGTGGATCTGGATTCAGTCGATCAGCGTTTGATCCTCAGGCTCGAGCTGCAGGGTGACAAGTGGCGCTGGCAGGAGGCTGCCGCAGAGGAGGGATTCATGCAGCGGCACGGCTTTGAGTCGATACGCGAACACGCGATCATTTCCGGCGGGGAGTTTCTCGCGGCGAAAAGCCCATCCGGTCATATCAGTTATCAGGCCAGCTGGGGGTAATCAGGTGGTTGGTGGATTACGCTGCGCTTCGTCCGGAATAACGAATAAATAAGATGGTTCCTTAACTTTTGAAGCCCGCTTGTTTGTGGCTGCCGTCGCAGAATGGCTTGTTCGTGGATGCACCGCAGCGGCACAGGGCCGCCTGGGCACCCTGCCATGCGACACGACCACTGCCGGCGCGGATGGTCAGGTTGCCCTTGATCAGCAGGGGGCCGTCGGGCAGTGGCTGGACGGTGAGTTTACCGCCGATGGCGCTTAGTCCGGGGCCTTTATCCCCCACTGAGCCATAGTCCTCGAACCCGGCTTTCAGGTGGTTGTTGTCGCAGAAGGGTTTGTTATCAGATTTGCCGCAGCGGCACAGTGCGGCGCGAAAACTCACTCCTGGCATGTCTTGCGACACCCCCGCTATCTCCAGGTCGCCACTGGCGTAAAGCGGGCCGTTGTAAACCACCATCACGGTGTTTTCCGCAGGGGCTGTTTCCTCTGGTCCACCCTTGTCAAGATAGGTCAGAGCACCGCTCGGGCAGCGTTCGACGATTTCTCTGACCTTGGATCTGGAGGTTTTGTCCGGGACACACCAGGGATCTCGCCCACCTTCGAAAAGCTCGCCCTTGGCATTGCCGCATTCGCCAATATGAATGCAGAGTCGACCGTCCCACTGAACGTCTATTTCGCCGCCTGGAAATTCGTATACTTGTTTCTCGCTCATGGTGGGTCCTTCAGTTGGGGGCCGCAGCTGCTCTGTTTGGTCTTTCTAACCTGAAGCGAGCCGGATAGCTCAGTAGCTGCAGCCCCGCGCCGGCTTAACCTTCGGCGACGTAGTCTTCGCTGTCGTTGCCCTCGAGGATGAGGGGGTCATGTGCGGTGAGATCGATATATTCCTGTCGTGTCTCTTCCGATTCGAAGTAGATCCGCAGGCCATTCTCGCTGTCGCCTTCCAACAAAGTCGGTTGGTTTTCCGGAGAGGGGACATCCTTCAGGGTCATGGGATCGGTGGTTGTGCGTATTAACATGGTTGTATCATCCTTAGGTTCATTCAGAAGTTGCAGATTCGGATCAAGCGGAGGGTGCAGCTCAGGTTCCCAGCACCGTAATGGTCCAGCCCACACCGCCCAGGTCCACTTCCGGGTGGTGACGTGATACCGACTGCTCGGTCTCTCGGACCCGGGTTCGGGGCACATCGATCATCAGCACCATCCTGCCCCGTCAAAAGCAAACAACCAAGTAATTTGGTATGTAATATCTAAATACTGGTACACAGACGTCCTTTTTACAAGACTGCTATCCCACCGGGTTTTTCCGGTAATACCCTGTGGGTTGGACTCACATTCAAACCACTGCTGTCGCACAAACCCCATCTCCCCTAGGAGGATGTCGCAAAAGCGCCCTCCGGTGAGAAGGCGGGGATGGGGGTCTATGCGGTTGGTATTGGGGATTCTTTCGGGTCTTGGATCCCCCTCCTAACTTCCCCCCCGCCAGGGGGGAGAAAAATAGAACTTAAGGATCAAGGATAAGGATACCTTTGTGCATTCGTTGCATCCATCGTCCCACCTGCAGTAGGGTAAGCAAATGGCCACCCCATGCGCGACCCTAGGTGAAACCCTTGAGCAGCAGCGCCTGCGCGCGCTCTATCTCACCGCGATGCGCAAGCGCTTCAAAGCGGAGATCAACCGCTTTACCTCCGGTGCCATGGCCGACCGCCTGAGCGGTCAGTCCGACGTGGCCGATCTCAACTTCCTGATGAGCTATGTGCATGGCTATCACTGGCTGCGTCACAATGTTCATGAGGACTACCGGGCCGAACTGCTGGAGCCCTTCGTCAAGACCAAGCAGGGCTTTTTGATGCGTCTGCTGCATCAGTCGCCTGCCATCGATGTGTTCCTGCGCGGCTATATCGAGCACTGGGTCGCCGCACCGGCTGAGGCCCCGATCCAGAGAAATCAATGCCTGGCGCTGCTGGCGTCGGCAGGTGGAGACCCTGATCGTCTGATTTCGCGGATCCTCGCCCTGTGGGGGCAGATAGATCCCTTCACAAGCAGCTATGCAGTTGCCTACCGGGACCTGGCACGGGATGAGCGCGCGCGCTACGCCGGCTTGCTCGGCCCGGAAGATCAGCAACGGCTCGCGTTGGTGGATGCCTTGCCGAACCCGCCGGAAGCAGTTGACGCATTTACCTTTCCCAAGCTGGGTTTGATTCCGGCGATGGGTTGTCCGCAAACCTGCCGTCACTGCATGTTCATCTGGCGTCCGCTGATGAAAGACACACCCGATCCACAGCCCCTGCTGGATCAGGTCAATAGGCTCACCCGCAGTGTGCTGTTCACCGGGGGGGATCTGAGCAGAAAGCTCGACAGCTTTTACCAGGCAATGGCGACAATGAGTGAGGTGTCCACCTTCGCCATACTGCTGAACGGGGATTTCGCTGATAATCCTGAGGTGACGCGGGCGACGCTGGATGCGATGGCGGCCGCACTGAATCGTCGCCCGCGGCATTGGGCGCCTGCCAGGGTGTTGCTGCAGATCAGTTTCGATGAGTTTCATCAGGAGGTGGTGATCGATAGGCACGGCCGACTGAAGGAGCGTATCCCGATATATAAAATCGCCAATATCGTGGAGGCCGCACCGCGCTACGGCGACAAGATTCAGCTCTGTCTGCTGCACAAGCAGAACGCATTGAATTTCTCCATGGATCTGTTCAAGCAAGGCGTGGTCGAGCGTCTGGTCAGTGAACTGGGTGAGCGAGGTCACCGGGTGGAGATCCTCAGCGCGGCGCCATCGAGTCGAACCAAGCGCAACCCGCTTAAGCCCGAGCAAACGGCAGCACCGGTGGTGAAGGACGCGAGCTTCGTGCTGAGCCGCTACCCAAATAGGCCCATCCTGTTCACCAGTTCCACCATAGATGCCTTCGGGCGCGCGCAACTGCTCGATGAGACCGAAGCGGTGCGCGAAAGAGACTTGTTGCAACAGTTGCTGAATGGCCACGGCGCTGGCGGTGAGACCTTCGATATCGATCTGATGTTCTGGTTCAACGGCTGGGCGACCCTGTTCTCGGCAGTGCATATCTGCCTTGGCAATGTGTACGATGACGGCATGGAGACGGTGCTGCGGCGCCAGCGAAAAGACCCGCTGTCGCGGGCCCTGCAGCGCTTTGACCTGCGCCTGCTGGATTTCTACCGCGAACGAGCCGACGATCTCGATGAGATTATTGCCCGCTCCACCGGGCCGCATCATCTGTTTCACACAATCACCGAACAGCCGGCGATGCGCCTGCATATGACTGAGCGGCTGCTCGCCGCCTGAGGCTGGCGGTGGCGGGAAGGTTAGGTGGGGAGAGAAAGGCGACAGTTCGACGGATTCAGGTAGACTATAGGGCAGGTCGAACTATTCGAAGTACCCGATAAACACAGGAGTTGGCACAATGGGAAATTTCAGCAGGATTTTGTTTTTTCTGTTGATCATCACCGTTTGTGTTGTGTCGCCTTTTGCCACATTTGCCGATGAAAAAGGCGAAAAGGGCCCGAAAATTATTTATGTTGTAACCGACGACCAGAAGCTCTATGCCTGGGAGGGTAATAAACTGGTATACGAGTTCGATGTGGTTACCGGGCGCCCCGGTAAAGAGACGACACCCGGGGTATTTTCTGTGTTCAAAAAGCACGAAGACTACACGAGTAAGACCTATGGTTCTCCGATGCCCTATACCATGTTCTTCACAGAGGATGGCAAAGCGATTCATGGAACCGGGTGGGCGGCAGTGCGGTCCTATCTTCATGCCTATATCACCGAATCCGTGGGTTCCCAGGGTTGCGTCGGCCTCACCGAGGAAGAGGCCAAGACGATGTTCGAGTGGGCGCCGATGAATACACGTATCGTGATCCTGGAAGAGGAGCCGGATGAGTGAACGGCGGGACCTGGGTAATATGGCTAACAATCTGATTCTCTGAATGGCGTTGCAGCTGATGGGAAAAATCTTTATTTCTGCGCTGATTTTACTCTCCGGTGTGGTCACCGCACATGCCCAGCAGATGGCAGATCAGGTGCTGGTGGACAAAAGCGAAGCACGGCTGTACCTGCTAAAAGACTCAGAGATAATAACCAGTTATAAGGTCAGATTCGGGACGAATCCGAAAGGGCACAAACAACAGCAGGGGGACGGTCGAACACCGGAAGGGAGCTATATCCTCGATTATAAAAATATCAACAGCGCCTTTTATAAATCGATCCATGTCTCCTATCCAAACGCTGAAGACCGTAAGAGTGCGTGGGAGCTCGGTGTCGACCCTGGCGGAGATATCATGATCCATGGCCAGGCCAATGGATGGGGCTGGTTCGAGCCGGTCATGCAGTACTTCAACTGGACAGATGGATGTATTGCGTTGCGCGATGGTGACATGGAAGAGGTGTGGAAGGCCGTCAGAGTTGGAACCCCTATTGTCATTCGGCCTTAGGAAACCTCTAAGGAACCTTTGATTTATTCGTACTCCGTCATCCCGGCGAAAGCCGGGATCCAGTCTTCTGGGTGACTAAAAAGATGGATTCTGGCTTTCGCCAGAATGACGAAAAGTTGTTACAGGCGCACACCGAGATCCAGAAATTTATTGATTACTTTAAGATGGATTCCATCCTTTGGTTCGTGAACGGTGCGTCCCTGCACCACTGCTCTGGATCTCTAAATGGGTTTTCCGGTGGTCACATCGACAGTGGGGATAACTCTTTTGCCGCAGTGGCAAACTTCCGGCGTTCGCGCTCCTGCATCGGAACCAGGCCCAGTTTAGAGAGGTAACCACCTTCACCCCAGGCTTTTTTGCTGGTGAACTCCGCGAGAAATTCCCTGATACCCGGGTATGCGTCAACATGGGCCTTTTTGACGTAGAGGTACAGCGGCCGCGAAATGGTATAGCTGTCGTCAGCAACGTTCTCAAAGTCGGGTTTAATGCCTTCGATATCCAGGGCGCTGATTTTATCTCTGTTCTGATACAGGGTTCCGAAGCTCAGGATCGCGAGTAAACCGGGATCGGATGCCAGCTTCTGTACGGTCAGATCATCGCTCTCGTTTGCTTCGATGTATGCCCCGTCTTCACGCAGTGTCCGGCAGATCGATTTGTACCTGACGCTGTCGTCCCTTTTCAACGCCCTGATCCAGTCGATAGTCCGGCAACCTCCCTCCATCGCCAGCCTGGAAAAGATATAGTGCGTGCCGGAACTCCGGGCCGGTCCCAATACCTTAATCTTCTGGGCTGGTAGTGTGTCGTTGATGTCGCGCCAGGTCTTATAGGGATTCGGGATCAGTTCCTTCCCCCCCTTGGGGTCGGGCACCTCTTTGGCAAGGGCCAGGTAGATCTCTTTTCGACTGAGGCCCATCGGCGCGGCCTGTTCTGCGCTGGCAACAGCGATTCCGTCGTAACCGATCTTTACTTCGACGATCTCCTTTATCCCGTTTCTCTGGCAGCTATCGAACTCGGACTGCTTGATACGGCGCGAGGAGAGGGTGATGTCGGGGTCCAGTACATCAGTCCCGATGCAGAACAGCATCAGCCCCCCCCCGGATCCCGTGGTCTGCATTAACGGCCGCTTGAATTCGGAGGTCTCAACCAATTGATCGACAACCCTGGCGGCGAAGGGATACACGGTGGTAGAGCCGACGATAATGGGGTAATCCCGTCTCGACTCGGCGGCGAGGCTGCTGGCGACTGCAACCAACAGAGCAACCGATAGCAACACTTTAAATTTGTTCACGCATTTTTTCATTGCGATCATCTTCCTGTACGAGTTACTAGGGCCTAAGTTCGTAGTAGTCGAGGAGCCCCTGATCAATTCGCTCTATCCTCTGTTCACGAATTGCATTTTACGCAGGGGGGTATCCCAGGGGTAATTGCTGCGCGGCACTTTGCTTGAGCGACTGCGAATTTACCACGATTCGAGTTCGGATGCAGACCAACTGAAGCCATAGAAACCGTTACTTTCGGCTATCCTTGGGTCGTTTTTAGTATACTTCATCACTACCGATCCGTTACCGACATACGGACTCAATGGCCTGAGGACACACACCATGAAACGGTTTGCAGTTAATACGGTCAAACGCATTCTGAAAACCGCCGTCTACGGTGCTCTAGGCGTGTTCTTGGCGCTCCTGGCCGTTGCGGTGTATTACCTCGACAGTCGGCCTGATCTTCGGGTCTGGCACCAAGCAGCGCTTGATGCGGAATACACGGAGGCGCTGCCTGTCCCGGACTTTGCCGCCTATCTGGCGCTCGAGAAAGCGTTGTTCGCGCAGCTCGAGGAGCAGGTCTACGCGCGGGTTAAGCCGCAAGATCAGGGTCTTATCAACCGCTACCACCGTGGCAGCCTGTCAGACCCCGGGCGCTGGTCTTCCGACTGGAACCGCAGCTTCGAGTTCTCGGTAGATACGCCTGGCGCCGGTGTACTGCTGCTGCACGGCATGTCCGATTCACCCTATAGCCTGCTCAATCTGGGGAAGCGGCTGCACCAGGCGGGTTCCTGGGTGGTTGGACTGCGGCTCCCCGGGCACGGCACCGCCCCCTCGGGGCTCACGACGGTGCGCTGGCAGGATATGGCCGCCGCAGTGCGGCTTGCGATGCGCCATCTGCAAGAGAAGGTCGGTGACCGTCCGATCTATGTCGTCGGCTATTCGAACGGCGGTGCCCTGGCGGTGCACTACGCCCTTACCACGCTGGAAGAACCGATGCTGCCGCCGGTTTCCGGGCTGGTATTGATCTCGCCGGCGATCGGTGTGACGCCCTTGGCGGCCCTCGCGGTTTGGCAGGCGCGGCTCGGGCACCTGCTGGGACTCCCAAAGCTGGAGTGGAACGTCATACTGCCGGAGTACGACCCGTTTAAATACAACTCCTTCGCGGTCAATGCCGGCGACCAGACCTACCGCTTGACCCTGGAGATTCGATCCCGCCTGCAGGCGCTTCATGGCGCTGAGGAGCTGAAGCGATTTCCGCCGGTGCTGGCCTTTCAATCGGCAGTCGACGCAACCGTGTCGGCACCGGTGCTGGTGAAAGAGCTGTTTATGGGACTGCCTTCGGGGGCGCATGAGCTGGTCCTGTTTGACATCAACCGCTTCACCGATATAGAGCAAATACTCCAGAAAGATCCACGGCTGGAATTCGAGCCCATATTTGCCGCGCCAAACCGGCCCTTCACGCTGAGTATCGTTACCAACGAGAATGAGCAGAGCCGGAGTGTGCTGGTGCGTCGCAAGCCGTCCGGTGAAAGCCGGATATCAGAAACACCTCTGGGGCTGGAGTGGCCTTCGGGGCTCTACTCTCTGTCCCACGTGGCCGTGCCGTTTCCCGCAGACGATCCGCTGTATGGGGGTGGGGGCAGGGAAGACAGCCCGGGGATTCAGCTCGGGAATCTGGCCCTGCGCGGCGAGCGCGGCGTGTTACGGATATCGGCCTCGGATATGCTGCGGTTACGCTGGAATCCCTTCTACCCTTATCTCGAGCGACGGGTGCTCGATTTCCTGCAGTTGCCGGAAGCGGCGAATTAATGTCTGTCTTGAGGGCACCTCGAAAAATTCGAGCTGCCCGCGTGGTGCAGGGACGCATAGAGAAATCCCCATGGAAGGGATTTTTCAAAGTACCCTTGAGTTCTCTGTGTGCTCTGCGGTGCAGAGAGTTTTCAACCCGTTGCGGCCCTTTGGTTGTCTGTGACAAGGGATAGCTAGCCATGAGCACTGATCAGATAATACTTGCCTCTATTCTTTTATTTGTTTTCGTTTTCCTGATCTGGGGGCGGCTGCGTTACGATCTCGTTGCCTTTATTGCCCTGATTGCGGCATTGATTACCGGCGTTGTTCCGAAAGAGCAGGCCTTCTCCGGATTTGGTCATCCCGCCACCATCATCATTGCCTTTGTTCTGATCATCAGCCGCGGCCTGTCGAATTCGGGGGCGATCGAGATTGTCGCGCGGCAGGTGGGGCGTTTTTCTCAATCATTGCAAACACACATCGCAGCGATGGCGGGGATATCGGCCGCGCTTTCCGCGCTGATGAACAATGTGGCGGCGCTTGCCCTGTTGATGCCGGTGGATATCCATGCCGCGATCAAGGCCAAGCGCAGCCCCTCCTTGTCGCTGATGCCGCTCTCGTTCGCCTCCATTCTCGGTGGCATGATTACGATGATTGGAACACCACCCAATATCATTATCGCGGAGTTTCGCCAGCGATCTGTCGGAACCGGTTTCGGCATGTTTGATTTCACCCCTGTGGGATTGGTCTGCGCAGTGGCCGGAGTAATATTCATCACCCTGGTGGGATGGCGCTTGATACCAACTGACCGCCAAAAGCAGGACACGGCGAAGGAGTTGCTGGAGATCGGTGGTTATGTGGCAGAGTTGCATGTTCCGGAAGGATCCCCGGCCATCGGCCAACGGGTACGCGAACTCGATCAGATTGCGGATGAGAATGATGTCGTGGTGGCTGGCCTGGCGAGACGGGGCGTGCGGCTTCCCGGTCAGGCGAGATTGATCAGGATCGAGGCGGGAGATGTGCTGGTGGTTGAGTCGGAGCCAACGGCCCTGGACATATTCGTGGGAATACTCGGTCTCGATTACCGCTCTAAAAACCAGGATGCCAAGTTGCTGACCGGAGATGATATGTCACTGCTGGAAGGGGTCGTTCCGGTGGGTGCACGCATCGAGGGGCGGTCCGCCCTGTCGTTGAAGTTGCAGTATCGTCATGACGTAACCCTGCTTGGGGTCTCCCGCCAGGGGCGTCAATTCCGGGATCGTGTCCGAAAACTGGAGATCAGGGCAGGGGACCTCTTACTCCTTTTTGGCCCGCGGGGACCGCTGCAGGAGGTCGGTCTCTGGCTGGGGGTTTTACCCTTGGCCGAACGTGGCTTGGAACTCGTACAGCGAGAGAAGGCCTGGCTGGCGACCGCTTTTTTTGCCGCCGCTATCGTGCTGGCTACCACGGGTGTGCTCTACCTGCCCTTTGCACTGGGGGCGGTGGTCGCTCTGTACGCGCTTTTTAATATCATCCCGCCGCGACAGATTTACGATTCGGTGGAATGGCCTGTGATTGTCCTGCTGGGCTCGATGATTCCTATCGGAAGTGCGCTGGAAATCAGTGGCAGCACCGGGCTGATCGCGGACCTGCTCATCGGTTTTACCGACGGATATTCACCGTTTGTGGTGTTGACGCTGTTGATGGTGGTCACCATGACGCTGTCAGATGTGATGAACAATACGGCGACAGCCGTTATCGCAGCACCCATAGCCGTGGATATGGCCAGTCGGCTCCAAGTCAGCCCTGACCCCTTTCTGATGACGGTCGCGGTAGCCGCGTCCTGTGCTTTTCTAACCCCTATAGGGCACAAGAACAACACCCTGATACTAGGGCCCGGAGGTTATCGCTTCGGCGACTACTGGCGTATGGGATTACCATTGGAGATATTGGTTATCCTGGTATCCATACCTATGATCCTATGGGTATGGCCACTGTAACGCAGTGGCTGGCGTGCTGATTGTCGCTTAACTCTTTATCAGGGTACTTCGAAAAATCCCTTCCATGGGATTTTCCGATCGCCTTCATTTTCATGCGCTTACGCGGACGAAAATGGTGGCGCATCCCTGCACCATACGGGCACCTCAAATTTTTCGAGGTGCCCTTCAGCAAAAGGTCCCGGAATGACACAGGACTGGTGACAGGGTTGCCGGCTGCTAAAGTAACCTGTAGAGCAGTTGGAATTCGTAACAGATCAGTATCACATAGATCACGAACAGCCCCTGGATTACCAGCATCGCGTTCAATCGGCTCAATTGCGGGACGCTGGTGCAGGCCACCAGGGCCACTACGCTGGTACCGGTAATAATCCCTTTGGCGATCAGGAAGAGGCGGATATCATGCTCGATAAACGCCAGCATAATCGGGTTCAACTCCACCACGGCGCCGGTATTCAGCAGCAACAGGGTCATAAAGGCGTCCAGGATGCCCAGTGCGACGATCCCGGTGGCGAAGAACAACAGACCTGCACTGTAATGCTGTTTCAGTGCATACGACAGCCCCGGCTTTGTCACGGCTTCGGAGTGGAGCGATTGTGCCATTTGTTCTGTCCGCCGTTCGGGCTGTCGATCTGAAGTGAGCTTTTTAGTTTCCATTGTGATCTTTTTCTTATTTGAACTAATCCGGATAATAAAAAGTCCCTGTCAGCAAACGCCTCCTTACAAGGTTGAACAGCAAAAAAGAGACCAATCTGGATATATTCATAAAAAACATTGGGTTAAATATCTAGCCTGATTTTTGCGTGGTTAAACTGTAAATTTTTCCGACACACTCGAGGGAATTCTGTTCGGGGCATTGGTCGTCTCCCGGCTCTGTTTCCGTATAATCCCCGGGGCTTTGAAACCTGCGATATATCTGGGGCGATCACTTTTGAAATCAAGAGGCGTGAATTGGTTGTGGCGAAAACTGCTGTGGGTCGGGTTTGGCTTTGTCGCATTTACCCTGCTGCTGGTAATTGCGTTTGGTTCGGTAAACCCTCCGACCTGGATGTGGAAACTGCAGCGGCAGCTGGCCCCGCCAGCCGGCTATCCCGAGGCGATACGTCACTCCTGGGTTTCCCTGGAAAAAATAAGCCCCAATATGCAGCTGGCGGTGATTGCCGCGGAAGATCAGAACTTCCCCAGCCATTGGGGTTTTGACCTGGATTCCATCGTTAAGGCGATTGAGGCAAATCAGCAGGGCGCGGCGCTTCGAGGTGCCAGTACCCTGAGTCAGCAAACGGCCAAGAATCTGTTTCTATGGTCAGAAAAAAGCCTGCTGCGCAAGGGTGTGGAGGCCTACTTTACCGGGCTGATCGAGCTGTTCTGGAGCAAGCAGCGTATTCTGGAGGTGTACCTCAATATCGTGGAATTCGGCCCAGGGATATTCGGCGTAGAAGCAGCCAGCAGGCACTTTTACGGCAAGCCTGCCGGCCGGCTCACGGCCGACGAGGCGGCAAGACTGGCGGTTGTGCTACCCAATCCCTACCAGTTTCAGGTAAACCGGCCCTCGACCTACCAGTCGAAGCGTATCCGCTGGATAAAACGGCAGATGCGCCAGTTGGGGGTAGCGACCCTGGACAAGGTTGAATAACGGAACAATCCCTGACCTCTGCCCGAAACCCGAAGTGGGATTTGCCCAGCGATGGGGGATAGCACCGGGGGAGGTGATGGGGTTGACCGGGTTAACGGGCAGGGAAAAACGCCTGGAAAAATACCTAAGGTTTTCTTATGCTTGAACGCTGATTAAGGCACCAAATCCAAAGGGAGTATATCGATGAACTATTCTCATGCCCGGAGACTATCGCCGGCGCTGAATATCAAACCGTTTGCGATCGTTTTGCTGGCATCCATGTCGCTTACCCTTATCGGCTGTGAGACGACCAATCCGTATACGGGTGAAACAGAGGTCAGTAAAACAACCAAGGGGGCGGGTATCGGTGCCATTGGTGGCGCCATCGCCGGGGCACTCATCAGCGGTAAACGCAAGAACGTGCTGCTGGGGGCGGGCATAGGCGCCTTGGCAGGGGGGCTGGCCGGTAACTATATGGATCGGCAGGAGGCGAAACTGCGGGCCCAGTTGCAGGGGACAGGGGTCAGCGTCACCCGCGTCGGTGACCAGGTGATTCTGAATATGCCGGGGAATGTGACCTTTGCAACCGGCTCCGCAAATATCTCAGCGGACTTCTACGCCGTGCTGGACTCGGTTGCCCTGGTCATTAACGAGTTCGAGCAGACTTACGTGGACATCATCGGGCACACGGACAGCACGGGAAGCCTCGAGCTCAATCAGCGTCTGTCCCAGGAACGGGCCTACAGCGTGTCCCGCTACCTGGAGAGTCAACAGGTGCTGCCGCAGCGTCTGGTGACAAGCGGGATGGGGCCAAATTCCCCGATTGCCACTAACGACACCGCCGAGGGGCGTTCCCTCAACCGCCGTGTCGAGATTATCCTGTCGCCTATCACCTGAGGTACCGCTGATTTAGTGCTGCTGAGTCATCCCGGCGTAAGCCGGGATCCAGTTCAACCAAGGTGCTCTCCAGCACGGCAGCTCCAGGTCAGCGCTGCGCTTCGTTCGAAATCACGGATTAAACAGGGCTGCACTGCGCTTGTGAGGGGCAGGGGGAAGACGGTTGCCCTATTATGGTGCCGGTTTTCAGGGGGGTGCATGTGATTCGGTCGCAACCCAACTTGCCGGACCGCGACTCCTGGCCACTTTTCTTCGAGCATGAAAAAGGCCTGCCGCAGCCTCTGATCCGGCCGCTGCCCAATCCTGAATCCTTGCGATTCCATAGATGCAATAATTCGGGCACGGTAATTGCTAAAGGTTGCATGAACGTCAATAATTCAACGTTCGGTGGTGCCCATTTTCGTTCCTGTCGTCAGGGACCGGGGATAGCCTGGATCTTGAAATATTACAGTTTCTTTAAATAGTGATTTGGTCGGTTGATATATGGTGCATTGCTGGTATGCTGCGCCCACATTTGAGAACCCGAATCACATTGATCCGCAGTATAGGGACAATTTTTAGCTCATGCTGACCTCCACACGGCCGTTCATCAATCTCTGGATTACACTGATGGCGATCTGGCTCATCGCCAATGCATCGCTGGCTGCAGAGGTGGTGGTAACAGGTGCCCCGATAACCGGGATACTGGCTTATCTCTTTTCCTCCTTTGGCCGTGTCTGGGAACATATTCGCTGGTCACCCGTTGGGATGTACCACTATCTGCTCTATCTGGGGGTCTTCCTGGCCGAGCTGGTGAA
>Ga0316189_10002968_pt1 | contig 16536 bp, 7 predicted proteins | sample LowCovwburrow_MG_FD_204930 | JGI IMG/M metagenome (GOLD analysis project Ga0316189, IMG submission 204930) | Coastal sediment microbial communities from Maine, United States - Lowes Cove worm burrow | ecosystem: Environmental > Aquatic > Marine > Coastal > Sediment | place: USA: Maine... | reverse complement strand
GGAAGCCGCTCCATCCTGAAAGCGTGCGCGGGAATAGACCGAGCAAGTCGAGACGCGGAGGGTCTCCGATCCATACCGGGCTGAAGTCGAAGGCTCCCCATTGCAGCGTCAGGAAGAGAAGCGACGCCGTGGCCAGATACAAGGACGAGACGAGACGATGACGCGCGGTCGAAGTACCGTTTCGAATGATGAGCGCCGTGTTGTAATCGACGACCGTCGTGATCACGATCAGGAACAGGAAGCGGATGTCCCACCAGCCGTAGAAGAAATAGCTACCGGCCAGGAGCAGCAGGTTCTGCCAACGGTAGCGCCCCTGCAACGCGACGTAGAGCCCGTAGACCAGAACGAAGAAGACCAGGAACTCGACGCTATTGAAGAGCATCTAGCTCAGAGCTCCGCGCTGTCTCGGCCGCGCTCGAGCGCATCCGTCAAAAAGGGGTTGAGCCGCGCCGAGAGCGCCTGATACGCGGCAGGGTTGATGTGGAAATCGTCGACGATGAACTCGGCGCGCATGCGGCCGCCGTCCGAGAAGACAGGATCGCAGTCGAAGACCATCACGCCTGGCTCGTCCAGACTCCTCAAGCGCTGGTTGATGTCGGCCACGGCGCTGAGAGTGTCATTCGACCAGATCGGATATCGGAGCGGGTGAAGATCCCCCACCGGAAAGATGGTGAGAACGACGACCGGGATGTTGCTGGCGCGGAGGCCGTCGATGATCTGCCGTAAGTTGGCCCAGCAGTTCTCGGCGATTTCGTTCGAGCGACTTCGAAATACGCCCATCGCCTTCAGGTCGTTGATTCCCGTCTGCAGGACGACCATTCGTGGCTCGCGACCGATGATGTCAGTGTCCAAGCGTGCCAGGAGCTGAGCCGTCGTTTCGCCGTAGCGGCCAAGATTGATGATGTGAGCATCATCGAGGCTGGGCGCCGTCGGCCAAGATGCGATGCGCGAGTCGCCGACGAAGATGAGGGCGGACTTGGCGGAGTCGGCGCTGGGAACAGGGTTCTCGGGAGCCGGCGGCGGCCCGTTTCGCCCGAGATCCAAGCGCGCCAAGAGATTCGCCCGATAGGTTGAGAGCGAGCGCATCCCCTGCACGCCGGCGATCAAAATTACAGTGACCGCGACGGCCAGACCGACGCGCACCGGCACGCTTTTTGAGGGTTTGCGAGGCGATGAACTCATTGTTGGGCCGCGTTGGTAAGAAAGCCGCTTCGAACGCCCTCCATCAAGCTTAGCGAGCGACAACGATAGATTACAAACGCCGGAGCCGGCGACTATCCTGCAAGGGGCGCCCAGCCGTCTCAGAGGGGTGCCTATGAGAGCGCCGGCGGCTATGCTATCAAGTCCATCGGGTGCTGGAAGATTGATGCTGGAGAACGTTCGGGCTGACTTTGCGACTCACGGTCGCACCCTACAAAGCGCTGGCTTCTGGGCGATGCTGGTTTACCGATTTGGCGTATGGTCCAAGAATCGTCGTTTTCGGCCTTGGCGGTGGTTCACTTCGGGGCTCTACGTCCTGATGAACCTCCTCGTTCAGGGAGGCACTGGCATCGTGCTCGAGCGGGACACCAAGCTCGGCGACGGATTTCACATCATCCACCCGGGCTTGCTTCACGTCCATCCTCACGCGACCATCGGTGAACGCGTGGCCGTCATGCACAATGTGACCATAGGCACCAACATGTCGGCCGACTGCCCGACAATCGGTGACGATGTGTTCATCGGCTGCGGCGCAAGCGTACTTGGTGGCATCACGATCGGGGATGGCGCACGGATTAGCGCGAACACGCTGGTGATCTCTGACGTTCCTGCGGGCGCGGTCGCAATGGGGGTGCCCGCTCAGATCTACCCGAACATGGATAGGCTGCGAAAGCGCAAGAAGAAGAGGACACCGTCCGTGTCGGCCGAAGCCCGGGCTCAAGAATCCTGAGGATGTCGGAGCTCTTCGAGAGGCTGCAGCAGCACGGCCGCCGGCAATCGACTCGTACCGCGGTCTGGCGGTACCGCCGCGGAGAGTTTACGCCGACGACGTACGAGGAGCTCGCAGCGAGCGCGCGAGCTTTTGCGAACGCCTTTGACGCCCAGCTGCCCGAAGGCCAGATCATCCCTATGCTGCTCGCCCGGACGCCTGACTGCATTGCAGCCATGCTGGGCGCGCTCGGCGCGGGCTGCGCGCTGTCCTGTGTGAACCCGAAGCTCCGGCCACCACAAATCGAACGCATCCTGGTCGGAACCAAGACTCCGATTGCGCTGATCGATGGGCCCGGGCTCATGGCTCTCAAGACTGCAATCTTGCCTGGATCGCCCATTGCTTCGGTACGTTGGTGGCTCCTGCGAGGGCCGCAGTTCGGCAAGACCCACGAACGGCTCGCGGCCAAGCTCGCCGCTATTGCAAGCGTCGAGGACTGGGACCCCAAGCAATGGCAGAACGAGTCGAAGAGCAGCGTTCGCAAGGTTGAACACGATGTCGTGGGCTGCTGCCTTTTCACCTCGGGCTCTACGGGCACGCCAAAAGGTGTGCTCATCAGCCACGGTGACCTCGAAGAGCGCGCCGAAGCCGAATCGGCCTGGTTCGACCTGCGCAGCGACGACGTTCTGCTGAGTATTCTGCCCTTCTCGTTCGACGTCGGCCTAAACCAGCTCATGTCGTTCCTCTGGATCGGATGCGAGCTCGCCCTGCTCGACTCCTGGTTCTCCAAGGACATCATGAACGCGATCGAGCTGCGCAAGGTGACCGGGATTTCAGCGGTTCCTTCGATCTGGCAAGACTTTCTGACGAAGGGCCACGCGCTCGACACCGCGGGAGCGCACGCTTCGCTCCGCTACCTCACCGTTTCCGGCGGAGCGCTCAGTAGCCGGGACCTCGACCGGCTGCCCGAGGTGGCGCCCGGCGCCGGTATCTACAAGACGTACGGACAAACCGAGGCGTTCCGAGGCAGTTCCTTGCGGCCGGCGGAGTATGAAGCTCGTCGCGAAAGCGTCGGCCGCGCTTTCCAAGGAGCTCGCATTTATGTCGTGCGCGATGACGGAACCCCGGCAGCGCCCAATGAGAAGGGGGAAGTGATCATCACCGGCCTCGGATTGATGAGCGGCTACCTCGACGGCAACGATCCCGAGAACAAGCTCCGGCGCAATCCTTTCACCGGACATGCGGACGCCTCAGAGTTGGCGATCTTCACGGGCGACGAGGGACACCTCGACGAAGAGGGTTACCTCTACCTCGCAGGTCGGCGCGACGAGATGGTGAAGATTCAGGGCAATCGCATCTATCCTCACGAGGTTCTGGAACAGCTAGCCCAGATCGAAGGCGTCGCTCAGGCCGAAGTGATCCCAGTCAAGCACAGCGATGACACCCGACTCGTTGCGTTTGTGGTTGGAAGCGGCTCGGAGCCGCCGTCGGAGGCCAACCTCATGATGAAGATGGGGGCCCTCGTTCCATCTTACATGATTCCCAGCCACATCGTGACGAAGCAAGCACTCCCGCTCACCGCGAGCGGGAAACCCGATCGTCCCCAACTCGCGGCCGAGGCGGCCGCTCTGCTCGAGAGCCATCACGACTATGTCTAAGATCGAAATGTTGCGGCGCATCGCCGAAGAACGCGGGACGCCCTGCTTCGTTTACTTCATGGACGACGTCTACGCGCGCATCGACTCGGTTCGCGAAGCCTTCGAGGGGCTTTTCGACGTGAGCTACGCGATGAAGTGCAACCCGCACCCCGCGATCCTGAAACGCCTCCAGAGCCGGGTCGACACGCTCGACATATCGTCGGGCGGCGAGCTTGCCGCGGCGGTCGCAATGGGCTGGCCGACGGAGCTCATCAGCTTCACAGGCCCGGCAAAGCGGCGCACCGAGCTCCAGGCCGCGGTCGACCACCGGATTGGGGAACTGATTCTCGAGTCTGTGAACGAGGCAGAACAACTCGACGAGATCGCGGCGGCGGCGGGAATCACACAAGCGGTTTGCGTGCGAATTGCGCCGGCGAACGTGCCGAAGGGCTTTGGCGTCAAGATGTCCGGCAAGCCCTGCCAGTTTGGGGTCGACGAAGAAGTTCTCGACGACGCGCTCGTCCGTATCCAATCTCTCGCGCACCTGCGCCTAGTCGGGCTGCACATCTACTCCGGGACGCAGTGCCTCAAGCCTCAGGCCATCGCCGAAAACTACGAGAACTTCGTCGCCATCTTCCGACGCGCCTGCGAGACACACGACATCTCGCCCTCGAAGCTGATCTTCGGCTCCGGGATTGGCATTCCGTATCACGACAAGGACGAGCCGGTGGACCTCGCGCCGATTGCGGAGCGCATCAATCCGGTGCTTCGCGACCTGAAGAGTGAGCCGCGCTTTGCGAATGCGCAGCTGCTTCTCGAGACCGGACGCTACCTCATCGGCGAAGCCGGGATTTATCTCACGCGCGTCGTCAACAAGAAGCACTCGCGCGGCAGCGACATTTGCGTGTTCGACGGAGGCATGAATCACCATCTCGGCGCATGCGGCCACTTGGGCATGATGCTACACAGGAACTACCGAATGATGAAGGTTTCATTGGACGAGGCTGGCGCAGAAGAACAGCCGTACGACCTCTTTGGCCCCCTATGTACGTCGATCGACACGCTCGGTCGCGGGGTGAAATTTAGAGGGCTCGACACCGGCGACGTCATTGGCGTTCATTGCAGCGGAGCCTACGGCGTCACGGCGAGCCCGCTCAACTTCATCAGCCACGATCCACCACGCGAGCTGGTCGTCGAAACTTCAGGCGGCGAGGTCGTGGTCAACGACATCACGGGGCAAGGTCGATGAGCAAACGAGAAGCGATAATCAAGTACATCCGCGAACAGGTCGACGAGGAGTTCGAGCCCGATCAGGATCTACTCGACATCATGGACTCGGTGACGCTTCTGCAGTTCATGGTCCACATCGAGCAGAACTTCGGCGTCACCATCGACCGTTCCGAGCTCATGATCGAAAACTTCGAGTCCATAGACACCGTGATCGAAGCCTTCTTCGAGACGGAGTAGCGTTCGTTCGATGCTCGCGCCTACTGGGCCGGACCCGGGATGCCGATGCCCACGCGCCAGCCCTGGCCGAAGGCGAAGCTGGCGGGCTTGCGGACCCCGTCGGCGATGACCGTCACCGTGCCATCTGGCTTCACCTGTGCGATCTCGTCGTTGAGGTTGAGGGCGACGTAAACGTTGCCCTCGCTGTCGATTGCAACGCCATCCGGAGTAGAGCGTACCTCGAAGCTGACCCATTTCTTCGGCGTCCCGGCCTCATCCGCTTCGCTGACCGGTACCCGCCAAAGACCTACGTCGTCGAACGTCGCGGCAACCTAGAGGGTCCTGTTGTCGAGTGAGAAAACCATGCCGTTGGGCGAGAACTGGAGCAGCTGGCCGCGGCCATCGTTTCGCCGAAGGGTTGCACTTCACCAATGGCGATGTCGTCTGCGCAGGCGCCTCCTGAACCAGAGGCCCCTCCCGAGAGGCCCCTCTCCGCGATCGCTTACAGTGCAAAGCGCCTTGATGACGCAGCGCGCAAAACGTGCACTTCTTTCGCAGAGCAATTCCGATGCGCATGATTTGCGCCTCCGCGACCCCTGGCCGCTTCCCCTGGGATTTGAGCCCGGCGAGGCGGGCGCTCGGGATTGCGAGGTGCGAGCACCCAAGCTTCGCGGTGGCACAGAAGCTGCTTATCCGCAGCATGCCCCTGCGCACTCGCAACTAACGGCGCATAATCTGCGGCGGAGAAAACGGGAGACCTCTCCATGGCCCACAGCAGCAGCCTCGACGCGGAATCGCTCCGCCTCGTTCTTGATTCGTTGGACGATTTCGCCAAGGCGAACCTCGGCGACGAGAAGCTTCTCGAGCTCGATGAAAAGGACATCTTCCCTGAAGAGCTCGTGCGCGCGATCGGTAGCGAGGAGCTTGGCGTACAGCTGGTGTTCATTCCCGAGGAACACGGCGGAATGGGCGGTGGAGCTTTCGATGTGTACCGGGTCTGCGAGGCCATGGCGCGAATCGACGTTGGTCTCGCAACCGGCGTGCTCGCTACGTTTCTCGGCAGCGATCCAATCGTGTTTGGAGGTACGCCCGAACAGAAGGAGTACTGGCTGAGCCGAATCGCGGAAGAGGGCTTGCTGATGGCCTATGGGGCGACCGAGCCCGCAGCTGGCAGTGACCTCGCCGCACTCAAGACGGTGGCAGTACCCGTAGAGAAGGACGGGCAGGTCGTTGGCTACGAGATCACCGGCAACAAGCAATGGATCTCGAACGGCGGCCGAGCCGATGTCTACACCGTGCTCGCAAAGGCGCCCGGCGGGCCGACCTGGTTTGTCGTGGAGCGTGGCGCAGAAGGCTTCTCGTCTGGCAAGCCAGAAGACAAGCACGGGATCCGGCTGAGCAACACGACCGCGCTCGTCCTCGAGAAGGTCTATGTCGATGCCAATCAACTAGTGGGGCTCGAAGAGGGCCAGGGCCTGCGCCAGGCGCAGCTCGTGTTCGGCTTCACGCGGCTCATGGTGGCTGCTTTCGGGCTGGGCGCCGGCTGGGCGGCTCTCGACCGGACGATTGAGTACTCGACCGAGCGCATTCAGGCTGGTGCTCCGCTATCTGAAAAGCAGGGCTACACGCACAAGCTGATCGTCCCGCACGCCGTACGATTGGAGGCGGCGCGCGCCTACATCGAGCAGACAGCCGAGGCGATCGACAAGGGTGGTGACGAGCTGTTGAACACCGAGGGCGCAATCGCCAAGTACCTGGCCACCGAGGCGGGCAACGCCGCTGCGGATGCCGCAATTCAAGGGCATGGTGGCTACGGGTACACCAGGGAGTACATGGTCGAAAAGATCAGGCGTGACGTCAGGATCACGACGATTTATGAGGGCACCTCGGAAATCATGGAGATGACGATCGGGCGCGATCGCTGGCAGCAGCACCTCAAGACGCGCGGGCAGCACTATCACGACTTCGGACGGCGGCTCGAAGGGGTACACGCCGAGCATCCGAAGGTTGGTGCCGACATTGCCGCCTTGGCCGCGCACGCCCTTGCCGAGCTCATGGAACGTGCTCGCGCCCAGCGCCTCACACGCAACCAGCACCTGCTGTTTCGAATCGGCGAGCTTGCTTCTTACGTCGAAGGGGCGGCGGCGTTTTCGCGGAACGCGGTGCGCGCCGAGATGGATGAGCTCAACCCCAAAGCGCCGAAGCGATTTGCGCCGGCTGCCGTCGCGGCGATGGCTCGGGTCTTCGCGCGTGAGGCCGCTCAGCACGTTGCCGTCGATGGGATGCGCTGGATCGTCGGCGCAGTTGGCGCCGGCGACGCCGATGTTCAGTCACTCGAGACGAGCGCGGGACTTTCCAAAGTGTATGCAGCCCAGGCGGGGTTGATCGAGGATATGAACCAAGTGGGGGACGCGCTCTACGAGCGCTCTTGAGGAACGACGGAGCCTGTAGATGCGAGACCAGGTACACAGAGCCATAGCAATCGTCGGGGTCGGCGCGGTCCTGCCCGATGCACAGAACGCCAAGGAATTTTGGAACAACATCTCGACCGGGCGCTACAGCATCAGCGAAACACCCGTCGATCGATGGGACCCGGCCCTCTACTACGACCCGGATCCCAAGGCGCCCGATAAGACCTACTCGAAGATCGGCGGCTGGGTTCGCGAGTTCAACTGGGAGCCTCTCAAGTGGAGGCTTCCGATTCCGCCCAAGGTCGCCGAGTCGATGGATCGCACCCAGAAGTGGTCGATCATGTCGGCCCGCGAGGCGCTCTTGGACTACGGCTATCCGGAACGTCCTCTCGATGGTGACCGCACGGCGGTCATCCTCGGCAACGCGATGGCGGGGGACCAGCACTACAAGACCGCGCTTCGTATCTTCTTCCCCGAGCTCACGCGCGAGCTCGAAAGCGCGCCAAGCTTTCGGGCGCTCCCCGAAGCAGCCAAGACCGCGATCGTCGAAGAGACCATGGGACAGGTGCGCGAGCACTACCCGAACATCACGGAAGACACGATGCCGGGGGAGCTGGCGAACATCATCGCTGGCCGGGTGGCTGCGGTCTTCAACTTCCACGGCCCCAACTTCACCGCCGATGCGGCCTGTGCGTCGGCAATGGCAGCCTTCAGCGCCGCCATCTCAGGGCTCGAAGAAGGCGACTACGACGCGGTGCTCACCGGCGGCATCGACAGCAACATGAGCGCGTCCAGTTACACGAAGTTCTGCAAGATCGGCGCGCTCTCGGCGACCGGAACCAGACCGTATGACGAAGGCGCCGACGGCTTCGTCATGGGCGAAGGCGCCGCGGTCTTTCTTTTGAAGCGCTTGGAAGACGCCGAGGAGGCTGGCGACAAAATCTACGCGGTGGTGCGCGGGATCGGTGGGTCGAGCGACGGCAAGGGGAAGGGGATCACCGCTCCCAACCCGATCGGGCAGAAACTCGCGATCGAACGCGCCTGGGCACACGCCGGCGAAGATCTTGCGACGGTGAGTCTGATCGAAGGGCACGGGACGTCCACTCGGGTCGGCGATGTGGTCGAAGTTCAGAGCATGGTCGACGCGTTCGCTGGGTCGGGGGTGGCCAACTCGAGCATTCCGATCGGCTCGGTCAAGTCGAACATCGGGCACCTCAAGGGAGCTGCCGGAGCCGCAGGACTCCTGAAGGCCACCCTCGCGCTGCACCACAAGCAATTGCCGCCGAGCATCGGCCTGAAGACGCCCAATCCCAAGATCGGCTTCGGTCATATCCCGTTCTACGTAAACACCGAGCTCAGGCCCTGGGACGACTTCAGAGAGGTTCGTCGGGCCGGCGTCAGCGCCTTTGGTTTCGGCGGGACGAACTTTCATGCCGTTTTGGAGGAGCACGTTCCGGGCCGGATCGAGCGAAAGAATCGGACCTCGGTGCCCGTGCCCGCTGTCTCGGCGGCGACGGTGACTGCCAGCGGTGTCGCGATGGCGGACAAGGCCCCCTTGCGCGGTTCGTTGGTCCTTGGCGCAGGCTCGACAGCCGAGCTGGCGATCAGGCTCGACGCGGTCCTCGAAGACGCGAAATCGGGGCACGCGCCGGATCGCAAGCCACCTGCCGCTTCGGATCTCAACGCGGCGGAGCGTATCGCCATCGATTTCGGCGACGCGGACGAGCTGGTCAAGAAGGCCACGAACGCGGCCAAGGGTCTTCGCGCCGACAATGCGGCGATGTGGAGGGCGCTGCGCGCTCAGGGCATCTTCTTCCAAACCGGACCTGCGGCTAAGACGGCGTTTCTCTTCACCGGTCAGGGCTCTCAGTACGTCAACATGCTCCGCGAGCTGCGCGAAGTGGAGCCGATTGTGGCCGACACTTTTCGCGAAGCGGACGAGGTGATGAAGCCGCTTCTCGGGCAGCCGCTGAGCGAGATCATCTTCGTCGACCCGAATGACCGAGCCGCCTTGGCAGAGGCTGACGAAGCGCTTCGCCAGACTGCGATCACTCAGCCGGCGGTGCTTGCAACGGACCTTGCACTCACCCGATTACTCGCCGCCTACGGCGTGACCCCGGACCTGGTCATGGGGCACAGCCTCGGAGAGTACGGAGCATTGGTAGCTAGCGGTGCGATCGGCTTTCGCGAGGCCCTCGAAGCGGTCAGCGCGCGCGGACGTGAAATGACCAAGGTCTCCGTCGAAGACAACGGTCTCATGGCCGCGGTTCTCGCGCCGATTGAAGAGGTGCAGTCCATCGTGAGCTCAATCGATGGCTACGTCGTCATCGCCAACATCAACAGCTCTGGCCAGTCGGTCATCGGAGGGACGACGCCCGGTGTGACGGCAGCGGTGGAAGCGATCACCAAGGCGGGTCATCAGGCGATCCCTCTACCGGTGAGCCATGCATTTCACACCAAGGTGGTCGCTCCCGCGAGCGAGCCGCTCATGAAAGAGCTCGCGCGGCTCGGCGTCGAGTCTCCGAGGATTCCAATCGTCGCGAACGTCAACGGGGAGTTCTATCCGATGGGTCCGAACGTGGCCGCAGAGATGATCGAGATCCTCGGCCAGCAGATCGCGTCGCCGGTCCAGTTTGTGAAGGGACTAGAGACTCTGTACGACGCGGGTGCGCGGATCTTCGTCGAAGTCGGCCCGAAGTCGGCTCTGGCTCGATTTGCGGACGACGTGCTGGGGGGCAAACCCGACACCCTGTCCTTGTTCACCAACCACCCGAAGATCGGCGACCTTCCGGCGTTCAATGCAGCACTCACAGGGCTCTACGCGAGTGGGCACGGCGCCCCGAAGAGCGAACGAAGAACGCCGGAACTTGGTAGTCCTCGCGTGCAGCAACGCGCGGGGGCTTCTGCTGCTCCGCCTGCGCCAGTGCGTCGGGCTCCGCGGCCCGTTTCATCGCTTGCGGGGGCCGATCGCTATACCCAGCTAGGCCGCCTTTTTGCGGATTTCCTCGATCAGGGGATGGAGATTTATCGGGGTGGAGGCTCGGTCGATTCCGCAGAGCCCGTGGTGGTGACTGGCGCCACCATCGGCTTGCCGGGCGGCGACAAAGTCTTTGCCGACAGCAACGTCGACCGGATGCTGCATGGACAGAGCTTCATCGACGCGATCCCAGTCGGGCTTAGGCGTGCCATCGCGGGCAAAAAGATCACCCGACTGGTGAAATCCGAGAAAGGCGGGCCCCGTTTTGAAACGATCGACTCGCCCGCGGACGTGATCAAGCTCGCCGGCCGCGGTGGCGACATCGCTCTGACCAGCGATTTCGGCATTCCCGAGGAACGCGCGGCTTCAATGGACTCGACGACGCGAATGGCGATCGCCGCTGGCCTCGAAGCTATGCGCGACGCCGGAATCCCGCTGGTGATGCACTACAAGACCACGTCCAAGGGAACCAAGCTTCCGGACCGCTGGGGTTTGCCTGCCGCGATGCAAGACGAAACCGGCGTCATCTTCGGATCGGCGTTCCCCGGCTCCGACATGTTCATTGGCGAGGTGCGTCGGTACTTCGAGAGCAATACCCAGGAAAAGCTCCTCGATGAGTTGCGAAGCTTGCGCGGGCGAATGGCCGGCAATGGCGCCGATCCGATTGCCGGCGAGATCGACCGCCGCATCGCGGAGATCGAGAACGACCGAGAGCTAGATCCGTACAGGTTCGACCGCCGTTTCCTCTTCAAGGCCCTGTCGATGGGCCACTCCCAGCTCGCCGAGTATATCGGTGCGCGAGGGCCCAACACCCAAATCAACTCGGCCTGCGCAAGCGGCACCCAGGCCGTGGCGCTCGCGGAAGATTGGATCGCGCGCGGCCGCTGCAAACGCGTGATCGTCGTCACCGCCGACAACGTGACCAGCGACAATCTGATGGAATGGGTCGGCTCGGGGTTCCTCGCTAGCGGGGCCGCCGCGACCGACGAGATCCTCGAAGAAGCGGCCCTGCCCTTCGATCGACGGCGCCACGGACTGATTCTCGGCATGGGCGCCTCTGGCATGGTGATCGAAACCGCCGAAGCAGCGCGCGAAAGAGGCCTGAGGCCGATCGTCGAAGTCCTCGGTACCCTTACAGCCAACAGCGCTTATCACGGCAGCCGCCTGAACATCGACCACATCCAAAGCCTGATGGAGAAGCTAATCGCTGATTGCGAGGCGCGGCACGGGATCGACCGCGCAGAGATCGCCCCTCAGACGGTTTTCGTTTCGCACGAAACTTACACGCCGGCCCGCGGTGGCAGCGCCCAGGCGGAGATCAGCGCGCTTCGGAGCGTGTTCGGCGCCAACGCGGACAGCATCGTCATCGCGAACACCAAGGGCATGACCGGCCATGCGATGGGCGCCGGTGTCGAGGACGCGGCGGCGGTGAAGATCCTCGAGACCGGGATGGTACCGCCCGTCGCAAACTTCAAAGAGATCGACCCGGAGCTGGGTCCGCTCAATCTTTCGAGAGGCGGGAGCTATCCGGTGCAGTACTCGCTTCGACTGGGCGCAGGCTTCGGCTCTCAGATCAGCATGTCGCTTTCGCGCTGGATCCCGAGTCCCGATGGACGCCGACCGGCGCCGCGGGACTTGGGCTATGCGACACGGATCGAGGACCGGGCCCGGTTCGAGCACTGGGTTGCTGAGGCGACTGGGTACGCTTCGCCCGAGTTGGAGGTTGTGAATCGGACGCTGCGGGTGAAGGATCAGGGGCCGGCGGCGGTGTCAACCGCAGTTCCAGGGCCAGTGCCAGCGGCAGTGCCAGTGCCAGTGCCAGTGCCGGCGGCAGTGGCAGCGCCAGCGGCAGCGGCGGATCCCATTGTCGAGAAGGTGTTGGGTATTGTTTCGGAGCAGACTGGGTATCCGTCGGACATGTTGGATCTCGAGCTCGACCTCGAAGCCGATCTTGGGATTGACACGGTCAAGCAGGCGGAGACCTTTGCGGCGGTCCGCGAAGCCTACGACATCTCGCGGGAGGACAACCTCGAGCTTCGGGCGTTTCCGACGCTCGAGCATGTGGTTCAGTTCGTGAGGGACCGAAGGCCGGACTTGGTGGCAGTGGCAGCGCCAGTGCCAGCTTCAGCGCCAGTGCCAGTGCCAGTGCCAGTGACAGTGACAGCTTCAGGCCGGGGGTCGGATCCCGTCGTGGACAAGGTGTTGGAGGTTGTCTCGGGGGTTACGGGCTATCCGCCAGACATGCTCGAGCTCGACCTGGACCTCGAAGCCGACCTTGGAGTCGATACGGTCAAGCAGGCCGAGACCTTCGCGGCAGTGCGTGAAGCGTATGGCATTCCACGAGACGACAAGCTCGAGCTTCGGAACTTCCCAACTCTCAATCATGTCATCGCCTGGGTGAAGAACTCCCTGCCAGAGGCCGCCGCCGCTTCCAGCAGCCTAGCCGAGACAAGCGACGATTCGCCTTCGACGCTGCCAGGGGCGGAGCCGACCGAGGGGCTTCGACGGGTACCGGTGCCCGTGCTCCGACCAGCGCTGTCGTCCTGCAAACCGACCGGCATTGCGCTCGACGGTGGAGCCCGCGTGGTCGTGATGGTCGACCAAGGCGGCGTCGCGAAGGCCCTGTCCAAGCAGTTGAAGAAACTTGGGGTTCAAGTCCTCGCTATCGACGACGCCCCGTCCGCTGAGGAGCTGACTGCGAGGCTCGAAGGCTGGATGAACGACGGTCCGATCCGTGGCGTCTACTGGCTCGCGGGGCTCGATCGAGAAGACGCGATCGGCGACCTCTCTCCTGAGACCTGGGCCAGCGCCGTACATCTCCGGGCAAAGCTCTTGTTCACCACGATGCGCATGCTCTACGAGCAAATCTCGGCGCCGGGCACGTTCCTGGTCTCGGGCACCCGTCTCGGGGGCAAGCATGGTTTCGACGACAGCGGAGCGATTGCGCCACTAGGCGGCGCGGTCAGCGGCTTCACCAAGACGTACAAACGCGAAAAGCCGGAAGCAACGGTCAAGGTCGTGGACTTCGAAGCGAAAGCCAAGGCCAGCGTCGTGGCTGAGCGGCTCATCGCGGAAACACTAGCGGATCCAGGGGCGTGCGAGCTCGGCTACGGCGGAGACGAACGCTGGGGTATCACGGCCTCCTTCGAAGCGCTCCCGTCGCAAGGTCGGCTGCCCCTCGGCAAAGACACCGTCTTCGTGATCACGGGCGCGGCGGGCTCGATCGTATCGGCGATCGTCGAGGACTTGGCGAAGGCGTCCTCGGGCGGAATCTTCCACCTGCTCGACCTGACGCCGGAACCCGATCCACGCGACCCGGACCTCAAGCGTTTTGGAAGCGACCGAGACGGCCTCCAACGAGAGCTCTTCGAACGCCTCAAGAAGAGCGGACAGAAAGCAACCCCGGTGGCCGTACAGCGCCTGCTCAGCGAGCTCGAACGTAAGCACTCCGCGCTCGAGGCGATTGAATCGGTTCGCACCGCGGGCGGCGAGGCGCACTATCATTCGGTCAACCTGCTCGACCGGGACGCGGTGGCTTCAGCGGTCGCAGCGATTCGCGAGCGGAGCGGTCGGATCGATGCATTGGTGCATGCTGCCGGGCTCGAGATCAGTCACTACCTGCCCGACAAGAAGCCATCCGAGTTCGATTTGGTCTTCGATGTGAAGGCGAGCGGCTGGTACCATCTCTTGTCGTCGATCGGAGACATGCCGCTCGGCGCAGCCGTCGTCTTCAGCTCGATCGCCGGCCGATTCGGCAACGGCGGTCAAACCGACTACAGCGCCGCCAATGAGCTCTTGGCCAAGTCCGTGTCGAGCTTTCGCAATGCGCGGCCCGACACGCGTGGCATCGTGGTCGACTGGACCGCCTGGGCGGACATCGGAATGGCATCACGGGGTTCGATTCCCAAGATGATGGAGCTGGCCGGCATCGACATGCTCAAGCCGGCGGACGGCATCCCTGTGGTCCGTAACGAGCTCGAAGCCGGTACGCGCGGCGAAGTCGTGATCGGCGGCGCGCTCGGCATCCTGATGCATGAATGGGACGAGACCGGTGGGCTCGACCCGAGCAAGCTCCAGGACATCCGGCAAGGCCCCATGACCAGTCGCATCCTCTCCATGGGTGTACACCGGGGTCTCGTCGTCGAGACGACGCTCGACCCCAAAGAGCAGCCGTTCCTGTACGACCATAGGATCGCCGGAACGGCGGTGCTGCCCGGGGTCATGGGTATCGAAGGCTTCGGAGAAATCAGCAAGGCCCTCTTCCCGGACTGGCACATCAGGGCGATCGAAAACGTCGATTTCCTCGCGCCCTTCAAGTTCTATCGCGACGAGCCGCGCGCGCTCACCTTGACCGCTCAGTTCACAACCGGCGGAGACGAACTCCTGGCTTCCTGCAAGTTGATCGGAGTGAGAACGATCATGGGCAGAGAGGAGATCAAGACGCATTTCAGCGCCTCGGTTCGACTGACGCGAAACGCAGTCGACAGGGACAAATCCGACGCGCCGCCCGCCGCGGGCGAAACGACTGTGAAGGACCAAGACATCTACCGCGTGTACTTCCACGGCCCGGCATACCAGGTTCTCGACGCCGCTTGGCGCGACAACGGACTGGTGGTGGGTCGAATGAGCGACAAGCTACCCGGAGATCGGCAGCCCGCGGAGCTCGCGCTGCTGACCGAGCCTCGACTCATCGAGCTTTGCTTTCAAACAGCAGGCGTGTGGCAGATCGGCACCACGGGCCGAATGGGGCTTCCGAAGCATATCGACCAGGTGAGCATCGTCCGGCCTGCTGACCAGGCCGAAGGACGGCTGCACGCCGTGGTGAGCCCGAAAGACGGCGGCCGGTCCTACGATGCGTACGTGGCAGACGAGGCCGGCAATCTCTTTGTGGTGCTCCGCGGTTACCAAACGGCGGAGCTGCCCGACGACGTGGACCCGGGTATGCGACAGCCGCTACTCGCTGCGATGGATTGAAGACAGATGAGCAATCCGAGTTTCGAGCGAATCGCCATAGTCAATCGCGGAGAGCCCGCGATGCGCTTCATCATCGCCGCGAGGGAGTACGAGCAAGAGTACGGGCAGCGGCTGCACACGATCGCGCTGTACACCACCCCGGATCGTCGTGGGATGTTCGTGCGCGAAGCGGACGAGGCCTACTCGCTCGGCGCGGCGACCTACGTCGCAGAAGGGGGCCAGCACAAGTCGAGCTACCTCGACTACGAGCGCCTCGAGCGGGCCCTGATCGAGACACGCGCCGAAGCCGTCTGGCCCGGCTGGGGCTTCGTCGCTGAACATGCGGAGTTCGCAGACCTCTGCGAGCGTTTGGGAGTCGTATTCATCGGACCGACCGGCGACATGATGCGCAAGCTCGGCGACAAGATCACATCCAAGCAAATCGCGGAGAAGGCCGAAGTGCCGGTTGCCCCCTGGAGCGGTGGGGAGGTGGCAACACTAGAAGATGCGCGTTCACATGCCGAACGACTCGGGTATCCCCTGATGATCAAAGCCACCGCGGGCGGCGGAGGGCGGGGGATTCGGCGAGTTCGAAGCGAGGGCGAGCTGGCGGATGCGTTCGAGAGCGCGCGCTCCGAAGCGGAGAAAGCGTTCGGAAACCGCGCTGTCTTTCTCGAACGGATGGTAACCGGCGCGCGGCATGTGGAGGTCCAGATCATCGCGGACAACCAGGGGACGACCTGGGCGCTGGGCGTGCGGGACTGCACGGTTCAAAGGCGCAATCAGAAGATCCTCGAAGAGACCCCGTCGCCGGCCTTGACCCCGGAACAACAGCGAGAGCTCGAGCAAGCGGCGGTGCGTCTTACCCAGGCGATCGGCTATCGAAACGCTGGGACCGTCGAGTTTCTCTATCACAAGACGACCAAGCAGTTCTCCTTCATGGAAGTGAACGCGCGGCTCCAGGTGGAGCACCCCGTCTCCGAAATGGTAACCGGCGCCGACCTCGTGAAGCTGCAGATCCATGTCGCGCGTGGCGGCCGTCTGGACGCCGAGCCGCCCACGAAACGCGGGCACGCGATCGAAGCGAGGCTCAACGCCGAGGACCCGGAAGACAACTTTGCGCCATCACCCGGCCTGGTCGAGCAACTGCGATTGGTCTCTGGCCCTGGACTCAGAGTGGACACCGGCATCGCAGAGGGCGAC
>Ga0316189_10002967_pt1 | contig 16542 bp, 8 predicted proteins | sample LowCovwburrow_MG_FD_204930 | JGI IMG/M metagenome (GOLD analysis project Ga0316189, IMG submission 204930) | Coastal sediment microbial communities from Maine, United States - Lowes Cove worm burrow | ecosystem: Environmental > Aquatic > Marine > Coastal > Sediment | place: USA: Maine... | reverse complement strand
CCACGCCAACGATACTTTCCTCGCCATGGCACGGCTGATCCACGGCGCCGTGATAGATGGTGAACAATTGACTGAACGACAAATTACTCTGGGATTAATTGCTGCCATATTTCATGACGTTGGATACCTACAGGAAAAATCAGACCGGCAGGGTACTGGCGCCAAATACATCGCTATTCACGAGCAGCGGAGCATGGATTTTCTAAGCCGTCACGGTGCTAAATACGGGTTGTCCCCCGAAGAAATCGCCGCGGGCCGGACCATCATTCTCTGCACCGACCTCGATGTGGACATTGCAGACCTGTCGTTTGCATCCTATCAGATTGAATTATTGGGTAAGATGCTCGGTGCAGCAGATCTCATGGCCCAGCTGGCCGATCCGATGTATTTGGAAAAACTTCAGTTTTTGTATCGTGAATTCAGGGAATCCGGGATGGGGAATTACGAAAGCGAATTGGACATTCTCCAAAAAGCCGTTGTTTTTTACGACATCTTCGATCATCGCATCCAAACAAAGCTTGGGGCGGTCGATCGCTTCATGGGCTTGCATTTTCATTCGAGGTGGGGGATGCGCGGAAACCTGTATCAGGAGATGATCATCAGACAAAAAAATTACCTCCTGAAGATCTTGAAAATTCCGGGTTTCGATCCTCGCAAATTCTTTAGACGCGGTAGGTGCTTAAAAGATTAGCTAGTTTCCATCCACAAATGGTCTTTTTGCCCAATCTCAGCGTCAATCTGCGCGCTTGCTTGTGCGGCGTAGTAAACTACGCCTCCGCACAAGCGCTTGATTTCCTTGACCTTGGACAAAAATCCTCATTTCTGGATTGGAAACACCAAAAGGAGCCCTTATTTGGCAACGGTCTTTTATGGACGGGCACTAGCTAATAGTTCATAGCAGAGACACTAAAAAGGTTGAGGGTAAATTTTATATCGTTTTCAGTTGATCCTCTAAAAACCCTATCGGAAAAAAATGGGCGTAAAGCTATAACCGCTATGACGGAAAATCCATCTTCCCTTTGCAACTTTGCGTGGGGTATTGGTAAACCGGACAATCTGCAAGCCTTCTTGATTTTTACTCCACAGAATTTGCCGATAGGCAATAATCCCATCTATAAGCTCATCTTTCGATTTGACAGGCAGTATCATGTAGAATATGAATTTATACCAAGACAAATGATTTTCTTCTCTCGATCCCGCATAAACTTGCCATATCGAGATCGCTGCTGATGATGCGATAGGGTATGCCGATGCACTTCTCTTCCAAAGAGATGATGGAATGGACACTGCGCAAGCCTTTCGTTGTGATTGCAATCACTTTGGCAATCACGCTTTTTTTCGTATGGCAGATCCGTAACCTGTCATTTAAGACCTCCATCTACGATCTTCAGATCGAAGACCTGCCTGAGACGACCCGCTATGAGGATTTCAAAAAACTATTCGGCTCCGATGAGATTATCCGGATAGTCTTCAAAGCTGAGAATATTTTCGATTCGGCGACGTACATTAAAATCGAAAAGCTGGTTGAACAAGCAGCCCAAATCGATGGCGTCAGGCGAGTGATCAGCCTCCCGGGCATAAAGAAAGCAGTAGACGTAACCGGCAATTGGGATATGGAAAAATTTCAAGCCGTCGTCATGGAGGTCGATTTGTTCAAGGATAACCTCTTTTCAGCCGATGGCAAAGCCACCGCACTCACGCTGGTGTTAAAAAACGAGGCCCTGCCTGAAAATGTCATACATGATGTGAGGCTGCTCATCGCCGATACATCTGCAGATTTGAGCGCCTATCAGATTGGTATGCCGCTGGTGTCAGAGGCACTTGCCAAATTTACCGAGAAAGATTTTACACGGTTGCCCCCGATCACCTTTTTACTGATTGCCATGATCCTTTTTTGCCTGTTCCGTAAGTTGCGCTACATTTTCATCCCGCTTACCTGTGTGGGGCTTGCGCTGACTTGGACATTCGGTTTCATGGCGTTGCTGGGGATTCCCCTTTCGATGCTGACGATGATCGTCCCGGTTTTTCTGATTGCAGTCGGAACAGCCCATTGTCTGCATATCCTCTCGGAATACATTGCCTGCCAGGAAGGATCCGATTCCCCTGCGGATGTGACCACCCGGACGTTTTCTTATATCGCTTTCCCGACTTTTTTGGCGGTGTTGACAACCATTATCGGCCTGGGGTCTCTATTCATAAACCGCATTACCATGATTCGGGAATTTGCCCTGTTTTCATGCTTCGGCATGGTCAGTATATTGATTATTGCGCTAACTTTTCTTCCGGCGGTCATGTCGCTTTTGCCGGCTCCCGCAAAAGCCCAGAAGAAAAAGGCTGGTATTTCGCCTCTGTTTAAGCGGTTTGTCGACTTCATTGTCGATCTCAACCTGAATCATCAGAAGGTAACGCTATCGATCATTGGAGTGATTGTTTTGATATGTCTGGTCGGCATCCTGCGTATTCGGGTCGAGACCAATCCGGTCGGATATCTGAAGGAAAATACAGAGGTCAAACGCAATTTTAACGATATTTATCAGCATTTATCCGGAAGCTTTCCGATCAATGTGGCCATGGAAAATCCGGAAGCCAACTATTTCGAGGATCCCGACCATTTGGCGGATATTGTTCGTCTGCAGGAATTTCTCGAAAAGCTGCCCGGTGTGGACAAAACCGTTTCATTTGCCGATTATTTAATGCTGATCAATTATTCCCTCAATCACTTCGAGCCGCCCTCCTATGTTCTGCCGCAGGAGGGTTTTGAAGTCAGGATGGCGATCAATAATTTTACCACCATACTCGGCGAGGATATGCTCACGCGTTTCATGAGTTCTGATTTTTCGAAGACCAACATCCTCTTGCTCACCCACATATCCAGCTCCAAGGACTTTCTTCAAATCCGTGACAAAATCATCGATCATGTTAAAAATAATTTTTCAAAGGATCTGAATTGGAAAGTAACCGGTCTGGGGATGACGATTGCCGTCAGCAGCGATCAGTTAACCACCGGGCAGATCAAGAGCCTTTCGATAACGATGGTGCTTGTTTTTGCCATTATGTTTGCCCTCTTTTTGTCGATCAAAGTCGGGCTGATTGCGCTCGTTCCCAATATTTTTCCGATTATTATTAATTTCGGGATTATGGGTTGGTTTGGCGTTGAGCTTTCCATTGTCACGAGCCTGATTGCCAGCATCGCCATCGGTCTGGCAGTGGATGACACCATTCATTATCTGGTGCGCTATAACCGTGAATTCAAAACAGATTTAAATGAAAAACGGGCCATTAAAGACACGCTCGCCCATGTCGGCAGACCAATTACGTTTACAACGATCACTATTTGCGTGGGGTTTTCCGTTTTTATATTTTCAAGCTTCAAGCCCACCGCCATTTTTGGCGTGATGATGGTGATCACCTCGCTGGCCGCACTGGTCGGGGATTTGATCGTGCTGCCTTCTTTGATCCAATACGTTGAAGTAGTGACCCTTTGGGACCTTCTGCGTTTAAAACTCGGCAAGGAGCCGCCGGAGGGAATACCACTTTTCAAAGGTCTGTCGCACAACCAGGTCCATTACATTATTATGGCCGGGTCCCTTATAAATATTGATACCGGCAAGATTCTTTTCCATAAAGGCGATCCCAGTGATTCCATGTACGCCATAGTTTCAGGAGAAATGGATGTTTTGGATCCCGACATTGAAGGAGAATCCGCCCACGAACTCGGGAGTCACAAGCTGATCAACCAATTAAAAAGCGGTGATGTGCTCGGAGAAATGGGATTTCTGCGCAACGTGCCGCGATCAGCAAGCGTTATCGCAACGCAACCGGTCGAACTTTTAAAAATTAACTGGAAAATGATCAAACGCCTGCAATGGCTGTACCCGCCGACGGCCCATAAATTTTTCTTCAATCTGATGACGCTGATTTGTGATCGGCTCGAAAATTTGACCGAATGTTTCTCTGAAATTAAGGTCCTTGATGATTCCACGGGACTTTACGACCGGGAGAATTTTTTAAAAATCGTAGATGCCGAAATAGAGCGATCGCAGCGCTATCAGGCTGAGCTGACGGTCGGTTTGATGAAATTTAATTTTAACGGTGTCACCCCTGCACGTGATAATTTAGAAACAGAGCGGATTCTGCGGGGACTGGGAGAGGCTTTTTCAAGACAGATTCGGAAATGCGACACCCTGAGCCGATTCGATCATCGGACGTTTGCGCTTTTGATGCCGCATTCGTCGAAGGCCGAAGTCCGGCTTCTTTGCAACCGATTAGAACTTCTATTCGAGGAAATATGCAATCAGGTCGATTGCCTGCAACTGAAACTGACCATCGGGCTGGCAGGTTATGTGTCCGGTTCGAATGAAAGCGGGGCTGATTTTATTGCCAGGGCCTCGACCAGCCTGCAAAATGCTGTCTAATCCGAATGTTCTTCCCAGACCCCGTCGGTTGTCAACACCAATATCTGCCCCGGTCTGATCGTCTGGGTGTATTCACGGTACTCCCATCATATATTAAACTTGTGACTAGCTATGATTACTTCTTTCTAAAGTGGCTGGTCTTAAAATCCCCATATTATGAAGGCCAATCCCAACATTTAGTGGTTGGCCTATTTCGTTTAAATGTTGTGATTAGGTCGAGCTTTTGCATCATTTCTTCTAACGGGAGGATGTAAATTACTCTATTTCCATCATCTTAATTTCATCGCTTAATTTACGTAGGCGTTTGGCAAGCACCAATGCAATATTCTGAGTCAATTTGGCAGCCACCTGCGGATGTTCCCGGAGCAAGCTTTCAAAATCGTCATAGGATAGTTTCATCACCTCTGTATTTTCATCAGCCACCACGCTGGCCGAACGGGGGTTACCGTCTAAAAGTGCCATCTCTCCGAACATCACTCCGGGACTGTAAGATACCAACCGCTTTAAACGATCGTTATCTGACAGGCGGATTCTTACGCTCACCGAACCTTTAACCAACAAGTAAACATCGCGGCTGTTATCTCCCTCCTTAAGTACGGAGTGTCCTTTAGATACCCTATGGGAAACGAGTTTGGCATTTAAGAGGTCGAGTTCATCCGGGCTAAACCCATTCACAAGATCCATCTGGGCGAGAGATATTCCGGTTTGATCGAGTGACAAATGTCCGGCTTGGGTCAAAACCAGATCTTCCACCGCCTCCAAGGCTTCATCCGTGTCCTGGAAAAATTGTTTTTCTGTTAAAATTTCGGGTACATTCAGTGCCTCCATGAATGTCCACAACGCTTTGTTATCTTTCAAATAGGTCATCAACAGGGCTTTGCCCTCTTTGGCCAACATCTTATGAGTTTGTACCAGAATGTTGGCACCTGTGCTGTCGATTTCACTCACACGACGCATGTCCAGGATGCAATAGTGAGCATCTTGCATGCTGTTTTCGATTTCCATGGATAGATTGTCCGCGGAACCGAAAAATATCGGGCCTTTAAGTTCGAAAACGACGATTTGCTTTCCCAACTTTTCAAGGGCCTCTTGATGGGCTAAGTTACGCACTTTTTTAGAATGAACGTTTTCCCCGGTATATTTGCGATGGATGACGGATCTACCCATTTTGTAGATAAATAGAGCCGATGCCAGAACCACCCCAATGCCTACGGCGATGAGAAGATTGACGCTCACAGTTATCATAGCCACTATCAAATTGACCGCCAGATCGATGCCGATTCCCTGACGTTGAATTAATTGACGGCGCGGTGCACGCAACATGGCCAGGGTGCGCTTATCAATCATCATTACAGCCACAGCAATGATGATTCCAGCAATCACTGCCAGGGGAATTTTGCCCACTAACGGGCCCAGTATGACAATTACCACAAGGACTGATACTCCGCTGATCATTCCCGCAGCGGCAGTGCGCCCTCCCGCAGTGTAGGTTGTCATAACCCCGGGGACAGAGCCGGCCCCCGGCAATCCGCCGAAAAACGAACAGACAATATTACCAGCCGCCTGTCCCATAAGCTCCTTTTTAGTATCAGTGCGCACACCGGTGAGATTGGAGCCCACCACCGAGCTCAACAGCGAGTCCATGGAACTCAGAATTCCCAAGAAAAACCCGGTGATAATCAAGGTCGGAAATAATGGCACCAGATGAACATCATCCCATGCCTTAAACAATTGAATAAAAGCATCCGGTTTAGGCAAGGCTGAAGGAATTTTTCCGATGACAGGCCCCATTGTATCGGCACCGGTTAGAAACTGTAAAATATAATAAACGACAATCCCAACTGCAAATGCTGCAAATGGTGCCGGAATTTTTTTTGTGCGGGCGCGAGCAAAAAACAAGGTGGCAAAAGTAACAACGCCCACTATTACGGAAAGCGGTCGAACACTCTGAGGGTGAGCCAAAATTTCCAGATAGGTCATTTTACTACTTAAGCCCAGAAGGGGCTTGATCTGTTTGATGATCAGCAACAAAGCGACACCATTCATAAATCCAGCGACCACAGGGCTCGGGATATATTTGACCAAGTTTCCCAAGCGCATGGCTGCGAAGAGGAATTGAAAAATTCCGCCTATCAGTATACAAGTTGACACAAGGCTGATAACAACCAACGGTTTTGATGCCAGTGAATCCGGCAGATGCTGACTGACTACCAATCCGGCTACTAACGATGCAATAACCAGTGCCAATGGCGCTTTGGGCCCTGTCATTTGCACAGGTGTTCGTCCCACTAGAGCTGCAAAAAAGGCACAAAAAATAGCCGCATAAACGCCCATGAGCGCACCTCGTGAGGCATATGTCGGTCCCAAAGGAGCTAATGCAATAACCCCGTAGCCAATGGCCATGGGGATTACCACAATCGTGTTGGCAATCGCCCCGGACAGATCCCCTTTAAAATGAAGATATTTCATTCTACTTCACCTTCCGCCCACTCTTGGGAATTATCTCTAGCGGGGAAGCCTTTGGCCTAATGATCATGTTGTGGGTAATGCAACCCGAAACGTTAATTTTGGGATACACTTGACATTGTCGCCCAATAATGGTTCCGGGATTAAACAGCACGTTGCCGCCCACGCCTGTTTCATCACCGATGATCACCCCAAAAAGGTTCAGGCCAGTGGGGAAAATTTGCTTCCGGCCGTCAATTTCCACACGTATTTCGATCTCTCGACCGTTGATCAACCGGTTTGCGGTATTGGTGTTACCGCCGATTTGTACATCATTGCCGACCACGGAAGTAAAAAAGCAGTTTTGGTGGGGAATATTGCTGCGGTTTAACAGAAGAACCTGGCGAAGTTCAGTTCCATGACCGATCATACACCCCTCGCCGGTCATGACATGCCCCCTGATATAGGCCCCCGAGCGGACAACGGTATTACGCCCGATAATCGTCGGCCCGCGTATTATGGCTCCCCGTTCGACCCGACTGCCCCCTTCCAATCTGACAGAGCCCGGTTCCAACCAGGCACCATCCTCTACCTCACCTAAAATCTCCGGCACAATACTTTTTTCAATGTATTGCGGAAGGGCGGCAACTGCCTCCCACACATAAGTCAATTCTTTAAAAAAGCCTTGCCAACTCACTTGGGAAGTGTCAAAGAAGGCTTCTGGCTTAAAGGTGTTCATTTAGATCCTCTTTTTAAAATCAGCGACCACCAGCAGAGCTGGGGAGGTATGAGGAAGGCCCCTGGAAGGGGCCGAGACGACGCTCTGCTGGTAGTCGCTGATTTTTTTAAAGAATTGAATTTTGGCCACCTGATAGGTTAATCCGGTCATAGCTTGCCCCCATAAATTTTCATAGTTTGTCTTGCACACGCTTATACCTGATTTGTTCACAAAGATTTAGTAATATTTGTTCCGCCGGCATATATAACCGCGTTGTAAAACAAAATGTGAAATTCTTTATTATAACTCCATTCATAAGCCACCGGCACTGGCCAGATTTGGAGCCATGTAATATGCTCTCGCGGTATCGGTAGAACCTTTTAAATTCTCACAAGCCGGTGGCTTATGAAAGGAGTTACGGATCCGCGATGGCTGTCAAATATTGCTTCCCTCATCAGCCGTAACCTGAACTGGACTCCCAACTGTAAAACAGCCTTTTGTAGAGGGCTTCATATTCAGGCACAATTTTATCCTGCCTAAAGCGCCGGGCTCGATCAAGAGCGGCTTTGCTTATTGATTGGCGATGGTTAGCATCCGACAACAGCGCCACAGAATGTTCCACGGCGGCGGATAAATCGCCCTGTTCGAATAAAAATCCGGTCCTACCATGGACGACGACCTCTGGTATGCCACCTACCCTGGGGGCTACGACCGGTACCCCGCAGGCCATTGCCTCCAGCGCGACAAGACAAAAACTCTCATAATGGCTTGTCACTAACAGCATATCGGTTTGGGCCAAAATCGCGGTCACCTGACACTTGAGCCCCCAGCAGCGAACGTCATTTTCAAAACCTTTTTGCCGCAACATTGACTTCAGGACCGCCAGTTCCTCACCATCACCGATAAGCCATAATTCAGAATCAATCTGTTTACGGATCCCGATAAATACACTGGCCAGGCTTTGGACATTTTTCACAGGCCGAAAGTTAGAGACATGGGCGATCCTTAGTTTTGAGTTGTTTCCAGGATTGCGCTGCTCAATCGACTGCACTCGGAATTCGGATTGACTGACAAAATCATAAATGACTTGGGGTAAAGTTGACATACCGAGCACTTGAGCCGCCAAATGTGCGTGGTTCACGGAGACCGAAGTGAGGGCATCCGTATAAGTCAGAGCTTCGCTCAGTTGTTGCCGCTTTACGGAATCAAAACTGCATAGGCTCACCTCGGTGCCATGGATTGTGCCGATGACATAGGGTGCGTGGTCTCCCAGGCGGCATTTAATCTCTTGCGCCACCAAAGCAAACGGAAAGCAGTAGTGAAAGTGAAGAATATCTAATCCGTATTTTAAAACCACCCAGACGACACTATCCGCCATGTCCTGCAGCTCTTCCTCAGGCCAATCAATATTTAGCGTTGAGGTGGTATTTAAGTTAGCGCTGCTTTTAAGTGGGTGCAAGGTTACGTTGTCGTGCTGTCCCCATCCAAAGGGCGGGCTGGTTCGAGTGAACAAGTGCGTTGTATGCCCCATATGTGCAAGGGCCACGGAAAGTTTTGTAGCGATGCGCACACTGCCGCCAACCCCGGAGTGGCACATGATACCGATTTTCATGAGTGTTGACCTTTACTGTGCTGCCAACTTCTGCACCAGCATCTTAATTACTTTGTCGGACATGGCAGGATGCTTATGCATCAGTGATTTGAAAAGTGCACCATCGATAACATACAGGAGGACATCCCCCTTGGCTATCATACTTGCGGAACGAGTCATATTGCCTAGAACGGCCATCTCGCCGATAATTTCACCTTTTTGATATACAGCAATTATCCGTCGCTGGCCATCCGTTTCCTTGATAATTTCTACTTTCCCATCAACGATAATATACATCTGATTGCTTAGTTCCCCGTCGTGACATAGATAGTCACCATCGGCCACCAACTGATCTTCAATGATGCCAGCGACTTCTTGTAAGTCGTCCTTACTCATAAATGAGAACAGCGGGATAGACTTGATGAATTCTGCCCGGATTAGGATACGGGCGGCCGGCAAAGCCAAGATGTTGGCAAAAAGCCTAAAGGCACCCGCAACACCGGCGGGTATCTGATAAAAAAAGGAATATCCGGTATATAGATAGGTACCCTGTCCGTAACTGGCCATAAGCAACCCACCCTGCTTGGCTGTTTCTCCCGGATCGTTGCAGCTTAATAGCGGTGTGTAGCGCTTATCCCACTCTCCAAAAAAATAGAGCCCTCGATCCTTAACCCAATCTTTAAAATCCGCGTTACCAATTCGGTTGGGCAGATTGAAAAGGTGATGGCGCGGGTTTAAAATGGTTACCGGGGCATCTTCGTGCGTTACACGGTCATGCGGCCGATTATACCGGAAAGTGTAAGGCGCAAACCACTTTCCTTCATAACCGAATCCCTGAAATTGGACGATGAGGGTTCCTCCATTGGCGACGTACTCCAAGAAACGACCTGCATTTTTGCGCAGTGAGTCTCTGATAAGATAAGCATTGGGTCCTACGATAACTGCGTCGAATTCAATCAGTTCTGCATAGCCCATCACCTCGTCGGTTAGTATGTGGAAATCAAGTTCGAAATTTTTTAATGATTTTACAATATTCTCGTCCATACCGATAATGTAGGCATATTTTTTCTTCCTGAGAAATTTTACATCAAACAAGCACAGGTTCACTTTGGCAGGTTTTGTTATGAATTCTTCACGCACGCAATTGTTTTCATCAGGAGCGCCGGGCAACCCCGGCATCCCTAAACGCACCGGTTTGTGAATCACGTCATATTCGCGATTACCGATACATACAGCGTATCGCAACCGGTAAGTTCCCGGTGAGGCACTGGCAGGGATGGTCACCGAAAACTGTGCTCGCTGTGAGGTATTATATTTGTCAATATGAAGATCAATCTTTGCAGGCACGATATTAAACGAGTCGGGGCCTTCAAGCCTCAGAGAGCCGGATGCTGGTTCATTAACATTGCTGAGCACACTGACATTCAGTTTGAGTTTTTGAGGCTGAGATTTGACGGGTAGGAATTCACGGGGATCCCTGGGAAATAGGGATATGGGGGGAATGACTGATACCGCCAATTCACGGTTGCCTCCTGGAAAACTCTTGCGGGAGATCGCTGCTGTCCGTAAATGAATCTCATGCTTTCCCAGCCTGACGGCACAATCCGCTGAAACCAAAGGAGGTCCGAAAGGTAAACCGGCAAAAGTTTCGTTCTCTAGATTGTAATGATATGGGCCATGCGGTCTTTTTAACCAATAAGGGCACGCCAATTCCTCTGTTTCGGGAGTGAGGAGCCTATGTTTAACACACATATGGACCGGGAGGGTGCATTCGGGAGGGCCTGATTCTTTCTGGATCTCCCAACCGATTGGTACTTTCAATAAAATTTCAGCATGCTCGATCGGGCTGCCGGTGTTATTCCACAAGATAGTACGGGTATGAAACGGCTGCCCGGGTGTGATTCGATCCGTATCACTAAGGCATTCAAGGGCTATACCCAAACACTGCGTTGCCACTTCCTGAAAATCATTGATTTTACGGACAAGATAGAAATCCAGGGCTTTGATTTGTATCGGATCAAGCGGCGACCCGGCCAAATCTGACCGGACGTTTTCAAGGATTTCCAGGGCTTCCAGAACACCATCTGCTGCCTGCCTGGGATCATTTATCCTGCAGGTATTCAAGGCCTCGGACACCAATGCCTTAACTTGATTCAAATTTGTCCGCAAGCCCTGAATCCCGTTTCCGGAATAGTCGCACAAGCCCGTTAAGGTGTTGTCCAGACCGTCGAAAATATCGACTTCTTTTTCCGGGACCGGTACACAACTTTCTTGAAGTTGTAAATAATAGTAAAAATCTCCAAGAGCCGGTGATAATCCAATAGCTTGGGTTTTGTTCTGGTTATAGGCCAACCAGGCTCTCTCTTGATAGCTGCAACCGGCAATCGGATCGAATTCGCCAGTGTTGATTCGCAACGCACCTTCATTTTCAAGTTCTGGATTAAGGCTTCCGCTCAAGTTCAAGGCAGCGATGGATACTTTTTGGGGCGAGTTAGCCAGTGAGTAATAGAATTTGGCGGGTTGCCAGAGTGGCAGTCCCTGTGCGTTAAGCCCGGGAAATCGTTTTTCGTCTGCGGCGACCCTATAAGCTTCAATAGCCGCCTTCCCGACAGCTTGATGGTGGCCGTGAAAATCTTCAGCGGTTCCCCGCCAGCGGGAAATTATCACCTGGGGTTGAACCGTTCGAATAGCTCTGACAATTTCGGTGATTAATCGTTCTTTACCCCATTTATCAAAGGCCTCATCGGCATTTTTACAGTAGCCGAAATCAATAAATGGCCCGTAAATGGCCTCGGATCGATCCAGAAGACGCGCCTCCAGGGCTTCCCAAGTGCGGAAAACACCCAGAGCCTCTCCCTTATATGGCCCAATATGGTTCTGACCTCCCTCTCCCCGTGTGGCAGACCAGTAAACGGAACGTACACAATGATTGCAGGCGAAATAGGCTAATAGCCCAATATCTTCATCATCCGGATGAGCTCCGATGTGAAGCACTGCTCCGGTTTTTGTCAATCCTCGTAAACGATAAACCAGTTCGGTAACATCTTTGTACGAGCCAAACATCATCCCTCTCCCAAGATTGGATTGGGCCATTCGGCGACGTCCGAAACATCTCCTGAATAATTTAAATACATCATTTGTCAACTAGTGTCCATCCTTAAATAGGGGTTTTGGCAAGCACCTGAAAGACAAGAGATAAGATCTGGGCATGGTTGATTCCAATCCCGTATCTAAATCATAGATAATCCACCCCGACCTGTCGGGGTGAGAATTTAAAAGGCTCTGCCGTTTTCAGAGTATTCGTGAAGACCTTAGACCGCGGTATGCCTATTTCACGGTCATCATCCTTGACAAACCGATATCTTTTTTTTATAGTCAACTCCACAAAAAAAACCTTTCAAAATCAATTCGTCTGCTACGGCTGTCAATAGTTACTTTCCATCTAATCTGAAAGCTGGAACGACAAATGGACAACCAATCCTCACCCTTTCCGGAAAAGATGCAAACCGAACTTGACCGGCAGATCTTTCATCTTCAGACACTTTACGATGTGAGTCGAGAATTGCTGGGCGTCGTTGAAATCGAGGCGGTTTTAAAGCGTTTTTTGCTTATGACGTTGGGAAACTTCGGGGTGATCGAAGGTTTTATATTGACCCATGACACACATTCTAAGGATGAACCCCGGCTTGTCGCTGTCGGCATTGCGGACAAAGAGCGTTTACCATTGGTGGAGGGTGCCATTCGGTTTTTGTCATCAGAGTGTCATGGTAACACCATCCTATCTGATGAAATGATTCAACATCTGGAATTTTTGCCACTTAACATGGCCTGTATTTTGGTCTTTTCTATTGATGAGGAGTGCGGCGGCATCATCGGACTGGGTGCAAAGATTGTTGATGAACCCTATCGGGAAGAAGACAGGGACCTTTTGGAAACACTGGTGAACAACCTGGTTGTTTCACTGAAAAATGCCAGAGCTTCGGAGGCGCTGAAGGAGGCTTACGAAGAAGTCACCATTTTAAACCGGGCCAAGGATAAAATGATGGATCATTTATCCCATGAAATACAGACGCCCGTGGCCTTGCTGATGAGTGCTCTGGCTTTACTGAAGCGACAGCTGGATTCTTTGCCGGAAAAAAAGTGGCAGCGAACCATGGCCAGGGCCGAGCGAAGCCTGGGGCGCCTGGTGGCCCTGCAGGGTGAGCTGGAAGATATTTTGAAGCACTCGAAACACAGGAACCACAGTATTCTATGTAGGCTGTTTGATCAATGTGCTGATGAACTGGAAGTTTTAATTGCTGAAGAAACCGGCGAGGGCCCCGTGGTCGATAAAGTCAGAAACCGCATTGAGGAGATTTTTGGCTCGCAGGAGGCTGTGGCGGAAAAAATTAATCTGGGAGACTTCGTTCAGGAGACGATCGAGAGGATCAGACCACTTTTTGCACACCGGCATCTGGACGTGGTCATTAATGTCGAGTCAACACCACCGATATACATTCCTTCGGATCCGCTTGAAAAGCTTATCATTGGCCTGGTCAAGAATGCCATCGAGAACACGCCGGATGAGGGCAGGGTCGAAGCGACTGTTAAAAATAAGAAAGCAGGGGTGGAATTTCTGGTTCAGGACGCCGGCATTGGTATTGTGGAAGAACATCGCAAACGCATATTCGAGGGCTTTTTCCCGACCCAGGAAACAAACAAATATTCTTCCAAGAAACCCTATGATTTCAATGCCGGCGGCAAAGGCGCAGACCTTTTGCGATTAAAGATTTTCTCCGAGCGGTACAACTTTAAACTTGACATGTCTTCTGAAAAATGCCGCCATATTCCGCTTAGCAGCGACGTATGCCCGGGCCAAACCAGTCGCTGCCATTTCTGTCACATTGCTGAGGATTGCAACACTTCCGGAGGCACAAGTTTTAAAGCTGTTTTTCAAGCCTATAACTCTAAAAACTTTTAACTTGGCGCTTTTTCTAACCGACAGGGGACACGGCGGTGATGGGGAGTGCCTGCGATTCTGTCCCGATGGCCGGCCGGAGTCAATATATTAACATTCACCCCAACGGGTTTCCCTTCGAAGTCCAGACCAAATCCCTGTGGCAATAAAACCATCCCCGGCCGGGTCAATTTGGAAATTTGCACCTCCACGGTCACCTCTCCCGCGCGGGTGATAAGTCGTGCCACGTCACCGTCAGCCAGGTTCAGGTCAGCGGCATCCCGGGGGTGGATCGCCAAACATCCAGCTCTACGTCCCCGGTTCCACGCCGGATCCCGCATCATCGTATTGGCATTGTAATCGTAATGCCAGCCGGCCATGAGGATCAGGAAAAATTATAAGAAATGGCGAGAACCAATGGGGCTAAGCACAAGGGTTTTGATTGTCGAAGATGATGATACAATATCTTTGGGAAGGTCGAAGGGAGATATGGAATAGTGATGCCAGGTTTTACAAAGCCTAATTTAAGTTAAGATCCCCACCTTTATCCGCTAATTCCTCCATAACAGCCACACTTATATCTTTAACGGTGTAAGGTTTTTTGATGTATTTTCCTGCCCCTAAATTTAGCGCTTTTTTTACCCGCTCAGTTTCCGAGTACCCACTTGCGAGAATTACTTTTTGTTTTGGATGCAGATCAAGAATTTTTTTGTAGGTGTCCAGCCCATCAATGCCAGGGTCCATAATCATATCCAAAACCAGTAAATCAGCAGTATTGTCGCTCATATATTTAATTGCTTCTTCACCACTTGAAACGGCGTTAACGGCATAACCAAGCTGGCTAAGCATCGAGGAGGCTATATCCCGTTGCTCTTTGACATCATCAATTACTAAAATTGATTGGCCGTCACCCTTATAATCTGATATCGGCATATTAGTGTCGACTTTTGTAATGTCTTTTTTTGTCACCGGAAAGTAAAGAGTAAAGACGGTTCCTTTCCCTTTCTTACTTTGCACCTCAATATATCCCTTATGATCCAGAACGGTTCCATAGACGACAGCCATGCCTAGTCCTGTTCCGCTTCTGCCCATCTTTTTTTTCGTATAAAACGGTTCGAAAATTTTTGAAATATCTTGAGAAGAAATTCCAATTCCTGTATCAGCTACCTCTAAGACAACATAATCACCTTCCTCCACACTATCGTAGCCGGTTATCGGTTGGTCTATAGATCGGTTCTTGGTTGACAAAAATATCCTTCCCCCATCAGGCATGGCTTCGACGGCATTGGATATCAAATTCATAACAGTTTTAAAAAGATGAACAGATGAACCAAACGAATTCAATAAGTTCGTCTCAAGGCAGGTTTCAATTTCAGCACCAGGCTGATAGGATTTTAATTTATTGAACTCCGGGCTGATGAGATATTCTGAAACCACATCATTTAAATTCAAAACTTCAAATGTATTCACCCCTCTCCGGGCTAGCGTTAATAAATCCTGTACAATCGCGGCCGCCTTTTTTCCAGACTCCTGTATTGTTTCGAGAGGCTGTCTCAAGGAGCTGTCTTCCGGTAAATCCATCAACAACAATTCAGGATAGCTTAAAATTCCAGATAGAATATTGTTTAAATCATGCGCGACGCCGCCTGCCAACGTTCCAATGACCTCCATCTTTTGGGCCTGCTGGAGTTGTTTTTCCAGCTTCTTGCGTTCAGTTATATCTTCCATGACGCCGTCATAGTATTTCACTTCACCTTTTTCGTCGTTCACTGCCACGGTTGTTACTGAGCCAATAAATGGCGTTCCATCTTTTTTCTTTAAGAGTAGCTCCTTGTTTTTGACAAAGCCTGTTTCTTGTATTCTTTCAATAAATTTTTTCCGGTCGTATGAATTTTGATAAAGATCTGCAACATTGATTGAGAAAAAATCGGCTCTGCTCTGATAACCAAACATCTTCACTATTGCAGGATTGGCCTCCAAAAACCTGCCTTTGGGTCCCGTGGTGTTTCGGTATATTCCAACTTGAAGATTGTTTGTTAATGTTTTATATTTTTTTTCACTCTGCAGCAAGGCCTCCTCTGCTTTCTTTCGTGCGGTGGTATCGAAGAACATGGCCGCCATATTATTCGGGGATGTTTGAAAGGCATGAACCTCAAAAGCGCCCTGTATCTGCTCATCTCTGTAATCTATCTGTTCGGTTTTCCAGTGTTTGCCTCGAGCACAAACCTGGCGATATTGGTCAGGAACTTCCGTTTTAACAAGCGCTGGAAAGGCTTCTTCAATCGTCTTACCAACAAATTGTTTGTTATCAACCCCCAAAATGATGTCTGCAGCAGGATTAGCACCGGTGAAAACCAGACGGCCGTCTGACTCCAATCTGTACATATAAATGCCCATCGGTGACGACTCTATAATTCTACGGAATTGTTCTTCTGAT
>Ga0316189_10002966_pt1 | contig 16543 bp, 19 predicted proteins | sample LowCovwburrow_MG_FD_204930 | JGI IMG/M metagenome (GOLD analysis project Ga0316189, IMG submission 204930) | Coastal sediment microbial communities from Maine, United States - Lowes Cove worm burrow | ecosystem: Environmental > Aquatic > Marine > Coastal > Sediment | place: USA: Maine... | reverse complement strand
CGCGATTTTCTGACACATCGATTACCAGCAGTCGCTGGTGAACGTTGACCTGGGTGGCTGCCAGGCCGATGCCGGGTGCCTCGTACATGGTCTCGAACATGTCGTCTATCAGGGTGCGGGTGGCGTCCGTTACCTCGGTTACAGGTTTGGCTTCCGTGCGCAAACGGGGGTCCGGGAACGCCAGTATTTCAAGTACTGCCATGGTTGATAATGCTCAGTGGGTCGGTAGAACGGGCCTTTCAGCCAATCGTCAATTAGTAACATTAAGGCTTGCAAGCGCTAAATCTCGCCAGCAAACTGTAGTCATTATACTACCTGTGGAGTTTGGGTGCCCAGTGCGGGGCGGTGGCAGTGCAACGGGTCAGGGGCTTGTTACACGACACCGATCGCTGGCAACCAGATCATTCTACAGGGGCAGCTGCAGCTGGTTCCGCTTGGGTGCGGATCGCCGGCTGCGGAGTGAATCTGCGCAGGGTCAGCTTGGATCCGGCAGACAATAACAAGGCCATGCAGGGGCGTGAAAATGAAAATCAAGACACTCTCGGTTTGCCTGTTGCTTTTGTCGCTCTGCTTCAGCGGGTGGCTCCAGGCAGAGGTGGAACTCAATGAAGATGTACCGCAAACCTATATTGTCAAAAAAGGCGATACATTATGGGGCATCTCCGGCATGTATTTGCGGCGGCCGTGGTTGTGGCCCGAGCTGTGGGAGGTCAACCCGCAGATTGATAACCCGCACCTGATCTACCCCGGTGATGAACTTTACCTGGTGTGGATCGACGGTCAGCCGCGCTTGCGCATGCGCCGTGGACGCGATGTGAAACTCACGCCGAATATGCGGGTGGGGGCACTGGATCTGGCTATCCCGATCATTCCGCTGGACGAGATAAACGCCTTTTTGTTGCGCCATCGCATCCTGGCCGCGGATGACCTGAACAGCGCGGCCTATGTCGTCGCCGGCGAGCAAACCCATCTTCTGAGCGTTCCCGGGGACAAGATCTATGGTCGCGGCGAGCTTCCCGAAGGAGAGCGTGCCTTTGGAATTTTCCGGCCCGGCGATACCTATACTGATCCTGTAAGCGGCGAGTTCCTGGGCTATCAGGCGCAGGATATTGGCAACGCCAAGCTGCTCAGCAGCGCCCAGGAGGATGTCAAGGAACTGGAAGTCACCCGTATCTCCGAGGAGGTTCGGGTCAAGGATCGCCTGCTGCCCCAGGAAGAGCGCATTATTGACGCCACGTTCCACCCAAGGGCACCGCTGGAGGACATAGAAGACGGCTATATGATTGCTGTGGACGGCGGGGTAAGCCAGATTGGCCCCATGGATATCGTCGTATTGAACAAGGGTAAACGCGACGGCATCGAAATCGGCCATGTGCTGGCAATCTACCAGACCGGTGAGACGGTGTTTGACCAGGTGGCTCAGGCAAACGTGAAGCTGCCGGACGTGCGCGCGGGTCTGGCCATGGTGTTTGATTCCTTTGAAAAGGCCAGCTATGCGATTGTGCTAAAATCAAACCGCGCGCTCAAGATAATGGATCGGGTCAAGAACCCGTGAGCGTGTTGTTGACTGCCGCGCCGCCGCGGTAGTCGATGCGGGGTAGCCACCCCCCACTCAAAATCGACACTTATAACGTCAAGGATGATGTATGAATGTTGCAAATGGGCCGCCCACAGAGGCGGCCGAGCCCTACGGCGCACTCGCGCTGGCTATTTCAGATAATCGGTATCCCCCCCTCCTGCGATCCATACCCGACCCCCCGGCTACGCTTTATGTGCTCGGTGACCCGGCGGTGTTGCAGCGGCCCCAGTTGGCCATTGTTGGCAGCCGCAAAGCCAGCCCTGCCGGTTTGCGCGCGGCTCGTTCCCTGAGTATGCAGTTGTCCGGCGCGGGGCTGAGTATTTGCTCGGGACTGGCCCTGGGCATAGACGGTGCAGCCCATCGCGGCGCGCTGGATGCGTCGGGTACAAGTATCGCGGTGATGGCGACGGGTATCGATAGCGTATACCCCGCGCGCCACCGGGGGCTGGCCGCTGACCTGCGGCAGTCGGGCTGCCTGGTCAGCGAGTTTGCACCGGGCACGCCCCCCCGGCGGGGGAACTTTCCCAGGCGCAACCGGATTATCAGTGGCATGTCACTGGGCGTGATGGTGGTCGAGGCAGCGCTGCCAAGCGGCTCCCTGATTACAGCGGGCACCGCGCTGGACCAGGGTCGAGAGGTGTTTACCCTGCCCTGGTCGGTATTTCATCGCGGCGGTGCTGGTTGCCTGCGTCTTTTGCGCGATGGCGCGAAAATGGTGCAGAGCGCAGAAGATGTGCTGGAGGAGTTGGGCGCTATGTACCAGCTGCATTCGGGGCTGGCTTTTGCGATGAATAGCGAATCGCCTGCTGCCGAACCGGTCGGTGAGTGCCGCAGGCAGCAGGTACTGGAGCTGGTCGGCTACGAGACGATAACCGTGGATGAATTGGCAAGCAGCAGCGCACTGCCGATAGAGCAGTTGTTGACCGAATTGTCCGCCCTGGAACTGGACGGCCTGGTTGAGCGGCATGCCGGCGGCTATATTCGCTGCTGAACTTCGGCAAACGGGGCTTGCCAACACAGCGCCAGTTGGTTAAATTTCGCGCTCTTTTTCTCGGGCGCGAAAAAGCGGGCCCTTCTGTTGAACGGAGATAGTCAATGAGCAAGCCATTTGTCGCCATCGTCATGGGTTCGGATTCAGACCTGCCGGTAATGGAGGCCACTTTTGATGTGCTGCGCTCCTTCGGGATCGACTTCGAAGCGCGCATTACTTCGGCGCATCGTACGCCGGAAGTTACCAAGGAGTATGTAAACGAAGCGCAACAGCGCGGTTGCGAGGTGTTTATTGCTGCTGCCGGTATGGCGGCCCACCTGGCCGGCGCAGTGGCGGCAGCCAGCGTCAAACCCGTTATCGGTGTGCCGATCAACGCCTCGCTGGATGGTCTGGATGCCCTGCTTTCCACCGTGCAAATGCCTGCGGGGATACCCGTGGCCACTGTTGCCATAGGCAAGGCGGGGGCAAAAAATGCCGCCTATCTGGCCGCGCAGATTTTGTCGGTAGCGGACGCTGAACTGGCCGACAAACTGCGCGCGGAACGAGCCGCCAATGCCGAGGCGATTTACGCCAAGGATGCGGCCCTGCAGGAATCGCTGAAGAGCTGACAGTGCCATCGACACCCGCAGCATGGCGACTGCAAGCTGCGGTCGAAGCGCTGGCTTGCGAGGGCGTTATCGCGACTCCGACCGAAGCGGTTTGGGGGCTGAGCTGTGACCCCTACAGTGAGCGGGCGGTCAGGTCCTTGCTGGCGCTCAAGCGCAGGCCCCTTGCCAAGGGGCTTATCCTGGTAGCGGCAGAGATCGATCAGCTGGAATTCCTGCTGGCGGATCTTTCGCAGCGGAACCGGCAGCGGCTGCAGGAAAGTTGGCCGGGGCCGGTGACCTGGCTGGTGCCGCATCGCCACAGGTTACCGGCCTGGATTCATGGTGAGCACGATACCGTCGCCGTCAGGGTCAGTGACCACCCGGTGCTGCGTGCCCTGTGCCTGTCCTGGGGCGGAGCACTGGTGTCGACCTCTGCCAACCCCGGCGGCAGCCAGCCGGCCCGGGCTGCATTCCAGGTGCGACGTTATTTTGGTGACTACCTGGACGGCATTTTACCCGGAGCCATCGGCCAGAGCCCTCGCCCAAGCAGCATCAGGGATTTGTCCAGCGGCCAAATTATCCGCGCCTAATTCTTTACTGATGAACAGGCATGGCGCGTATAATGCTGCGCCAATCAGTACCACTGTTAAGGTCGATATGCAGATACAACATGTCAAATCCTACCTTCTGGAGCTGCAGGACAGCATTTGTGCTGCGCTGGCGGATGAAGATGGCCGGGCCGAATTCATCACCGAAGAGTGGCAGCGCAGCGAGGGCGGCGGCGGCCGCAGCAGGGTTTTGGCAGACGGCGCCGTGCTGGAGAAAGCCGGGGTCAATTTTTCGCATGTGACAGGGGCCAGCCTGCCGGCTTCGGCGAGTGCATCCCGGCCGGAGCTGGCGGGTCGCAGTTTCCAGGCTATGGGCGTGTCACTTGTTATTCATCCGCACAACCCCTATGTCCCGACTTCGCATGCCAATGTGCGGATGTTCGTCGCTGAAAAGGCTGGCGAAGAGCCTGTGTGGTGGTTTGGCGGGGGCTACGATCTGACACCTTACTATGGCAATGTCGAGGACTGCATCAGCTGGCATCGTGTCGCCGAGCAGGCCTGCGCGCCCTTCGGCGAAGACGTTTATCCCCGTTTCAAGGAGTGGTGCGACCGGTATTTCCACCTCAAGCATCGCCGTGAGCCACGCGGCATCGGTGGTTTGTTTTTCGACGACCTGAACGAGTGGGGCTTCGAAAAGAGCTTTGCTTTTATGCGTGCCGTGGGCGATTCCTACATTCGCGCATACAGGCCGATAGTGCAGCGCCGCAAGGACACGCCCTATGGTGAGCGCGAGCGTCAGTTCCAGCTGTACCGCCGTGGTCGCTATGTCGAGTTCAACCTGGTCTATGATCGCGGCACGCTGTTTGGCCTGCAGTCTGATGGCCGCACTGAGGCAATCCTGATGTCCCTGCCGCCGCTGGTGCGCTGGGAGTACAACTACCAACCGCAAAGCGGTTCTGCGGAAGCGGAACTGACGGAGTACTTCCTGCAGGATCGTGACTGGCTCAAGGCAGCGGATTAACGGCACATGACTGAACAAGAAAAATACGCCGTGTTCGGCAATCCGATCAGGCACAGCAAATCGCCCCAGATTCACGCCATGTTTGCGCAGCAATTTGGTCAGTCCATACAGTACCGGGCGGTGCGAGTGGAGCTCGATGGATTTAACCGTGCCGCCACCGGCTTCTTTGAGGACGGTGGTGCTGGCCTGAACGTCACCGTACCTTTCAAACAAGAGGCCTTCGAATTCGCGCATCGCCTCAGTGATCGAGCGATGCGTGCCGGTGCGGTCAACATTCTCACCCGCGCCGACGACGGTACCATAGAGGGTGACAACACCGATGGCATAGGTCTGGTGAGAGATATGATAGCCAACCTGGGCTGGGCTTTGCGCGGTCTGCGGGTGTTGGTGTTGGGCGCTGGCGGCGCAGTGCGCGGTGTGCTGGAACCCATTCTGCGTGAGCGCCCCGGTGAGTTGCTTATCGTCAACCGGACAGCGTCGAAGGCGCAACAACTGGCTCAGGAGTTTTCGGATATTGCCCCGGTCGAGGGTGGTGGTTATCCACTGATTGGCCAACGCCAGTTCGACCTGGTCATCAATGCCACCAGCGCGGGTCTGTCTGGAGACATGCCGGACCTGCCCAGCACCATGCTGACCGAGCGCAGCTGCTGTTATGACATGGTATACGGTGCGCAGCCCACGGCGTTTATGCGCTGGTCGGCGCACCACGCCGCCTGGGCCGTGGCAGACGGTCTCGGTATGCTGGTGGAGCAGGCGGCGCAGTCGTTCTACATCTGGCGCAAGTTGCGCCCGGAGACCGGCCCTGTAATCCGCCAGTTACGGGAAGCGATGACGGCGGGCTGAAGTTATTGTCTCACTGTGCTTCCAGTTCGTTGATATGCTGGTTTTTCAGCTTCACATAATTGGCGGCGCTGTAGGTAAAATAGGCCATCTCCTGTTCGACCAGTTCGCGCATCTCCCGGGCCGGGCTGCCCGCGTATAGATAGCCGCTGCGCAATTGCTTGCCGGGCGTCACCAGTGCGCCGGCCCCGATCACGACATCGTTTTCCACCACGGCTCCGTCCATGATGGTTGCACCCATACCGACCAGTACCCTGTCGCCAACCGTGCAGCCATGCAGCGTGGCGTTGTGCCCGATGGTGACGTCGCAGCCGATGACCAGTGGCCAGCCCTGCGGATTGTAAGGCCCTGCATGAGTGATGTGCAGGACGCAGCCATCCTGCACACTGGTCCTGGCGCCGACCCGGATGCTGTGCATATCTGCACGGATGGAAGCCTGTGGCCAAACGGACACGTCATTTTCCAGCACGACCTCCCCCTGCACGACTGCGCTGGGGTCGATCAGCACACGCTCTCCGATGGACGGCGCACTGCCGCGAAATTTTCTCAGGCTTACCGGGTTATAGTGCCTCATCAGTAGTCTCCGCTATGGCTCAACCCTGCTACAATAGCCACCTGGTAAACGTCTGGCCAGTGCCGACATTGTTTCGAGAGTCAGTCATGCAAGATAACAGTGGGCGCCGTCGCTTTATCGCCGGCGCCGTCTGTCCACGCTGTGGAGAGATGGACAAGATCGTCGTGGATCTGGACAGCGATGAACGCGAATGTGTGGCCTGCGACTTCAGTGAGCGCCGGCCGCAGAATGGCGGTCAGCCCAGTGAACTGCCGACCCGTGTGAGTCGAGCCGCAGCGCGTCGCGTTGAGACCCCGGCGGAGGCAGTGACGCTCATCGATCCGGCCGCAAGCAATGACCCGGACCCGACCTAGGAAGCCAGACGCAACCTGATCTGCTGGGGCGACTCGGAGAGATTGCTGGAGGTGATCAGGGCACCGGGCGCGGCCTCCCCGCCAGGCTGGTTGCGCAGTTTCTCCCACACATATTCCCTTTCGAGCAAGCGGGCCGCGGTGGACTGCACCAGGTCCTCCAGGCGCGTCGCCAGGTCATCACCCAGCAGGTGATGAACGATGATGTTTGCCTCAGTCATGTCTACCGGCAACAGGGGGCGCTGCAGGTGCCTGATATGGTGGTCGTTAACCTCTTCGAGTAGTCGATGCGTGAGAAAGGCCTCATCCAACAGCGCTTCCAGTCCGACATCGTTGGCCAATTCTGCCGGCGGGTGCAGGAAATACTCCTGCGCCATATCCAGGAAGGGTGCTGCATATGTATAAAATCCCAGCCGCCTGCTGACCGTTTTCACCAGCTTCAGGCAGCCAGGGACGCTTTCCACGTAGTCGGTGATAAAGGTGAGCAGGGCCGCCACCGGCTCGTTCTCTGGCAGTATTAACTTGTGGTGCAGCTTGGGCAGCTTTTGCTCCAGGCTCTTTTGTAAGCGCCCACTGCTGTGTTCATCGCGTAGCGCTGCCGCGATTATTTCGCTGATATCCGTCGAGACCATAAACCAGCCTCCCTGGTGATATCCCGCCATGGGGTTACCCTACAGGCTAGTACAATCCTGCCATTTAGCTACCGTACAGTCTTCGCAGGCGAAGTGCCCAGCCAGGCTCCCCGTGCGGTCAGCTGCCGGTAGTAGTAGTACAGGGTGATGCCGCGGCTGGCATTGAACAGGGTAAAGGCCAGCCACAGGCCGTGGTTACCCCAGCCCCGACCCAGGTACCACGCTGGCAGGTACACCAGCAGTACGCTGAACAGCATGGTGGTCATCATATAGCGTGTTTCCGCACTGCCAATGAAAACACCGTCCAACAGGTAGCTGGGGGCCGCGACCAGGGGCAGCAAAACCAGCCATAGATAGTAGTTGGACATCAGCAGGCGTACCTCTGTCAGGTTGGTCAACATGGCGAACAGTGGCGTGTGGAACAACAAGAAGAACAGGCTCATAGCGCCCGCGGATGCGGCGGACCACAAGGCGCAGCGGCCCACTGCAGCGAAGAAACCGTCGAGGTCGCGCGCGCCCAACCGGGTGCCCGACAAGCCCTCTGCGGCAAATGCGAAGCCGTCCATGCCGTAGGCGGCGAGCATCATCAGCTGCATCATGAGTGTATTGGCCGCCAGGGTGTCCTTACCGAGCTTGTCGCTCAGGGCGGTGAAGAAAGCGAAGCTGAACAGCAGCGAAACCGTGCGCACGAACAGGTGGCGGTTGCTTTGCAGCAGCTGCCGGTAGGCCTGCAGGTCGCGCAAGTGCACCAGCAAAGAGCGCATGGGTCTGTGCCCCAGAGTCCGCCAGACAGCAACGAGTGCAACCGCGCAGCCCAGGTATTCCGCCACCAGCGTGGCCATGGCAGCGCCGTCACTGTGCAGCCCCAGGCCGATGATAAACAGGAAATCCAGGGCAATATTAGCGGCATTGGTAATAATTACGATAACCAGCGGCCAGCGGGTGTTCTGGCGACCAATGAACCAGCCGATGACGGTGTAGGTGAGCAGCACTGCGGGCGCGCTGAATATCCGGATAGAGGCGTAGCTGGTCGCCAGTGGCAGGAGTTCCGGTTGCGGTGCCATGAACGTAAATCCCAGCCTCAACCAGAGGGGGTGCAACAGGATCACCGGGATAGCCAGCGCCAGCGCCAGCACGGCTGAGCGCATCAGCACCAGGGTGGCCTGGTCGCCCTGTCCTGCCCCCATAGCCTTGGCGACCAGCCCGGTGGTCCCCATTCGAAGGAAGCTGAAGCCCCAGTACAGGAAAGACAGCAGGGCCGCTCCTATGGCTACAGCGCCCAGGTAATCCGTCGTGCCCAGGTGGCCCAGTATGGCGGCGTCTACCAGGCCCAGGAGGGGGATGGAAATATTGGACAGGATGGCTGGCCAGGCGATACCCCATATCGTGTGGTCTAGCCTGGTTGTGTTACCCATATGTGGTATCCGTCATCGTTTATTCGCGACACCCGGTGCACGCGGGACTGGTACAGACCCTACAAAGGGTGCAACTTTGTAGGCTTTGCGCGATAGTTTCGCTATAATTCCCGCGTTTTGCCGGTGCGACCCATTGTCGCACTAGCGGCAAACACAAGTCAGCCGGCAAGCCCAAGCAGTGTCTGTATCTGCATTCCCCCGCCTTCTTACGGTTCGGGTGATGCGGCGGTCGATTTCTCACCGAGACGACCGTTGAGCACTGTGATAACAAGTGGAGGCTGGTTGGGGGATTCGGTTTTAACTACATGGAGACACGGGAAATGTGTTTTGACGCGAAGCGGCTTTTAAAGCGAGCGCTTGGTCCTGTGCTGATACTGATGAGCGCCGCTGCTATGGCGGCGGGCGGCGAGGTTAACCAGGTCAATATGTCACCGGGTGTTACTTCGGTTGGCAAGGAAATTTACGACTTGCATATGTGGATTCTCGGAATCTGCACGGTCATCGGCATTGGCGTATTCGGGGTAATGTTTTACTCCATCATCTATCATCGCAAGTCAAAGGGCGCAGTGCCGGCCACTTTCCACGAAAGTACCAAAGTGGAGATCGCCTGGACAGTCGTCCCTTTCCTGATCCTGATCGGCATGGCGGTACCGGCGACATCGACACTGCTCGAAATCTACGACAATGACGAAGCCGAGCTGGACGTGCTGGTTACTGGCTACCAGTGGAAGTGGAAGTACGAGTACCTGAATGAAGATGGCGAAAATGTGTCGTTTTTCAGCAACTTGCGTACTCCTCAAAGCGAAATTTACAATACCCAGCAGAAAGGTGAGCACTACCTGCTGGAAGTCGACGAACCCCTGGTTCTGCCCGCGGAAACCAAGGTGCGCTTCCTGGTCACCGCTAACGATGTTATTCACTCGTGGTGGGTTCCCGAGCTGGCGGTGAAAAAAGACGCCGTGCCCGGCTTTATTAATGAGGCCTGGACCAGGACATCTGTGGAGGGGGTCTACCGCGGCCAATGCGCCGAGCTATGTGGCAAGGACCACGGCTTCATGCCGATTGTGGTCAATGTTGTGAGCAAGGATGAATACGCGGGCTGGCTGGAGACCAAGCAGGCCGAGGCTGCCCAGGTCAAGGAATTGATGGCGCAGACCTTCACCCTGGATGAGTTGATGGAACGCGGCAAATCGGTTTACGATCGTGCCTGCCTGGCCTGTCACGGCGCCAATGGTGAGGGCGGTCTGGGTAACGCGATCGCCAAGAGTCCAGTGGCCACGGGTGATCTGAACAAGCACCTGGATATTGGTATCAATGGCGTACCCGGTACTGCCATGCAGGCCTTTGGCGGACAAATGAACGATGTTGATATGGCGGCTGTAATCACCTACCAGCGCAACGCATTCGGCAACAACATGGGTGACATGGTGCAGCCCATAGACGTTTTCAATTACAAGAAAGGCTGATTGGAGGAATTAACGATGGGCGATCATCATCACGGTCCCGCCAAGGGCCTCGGTCGGTGGCTGTTTACCACCAACCATAAAGATATTGGAACCATGTACCTGTGGTTCTCTTTTGCTATGTTCATTCTCGGCGGCTTTTTCGCCATGGTCATTCGTGCCGAGCTTTTTCAGCCCGGCATGCAACTGGTCGAGCCTGCATTTTTCAACCAGATGACGACCCTGCACGGGTTGGTCATGGTGTTTGGGGCGATCATGCCTTCCTTCGTCGGCCTGGCCAACTGGATGATCCCGATGATGATCGGGGCGCCGGATATGGCGCTGCCACGGATGAACAACTGGAGCTTCTGGATCCTGCCACCTACTTTCCTGCTGCTGGCCTCCACCCTGTTCATGGAAGGCGGCGCGCCCGCGTTTGGCTGGACCTTCTACGCACCGCTGTCGACTACCTATGCACCGCCATCGGTAACCTATTTCATATTCTCAGTTCACGTGTTGGGCCTGTCATCCATTATGGGCTCCATCAACATTATCGCGACGGTAATGAACATGCGCGCCCCCGGCATGACCTATATGAAAATGCCGTTGTTCGTGTGGACCTGGCTGATCACCGCATTCCTGTTGGTTGCGGTAATGCCAGTTCTGGCCGGTGCGGTAACCATGATGTTGATGGATATCCACTTCGGGACCAGCTTCTTCTCTGCCGCTGGCGGCGGTGACCCGGTCCTGTTTCAGCACGTGTTCTGGTTCTTTGGCCACCCGGAGGTGTACATCATTATCCTGCCGGCGTTTGGCGTGGTTTCGCAGATTATTCCAGCGTTCTCCCGCAAGCCGCTGTTTGGTTATGACTCCATGGTTTACGCCACGGCCTCAATTGCATTCCTGTCATTCATCGTATGGGCCCATCACATGTATACCGTGGGTATGCCGGTGGCCGGTGAATTGTTCTTCATGTACGCAACCATGCTGATTGCCGTGCCCACCGGGGTCAAGGTATTCAACTGGATCTCTACCATGTGGCGCGGTTCACTGTCCTTCGAAACACCCATGTTGTTCTCCATCGGCTTCCTGGTGCTGTTTACAATTGGCGGTTTCACCGGGCTCATGCTGTCTATCGCTCCTTCTGACTTCCAATACCACGACAGCTATTTTGTGGTAGCGCATTTTCACTATGTGATGGTCGCGGGCGCGGTGTTCAGTATGACGGCTGCCGTCTACTACTGGCTGCCCAAGTGGTGCGGCCGCATGTACAACGAGACCATGGGTAAAACGCACTTCTGGATTTCTTTCATCGGCTTTAACCTGACCTTCTTCCCGCAGCACTTTGTCGGTTTGGCGGGCATGCCGCGTCGAATTCCGGATTATTCTCTGCAGTTTGCCGACTTCAATATGATGTCGAGCATCGGTGCGTTCATTTACGGCGCCTCGCAGATTCTATTCCTGTATAACGTGATCGCCACGATCGTGTCCGGCAAGCCAACCAGCGAAGAGAAAGTCTGGGACGGCGCGGAAGGCCTGGAGTGGACTATACCCACACCGGCGCCCTACCATACGTTTGAAACGCCGCCGAAAATCGACCCGGCTCACGCACACTCCTGAGGAGTACCCTGCAGGTGATCAGGCTCAGTGCGAATCCCGCCATCGATACCGTCATCAAACTGGTGACGGTTGCGGTGGCTATGTTTGCGTTCGTGTTTGTGGTGATGGTGCCGCTGTACAACGTACTGTGCGACGCCCTGGGTATCAATGGCAAGACCAGTGGTGACGTCTATACCTCGGTGCCTGCCGCTGTCGACGAGAGCCGGCTGGTGACGGTGCAGTTTGTTGCCACCAACAACGAGGGCATGCCCTGGGAGTTTGGACCCAGCACCACGGCGATGAAGGTTCACCCCGGTGCGGTGAACGACACGGTGTTCTACGCCCGTAACCCGCTGCCCAAGGCCATGGTCGCGCAGGCCATACCCAGTGTGTCGCCGGCCCGGGCTGCCGAGTACTTTCACAAGACGGAGTGCTTCTGCTTCAATCAGCAGCCGCTGGAGGGGAACAGTGCGGCCGATATGCCCCTGCAGTTCATTATTGATCAGGACCTGCCGCGGGACATAGGGACCATTACCCTGTCCTACACGATTTTTGATGTTACAGATATGGCGAAGGGCTCCATAGCCGTTCGCTGATATGCAGGTCGGGGGGCCTGTATACCTTAAACGGAGAAATAGAATGACAACTCAGACCTCAATAGAGCACGAAAAATATTACGTGCCCGACAGTAGCAAGCTGGCCGTGTGCGCCACTATTGGCCTCGTCCTGAGCATCTACGGTGCCGCCAGCATCATGAATGATATGACCTTCGGCGAACCCGGCAAGGCGACCAACTCCTGGTCAATTTTTATCGGCGGTCTGTTTTTCTTCATGGGCACATTGTTTGCCTGGTTCCGCATCGCCATTCGGGAAAATCTGGCGGGCATGAACAGCGCACAGCTCAAGAAGTCGTATGTGCTGGGCATGTTCTGGTTCATATTTTCCGAGGTGATGTTCTTTTTCGCATTTTTCGGTGCGCTGTTTTACGTGCGCACGTTGGTCGGCCCCTGGCTCGCCGGTGAGGGTGATGGCGGCCGGATGAACGGTCTGTTGTGGGAAGGCTTTGAATTCAGCTGGCCGATGATGCAGACACCGCAGGAGGCCGTCGGCGGAGCGCTGGCCCAGCCGATTGCCAACAATGGCTCGTTCACCAGTCCTGAAACCAGCATGTCCTTTGGCGACGCTCATGCCTGGTATGCGTGGCTGCCACTGTGGAACACCATTATCCTGCTGACCTCGAGCTTCACCTGCCATGTTGCCCATATGGGCATCCTCGATGGCGACAGGAAGAAATTCAACCTGTGGCTGGGCATCACTGTCGCACTGGGCATGATATTCCTGGTGGTGCAGTTCTACGAGTATTACGAGGCCTACGCGCATTTCGGCCTGACGCTGAATGCCGGCATCTACGGCTCGACGTTCTTCATGCTGACAGGCTTTCACGGCTTTCACGTGTTCATGGGCATGACCATGCTGCTGATCCAGTTACTGCGCTCGGTGGTGGGCGGGCAGTTCACCGCCGATGATCACTTTGGTTTCGAGGCCTCCAGCTGGTACTGGCACTTTGTGGACGTGGTCTGGGTATTTCTGTTCCTGTTTGTTTACATTCTGTAACAGCTGTTACTCAGTTGGTGACTCCTGGGGTGGCAGCGGCCGCGGGCCGGCATCCCAGGGGTTGCGATGACCCAACTGGCCGCTGGCCACTCCGTAGATGATGAGCGCCATCAGGCTCACGGCCAGGCTCAATCTTATTCCCAGGGAGTGAAAGGTACGGCGCTTGTTCTTGTCCCCCTGGTCAGTCATCAGAAAGTAGAATCCACTTCCCAGACTGGCGACCAGTGCCAGCATCAGTAAGACTATTGCAGCTTTTAACAATGTTAATCTCCCTCGCTATTCCACAGCAGTATAAACCAGTCGCGTCATTTTGGATGCCGGTTCGCTAACATGGCGGTGTCCGGAGCCCGGCTTAGCTTTGAACCCGAGTGGAGGACGACGCTGTTCACCCTCCTGTTTGTGCCATTGATGGTTGGCCTGGGCTTCTGGCAGCTGCAGCGGGCAGAGGAAAAGGCGGCCCTGTCCGCAAGTTGGGAGCAGCGCCAGGCACAGCGCCCTGCCCCGCCGGCTGAGCTTCTTGCGGGGCCGGAACAATTACTGCCGTATGCGCCGATACGACTTGTGGGGCAATTCGTGCACGGTAGATATTTTTTGCTGGACAACCGCATTCACCAGGGGCGTTTCGGGTATGAGGTACTGGGCATCCTGCGATTGGCCGAGAACGGTGGCGTCGCGCTGGTCAACCGGGGTTGGGTTGCGGGGGATCCGGCCCGCCTGGCGCTGCCGGAGGTGCCCGAGGTAAGCGGTTCAGTGTCGCTGCAAGGACACGTTTACATAGCGCCGGGCACACCTTACCTGCTCGAGGACCAGGTGCTGCAACCAGGGTGGCCCAAGCGCATTCAGGCCGTTGACATGGAAATGCTCATCGCGGCGATGTCCGCCTTGGGTGACGACGGCGTCTTTCCTCACCTCGTTCGTATCAAAGCGGGACAACCGGGGGCTCTGGTGGTGGACTGGAAAGTGATCAATGTAAGCCCCGCCAAGCACCAGGGGTATGCAGTGCAGTGGTTCGCCATGGCATCGGTGCTATTCATTTTTTACCTGCTGCGCAGCAGCAATGTGTGGCAGCTGTTGCGAGCTGGCACAGGGAAATAAACATGGAAGACATAGATCAGGTTCGCAAGAACCGCATGGTGTTGCTGTTGATTGCCGGTATTCCGTTGACCATGATCCTGGCCGCAACCTGGCTGTGGTATTTCGTGGTTCGTGGTGACCTGGACCTCGTGGCAACCCTGGGCACGGCCAATCGCGGCACGCTGTTGCAGCCGCCGCGGCAACTGGACGACTACACATTGTTTGATCAATCTGGGGTGGCCTTCAAGTACGCTGATCTAGACCCCCGGTGGAGCCTGCTGATTGCAGCGCCCGGGGCGAGCTGTAACGCGGCTTGCGAGCGCACTCTGTACGTGACACGCCAGATTCACGTGGCCATGGGCAAGGAGTTTAACCGTATCCGTCGCCTGTATGTCAGTGAGGCTAAAGTGGCGGATACGGTACTGGATTTTGCGGCGCTGAGTGACCAGCGCCCTGCCCCGGCCGACTTTACGCAGCTGCTGCAAAGTGAGCATCGGGGCCTCAAGGCACTGGTCCTGCAACCGGGTGGATACGGCTCCGCCTTTGCGGAGCAACAGGATACGGCGGATACCTGGTACCTGGTCGACCCAGCGGGTTGGATAATGATGTCCTACAATGGCGAAGTACCCTACAAGGACGTAATATCCGACCTCAAATTCCTGCTCAAGAATTCCAGTGAGTAACTGCAGCATGACAGATGCGCTAGCGACAGAGCGGGCCACCTGGCGCGATTACAAGGAACTGACCAAGCCGAACGTGGTCTTGCTGATGATTCTGACATCGGCAATCGGTATGTTCATGGCCGTGCCCGGTATGGTGCCACTGCATGTGCTGGTGCTCGGCAACCTGGGTATTGCTCTTTGTGCAGGTGCGGCGGCGGCGGTCAATCACCTGGTGGACCAGCGCGTCGATCAGCGTATGGCACGGACCCACAAGCGTCCTGTGGCCCAGGGACGCGTCGGTACAGGCCAGGCTGCCGCCTTCGCGCTGCTCATCGGTGGCGCGGGCATGGCCATTCTGATGATCTGGATAAATGCGCTCACGGCCTGGCTGACGCTGGCATCGCTGGTGGGCTATGCCTTTGTGTACACCATGTTCCTGAAGCGGGCCACCCCGCAGAATATTGTCATTGGTGGCCTGGCCGGAGCGGCTCCCCCACTGCTGGGCTGGACTGCCGTCACCGGCGAAATCCACGGCCATGCCCTGTTGCTGGTGTTGATTATTTTCGCCTGGACCCCGCCGCATTTCTGGGCCCTCGCGATCCATCGTCGCGAGGAGTATGCGGCAGTCGACATCCCCATGTTGCCCGTTACCCACGGGGTGGCATTTACCAAGTTACATATCCTGCTGTACACGGTCATCATGTTCCTGATAACCCTGTTACCCTATGCCACACGCATGAGCGGACCGCTTTACCTGCTGGGCGCTGTCGTACTGGGCGGTGGATTCCTTTACTGGGCGATAGAGTTACTGCGGGGTAAAAACCCGAATGCGCCAATGGAAACCTTCAAGTATTCGATTGTCTATTTGATGGCGCTGTTTGTCGTAATGCTGGTCGATCATTACCTGTTTCCTGTGAGCACACTATGAAGATGCTGAATCAGCAAGCCACACCCGGGCAAACGCGCGGCATCAAGTTCACGGTGCTGGCAATCGTTATTTTTATGGCGGTTGTGGTGGCGGGCTTCGTCTATAGAATCCAGCAGCCGAGGGTGATGACTGAAGCTGAAATGAAAGTAAATGGCTTCTATATGCTCGAAAATCCCCGGAATTTCGGCGAATTTACACTTGTTGACCATAACGGGAAGCCGTTTACCAGGGATCGCTTCCTGGGCCGGTGGACACTGGTGTTTTTTGGTTTTACCCATTGCCCGGACATCTGCCCCACCACCATGGCGTTCCTCAACGAGTTCATCGGTCAGCTCGAGGGCACCGAGGCCCAGGAAACTGCCATTGTCATGGTGTCGGTAGACCCCGCCCGGGATACCGTTGAGCAACTGGCCACATACGTGCCCTACTTCAACCCTGACTTTACCGGAGTGACGGGAGAGTTTCTGGATATTCATCGGTTTGCGACGGCATTGAACACGCCATTTCGTAAAGTTCCGGGGCAGGATGACAACTATCTCGTCGACCATAGTGCCAATGTGGTACTAATAAATCCCAGAGGCGACTACCACGGCTTTTTCAAGGCACCGCTGGATTTGGCGAAGATGAAGGTGACCTATCGCTCCGCGCTGACCATGTGGGATCTAGCCAACTGACCATGAGTTTGCC
>Ga0316189_10002965_pt1 | contig 16545 bp, 5 predicted proteins | sample LowCovwburrow_MG_FD_204930 | JGI IMG/M metagenome (GOLD analysis project Ga0316189, IMG submission 204930) | Coastal sediment microbial communities from Maine, United States - Lowes Cove worm burrow | ecosystem: Environmental > Aquatic > Marine > Coastal > Sediment | place: USA: Maine... | reverse complement strand
ACCTTTTTGCAGATGGCCCAAACCAATCGCGCTCGTGATGTCCGCGAAGCCAGCGCCCTGGCGATTGCGATAGACCAGGTTGGGCATCAAGGCCTCGTAATTGGGCCAACCCGTTCCCAGATAAATGTCGAGCCAGCCGTCGCTGTCTAAATCACCGAAGTTGCAGCCCATGGGTGCGTTGGCCCGGTTCAAATTGCTTTGTCGGCCCACCTCTTCAAAACCCCCCTTGCCATCACTTCGATATAGATGAGCCAGGGACCCGGGGCGAAGAACCCGGTTCTGGTAACCGGCAGCCACATCACCCGCTGAGGCCAAATAGGCGCTGACATACAGGTCCAGGTGACCATCGTTGTTGTAGTCCCAGAACCAGGCGGGGAAACTTTCGATTGGTTTGTCCACGCCCAACCCAGGCGCCACGTCCCTGAAAGTGCCATCGCCCTGATTGTGATAGAGGCGGTTGGGCGCGCCGTAATTGGAGACATAGAGATCGGGACGGCGATCACCGTCGTAATCACCCCATACCACTGATTTGGTCATGGCCTCCTGGGCCACACCGGCCAGACCAGCCAGGTCTTTGAAGGTGCCGTTCCCCTGGTTATTGAACAATTGACCCGGGAAGGAAACTCCGCTAAACGACTCGTTGCCAATATAAAGGTCCAGGTCACCGTCGTTGTCATAGTCGGCCCACGCCGCAGTCTGGGTGGGGTAGTTAACCTGGCCCAACCCGGCCTCGAAGGTTATGTCGACAAAAGTGCCATCGCCCTGGTTTTGTAGCAAGGAGTTGGGTATGCGACCGGCATGGAACAGCCACCCCCCTCGCAAAACAAGCACATCGACATCGCCGTCGTTGTCGTAATCGGCTTGGAGGATATTGAGCCCGCCATAGAGACCAGCCAGACCTGCCGCGTCACTTTGATCGCTGAAACTGCCGTCGCCGGAGTTGCGAAAAAAGCGCAAGGAATGGCTGGGGTCCGCGCTGGAAACAACCAGATCCAGGTCATCGTCACCGTCGAAGTCCTCGGCAATGGCACCCCCGGCCAGACTGAAGGTATCCAATTTCAAGCGCGCGGCAATATTATTGAAGCGGGGAAAGGCCTGCTCCGATTTGAAAGCGTCCGCGCCGATCCGATAAGCTAGGGGAACCTGGTCAGGCCAGGTGCCCAGGGTCATATGGGCCACGTTCAAAAGCCACTGTGATTCAAGAAAAGAATAGGAGCCGGGTCGGGTGATCTGAAGAATACGACTAAAACACTTAATGGCTTCAGAAGAACCCTCGCGCTTCTGGTGAACGCCCCCCCCGCGAATCGGTAAAATGCAACTATCGGGCGACTGGCGCAGACAGCAATTCTCCGTCTCCCCAAGGCGCAGCCAGGCCACGCCGAGGCGCAATTGTACGCCAACCGCCTTGCTGCGATTGGGACCCACCAGGCCACCAGGCAATAGGGCAAGCGCTTTCTGATAGTGTTCAATAGATGCGCGTTCATTGCCCAAGCGGATCTCCGCCTCGCCAAGCGCATAATGAAGCTCCGCCCGTTTTTGGGTCGGTGTTGCGGGGTTCAAGCCAGCTAATTGCGCCCGTAGGGCTCGGGCCTTGCCATCGCCAATATAGACATTCTCCCCAATGCTACGCAGCTTTATTTCCTGTAGAAGCGAAATCATTTTGCGATGGCCCCAACCGGGCTGCTCGCCATCTCCGCAAAACGAAGAGCTGGAAAACAAGCAAAGGATAATGGTGATTCTAAAGGGCATGGCTGCTCCTAGCGGCGTCACAACAAGATCCCAGTATAGAAAATGGGTCCAACCATGTCAATCACCGCCCCCTAACGGCAGCAACGCTCATTTTGACAGTAGGGAGCCAAAACCTTATGCCAAATGCCTTACCCACCCGGTGAAGGTGACCTGCTGGGCTTCTTCGCCAATATCAGCGACGAAAGCCTACTTTCGTTCGGTTCCGGCAAGCTTGCTTGACTTTGATGCTCTAGACGTCAAGCCGAAGGTATGGGACTGGCGATTTTCTAGGAACGGGCATGGTCGAATGTAGCATAACCCGCTGGGGCCTTCGGCGGGACGGGTTGTGTGAGGCTGAGGAGGAGTCGACCATGTTAAAAAAGGAACCGCGCCAGAAAGAAGCAACCATTACTGGTAACAATGAAGGAACAAGGTATCAGCCGGCCTGAAAATGGACGTTTAGGCCAAAAACCAGGCTTGCCATTTTGCCTTGACGCTTTCAAACCTGACCCACCTTCATGTCCGGTAGATACCAACTTCATGCCGCGCGCCACAAGTGGAGAAAACACACGAGCCCACAACAATGTCGCAATTACCATGAATCCCTTTGTGTGAGCCACTTAGACTGTGACCAGGGCTGAAAGAGAAAGGTGTGGCGCGCGCCGAGCTTTAGCTATGTGCGCGCGCCATTAAAGTGGGTCAAATTAGCGAGCGAAGGTGGGTCAAATACACCCAAGCGTTCAGGTACCGAGGAAACCTGGATCGTCACGGCGACCAGGCGCGGGGATTGGACTACCTCTGTCACTCAGACAAAATCTCGTTCAGTTTGTCTTCGAGAGCTTCCTTGTCTCGTAACAGTAGCGTTAGACCCTCTTGCCGATCCCCCGTTTTTTCCCCAAACTTCCCGTAGGTTGCAACCAGTTTGTTTCCGCCTATCAGTCCTTGGAGAACTGAATAATCGGAGAGTTTTGTCTTGAAGAAATCCTTTGCACCTGCAATCTGCTGGCTAAAGTGTGCAATCGCAGCAGGCACCCCGCCTATTTCCTGTACTTCATCCAGCATAGCTTTTGTGAAGATTGTGTTGATTGTGTACTGAATTTCCAAGCGAAAGGCACAATCCTTAGATATCCGACTGGTGAATTTTTTTTCAGAAGACATGAATCTCGGTGTAAGGATCTCCCATAGCAAGGCTCTTGACGACCTTGGCCTGGTAGCTCTCCTTTCCTTTGAAGAGTTTCTCGTAGAAAGCAGGGTTCAGCTCGGGATGTTCCTCAATGTTGCCTACATAGACTAAATCCATGATACCCATGGCGGAACCCATGGCCAGGTACGAAATGTTGTGATCGGCCTTACCGTACATAGCTCGGAATCCAATGCTTTCATAGTCATTATGGATCACGAAGCGGGCTTCGTCACGGGAAATGCCAACTGCTTGCCAGCGGCCCCAGCCCAACGCGTACACACATGCAATAATCCCATGTACCCAATCTTCCTTGGTGGCGAGTTGCGGTTGGATGAGCCCCTGCCACATCATAGACTTCATAATACCACCAAAGGTATTAAAGGCACAGACATGACCTGATTCCACCAAGAGAGGCTCGGCGATCTCCATGCCATCTGTGCCAAATTGAGCAGCCAGTTCCCGCTCAAACTCGAACGAGATCCTGTTGTAATAATTGGCATAGTGGTGTGTGAGAATAACGCCAAAGGCTTCTATCAGGCCTGTTTGGTCATCGCCCACCAAAGGGAGACCCTGCAGTGCATCAAAAATAGCATCCTCATCAAGTGGCGAAGTCGTTTCCTGAAGTACCTGGGCTGCCAATTCACCGCCCTTGGCAGAATGGTAGACGGAATAATTATTCCCACCAGGGGTGAGTGAAAAGACGTTCTGCTCGTCGCCTTTGGCCATGCATTTTTCTTGGATGACTGAAAATTCATCCTGAGCCAAACCGTATACCGCACTCAGTGCACCAGTCAACCACCCAGCGGTAAAGAAATCAACAGGCCGTGTGGCTTTGCCGAGCTTGACTTTCCAGGCCTGTGAGTAATGACTCTGGCGGGTTGCCAAGGTCCCGCCATCCTTCTTAAGAAGTGACAAATCAATTTTGCCGAAACCCGCCCACTGATAAAGCCTGCTGGCCAACTCTTTTCGCTCTGCCACATCAGCGGTATCTTGTCGGCTAAAAATATCTGAGAGCTGGTGAAAGGCCATTTCATTTGCGGCGCCAATCAGAATTTTGGTAGTGTCAATATATTCTGCATCCAACAGGGTTTGCTGAAGATAGGTGTTGAAGTGATGGCAATGAAGAATAACAGGCTCATTGCCTACGAGGCAACGCCTATGGGGAGCATCCTTATCAACAGAAAAAGGGGTAGTCATGATTCTTTCCTCCTAGCAGGGGCAAGGTTTTCCAACAATTTCAGTCGCGGCTTTTCGTGCTTCCTTAAGTAATCTGTCCGTACAAGTGGTCGTCCTATCAACTCTGTTGATTACAATGGATTCCTGGACAGAAAATGGGAGGATTTTCATCCTCAATCGAGCAATGGCCTTGGCCTCGCCCTCATCCTCCAACCACTTAAGAACTCTAAAAAGTTTCCCTTTATTTCCTACCATTGAACACCTCGTGCGTGATATCGGAATAATCTTGAAACACTTAATACATTCTTTCCCGATTTCTCATAAAACGATAGATGTCCCAATAATCCAACAAGATCAACTCCTCGAGGAGTAACCCACAACTCGTGACGGTCAACCCATGGCACCGTTTTCACCCGCTGATGGGTCGTTGCAGGTGATTTACACATAAATTGGATGCGGGCCGTTTCCTGTGGCTCAAATATGAGCGTGTCTTGGACACGGGCCATTTTCCCCTGGTTCTCAAACGACCCGTCTTGGAATCAGGCGATGAGGAAACTGTTCAGGGTTCCCCTTTCTACCATTTTTTGAGCCGTCGCCAGCGTTCCGAGTTCTGGAACGCTGCCCGTGGGAGGCGCGCCGGGCTGGAACGTTTTGCTGCTTTGGTCACAGGATTGCAAGGTGCCAGACCTCGTCGAACAGTTGATACGAAACGTTTCGGGACGTTGACGTTAGAACCGTAATGGGGCAGCAAAAGCTGGCACAAACTTGGACCATCTTGTTCCCGCTGATGGGGGATACCGGCGCAGCCCAACCCTTTTTACGATGGCTTTCTGCGGCCGGCAAACCTTCTTGAATACGGGAAAACTCTTCGGAGGGGATTTTCATTCCACTATGACCCACCTGAAAAAGGGAACGGAAGACCTCAACTGGGAACAATCCTACAGTTTTAGTAAAGAATCGGGCTGCTCCGTCCGAAAATAGATATTAGGCTGTCAATAAATAGGTATTGCGCAGTCTGAAAAGAGCAAACCGCGCCGAAAGGTCGGGACGCAAAGCAGATGGCCTAAGGCTTGTGAAAGCTAAGGCAGCATGGCTGCCAGACAAGATCGGCTCGTGCCGTTACCCCTGGGGGATTGGAATGCCTGATGTGAATGATCCTTGCTGTACGTCGAAGTCTTCGAGCAGAAGGGATTCATCTCCCCCTGCTACCTCTGCTGAGCAATTTTCTCGTGCCATTCTTAAGCACGTACACCGTCTCACTAGAGCCGGGTCTACATTTACACTTCTGTTATTTCTCGTCGCGTCTCTGAGTGCCGCAGATTTCACCATTGTGTCCATGGACGGGGCAAACGAGGGGTTTAACGATACGACCCCGGTCGCGCCCATTGGGGGCAATACGGGAACCACCCTGGGTGAACAACGTCTGATCGCGGTTCAATACGCCGCCGATATTTGGGGCGCGCTGCTGCACAGTGATGTGGGTATTATTGTGGAAGCTAGCTTTGACGCGCTGACCTGCTCCGCCTCTGAAGGCGTTCTTGGCAACACCTACCCGATCGACCTGAACCGCAATTGGGGCACCCATCCACTTCCCGATATCTGGTACCCCGTTGCCTTGGCCAATGCCCTGGCTGAAACCGACCTTGAAGGAAGTAGAGCCGATATTCGCCTCATTCTCAACGGCGACCTTGGTCTGGGTGGTGGTTGTTTCGGCGGTCAGCGCTGGTACTTGGGCCTGGATGCGAATTGCGGTACCGAGATCGATCTGGTCACCGTTGCCTTACACCAACTGGCACATGGTCTTGGCTTCTCTACCCGGGTTGACCTGCCCACCGGAAGCTTGGGCGCTTTGGCCGGAACCGCTGATATTTTTTCCTGGCACCTGGAAGACCACAGCCTGAATATTAACTGGCCCGCCATGACCAATGCGCAACGCATGGCCTCCGCCGTCGATAACGGCGACCTGCATTGGAGCGGTTCCCATGTCAACAGCGGACTGCCCGGCGCCGATGGCGGTACCCGCGGCGGTAGCCCTCACGGCATCATGCACGCGCCCGAAATTCTGGCCACCAGCGCTGATCCTGTTGGCATCGGTGCTTCTGTGGAACATTTCTCACCGTCCCTGGCCGCTCCCCAACTGATGGCTCCGGGCTACAACGGCCCCAACCACGATCCGGGTCTGGCTCTTTTGCTTTTGTACGATTTGAGCTGGCAGGCACGCAAAAACGCCGACCTGTCCCTGGCCATTTCTGTTGACAACGACAATCCATTGGTTAATCAACAGGTTCAGTTCACCCTGACGCTTGCAAATGCAGGACCGGGTCAGGCCAGTCGCATCGAGGTCACCAATCAATTCCCCGCCGAGATGAGTTTTGTTTCTTTTTCGGGACCCGGCACCTATAACAGTTCCACCGGTGTTTGGGCGCTTACCGCCTTGCCCAACGCCAGCTCGGTTGATCTGGTTGTTACCATGCGCCTCAATGAACCCGGCAATCTTACCTACTCTGCCGAGGTCACCCTTGCCAGCCAGGCCGATCCCGATTCAACGCCCAATAACGGTGTGACCAGTGAAGACGACTATGTCTTTTACCTGTTCAACGGCATGGCCGTGCTGCTCAACGATCAGACCGTTTCCGATCTGTCCGGTGATCCCGGTCAGTGGCGTTTTTTTAGAATCACCGTACCCGCCAGCCAACGCCTGCTCAATATTTCCACTTTTGGTGGCCGCGGTGATATGGACCTCTACGTTCGCCAGGGTTCTCTGCCCACGATTACGGAGTACGATTATCGACCCTTGCGGGTGGGCAACAATGAATGGCTCAATATCCCCAATCCCCCTGCCGGTGACTGGTTCATAGGCGTGCTTGGCTTCCTGGAATTCTCTGAGTCGAACCTGCATGCCATCTACACCGATTCCGATCTCTTTGCCAATATCACCGGCATTTCCATCGTGGATTGTCCCACCATTGTCATCAGCACCGAGGTGGGTGATGACAATGGCCCCATCACGGGCCTGGCTGCGGGCGCTTTTGCCATCAATGAGAGTGGCGGTGCCACTTTTGGTCCGGATACGGCCAACGAGACTTCCCCAGGCACCTATGAGCTGGCCTACAATACATCGCTGCTGCACGGTGGCGATATCTATCCTCGTGTGACCGTCACTTCCGCAGGCGAGGCAGCGGCAGACGTGAGCGTTTTCCACAACTGTACGCCCCAAGGCGGCGCCATTGATGTGTGGATCTCCGAACAACACGCGCTCCCTGAAATGTCGATTGTTGTGCCGATCCGGGTTGAACCCATCGAGATCGGCTACCATGTCAATTCTTTCGAGATTGACCTCGGCTATGACAGCGCGTTTCTCAGTTATGATGGTCTTGACATCAGCGGGTCCCTTACCAGTGAGTGGGATCTGGTGTTGGACAACGGCAACATTGACGGCAAGATTTACATCGCTGCGGCAGACAAGGGGATGCTGGAACTTGAAGCCAATAAGGACGGGGTGCTGCTGGCCCTGCGTTTCACCGTGTCGCCAGATGCCAGCGCGGGCACCTGCACCGAGATCGTGTTCGACGACATGGTCTTTAACAACGGTGCGCCTATTGCGCTCACCCAAAAAGGACTTGTGTGCATTCCCACCGGTGGCGGCGGTCCTGTTGCAGATCTCGAATTGCGCAAGGAAGTTGACTTGGAAACCGTCCAGGTCGGCAGCGACATCACCTTCAAAATAACGGTCAAGAACCTTGGGCCGAGCACGGCGACAGGTGTCACCGTTAGCGACCAGCTACCGCAAGGCCTGACCTATGTTTCCAGCGATGGCGGCGATTATAATACGCAATCTGGGGTTTGGGATATTGGCACCGTCCACGCCAATACCAGTACGGAATTATCGCTTGTGGCAAGGATCGACGCGCCAGGCGGTTTTGCCAATACTGCTCAGGTTCGCTCGTCCCAGGTCTGGGACCCAGACTCGACGCCCAACAACAACGTGGAAGATGAGGACGATCAAGATAAGGTAGCGTTCAGCGGTTTCACCATTACCACGGCGGACCTGGAACTCAGCAAAACAGTTGACAATGCAACACCAAAACTAGACGAGACCGTGACCTTTACCCTCAACGTCACCAATGCCGGCAGCGACGACGTGGACGGTGTTGAAATCACCGACCGTTTCCTGGAACTCCAGCCGGCGGCTTTTGCTTATGTGAGCCACACGGGGCCAGGTTCCTTCGATGTGGAGACGGGGATTTGGGAACTGGGCTTCCTGGCCAATGGGGCTTCGGAATCCCTGGACCTGGAGGTACGCATTATCTCGGTTAATGCGGTAACCAATACGGCCGAGGTCACCGCATCCGAGGGCATTGATCCCGATTCCACCCCTGATAACCGCGAGGCATCGGAAGACGACCAGGCAGAGATCGGCGTAGCGCCCACCCAGTCTGACCTGAATATAACCAAAACGGTAGATACGGCCATACCCAATGTGGGCGACAGCGTGGTTTTCACGGTTGAAGTAGGCAGCGATGGTCCAGACCCCACTGCCTCTGTGGTTGTGAAGGACCTCTTGCCCGCAGGCCTGACCTACCAGAGTCATGTGGGCCCGGGCAGCTACGATTCGGCTACCGGCATGTGGACTGTGGGCGCCCTGAGCATGGGCGACAGCGAAAGCCTGATGATCACTGCCCTGGTGGTCGGGAACGAAAAGATGACCAATACGGCAGAAGTCTTCAGCTCTGCCGAGGGAGACCCGGATTCCAAGGTCAACAACGGTGAAGCCGCAGAAGACGATCAGGCCTCTGCGGAGGTCATCCCGCAAAAGGCCGACCTGGAAGTTTCCATTGGCTCGGATAACCTGTTACCCCTGATCGGCGAAGAGGTGACCCTTACCCTCACGGTCGACAACAGTGGGCCGGATCCGGCAAGCGACTTGACATTATTGGTGCCCTTGCCAGCAGGCTTGACCTATGTCTCCAATTCACCGGCAAAAAGGTCCGGCGCTTATGACGAAATGACGGGAACCTGGACCATTGGTCCCCTGGCTGTGGGCGCGACCGAGACCCTGAGCGTGGTGGCGCGCAAAGATACAGTCGGTGCCAAGACTGTGGTGATCCGCGTTGAAACGGCAGACCAATACGATCCAGATTCTACCCCGGGTAACGACGATCTGCTCGAGGACGACCAGGCCGAGGTTGTTCTGGGCGCGGCCGACCTGAGCCTGGACTCAATGGTGGATGACCCGGAACCGGATCTCGGCCAAATCGTAAGCTTGACCTTCGAATGTCTCAACAGCGGACCAGACGATGTGGCAAACGTGGCTATCGACGTGGATTTAACCAGTGATCTGGTCTACGTGAGCCATGCGGGCGGCAGCTTCGATCCGGAAACCTCCCGTTGGCTTATTCCGGCAATCCTCTCCACCAATACGGAGAACCTTACCATTCAGGCCCGAGTTTTCGGGGCCTCGTCCAAGACGGTGCATGCCGAGGTGGTTGCCAGCGATCTGGCTGATCCCAACTCCGAACCCAATAACGGCGATCCGACCGAGGACGACTACACCAGCGTTGAGATTGCGCCCCTGTGTACCGCTCAGGCCGAAATCGAGTTGATCAATGCGGATCCGGCTGGTACGGGCTTTAATGATCCGACCCCGGTCAGCCCGGTTGGCGGCAATAGTGGCACCACCCTGGGCGAGCAACGGCGCATTGCCTTTGAATATGCGGCCGGTGTTTGGGCACAGTCCCTGCGCAGCAATGTGAAGATTCAAATTGAGGCGCGATTCGAAAGCTTGCCCTGTTCCACTACCAGCGGTGTCCTGGCCTCTGCCGGACCCGAAACCATCGCACGTAATTTCCCCGGGGCACCGCTGGCTGATACCTGGTACCCGGCTGCCCTGGGCAATAGCCTGGCCGGCTCCGACCTGGAGGTTGGTCGGGTTGATGTCCACGCCAATTTCAACGCCAATATCGACGGCAATAATGCCTGTTTCGTTAATCGCAACTGGTACTACGGTCTTGATGCCAGTCCTGGCACAGACTTTGACTACGCCACCGTTACCATCCACGAGCTTGCCCATGGACTGGGTTTCCTGACCTTTGTCGATGGCCCCAGCGGCGCCCGTTTTATGAACATGAACGACGCCTTCATGGTTAACCTGGAAGACCATTCCAGTGGCAAGAGTTACGCTCAGATGAACAATTCGGAACGGGCCAATGCAGCCCGCTCCGGTGCCAATCTTCACTGGACCGGAGAGCAGGTGGTAGCCAGCTCCGTAATCCTGACCGGTGGCGTGCACCCCTCGGGCCACGTGGAAATGTATGCACCGGGTTCTTACGAGTCCGGTTCGTCCGTCTCTCACTTCGCCAAGACTCTGACGCCAGACGAGACCATGGAACCGGCCTACACGGGCGCCGACCACAATCCGGGCCTGGCCCTTGACCTCATGTTCGACCTGGGCTGGTCTTGTCAGACGCCTTCCGCACCACCCGTTGATCTGGCCCTCAGCATGAGCGCCAGCGAGACCGAACCCCTGCTCGGCGACACCCTTGTCTTAAGCCTTACGGCCATTAACGAGGGTACCCTGACCGCCGGCGGTATTGCCGTCACAAACGTTTTGCCCGCCGGTCTCAGCTACGTTTCGCACAATGTGGAAGAAGACTTCCAGTCCGGTCCCGGTATCTGGACCGTGGGTGTATTAGACGCGGGTCAAACCAGCACTCTGGAGCTCACGGTCAGTGTGGATGCCGCCACGCTGCTCACCAATACGGCCGAAATCACCGCTGCCCTTCAACCCGATGTGGACTCCACCCCAGGCAACGGCGACGTGGATGAGGACGACTACGCAGAAATAAGTCTGTTCCCAAGAAGTCCGGCCCAAGCGGATCTCTCACTTGTGAAAACCGTCGATAATCCGGGGCCATTCCCCGGTGATACAATTGTTTTTACCCTTACGGTTAGTAACCGAGGCCCCGAAGAGGCCAATGCAATTGAGGTGACTGATGTACTGCCCGCAGGCTTGGACTTTGTCTCGGCCAGCGGCGCCTATGCCAGTGATGTTTGGAGCGTGGGAACCCTGGCTGTGGACCAGACCACCAGCTTGCAAATCACGGTGGATGTCAGCGGCGAAGGCGCCATCAGCAACAGCGCCGAAATCACCAGCTCTTCCCTGCCTGACCCGGATTCCACTCCTGGCAACGGCGACCCGCAGGAAGACGATCAGGACAGTGTCCATATTTTTGTACAACCCGTCATCGGCTCCTGTGACGATTGCTTGCGCGCGGTCGTCAATAACCTGGACGAACCCGGAGAAGGATTTAACGACACGACCCCTGTCGATCCACTGCCCGGTAATCCAGGCACCACACTGGGTGAACAACGCCTGATTGCCTTCCAGTATGCTGCAGACACATTCTGTCAATACTTGCAGAGTTCGGAACCAGTGGTGATTGATGCCCGTTTCGACCCACTTTATTGCGATGATGTGACGGGTATCCTGGGCACTGCCGGCCCCACCCATGTGCTGCGCGATTTCCCCGGTCTTCCGCTTGTTCAGACCTGGTATCCCGTCTCGCTGGCCAATGCCATTACCGGTGAGGACAAAAACGGTAGTGACTCCGAGATCATTGCTGTCTTCAACAGTGAAATGGACCAAAGCCCCGGTGGCGGCGGTGGCGGCGGTGGCGGCGGTGGCGGCGGTGGCGAATTTGAGTGCGCTCCCACCACCATGCATTACTTCGTGGAAAACCGCACTCATAAGGTTAAATACGAAGACGCGCCAACCGGTCTCGGAGAAGACAAGGAATGGATGCGCGATCTGTATGTAATGGAAGTAGAGGGTGGAACCAATACGGTGGCCGTATCCACCAAAGCTGCCCGAGACGATTTCACACATACGCTCGTTGGCGTGGGTGACAGCGTGCTCACTCAGCACGGCTTCCGAATCACTTTGCTCAGCATCCAGGGGAACACCTATACCTTTAAGATCATCGCCGTTTGCAACCGTCATGCGTTAAGTCATGTAGAGTTCAACTTTGGGGCCGGTGCTGTTGTAACCTCGCCCTCCGGTAATTCCTACACGGCTGAACGCTTGATTTGTGAGGACCTTTGGAACGCAGACTGTGAAGAAGTTGATCCAGAAGGTTTGGCCGGGATTGCCAGCTCCAAGGTCGGTCAGGAGACCTGTCTGGGGTACGTTGGCTGGTATTATGGCCTGGACGGTAATCCGGGCGACCAGTTCGACTTCATTACGGTCGCCCTGCACGAAATGATGCACGGACTGGGCTTCAACACAACGGTTGACCTGAACCCTCAAAGTGGGAACCCGGGTAGCAAACTACTGGGTTACGATGATATCTTCATGACCTACCTTGAGGACGAAAGCACCGGTGTCAGCTGGGATCAGATGAGCAACACGGAACGAATGATTTCGGCGGCAGACATTGAAGACCTCATTTGGAATGGGGAACGAGTCAGCGAAAATGCGGGCCTCTTGCAAGCCGGCCTGACCAGCAATGGCAATGTTCGCATGAATGCCAGCAACCCCGTCGTGCAAGGCTCTACCGCCCAACATTGGAGTCCGAGTCTGGTCCAGGATCGCCTGATGGAGCCGGGTTATCACGGCGCCAACCACGACCCGACCCTGGCCATCTTCCTACTTGAGGACCTGGGCTGGGAACGTTTCGGGTGTGTCGACCTGCGCCTGGCTGCCGAAGTAGACAACAATACGCCGGCCGGTGGCGAAACGGTGACCTACACCCTTATCCTGACAAACGACGGTCCGGAAGACGGTTCCGACATCGCCGTAAAAGTCTACACAGGCTCTGGCCTGGCCTACGACTCCGATACGGCAGTGGGTGCCTTCGACGCGCCTTCCGCTATTTGGACCGTGGGTCCGCTTGCATCTGGCGCTGAGACAAGTATCACGGTTTCCTTCACCGTCGGCAGCGGCGAAAAATATTTTGAAACCGAGGTTCTTGAAGTTGCTGAACCCGATCCCGATTCCATTCCTGGGAACCTCAACCCCTTCGAGGACGACTATGCCGCTGTTGACGTGGGCAGCGCCGATCTAAGCCTGGTTGTTTCCAGCAACCTTCTCGGACCCCATCTGGGCGGTTTTGTACAAATCACCGTCTCTATCCACAACGATGGTCCAGACAATGCCACCGGCGTCAAAGCCAGGATCGACCTGGACCAGAACCTCACCTACATCTCCGATTTCTCGGGGGGCACCTACGACCCGGCGACACGTATTTGGGACTTGGACAGCGTTCCTCAGGGCGAAAGTCGTGCGCTCAGCATTGTGGTCCGTGTGGACACCCTCGGTTCACTTAGCGCAGGGGCCGAGGTAACCGCATCAGATCAACCCGACACCGATTCAACCCCGGGCAACAATGTGTCAACCGAAGACGATCAACACGAGATCACACTGACCCCGGTCAACCCGGCCGAAAATGTCGCAATCACCGTCATCGGCGTCTATCCCTTTAACTGCCCAGTGATGAAAGTTAAAGCCCTTGTAACCGATAACGGTGTGGGCATTGGCGGCCTGGATGCCAGCAAATTCACACTCGCAGAGGATGGCGTGGTGGTGACCTTCAGCTTGGAAGAAGGAAGCGAAACCGGTGTCTACTGGTTGGAATACACATCGTTCAATCCAGACGGTCAATTGCACATTATCGATATCACCCTCTCCGATCCGGTACGTGGTGGAGACCCCGTTCTCGTCTTCGCCTTCCAACCATTCACCAATTGCGATACAGACGGCTGTACCGAAATCTTCAACAACGTTATTGTGCCCTACATCTCCGGCTTCCCTGAAAGCTGGCGCTGCTTCTACATAGACGTTCCAACCAACCAGCGTCAACTCACCTTCGATACCTTCCTCGGTGGGGGAGATGTCGACCTCTATGTCAAACTGGGTTCGCCCGCGAGTACCAGCGACTTCGACTTCCATCCCGGCGAGAGCTGCAACGATGAAAATGTGACGATCGAGTTCCCATCCGGTGGTCGTTGGTGGGTCGGCCTGCACGGCTATGCCGAGTACACCAATACCAACCTGGTGGCGTCCTACTGGGCCGCAGACCTGAGCATGGAGATTGAGACCGTCTTCACCGCCGACTGTCCCGCTGTGAGTGTTCGGGTTAAGGTAAGCCGCGACGGCAACGGGGTTGACTGGCTGACCACACCTGATTTCACACTTCTGGAAGACGGTTTTCCGGTCGCCTGTATGGCCACCCAAACCGAAACGCCTGGCACCTACGACTTGAACTTCACCACACCTCGTCCCGATGGTGGTACCCATGGGCTGGTGGTGGCGGCAGATATCTTGGGCGATGTTATTTTTAAATCGGCCGAATACGCAAATTGCCTGCCCGACTGCGGGGAATTAGAGAACAACGTCACCGTAGCCGACCTCAGCGGTCATCGCGGCAGTTTCCGCTGCTTCTACATCGACGTTCCGGTCGGCATGGATGTGCTTGAATTCAAGACCTGGGACGGTTTTGGGGACGGCGACCTGTTGGTCCGCCAGGGCAGCGTACCAACAATTGAAACCTACGATGCGCAGAGCGCCACTGCGGGCAATGGTGAGTTTGTTGCAATCAGTAACCCGGCCGAGGGTCGCTGGTATTGCGCCATCCGTGGTTACACAGAGTACTTCGAACTCAATCTTCTTGCCCGCTACTACAGCTTGGACCTGCAATGCGAGATTCAGGAAATCGACATGGGTGAATGCCCCATCATCTCGATTCAGGTACTTGTAAACAACGTCAACGGCCCGGTTAGCGGACTAAGTGCAGCCAATTTCGGTATCGGCGAAAATGAGGCCGCTCCCATAGAGCCCACTGAGGTGAATGACCTGGGCGATGGACTGTACGAATGTCGCTATCCCAGCGAAATCATTGATGGCAGTGAGGTCTTTGTCAATCTTGAGGTTACCCAGGGCACGAATACGGCCGTGGACGATGGTTCCTATGCCAACTGTCTACGCGATGGCGGCGCGGTGGATGTCTTCATTAACAAAGAGAATGTGGGTTCTGCCGGCTCCACGGTGGTGATACCGGTTTGGTTAAACACCCATCAAGCCGAGCGAGAAATCAGTATCCTTTCCCTGAAGGTTTCATACGATGCGGACCTGCTGATTTATCTCGGGTTCGAGACAGAGGACTCCATCACCGAGGGTTGGGATTTCTTCGACGACACCGCAACCATTCCGGGTCATGTCGCCATCACCGCCTCCAGTCTGTCCTTAACAGATGTGGCGGCTGAAACCGAGAAAATGCTGATCGGCCTGAAATTCCAGGTGGACGATTTTGCGGCGGTTGGCACGTGCACAGAGCTGGACATTGATGGTGAAACCTTCGCGCTCAACAACGGCGCCTTGCCCGCTGAGCTGACCGATGGTTGTTTCTGCGTCCTTGCCGGGTGTTTCGCGGCCATTGGTGATGTGGATGCAGACGGTAATGCGAGTGAAGCATTCGACGCCTTGCAAATCCTGCGCGACATTACCTCCATCATCACGGTCTACGACCCCATTCCCTTGTGTGTCAAGGATACCAACTGCAGTGGTGATGCGGCGCTGATGGACGCCGTGTTGGTATTGCAGCGAGCGGTACGCCTGATCGATGGCTACTGCCTGGAGCAGATCGTGGCGAGAGCGCCAGGCGACTTTACGGTAGAGGTTGATCAGGGCGAGATCACGCCGGGTGAACCCTTCCAGATCACCATCCGCTTGACCGACCTGCCCTTTGGCGAGGTCTACGGCTATAGCTTCGATCTGGACTTCGACCCGGATCAGATAAGCTTCACCGGCGGGGTAAGTCAGGAAGGGACCCTCAGTGAGCGTTATGGCGAGCCAATGATCAACACATCAACCGCAGGTCGCTTTTCCTTGACCCACGTCAACCCATTAACCCCAATCGATGAACTGGGTACGCTGGTGGTACTACACGGTCTGGCCGGTGCGGATGCAACCAACACGAATATCACCTTCAGCCGGTTCGAGCTGGCGGAGATGAGCGAACCGATGAAAACCGTCGGACCCATCAGCTTGGAAATCGTAGGAGAACCTTGTTACGACCCGGTCGCCTACGCCAACCTGCTGGAGGCCTGGCCCAACGGCAGTACGGTCATCGACATGATTCAACTGCGCTCCTGTCTGGAGGAGTAACGCCTTTTCGCGCAATAAAAAAGGGGCTTGCCTCCCCTTTTTTATTGCGCGGACCGAACCCGGAAGCGCCGGGAAAGAGACTGTCTTTAGACGAGCCCCAATCCTCATTAACGACTTTGTCGAAGGCCCAACTGGGCCATTAAATCATCAAGGGACATTTGCCGTATCGCGGCAAGCTGGCTGAGACAATCCAGCCGTTCCACCTGCCAGTTCTCCTCTTGTTCGGTGAGGGTCAATAGCTCACAATGTTGGTCTTCGGTTAGAAGCTCATCTTCACGACGCTGAACAAGATTGACAA
>Ga0316189_10002964_pt1 | contig 16553 bp, 11 predicted proteins | sample LowCovwburrow_MG_FD_204930 | JGI IMG/M metagenome (GOLD analysis project Ga0316189, IMG submission 204930) | Coastal sediment microbial communities from Maine, United States - Lowes Cove worm burrow | ecosystem: Environmental > Aquatic > Marine > Coastal > Sediment | place: USA: Maine... | reverse complement strand
GCGGCATCCGTTGCCGACGATGGCGACCGCTGCTGTGCCTCTTGGGGGCGCGGGGGCCGGTGGGGGCGCGGGCGCGGCGGGGGCCAGCGGCAGCGTAGCGCGCACCGCGTCGAGCTCCTCTGCGGGTCCGGACACCGGGCGACCGGTGGCGGCGGCCGCCTTGATGTCGGGACTGTGGACCGGCCGGTCGAGCCAGGCGGCGATCTGCCACAGCACGGCCGAGCCGACGGTGCCGCCGGTGGAGGCGACAGTGCCGGGTGCGGCGAGTGCGGCGGTGGTCCCAGCGACGCGCAGCGGGCCGACGGTCTGCGCGGCGCGGATGCGGGCGGGCCACGACTCCCAGGCCGCGCGGTAGGCGGCGAGGAGCGCCGGCAGGGTGCCGAAGCGCTCGGCGAGTCCGACCGCCAGCGCCAGTCCCTGTCCAGCGATCCACAGGTGCGCATTTGGATCTCCGGCTTCCCACAGGTCGGCCTGGAGCGCCCAGGGGCTCTCGCCGGCCTGCAGGCGCCGCAAGACGGGCGCGGTGGGGCTCGCGCTGGCGCGCACGCCGCCGATGGTGCGGGTGATCTCGTCGTCGGCGAGCAGCAGGCGACGGGCCATCGCGGGGGACAACGCGAACTCGGGGCAGCCCAGGTGGGGCTCCGCGAGCAGGATCCCGCCGGCGCCGAGCGCAGCAGCGGCGGCGGCCGTGACGGGCCCGACGCCAGCGTCCAGCAGGACCCGGCCCGGCTCAGGGCAGCGCGCGAGGGCGACAAGGCCATCCTCTTCGCCGCCGGGTCCGCCGGCCTCGCGACCCTTGAGGATCAGCCCGGCGTAGCCTGCTGGGATGTCGCGCGGGACCGCGGTCTCGAGCCACGTGGGGCGATCGGGGACCGGCGCACCGAGCTCTGCGAGCACGACCGGACCCGTGCCGGGCGCGGGGCGACCCGGCCGGATTCGGACCCATGCGCCGTCGGGCACGGCGGGCACTCTGCCGAAGGTCGCGTCGATCACCGGGGTACAACCTGCTTCGATGACCGATGCTGCGAGGTGCGCGGCAGTCGGCGGCAGCAGGACGCGGATGGCTCCGCTCATGGGCTCTCCTAGGACCCATCCCCTTTAGCGCTGCGGGGCGGCAGGATCACCTGCGACAGTGCCCATGAGCGGCCGCTCACTGTGGATTACCCGAGCCACCAGCGCGTGCCGCGGGTGGCTCCGGTGCGCGTCACCTGGCCCCCATCTTCCAGTTCTTTCAGCGTCCGGCGCAGGGTGCGGACCGGCACGCTGAGCTCGGTTGCAAGATCGGCGGCGCGCACGCCGCTTCGCGCGACGGCAAGCAGCTCGACGATCCGCTCGGCGGTGGTCGCGGGCCGCGTGGGCTGCGCGGGCTCGGGGGGCGGCGCCACAGACCCGTGGCGCCGCCGGCGGGGCAACCGTGCGGTGGGGCGGTGCAGCGCGAGCTCGCGCGCGGCCTGCGCGCCTGCGGTGTACAGCGGTGCCAGGGTGCGGCCGACGTCGTCCTCGCCGCCGAGGGGACCCAGCTCCACGTGGCCCGGGAACCTGGCGGGGTCGGACACCTTGAACGTCATGGGCGGCAGTGGCCTGGGGGCTGCGAGCCAGTCGCCCTCGGGCAGCGCGGCCGGCGCGTCGTCGACCACCGTGGTGGAGCCGGTGTCGCCCCACGAGCGGCGGAGGTCGGCCAGGAGCTGCTCCCGTGGCCGGCCACGCAGCGCGAACAGCAGAAACGGCTCGCCCTGCAGCGCCTCGGCCAGCACGTGGTGGACCGCCGCGGCGTGGGCGCACGGCACCGCGTAGTCCCCGCAGTCGCAGTCACCGTCGATCTCGGAGGCCTCGGGATGCAGGTCGAGCCCGCGCTCCGCCAGCGTGTTGAGGAGCCGCTCGTCGACGACCCCCTCCATCAGCCCGCCCACGGAGGACAGTCGCTCCTGCAGCGTGTCGATGATCTGGATCCAGGTGTCGTTCGAGTAGGTGCGTACGCGCACCGTGGGACGGTAGGTCTGCCCGTCCTCCACGTCCGCGATCACAGAACCTGGCGCGATGTCCATGAACTGGACGCGCCCGGACCGCGCCAGGGTGCGGCCGCGTCGAACGCGCCCGCGCAGCCGTACGTCTGCCTCGGTCAGTGGGAGCAACCATCGGCTCGCAAGCCGGCCCAGTGGCCTGCTCGAAGCTCGAATTCCATGACCGCTCAAGTGCCCTCCCCGGCAAGGACCACCAATCGTCGCAGCTGATCGTCATCGAGCTCCGTGACCCAACGCTCACCGGACCCGACGATCGATCTGGACAGCTCTCTCTTCTCCTCGAGGAGCGCGTCGATGCGCTCTTCGAGTGTGCCCTCGCACACCATCTTGTGGACCTGGACGTTCCGATGCTGCCCGATTCGGTACGCCCGGTCGGTGGCTTGATCCTCAACTGCTGGGTTCCACCAGCGATCATAGTGCACTACATGCGTTGCCCGCGTCAGGTTCAGTCCGGTTCCACCCGCCCGCAGCGACACCACAAACACAGGTGCAGGCCACGGATCCTCCTGGAAGGACTGGACCCGCGTGTCGCGCACTGCGGCCGGCGTCCCCCCATGGAGGAAGGGAATGGGCTCGCCCAGCGTGGACTCTAGGTGGGTGCATAGCAGCTCGCCCATGACCCGGAACTGGGTGAACACCACCGCGTGCTCTCCGCAGGCGGCGATGCTCTCGACGAGCTCGTCGAGGCGGTCGAGCTTTCCGGAGCGCGCGACGAGCGCCTCGATGTCTTCGCCGCCGCCGCGGCGCAGGAACTGTGCAGGGTGGTTGCAGATCTGCTTGAGCGCGGTCAGCATCGCGAGGACCCGGCCGCGCCGCTGCTGGGACTCGGACGCCGCGATGTCGCTTAGCGCGCGCTCGACCTCTTCGGTGTACAGCGTGCGCTGCTCGGCGCTTAGCACGCAGTACTCGCGGCGCTCGAGCTTGTCGGGGAGGTCGTCGATGACCGTCGGGTCGGTCTTGACACGGCGGAGAAGGAACGGGGAGACCGTCATCCGCAGTCGCTCGGCCATGTCTTCGTCCGCGAACCGCTCCACGGGGACGGCGACCTCGCGCTGGAAGCGGCGACGCGGTCCCAACAGCGACGGGACCAGGAACTCCATGAGCGACCACAGCTCGTCGAGCCGGTTCTCGACCGGGGTGCCGGTCAGCGCGACCCGGTGGCGCGCGGGCAGGCGGTAGGCAGCGCGGGCGCGTTGGCTGTCGGGGTTCTTGATGGACTGCGCCTCGTCGAGCGCGAGCACGTCCCAGGGGGCGGCGCAGAGCACATCGATGTCACGCACGAGCAGCCCGTAGGTGGTCAGCACGACGTCGACGTCGCCCAGACCGTCCTCGGCGCGGTCGTGTCCGTGCCAGCGCTGGATGCGCAGCGAGGGCGCGAAGCGACCCAGCTCGCGGGCCCAGTTGCCGAGCACGCTCGTGGGGCAGATCACCAAGTGCGGACCGCCGTCCTCTGCGGCGCTGCGCTGCAGGAGGTGCGCGATGAGCTGGACTGTCTTCCCGAGGCCCATGTCGTCCGCGAGCAGCGCCCCCAGCCCGAGGGTGCTCAGGGTGGTGAGCCAGGCGAAGCCTTCCTGCTGGTAGCCGCGCAGCGTGGCCTCCAGGCCCGCGGGGGGGGCGACGTGGGGCGGGTTCCTCAGGATGTCGAGGAAGCCCTGGAGGCCGTCGCTGGCGACCACGGGGACGCCGTCGTGCAGGCCAGTGAGGACCGCGCGCAGCGCCTCGGGGAGCAGCAGGGACCCGGGCTCGGACAGCTCGGCCGGCAGGCGCGCCAGCTCGCTGGGATCGAGGAACACCCAGGTGCCACCCCAGCGGACAATCGGCTTGCCGGTGGCCATCAGGTCGGCGAACTCGTCGCCCTGCAGGACGCGATCGCCGACCAGGACCTCCCAGTGGTAGGTCAGCTCGTCGCGGCCGGGCTCGAGCGGACCCAGTCGGATCCGGGCCCGGATTCGCTGTCGCCCGGCGCCGGCGAAGTCCTCTGGCAACGCGACGGAGAACGCGGCCCGCTCGAGCTCGATGCGGCCCGTGTCCAGGAACTCCCAGGCCTCGGCAGCATCGAGGACCAGCTCGGTGGGGGCATCGCCGTCGAGGCAGCGCTCCAGCGGCGCGTAGTGGCGGGCCGCCCGGGCCAGGCCGCGCAGCGCCGCCTCGGCGGGGTGCGGAAACGAGCGGTCGCCGATCTGCAGGGTGGTCCCCGCGCGCCAGCCGTCGACCAGCCCGACGTGCACGTCGGGCTCCGCGGGGGCGTGGAGCCTCAGGCGCAGCGGGAAGCCCTCGCCCTCGCCCGTGGGCAGCTCGAGCGCGAACCCGACGCGGGGGCTGGGGTCGTCGGCAGTGGACGCCCACTGCGCGATTCGGTCCGGGATCGCGGCCCAGCGTGCGTCTCGCGGCATGGCTCCGTCGCTGTCCGCGCGCAGAGACTCGGCCCACGCGCGCACCCAGCCTCGGCTCGGACCGGGGTAGGCCCGGGTTCGGTACAGGTGGTCGATCGCGTCGTCGAGGAAGGCGCGGACCACGTCGCGGGCGTCGCGCAGGCGGATCGGCCCGCGGTCGGCTTGGGCACCGCGCGCCGCCGGCGGCAGCGATGCGGCGATGGTCATCAGGCGCTCGCGGTCGGCCGGGCGGGTGAGCAGCGAGCGCCAGCGCGCCTTCCCGCGGGTGACCGTGGGGACGGCGCGCTCCTGAGCGGCGAGCTCCACCGCGAGCTTGGCAGCGTAGGAGAAGCACCGCACCGAGTCGCTGACGTCGACGTCCTGGGGCAGCGAGACCAGCGCAGCCAGCGCATCGGAGACCGCCAGCGCGTGACCCGGGGTCGCGCGGCGCTTCACGGACGGCTTGCGCACCGCGACCGGGTGCTCCACACGGGGACCCGGTTCCGGGAGCCCGATCTGGGCCAGCGCGGTGCGAACGTTGCCGCCGGCGGCCCACACGAACAGGCCGTCACCTGTCCAGGTGGCCTGCAGCCTCGGCAGTGCTGAGCCTAGTGCAGCGGGGTTCACGGGGGGGGGGCTCCGTGGCAACCCTCCCCTGTAATTCGGTGCAGTACAGCGCGGGCGATGTTCGAGATCGTCCACTCCGAGGAGCCCTCGCAGTGCGCGGGAAATCTCCGGTCGGTCTCTGCGAGACCGGAGACTCCCGCGCCGTGCTGGCTCATGTTGCCGTTCGGCCCGTTGCGGGCCTCCCTCGGTCGCATCGCTCGGGGCAAGTCCGGCCCCCCGGTGGGGGCCTTTCCCCGAGCGCTGCTAGAAGTCTTCGTCGTCCTCATCGTCGTCGTCGTCGCTGGACTCGGCGTCGGCGCCCCACTCGAGGGTGCAGATCTTCTCGACGAGCGAGACGACCTCCTCGCCGGTGAACTCGAACTCGTCGTTGGAGCCCATCTCTTCCTCTAGGGCTTCGGACAAGCTGCCATCGACCTGACCTTCCTCTTCGAGCGTGGAGACGACGTCGTCGATCCCTTCGTCTTCGGCGTAGGTCTCGAACAGCTCGATGACGTAGTTGACCACGGCCTCGATGTCGGGCGAGGCCGACACGGCCTCCAGGTACTCATCGATGTCCTCGACGAGCTGATCACGGATGGAAAACGGCAGCAGCACCAGGGGCCTCCGCTTGGCGGGAATTCGGGCGCCGTCTGCCTAGCGCCCCTCGCGTTTGGTTTCAAGGACAGCGTCGACATTGCTTGGACCGTCCCCCCCACAGGTGCTACTCATCAGCATGAATGCCCTGCTCGCTGCGCTCCCCAAGACCGACCTGCACTGCCACCTGGACGGGTCCCTCCGCATCGAGACGCTGATCGAGCTGGCGCGCGAGCGCGGTGTGCCCCTGCCGTCGGAGACCCCGGAGGGCCTGCGCGAGCTCGTGTTCAAGGAGCAGTACCGGGATCTGCCCGACTACCTGCACGGCTTCCGGTACACCTGCGGCGTGCTCACGGACCCCGAAGCGCTCGAACGGGTGGCCTACGAGCTGGGTCAGGACTGCCTCGCCGAGGGCGTGACCTACCTGGAGACCCGGTTTGCGCCCCAGCTGCACGTCCGCGAGGGGCTCGACATCGCGGCGGTGCTCTCGGCGGTCGACCGCGGTCTGGACCGGGTCCGCCGCGAGCACGAGGCGACGGAGGAGGTCCGCACTGGGGGCGTCCCGCCCTTCCGCTACGGCCTCATCTGCTCGGCGATGCGGATGTTCACCGGGGCGTTCGGTCCCTACTTTCACGGCCTGCTCGACGTGCTCCCGCACTGGCCGGTCAAGGACGTGTACGGCACCGCATCGCTGTCGCTGGCGCGCGCGGTCGTCGATGCGCGGGATCGTCTGGGTCTGCCCATCGTGGGGTTCGATCTGGCCGGCGCCGAGGCGGGTCACCCTGCGCACGACCACGTCGCTGCGTACGCGTTCTGCCATCGGCACTTCCTGAAGAAGACGGTGCACGCCGGCGAGGCGTACGGTCCGGAGAGCATCTTCGAGGCCATCACGCGGCTGAACGCGGACCGCATCGGGCACGGCACCCACCTGTACGCCCACGACCAGGTGGAGGTGGACGACCCGCAGCGCTACGTGCGCCAGCTCTCCGAGTACATCGCCGACCGGCGGATCCTGCTGGAGGTGTGCATCACGTCCAACCTACAGACGATGCCGGGGCTGCGTCGGGTCGAGGACCACCCGCTGGGGCGGATGGTTCAGGATCGGCTGTCGGTCACGCTGTGCACGGACAACCGGCTGGTCTCCTCCACGACGGTCACGCGCGAGCTTCAGCTGTTCGTCGACGCGTTCGACGTGACGCCCGCCGAGCTGCGAAACACCATCCTGCACGGGTTCAAGCGCAGCTTCTTTCCGGGCAGCTACACCGAGAAGCGCGCGTACGTACGGCGAGTCATCGACCACTACGACCGGGTCGCAGCCGCGCACGGGATGCCCGCCGTGGAGCGCGGTCAGGACCGGTGAGGCGCTCCCGAGGGGCTTGTCAGGTCGCCGACCACAGGGAGCTCGGCACGATCATGCACGGCCACGGTGGCGGGCCGCGGCGGAGCACCAGGACGGGCAGCGGGCCATCACCGAGCTTGCCATCCTCCAGGTGTGCGCGGAACACCACGGTGGCCGAGTGATACACGGGGTGACCGCCGGTCTCTTCGGGCGGCAGACGCTGGTGCATCGCTCGGTCCAACCCACTGTATAGCTGCTCGTAGATCTGCCGGAGCCACGGGTCGCGCGGTGGGTCTTCGGTCGACTTGTGGTGCCGATACTGGGCATGCCCGTACTGCTCCAGGCGGTGTGGATGCTGCAACAGGGTGGGGTCGAACGTGTAGACCACCGAGGCGGGTGCGTCGTCGGTGCCGGGCTCCCAGAGCACGGTGTTCGCCATCACGATTGTGGCGAGCGCGACCTCGCCGTGGGTCACCAGGTCGGTGTGCCGGTCGTAGATGAGGTTGAGGCCGTCATCATCGGTGAGCCAGGGGGGCGGGGGTGGCAGCGACAGCGACAGCGAGAGCGCGTCGCCGGCGATCGGTCGCGGGGGAGAGCCCAGGCGCGCGGAGAGCGCATCGATGACGTGTCTCACGAGACCTCCGGCGGGGTCAGCCGCGCGATGTGCGCGGACCCGATGCAGCGGAGCAGCGCGGTCGGGTCGCTGCGGAGCTGCTGCAGGGGGTGGTCTTGCGGATACGCTGGGGCGTTGCCCCGCGGCACCACGTCCTGGGGGACCAGCGCGCGCGCGAGCTCGCCGGGCCACAGCCCCTCCTGTTCGGCGAGCGCGAGCAGATCCGCATTTCCGCGGGAAGTCAGCGCCTCGATCCTGCGCTGCACCTTCGCGACTGTGCGCAAGGGCCCGATGAAGTACGGGTAGATACCGCCGGTGAACATGCCCACGATGAGCGCCCGGGGGGCGCCACACACGTACGCACCGAACAGAACGGCTAGCAGCAGTGCGGGTGCCAGCGTGGCTTGGGCGGCGCCTGTCTTCGCGAGGAGCTCCGACGTCGGTGGGAGCTCCTCCCGGAGCACCGCGCGTGCCTCGGCGGGTGGAAGCCGCTCCTCACCCCCCGCCGCCATCCGGATCTCCGCGCGCTGGAGCGCACCGAACAGGGCAGGGTGGTGGCGCTCCAGGTGGTGGAACGCCGCGTCCAGATCGATCTGTTGCGCCGCGAGCTCGCCCCGCAGCCACACCCACACGCGCGCGGCGGAGACCGGCGCGTGAAACCAGCTCTTGCGGACGGCCTCGCACAGGGGCTGCGCGACCTCGGGGTCCGCCTCCGCTGCGAACAGCGCGCGCAGCGTCTCGATCGCAATCTCGAGCGCCTCGATGTTGTGCGGCGGCGCGTCGAGGTCCGGTCGCGCGGTGACCAGCGCGACCGCGTCGAGCGCGTCGGGCCCCAGGTGCTCGCCCACGCCGTAGACGAGAAACGAGAGCGCGTCGATCACGAGCGCCGAGTGGCGCAAGACGAGCGGGTCGGCGTGGTTGCGGAGCAGCGCCAGCAGCCGCGGCGCGTCGCGCGCCTCCAGCGCAGCCATGAGCTGCGCCGAGACGTCGGCCGGCGGCAGCGGGGAGGGCACGGGGGTGCCCGTGTCGTCGACGGTTGGAGCGGACGCCGCGGTCTCCACCGCGGCGCGCGCCTGCTCGTACAGGGCCCGCACGTGCCGGGTCACCTCGTCGTCGTCCCGCCAGACCCGCGCGAGTGCGGCGTAGGCGCGGCGCAGCGACAGGGCGTCGCCCGCACCCTCGCCGAACAGCGCGGTGGGCGAGGCGGCGGCGAGCACACTCTCGCGGTCGTCAGGCCCGGCCATGCGGGCCCCTCATGGCTCGATCCCCAGGCTGTGCTCGAGCCCCACGACGCGCTCGTTCAGCGGCGCACGCCACGAGGAGATGCGCTGAGGGTCGCCTTCGTCGAGCGCTGCCTCGAACCCGAGCACCATCCGGTCCAGCTCCTCGCGCGTCGACCCGGACAGGTGCTCCACCACCGTGATCGCTCGCTCGAGCAGCCACCGGTTGGGCAGCAGGTCGCGCGGGTGCACCTTCAGCTGCGCGAGCTCGGCCGCGACCGCCGCCCGCTCTTCCGGGGAGTAGCGCTGACCGCCCCGCTCGAGCACCACCTCCGACCGCTCCCCCGTCGACACTGCGGTCGCCTCGACCTGCAGCAGCCCGCTGACGTCGTGGGTGAACCGGACGGAGACGTCCTCGCGCGCCGTCTCCTCCTCGTGCGGGGGGACCTCGACCCGGACCGTGCCCAGCATGTGGTTCGCCGACGCCTCGCGCCGCTCGCCTTCGTAGACCTTGAACTCCACGTAGGTCTGCTGGTGGTGCAGCGTCTCGAAGGTGGAGGTACGCGACGCCGGCAGCGCCGTGCCCCGGCCGAGCACCGGCACGAACCGGTCCGCGTAGACCTGGTCGCCCCAGCGCTGCTGACTGGCGACGCCGAGCGAGTGGGTGAGGACGTCGGTGACCAGCCGCTCACGGACGGCCTCGTGACCGGTGACCAGCGCCGCCTGGACCGCCGCGCCGAGCGCGACCAGGTGGTCCACCTCGCCGAGCAGCAGCGGCGGCTGTCCGAACTGCGCCTCGGCGAGCTCCTGCACGAGCGGCATCCGGACCGCGCCGCCAACGAGCACCACCTCGTCGATCTGAGGTCCGCGGAGGCCGGCCTGGACGAGGGCCTGCTGGATGAGGCGCCGCATCCGGTCGCGCAGCGGCGCGCAGAGCTCGGCCAGCACGGCGCGGGTGAGCGTGGATGTGCCGTCGTCGAGGCCGTCGCGCACCACCTCCACGGCCTCCGTCGCCGACAAGGCGCGCTTGGCCCGCTCGGCGCTGTAGCGGAGCCGACCCGCACGCTGAGGCAGGGCCCTTGCGCCGGCCTCGGCGGTCAGCCAGGTGACGATAGCGTCGGTGACGTCCTCGCCGCCGAGCCGGACGTCGCCGACGCTGGCCCGCACGTCGATCACGCCCTCGAACAGCTCGAGCACGGTCACGTCGAAGGTGCCGCCGCCCAGGTCGAGAACGGCGACGCTCCGCAGGTCGTCCCCGGCGTGCAGTCCGTGGGCGAGGGCCGCCGCCGTCGGCTCGTTGATCAGGCGGAGCACCTCGAGCCCGGCGAGCCGCCCGGCGTGCAGCGTCGCCTGGCGCTCGGACTCCCGGAACCAGGCAGGGACCGAGATCACCGCGCGCTCGACTGGCTCACCCAGCTGTTGCTCAGCCGCCTGCTTGAGCTCGCGCAGGACGAGCGCCGATGCGGACGCCGGCGTCAGCTCCTGGTCGCCTAGCCGCACGGGCTGTCCAGAGCCCATGCCCTGCTTGAAGCGGGCGAGTCCACGCGTGGGGTCGCGCAGCCGCACCGTGCGCGCCGGCGCCCCGACGAGCAGGTGGCCACCGTCGTCGACGGCGAGCTCGCTGGGCACCAGCGTGTCGCCGAGCGGATGCGGCAGCACGCGGGGCCGGTCGCCATCGAACACGGCGACGACAGAGTGGGTGGTGCCGAGGTCAATCCCGATGGGGTCCGCCGCACACATCGTTCCGCTCCTGTGTCGAGCGTGCCATCTACCGCGACGGCACGCGTCGTTCCACCGGATCGGACGGGTTGTATTGCCGGCAGGGGCCTGTTCGTGTACACCTCTCACGTGGGGGCGCGAGATGGTCCGTGACCCAGGAAACGAGCAGGGGATTCGGCGCGTCGGCAGCGTGCTGATCGATGCGACTGCCCTCGGGGTGCTGTGGATCGCGGTCGTGCTGTTCCGCGCCGGGTGGCACACCGCGGCGCTGCCGCCGCTGCCGGCGGACGTGGTGCTGCCGCTGGGCTGGATCGTGGTGCCGCTGTGGCTCGCCGTGCTCGCCCTGCGCGGCAACGACCGGACCCGGGGCGGCCGGCCGGCGGTCGGAGGGCTGCGAGACACCGCCATCGGGTCCGGCCAGGCGCTGCTCGCCGTCCTGCTGCTGGTGTTCGTGGCGCGGATCGAGGTGAATCGGACCCTGCTGCTGGGATATGCGCTCGCGACCGTCCCGGTGCTGAGCGCTCTGGTCGCGCTGCGTGGTCCGCGCGGAGCGCACCGGGTGGTGATCCTGGGGGCGCCGGGGGACCGCGGGCCGCTCCGGGAGGCGCTCGGGGCGCAGACTGCCTGGGACGTTCAGGTTCTCGCGGAGGTGTCCCGCGCCGATGCGCTCGCGGACATCCTGGCCGCGCACCGTGTCCACGAGGTGTTCGTGGCGGGCTCGTTGCCGGCTGAGGCGCTGATCGAGGCCGCGCGGGTGTGCGACATCCAGGGACTGCCGCTGTCGCTCGACGCGACCTTCGTGGGGATGCGCACGGCGCGCGCGTCGCTGCTCGACCTCGACGGCTGGACCGCGATCACGCTGGCCGGCACGCCGGACGCCCACCCCGGGCGGCTGCTGAAGCGTGCGCTCGACGTCGGCATTGCCGCGTTTCTCCTGCTGTTGACCGCGCCGCTCCTCGGGGTCCTCGCGCTGGCCATTCGTGCGGCCGACGGCGGGCCGGCGCTGTTCGTGCAGGAGCGGATCGGTCGCTTCGGACGTCCATTTCGGATGCCAAAGCTGCGCACGATGGTGCCGGACGCAGCGGCGCGCTGGCCGGGCGGCAAGCTGGCGACCGACCCCCGTGTCACGCCGCTGGGTGCCTGGCTGCGCCGGCTGTCGCTCGATGAGCTGCCGCAGCTGGTCAACGTGCTGCGCGGCGAGATGAGCTTGGTGGGACCGCGCCCTCCCCTGGCGCCGGAGGTCCTCCGCTACGAACGCCGTCACCTGCGGCGACTGTCGGTTCGACCCGGGATGACCGGGCTGTGGCAGGTGAGCGGCCGGGCCGATCTGCCGTTCGACCAGGGCATCGCGCTCGACCTGAAGTACATCGACGAGTGGAGCCTGTGGCTCGACGTGCGCGTGCTGGCCCGGACCGTTCCTGCGGTCGTGGCGGGGCGGGGCGCGCGCTAGCAGTGCGCGGTGCAAGTCCGGCCCCCGGTGGGGGCCTCTCCCCGAGCGCTGCTGGCCCCGCGATTGGGCTCGACCAAGAACAAGCGCTGCATTCGGTCGCGCTGCACGCCCGATGGCTGCGTCGTCGAGTTTTCGGGATCGCTCGCACTCCCCTCGACTCTCCTCCTTTCCCCCGAACGAGCATCGCGTCCTCGATGCCGAGCGTTCATTCTCGGTCGAGCCCATTGCATATTGCCGGTCGGTCTGATGCGGATCTCCCTCGAGCACTGCGAGGGACAAGTCCCGGCCCCGGAGGGGCTCTCCGAGGGCTGCTCGCGGGTGCACGCAGCACCTTGGGTGTGCACTCAGCTAGACTGCCGGCCGAGCGGAGGCCCGAGATGTTCGATGTGGTTGGGTTGATGATGGATGTTGGTCCGCTCGCGCAGCTGATGTTCTTGATCACGTTCTTCGGGCTGCTGACCCAGCTCATCCTCGGGGTCGGGACTCGGTGGGCAAGGGCCGCGGGTCCGATGCTGTTCTTGATTCCCCTGTTGCTGGCGGTGATCGGAGCGATGACCACGTGGCTGGGCCTGTCGACGATGGCGCAGGCCATCGCGCTCGCCTCGCCGGATCTCCATGGTGTGCTGGCGCTCGCGGGGCGGTCCGCTGCGTTTGCTGCGGTGACGCTGTCCACCATGCTGGGCGCGCTGCTGCTCGCCGAGGGCGCCGCGGTCGTCTCGGTCGCGGGCGTGCTCTCCAAGGCGTCGCGCCGCACGCCAGGCCTCGGGTGGATCCTCGCCGCTGCGGCCGCCGGGATGTTGGCGTGGGCGGCCGGCACGGCGAGCTGGACCGCGGCGCTGCACGCCATGGCCACCCAGCCGGCGGGCACGGACGTGGCCGCAGCGGGCTTGCCGATCGGCTGGATCGTCGTCTCCGCGCTCCTGTTCGCGTTCGCGTTGGTGAAGGCGGTCCGGGGCACCCGCGGCGCGGAGGAGAACAGGCCATCGATCGGGGGCAGCCTCGTCGCGTTGTTCATGGCGCTGGTCGTGCTGGCGTCACCGGTGCTCGGGTTTCTCGCGCTGGCCAGCATCGATGGATGATCCCACCCGCATGGTGCCGGGCAGTCCCGAAGAGCTCGCCGCGTTCGCGGTCCTGCAGGGCCGTGTCCCGACGCTGTACGGCGCGCTCGCCCACGACGCGCGTCGGCCGCAGACGGTCGTGATCGTCCCCTCGCTGTCGATGGACCCGCGCGAGCTGGCCAAGATCACGGGCTTCTACCACTACGAAGAGCGCATGCTGGTCAACCTCATGCTGCTCGCCCAGCCGCGCACCAAGATGGTGTACGTCACGAGCCACCGCCTCGATCCGGTCGTCGTCGACTACTACCTGTCGATGCTCCCCGGGGTCCCCAACAGCCACGCCACGCGCCGGCTGGTGATGCTCGACTGCAACGACCGCTCGACCCGCCCGCTGTCTCACAAGATCCTCGATCGACCTCGGCTGATACGACGCATCCGCGCCGAGGTCGACGACCCCAACGTCGCGCACATGGTGTGCTTCAACTCCACCCCGTGGGAGCGCAGCCTGGCGGTGCAGCTGCAGCTGCCGCTGCACTCGGTCGATCCGCAGCTGTCCGATCTGGGCACGAAGAGCGGCTGTCGGGAGGTGTTCCGCGAGGCGGGCGTCAAGCTGCCGTTCGGCTTCGAGCGCCTGACCGGGCCCGACGACATCGCGCGCGCGCTGGCCGAGGTCAAGCGACGCCACCCTGACGCGCGCCGTGCGGTGGTCAAGCTCAACGAGGGCTTCTCGGGCGAGGGCAACGCGCTGTTCTACTTCGAGCCCGAAGACGCGGGCCTGACGCTTCCCGAGCTGACCCCGCGCCTGCACGGACGCCTGCACACGCTGAGGTTCGAGGCTCCGCTGGAGACCTGGGAGGGGTTCTCCGCCAAGTACGTCGACATGGGCGGCATCGTGGAGGCGTTCGTCGAGGGCGAGGGCAAGCAGTCGCCGTCGGTGCAGTGCCGGGTCAACGCGGTCGGCGAGCCGCAGGTCATCAGCACCCACGACCAGATCCTCGGGGGGCCCAGCGGGCAAGTGTTCCTCGGCTGTACGTTTCCGGCGATCGACGACTATCGACTCGAGATCCAGAACTCGGGCGCCAAGGTGGCGGATGTCCTCGCGAAGAAGGGCGTCATCGGCCGATTCGGCATCGACTACGTCAGCGTGCCGGGTCCCGAAGGGTGGGAACATTTTGCGATTGAGGTGAACTTGCGCAAGGGCGGGACGACGCATCCGTTCTTGACGCTGAAGTTCCTGACCGGCGGGTCCTATAGCATGGACGACGGGCTGTTCTACAGCGCTTCCGGCAAGCCCAAGGTGTACTTCTCGTCCGACACCATCCAGAGCGACAGCTACATCGGGCTGACCGCCCGTGATCTGGTGGACATCGCGGTCTACCACGACCTGCACTTCCACGGACCGACCGAGCGCGGGGTCGTGTTCCACCTGATCGGAGCCTTGTCCGAGTTCGGAAAGATCGGGCTTGTGAGCATCGGCGACAACGCGCAGCAGGCGAGATTTCTCTACAACCAGACCCTGCAAGTACTCGATGAGGAGACCGGGGCGCACACGGCCGGATAGGCCGAGCCCAGGAGGGAGCGCACAGCATGTCTGACGGACCCGAGGAAGACGGGCAACAGCTCGCCCGGTGGTGGATTCCGATCGCGGGGTTGCTGTTCGTCGTGCTGGTGATGTGGGTCGCGCAGTTCGCGTGGACCAGCAACGCCCAGAGCACCTCCTGGACCGAGCTCAAGCAGCTCGTCGCGGCCGGCGAGGTCGAGGAGATCGTGTTCGACGGCGAGATGATCCGCGCCAAGAGGAAGGGCGCTGAGCCGCCTGGCATCGTGCAGGTGGTCCGCGTCGAGGATGAGGGCTTCATCGCTCTGCTCGACGCCAACGAGGTCCCGTATCGCGCGGTGCAGCCCAACCCGTGTGCTCAGGGCACGTTGCCGCTGCTGATCGTGCCGCTGCTGATGCTCGGGCTGTTCTGGGTCCTGCTGTCGCGTCAGGGCGGCCCCACCCGCGGGATGCAGGCGTTCGGGCGCAGCAGCGCCACGATGGTGCCCGAGGAGGGCACCGGGGTCACCTTCGCGGACGTCGCGGGAGTCGACGAGGCGGCCGAAGAGCTGCAGGAGGTCATCGCGTTCCTGCAGACTCCGGACAAGTTCACCAGCCTCGGCGGGCGACCGCCCAAGGGCGTCCTGCTGGTGGGGCCGCCGGGCACCGGCAAGACCCTGATCGCGCGCGCCGTCGCCGGGGAGGCTGAGGTGCCGTTCTTCAGCATCTCGGGCTCCGCCTTCGTGGAGATGTTCGTCGGCGTGGGCGCCGCCCGGGTCCGCGATCTGTTCAAGAACGCGGTCGAACACGAGCCCTGCATCATCTTCATCGACGAGCTCGACGCCGTGGGAAAGGCGCGCGGCGCTGCTGGCCCGGCGGGCAACGAGGAGCGCGAGCAGACGCTGAACCAGCTGCTGGTCGAGATGGATGGCTTCGACAACCGGGGCGGCATCATCGTCATGGCGGCGACCAACCGGCCCGAGATCCTCGACCGCGCCCTGCTGCGCGCGGGCCGGTTCGACCGCCAGGTGCTGGTCGACCGCCCCGATGTGCGTGGGCGGGAGGCGATCCTCGAGGTGCACGCCAAGAAGCTCAAGCTGGGCGAGGGCGTCGATCTGGAGCTGATCGCGAAGATCACCCCGGGCTTCGCCGGTGCCGATCTCGCGAACGCGCTCAACGAGGCGGCGCTGCTCGCGGCCCGCCGCGACCACACCGCGATCCTCAAGGAGGACGTCGAGGAGGCGATCGAGCGCGTGGTGGGCGGCCTCGAGAAGAAGAGCCGGCGCCTGTCCGAGCGCGAGAAGCGCATCGTGGCCTACCACGAGTGTGGCCACGCGATCTGCGCGGCGGCCAGCCCCGGCGCCGACCCAGTCAAGAAGATCAGCATCATTCCGCGAGGGATCGCAGCGCTCGGCTACACCATGCAGCTCCCCAACGAAGAGTCGCACCTGCACACCAAGGCGCAGCTCCTCAACCGGCTCACCATCTTCTACGGCGGCCGGGCCGCCGAAGAGATCGTGTTCGGCGACGTGACTGACGGGGCCTATGACGACATCCGGCGCGCCACTGAGCTCGCCCGGCGGATGGTCACGGTGTTCGGCATGTCCCGCCGGATCGGTGCGGTGAACTATGGCAGCGAGGCGCGCGCCAACCCGTTCCTGGGCGAGCACGGGCCCTCGTACACGCCGGAGTCCAGCCCCGAGACTGCGGTCCGGATCGAGCGGGAGGTCCACGACTTCCTGCAGCGCAGCCACCAGCGCGCGCGGCAGATCCTGGTGCAGAACCGGGGCCTGCTCGAGGAGATGGCGGGCGTGCTGCTCGAGGACGAGGTGCTGGACGGTGAGCGGATGACGTCCTTCCTGGCGCGCGCCGCGATGGCCGAGGCGCTCGCGGAGCCCCCTACCAGCGAGCATCTGGAGGTCCTACCTTAGGGATCGTCCAACAACAAACGCTGCATTCGGATGCGCTGCACGCCCGATGTCTGCGTCCTCGAGTTCTCGGGATAGCGCGCTATCCCCTCGACT
>Ga0316189_10002963_pt1 | contig 16559 bp, 17 predicted proteins | sample LowCovwburrow_MG_FD_204930 | JGI IMG/M metagenome (GOLD analysis project Ga0316189, IMG submission 204930) | Coastal sediment microbial communities from Maine, United States - Lowes Cove worm burrow | ecosystem: Environmental > Aquatic > Marine > Coastal > Sediment | place: USA: Maine... | reverse complement strand
CTGGAAACGCAACCAGGATCTCAGGGTGCGCCGCAGCGATCACCTGCGTGATGAAGACGCGTTCCAGCTTTACTGTCGCTATATAGAGCTGCGCCATTACGACGGCGACATGTACCCACCGGACAGGGAGCAGTACGAATCTTTCCTTAACGACGCCTGGGACTGTACCCACTACTACCGCTTTTACGACGGGCCCAAGCTGATTGCCCTGGCGGTAGTGGATGAACTGCAGGATGGACTGTCGGCTATCTACACGTTTTTCGACCCGGATGCAGACAAGCGCAGCCTCGGTACCTTTGCCATACTGTGGCAGATCGAGCGCGCTCGCGCTCTCGGGCTGGAGTACCTCTACCTGGGTTACTGGATTCGCGGCTGCAAGAAAATGGCTTATAAATCAGAGTTTCGACCGCTGGAACTGTACGTCAAAAGCCGCTGGACGGTTATAAGCTAGGGCCGGCGACTCGCTACATAGATTAAGCCCGACACCCCGGTAGCTTTGCACCTGCCGGGTCAAATTCATCCAGTCAAACCCACGCCAACGCCAATTCCTCTAGCGCAATTTTTACAGTGGCTTTACCCGTCGCTTTAAGGCAAAATGCGCGACTGTTTTTTCATGAGGGTTGCCACTCAATGGCAAAAGAAGACCAGATCGAAATGGAAGGTGAGGTAGTTGATACCCTGCCCAACACCACTTTTCGGGTTCAGTTGGAAAACGGTCACGTTGTGACCGCACATATTTCCGGCAAAATGCGTAAAAACTACATTCGTATTCTGACAGGTGACAAGGTGCGCGTTGAGCTTACACCTTACGACTTGTCCAAGGGACGCATCACCTACCGCGAGCGATAATCACGCGGGCTCTAACTCTCCTCGAGCTCGGCTTCCTCTTCCTGCACCGCAACTTCCAGCTTGTCATCCGCCTTGTTAAGGCGCACCAGGGCCGTGCCTCCGGACTGGGCCAGCGAGCCGAACAGCACCATCTCAGCCAGCGGCTTCTTGATGTGCTCCTGGATGATTCGGGCCATGGGCCTGGCGCCCATGTGAATATCGTAGCCCTTCTCCACCAGCCACAGACGAGCATCCTCGTCCACATCCAGGGTGACCCGCTTCTCGTCCAGCTGGCCCTGCAATTCTGTCAGGAACTTGTCCACCACTGTGAGGATAACGTCCTCTCCCAGAGGCTGGAACTGGACAATGCTATCCAGGCGGTTGCGGAATTCCGGACTGAACATCTTGTTAATCGCTTCCATGCCATCCGTGCTGTGGTCCTGGGTGGTGAAACCAATAGTGCGGCGGCTGATGGTCTCCGCACCGGCATTGGTCGTCATTACCAGGATGACATTGCGGAAGTCGGCCTTGCGCCCGTTGTTGTCCGTGAGCGTACCGTGATCCATTACCTGCAATAACAGGTTGAACACCTCCGGGTGTGCTTTCTCAACCTCGTCCAGCAATACCACCGCGTGCGGGTGCTTGGTAACCGCGTCTGTCAGCAGGCCACCCTGGTCGAAACCGACATAACCCGGCGGTGCGCCGATCAAGCGCGATACCGTATGGCGCTCCATGTACTCTGACATGTCAAAGCGGATGAGCTCAAGACCCAGCAGGCGAGCCAGTTGGCGAGTGACTTCCGTCTTGCCGACACCCGTCGGGCCGGCCAGCAGGAATGAGCCGATTGGCTTGTCGCCCGATTTGAGCCCGGCCCTGGCCAACTTGATAGAGGTAGCAAGACTGGTGATGGCCGCATCCTGGCCAAATACCACCATTTGCAGGTTTTTCTCAAGCTTCTGCAGGGTCTCCTTGTCATCGGAGCTGACTGACTTCGGCGGTATCCGCGCGATCTTGGCTATAACGGTTTCGATGTCGCCGACACCGATCACTTTCTTGCGCTTGGAGGGTGCCAATAATTGCTGGTAGGCGCCCGCCTCGTCAATCACATCGATAGCCTTGTCCGGTAAAAAACGGTCCGTGATATAACGTGCTGACAAGTCCGTGGCAACGCGCAGCGCTCTGTCTGTGTAGCGCAGACCGTGGTGTTCCTCGAAACGCGACTTCAGGCCCTTCAGTATGCGATAAGCATCATCGACACTGGGCTCCATCACATCAATTTTTTGAAAGCGACGACTGAGGGCTTTGTCCTTGTCAAAGATGCCGCGGTATTCCTGGAAAGTGGTGGAACCAATACAGCGCAGCTTACCGGAGCTCAGCAAGGGCTTCAGCAGGTTGCTGGCGTCCATCACGCCACCGGATGCGGCCCCCGCGCCAATGATAGTGTGCACTTCATCAATAAAGAGAATGGCATGGTCACGCTTTTTCAGCTCAGCCAACAAACCCTTGAAGCGTTTTTCGAAATCGCCCCGGTACTTGGTACCGGCCAGCAGTGAACCCAGGTCCAGGGAATAGACCACGCTGTCCTTAAGGATATCCGGCACATCGCCGTCCACGATTTTCTTGGCCAGACCTTCGACAATGGCCGTTTTACCGACGCCGGATTCACCCACCAGCAGAGGGTTATTCTTGCGGCGTCGCGCCAGAATCTGCGTCACCCGTTCTACCTCGGCCATACGGCCGATCAGCGGGTCTATGTGGCCTGCCGCGGCCTCTTCATTCAGGTTGGTGGCAAAGCTGTCCAGGGGGTTGGCCTCGCCCTCCTCTGCGCCCACTTCACCGGTGCTGGCAGCTCCGGGCTCGATGGCATCATTGTCGTTGGACACCTTGGAAATGCCATGGGTGATGTAATTGACCACATCCAGCCGCGCTACGCTTTGTGTCTTGAGGAAAAACACGGCCTGGCTTTCCTGCTCGCTGAATATAGCGACCAGCACATTAGCGCCGGTGACCTCACTCTTGCCGGAGGACTGTACATGGAAGACCGCCCGTTGCAGCACTCGCTGGAAACCCAGCGTTGGTTGGGTGTCGCGCTCTTCCTCGTCGGCGGGAATCAGGGGTGTGGTGGCATCGACAAACTCGACAAGGTCGCCTCGCAGGCCGCCTATATCCGCGCCACAGGCCTTCAGCACCCGGATCGCGTCGTTGTTGTCCAGCAGCGCCAGTAGCAGGTGCTCAACTGTCATGAATTCGTGGCGCTTTGTCCTGGCGCCCCGAAAGGCTTCATTCAGCGTCTGTTCCAGGTCTTTGCTCAGCATTTAATGCTCCCAGGGCTATCAGCCCTCCGATGCCTCGATTTCACATAATAGTGGATGTTCGTTTTCCCTTGCATACTGGTTGACCTGGGCCGCCTTGGTCTCAGCGATATCCCGGGTAAATATCCCGCAAACGCCCTTACCCTGGGTGTGTACGGTCAACATAACATGAGTGGCCTGCTCCCTGTTCATACGGAAGAAGGTCTCCAATACTTCGACCACAAACTCCATGGGCGTATAGTCGTCGTTCATCAATACAACTTTGAACAGCGGTGGGCGCTTTAGTTCAGGTTTTGACTCCTGCAGCGCAAGTCCGCTGTCAGAATCCTCTTCCTCCCTACTCATACGCACTGTAATACTGTGCTGGATGTCGCTCACTGCAATATTCTCGTCCTGGCGCTGCTTCAGCTATCTGATATGGCTACATTATACGGTAATTCAAGGGGTGGCAAAGTAGATGCACCAATGACTTACACTTGCGCTTTGTGGGGTTTAGGGCCTGGTCGATTTAAATTTACTGCTATTGGGCCACTAAAGAATGCCCGCATCTCTGCGCCAGGGCCATGTCTCCCCTTTGCATGCTCGATATCAGGCAGGGATTCGGGTGTGTCCTGGCGGAATATTAAAGGCCAGCGCCGAAGGAGTGGAAGGAGACAGCGCAGCGCTGTCAGGCTCCTGACCGACTGAGGGCACCCCGGAGGGGCGCGGCCATGGAGCCAGGATACACCCGGATGCGTGCCGGAATGGAACAATGCGATATTTCATCAACACGCCCCAAACGAAAAAAGGGCCCGTGTCACCACGAGCCCTCCATAAGATTCCTTAACAAATTACATGGAATCAACAATCGCCTGGCCGAACTCCGAACATGACAGCAAGGTTGCACCGTCCATCTGGCGTTCGAAGTCATAAGTGACAGTACGTTTCTGGATCGCGCCATTCATGCCAGTGATAATGAGGTCGGCGGCTTCGTTCCAGCCCATGTGCCGCAGCATCATTTCAGCTGAGAGGATGAGCGAGCCGGGGTTAACCTTGTCCTGGCCGGCATACTTGGGTGCGGTGCCGTGGGTCGCTTCGAACAGGGCGATGGTATCCGACAGGTTGGCCCCCGGCGCGATACCGATACCGCCTACCTGGGCCGCCAAGGCGTCTGAGAGGTAGTCGCCGTTGAGGTTGAGGGTGGCGACCACGCTGTATTCCTTGGGGCGGGTCAGGATCTGTTGCAACATGGCGTCGGCGATGACGTCCTTGATGACGATTTCCTTGCCTGTATTGGGGTTCTTCACCGAAACCCATGGGCCGCCATCAAGCAGTTCGCCGCCGAATTCCTGCTGGGCCAACTCATAACCCCAGTCGCGGAAAGCCCCTTCGGTGAACTTCATGATATTGCCCTTGTGCACCAGGGTGACCGAGGGCAGGTCCTGGTCAATGGCATACTGGATGGCTTTGCGCACCAGGCGCTTGGTACCCTCCTCCGAGACCGGCTTGATGCCTATACCGACGTTGGTGGGGAAGCGGATCTTGGTGGCGCCCATTTCGTTGATGAGGAAATCGACAACTTTCTGTGCCTCCGGTGTGCCGGCCTGGTATTCCACGCCGGCGTAGATGTCCTCTGAGTTCTCGCGGAATATCACCATGTTACAGGCGCCGGGATCTTTTACCGGTGACGGTACGCCCTCGAACCAGCGCACAGGGCGCAGGCAGGTGTACAGGTCCAGTTCCTGGCGCAGCGCCACATTCAGCGATCGGAAACCGCCGCCCACCGGGGTAGTCAAAGGCCCCTTGATGCCCACGGAATACTCTTTGATGGCCTCCAGTGTCTCTTCAGGGAACCAGTCACCGTCGTACAATTCAGCGGCTTTTTCGCCGGTGTATATTTCCATCCAGGAAATTTTCCTGGCGCCCTTGTAGGCTTTTTCAATGGCGGCGTCTACCACGTCGATCATGACCGGGCTGATATCGACGCCAATACCGTCGCCTTCGATATAGGGGATAATAGGGTTGTTGGGGACGTTCAGGCTGTAATCTTCATTGACGGTGATTTTGTCACCTTCAGTGGGAACCTGAATATGTTTGTAGCCCATAATATACTCCATTGCTGTTAACAGAATTTCGAGGTCGGTTGGATGGAACCCTCGTGAGGCCACCACCGCTAAAACGGCGCGTAGTGTAGCACGATCCAGGGCATTTCTGGCGACAGGGCCACAGCTCCAGCCCGTCTGGTGGCTATTTTTTGACCACATTGAAGGTGTCATGGCACGCGTCATCCTTTTTAACAAACCCTTCCAGGTACTCAGCCAGTTTACGGATGAGCAGGGCCGGGCCACGCTGGCCGATTACCTCTCTGCGCCGGGTTTTCGTGCAGCCGGCAGGCTCGATTATGACTCGGAGGGATTGCTGTTGCTGACCGATGACGGAGTGCTGCAGCAACACATCGCCAATCCACGCCACAAGCGCTGGAAGACGTATCAGGTACAGGTTGAGGGCCTGGTCACTGACGAGGCACTGGCGCAATTGCGCAGTGGCGTTGAGTTGAAGGACGGGCGCAGCCTGCCGGCCAGGGCAAAGCGCATACCGCCGCCGCAGATATGGCCGCGCAGTCCACCTGTGCGGGAGCGCAAGTCAGTGCCCGATACCTGGCTTGAGCTAAGTATACGTGAGGGGCGCAATCGACAGGTACGGCGCATGACTGCAGCGGTCGGCTACCCTACCCTGCGCCTGGTGCGGATCCGGGTCGGCGACTGGTCGCTGCAAGGACTGCAACCCGGGGAACACCGGCAACTTGATATCAACATGCCGCAGGGCGGGCGAAAAAATCGCCCGGCTGACAAACCCGGGAGGGGTAACTGAATGCAGGAATGGGCACCGCATGTCACTGTCGCCACAGTCATCGAGGACGGTGGACGCTATCTGCTGGTGGAAGAGCGGGATAAATTCAGCGGCGAACTGGTATTCAACCAGCCAGCTGGCCACCTGGAGCCAAATGAAAGCCTGGCCGAGGCGGCTTTGCGCGAGACACTGGAGGAGACTGGCTGGCAGGTCGAGCTTTGCGGAATACTGGGTGTGGCCCTGTACACCGCGCCCGGAAACCAGGTCACCTATGTCCGCACCACCTTTGTTGGCACGCCTGTGCAGCGGGAAGACGGCGCGACACTGGACCCGGATATTCACGCCATCCACTGGCTGGACTACGAGGCAATTCTCGCCAACTCTGATAGAATGCGCAGCCCGCTGGTGATCGCCTCGATAGAGCAGCATCGGCAGGGCATTTGTTATCCGTTAGGTCTGATTTACAGCCAATGAGCCTGAACTCTTCCAGTAAAGTCATCGTCGGTATGTCCGGTGGTGTCGACTCGTCCGTGTCCGCCCTGTTACTCAGGGAACAGGGCTATCGGGTGGAGGGGCTGTTTATGAAAAACTGGGAAGAAGACGACGGCACAGAGTACTGCACCGCGAAAGAAGATTATGCCGACGCGCAAGCGGTGGCAGACAAACTTGGCATCCCCTTGCATGGCGCCAACTTCGCGGCTGAATACTGGGACAATGTGTTTGAGCACTTCCTGGAAGAATACCGCGCCGGCCGCACACCCAACCCCGACATCCTGTGCAACCGCGAAATCAAATTCCGGGCATTTCTCGATTACGCCCTGACCCTGGGTGCCGATGCCATCGCCACTGGCCACTATGCCCGCTGTGGCGAGGCCGATGGTCAGGGCACCCTCCTGAAGGGGCTGGATAACAACAAAGACCAGAGCTATTTTCTGCATGCTGTAGGCCACAGGGAGTTGGAGCAAACGCTGTTCCCACTGGGTGATATGGCGAAACCTGACGTGCGCAAGGTCGCCCGGCAGCATGGCCTGGCCACAGCGAAAAAGAAGGACTCCACAGGCATCTGCTTTATCGGTGAACGCCGCTTCAAGGATTTCCTGCAACAATACCTGCCTGCCCAGCCCGGGGATATTCACAGCCTTGACGGCGAGTTGTTGGGTCAACACCAGGGCCTGATGTACCACACAATAGGACAGCGCCAGGGGCTGGGTATCGGCGGGCTGGCCAACCACAGCGACGCACCGTGGTACGTAGTGGACAAGGATCTTGATAACAACATACTGCTGGTTGCACAGGGTAATGAGCATCCGGCCCTGTTCAAGTCTGCGCTCTACACTGGCGAAATCCTGTGGATAGCCGGCTATGAGCCCGAGCTACCGCTGGGCTGTTGCGCCAAGGTTCGGTATCGCCAGGCAGACCAGGCTTGCAAGGTGCAGCGCCAGGGTGACGGCTATGAAGTGGTGTTCGAGCAACCACAGCGGGCGGTGACCCCCGGACAGTCCGTGGTTTTTTACCAGGGCGAGCGTTGTCTTGGGGGCGGTGTGATCGAAAGGACAATGGACAAGCCATGAATGGAAACAACCGTACCAGACTGGAACAGCAAACCATCGCCATGGCGGGTGTCGCCCAATCTGCGAGGCTGGTCGACCAGATTTCGAAAACCGGCAGCTATCCCATGGAATTTCTTGTCCCGTCAGTAAACAGCCTGTTTGCCTTCGATGCACAGTCAGTTGAAGACGTGTATGGCGGTATTGCAGGCGTCAAACTCGGGCTCAATAATCTCAGCAGCCTGCTGGTAAGTCGCCAGGCCGATGAAAACCGCGACCTGGTGCGCTACGTCTTCGCCATGATGTATCTGGAGCGCAAGTTTGCATCTGACCCGGCCATGATGTCGGTGGTGCACTCGCGACTGGAGCACACCAGTTTCAGGGCTGATCACTTTGCCAACAATGTGCAGGACTTATGCCATAGCGTCTCCGGCATCTACCAGGATACGCTGAGCAAGCTGAAATTTCGTATCAAGGTTAGCGGGAGTGCCCAGCACCTGGAGAATACCAACAATGCCGATATTATCCGCGCGTTGTTGCTGGCAGGGATACGATCAGCATTTCTCTGGCACCAACTGGGCGGGCGTCGCTGGAAACTGCTGCTGCAGCGCAAGCAACTGCTGCACACATCCCAGCAACTGTCCCGCGATCTTGGCGTGGTGTAAAATCGCCCTTTACTCTTTCCGGAGAATGACATGAAGCTCTCAGCGCTAAGCGCAGTCTCGCCCATCGATGGTCGCTACGGCAGCAAGACCGAAGCCCTGCGCGAGGTTTTCAGTGAGTTTGGCCTGATCAAACGCCGCGTTCTGGTTGAGATACGCTGGCTGCAGTGCCTTGCCGCGCACGAGGGTATTCCCGAAGTGCCGGCTCTTTCCAAAGCGGCCAACAGAACACTGAACAGCATCGCCGACAAGTTTCGCGAGGTGGATGCCCGGCGCATCAAGGATATCGAGGCCACTACCAACCACGATGTCAAAGCGGTGGAGTATTTCATCAAGGAACGTTTTGATGGAAATGATGAGCTCAAAGGTATATCGGAGTTTGTCCACTTCGCCTGCACCTCGGAGGATATCAACAACCTCGCTCACGCGCTGATGCTGCAGGATGGTCTCCAGCAAGTTCTGCTTCCAGCGATGAATGAGATTGCTACTGCGCTCTCCACGCTGGCCACAAATACAGCGGAAGCGGCCATGCTCTCGCGGACTCACGGCCAGACTGCCAGCCCGACCACCATGGGCAAGGAAGTGGCAAATGTTGTCGCGCGTCTGCGCCGGCAAATCGACCAACTGGGCAAGCTCGAATTCCTGGGTAAAATCAATGGCGCTGTCGGCAACTACAATGCCCACCTGTCGGCCTACCCCGATGTCGACTGGCAAGCTAACGCCGAGAAGTTTGTTACCTCCCTGGGACTTGGCTGGAACCCCTATACCACTCAGATAGAGCCCCACGACTATATGGCGGAGCTGTTTGACGCGGTCACCCGCTTCAATACCATCCTGATTGATTTTAACCGCGATATCTGGGGCTATATTTCCCTGGGCTATTTCAAGCAGAAAACGGTTGCCGGAGAAGTGGGCTCTTCCACTATGCCACACAAGGTAAATCCCATTGACTTCGAAAATGCCGAGGGCAACCTGGGCCTTGCCAATGCGGTGCTGCAGCATATGTCAGCCAAGCTGCCCATCAGCCGCTGGCAGCGTGACCTTACCGATAGCACCGTGCTACGCAACATGGGTGTGGGCGCTGCGTACAGCCTGATTGCCTACCAGTCGGCACTCAAGGGAATAGGCAAGCTGGAGCTGAATGAGGCCTGCCTGTCGCAGGACCTGGACAACAGCTGGGAGGTGCTGGCCGAGCCCATTCAAACTGTCATGCGGCGCTACGGCATCGAAAAACCCTACGAAAAGTTGAAGGAGCTTACCCGCGGCCAGGATATGAGCGCGGAGGTCATCCGGGAATTTGTGTCGAAGCTGGACCTGCCTGAGCAGGCGCGCAAGGAGTTGCTTGCCCTGACCCCGGCCAGCTACATCGGCAACGCCATTGCCCAGGCCAGGTCGATAGGTTAGCTGTGGCAATAGCAGAGCTAAAGTTCGACAAGGAGGCATTTCTCTCACAGTACTGGCAGCGCAAACCCCTGTTAATCCGTGATGGGCTGGCGGCTTTCAGCACTCCGCTACCCGCCGACGAACTCGCGGGGCTGGCCATGGAGGAAGGTGTCGAATCGCGAATCATTGAGCAATGTGATGGCCGCTGGCAACAGCGGCACGGGCCCTTTGCAGAGAGCGACTTCCAGAGCGAAAACCCGTGGACATTGCTGGTTCAAGCCGTTGACCATTATATCCCCGCGGTCGCGCAGCTGCGACAACTGGTGGATTTTCTACCGCAGTGGCGAGTAGACGATGTGATGGTGAGCTACGCCGTTGACGGTGGCAGTGTGGGTCCGCACTACGACAACTACGATGTATTCCTGCTACAGGGTGAAGGCGAGCGCAGGTGGCAACTGGGTGAATATTGCAACGCCGATACACCGCTGTTGCCGCATGATGAACTGCGTATCCTGCGAGACTTCAATTGCACACAGGAATATGTACTGGGCCCCGGAGACATCCTGTACGTACCACCTGGAATTGCTCATTACGGCACCGCCATCGGTGAGTGCACGACGTTCTCGTTAGGCTTTCGCGCCCCGCGCCTGAACGACATGGTGTCGCGCTGGGTGGACAGATTACTGGAACAAATGGATAGCGAGCTTCATTACGGCGACAGCCATATTGAGCCTGTCACCCGCGCCGGGGAGATCCGGACCAGGGACCTGGATCGGGTTCGCGCCCAGGTGCAGGCGGCGCTGGACGAGGAAGTCGATAGCCGGTGGTTTGGTGAACTGGTAACAGAGCCGCGCTACGATTATGTCCACGACGATGACGACCTCGCAGAGGCCCGGGAACTGCTGCGGTCAGGCTCCTGTTTTGTGGCACTCTCCCCCGCTGCCAGGGTGGCCTGGCAACAGGAAGCAACGGGTGTGCGTGTGTTTGCCAATGGTGAATCCCGACTCTTTGCTGAATCGGTTCTCGACAGCCTTACGACACTGTGTGAGAGTTGGCGCATGGAAGATAAAGACCTGGCTCGCTGCATGGCGTTGCCGGATTCGGCCGATATGCTTGATTACCTGCTGGAGACCGGAGGTATCTATGTCGAATGAATTTCTGACCGGTGTGGAATATCCCCATCCTTTTGACGATCTGGCGGTAGAGCTGTGTAGTTCCGCCGCCAGGGAGATCTGTATTCTCAGCCCCAGGCTGGATCACCAGGTCTTCGACCGGCCCGAGCTGGTAGAGGCGATTGGCGTATTGATACGCAGCAGCCGACAGACACGGGTGCGTATACTGGTGGCAGACTCGCGCGCGCTGGTAACCCGGGGCCACAGGCTGCTGCTTCTGGCGCGGCGACTGCCCACTTCAGTGCATATTCAGAAACAGGTTGATCACCCCCAGTGGAAAGGAGAAACCATCGTGATCTGTGACCGGGATGGTGTGCTATACAAGCCCGGAGACAGTGACCATGATGGCTTTTTCGAACCCTCCTCCAGGGCCTCCACCCAGCGCCACCTCGAGCTGTTTGAGGAATTGTGGCGTCATAGTGAGCAGGATGTCGAACTGCGCTCACTCAGCCTCTAGAGGTACACCGGCCAAACAGTGGGCAGGAGATGACTCAAGCGGTACAACTGGACGATCTCCCTTACCAGAGGGACAGCTGCGAGCTGTTTGAGCGTATTCGGGACATGCCCGGGGCAGCGCTGCTGGATAGCAGCTTCCCTCACTCCACGGCAGGGCGCTACGACATACTGGCCGCCGCACCGATAGATCGCCTGCCCACGCTGCCAGAGGATGCCAGCGAAGCGCAAACACGCGCTTTTTTCCAGAATCTCTCGGATTATCACCACGAACATTACGCTGGCATTCAGCCGGTGTCCCAGGATATTCCCTTTTGCGGTGGCATCCTTGGCTACATCGGCTACGACTGCGGCAATAATCTGGAGAACGTCCACAGGAACGCACAGCAGCCAGGCGCCCTGCCCCTGATTCAGCTCCAGGCTTACAACTGGTGTGTGGTACAGGATCATCTGCTGCGTCGCGCCACACTGGTGTGCCAGCCGGGGGTTTCCAGCGCAACCCACAAGGACCTGCTCGGGAGATTGCGCCAGCCATCGCCGCAACATCTTGCGAATTTCAAGCTGGATGCAAAGTTCCATTCGAATTTTACTGCTAACGAGTACAAACAGGCCTTTGATCGCATACAGGGGTATATCCGGGCGGGCGATTGTTACCAGGTTAATCTGGCGCAACGTTTCAGCGCTGGCTACACCGGTGAGCCCTGGTTCGCTTACAGGGCCCTGCGACCGGTAGCGGCAGCATCGTTCTCCGCCTACCTGGCATTGGCGGATGATGGCGCCGTAATCAGCCTGTCGCCAGAGCGTTTCCTGTCGCTGCACGGCCATCATGTTGAAACAGCACCTATCAAAGGAACACGGCCGCGCCACAAGGACGCGGCAGCGGATCGTCGGGCTGCAAGGGAACTGCGTGCATCCGAGAAAGACCGCGCTGAAAACCTGATGATTGTTGATCTGCTGCGCAACGACCTCGGGCGCAGCTGCGTACCTGGTAGCATCCACGTCGACCGCCTGTTCGAGGTACAGAGCCTGGCCACGGTGCACCACCTTGTCAGTACTATCAGCGGTGAACTAAGTGCTGATCGCGGCGCCGCACAATTGTTACGAGACAGCTTTCCCGGTGGCTCCATCACCGGCGCACCAAAAAGGCGCGCCATGCAGATCATCGCGGAGCTGGAACCTGACCCGAGGCAGGTTTATTGCGGTTCGCTACTGTACATCAGTGCCGACGGACGCATGGATAGCAATATTGCTATCCGCACCCTGCAGTGCAGCGAAGGTGAAATACATTGCTGGGCCGGTGGAGGTATTGTGGCGGATTCGCACTGGGAGCAGGAATACCAGGAGACCTGGGACAAGGTCGGCAAGTTTCTCGAGGCGCTTGAGCAATTATGATTTGACTGGCTGGTTGCATTACAGCGAAGCTGATCTAAGCTACTTGCAACAAGAAAACAGTTTTTACAAGGGACACCGGGGCTAAAGGAAAAAATGAGGTCGTTATTGTGTCTCGGCAAAAGCCCCCGGAGTCACTGCAGCAACGGATAAATCATCTTCTGCACAGCAACCCTGTTACCTTTGCAATAGAGGAGCCCAAGGAAGAGTCGGTGGATGCCATTTCCACCCTGCTGGCAAGAGCAGAGCAGGAGCTAAAGGTAGCCCAGGAGCGTGTTGACCGACTCAAGTGGGAATTGGAAAAGGCGCGGTCCTAGCCTGCTGTGGGCAGTGCAGCAATACACTCCACTTCCACGCGCGCACCAAGCGCAAGGGCGGCGGCGGCCAGAGCGCTGCGGGCCGGGTAACGGCCTTTTTCGAAGTAACTGGCATAGACCTTGTTAAACTCAGGCCACTGTGACATATCGGCGAGAAACACGGTGCACTTTATGATATCGCCCATATCCAGATCGTGACGCTGTAACGTCGCCTTGATATTCTCCATGGTCTGCCGCGACTCCGGGCCGATGCCACCGGCAACCAGCTTGCCATCAGGGCCCGCGCCCACATCTCCCGACAGGTAGAGCACACCGTTGTAGGAAACCGCCTCGGAAAATGGATAATCCGGATATCTTTCTGAGGGAAAGATTTTCAGCGCTTCCGCCGAGGTGCCGCCGGCGAATCCAATCATGGTACACAGCACCAGCAACACTCTGGTCATGACCTCAATCCCCTACAGCGAAAGTTTACGATTGCTGGCAGCGATAAACGCCGATTTCAGCTGCTCCAGATTATCCACTGATTGAAACTGGGGGAACTCCTCGATCACATTTTGCGGCGCATGGATCAGGAAGCCGACATCGGCCTCGCCCAGCATCGTGGTGTCGTTATAGGAGTCTCCGGCAGCCAGGACCCGGTAGTTCAGGCTGTGTAGCGCTTTCACGGATGCCCGCTTGGGGTCTTCCTGACGCAACTTGTAATCAACTACACGGCCACTGTCATCTGTGACAAGACGGTGACAGAACAGGGTGGGCCACTTCAGCTGGCGCATCAGGGGTTCAGAAAACTCATAGAACGTGTCCGACAGGATAATCAGCTGAAAGCGCTCCCGCAGCCAGTCGACAAAATCGATAGCGCCCGGCAGAGGCTCCAACGTGCTGATCACCTCCTGAATGTCGCCGATTTTGAGATTGTGTTGGTCAAGCAGGCCAAGACGCTGTTTCATCAACACGTTGTAGTCGGGGATATCCCGGGTGGTTGCCCGCAGTTCATCGATTCCGGTGCGCTCGGCAAAGGCTATCCATATCTCGGGGACAAGCACACCCTCCAGGTCCAGGCAGGCCAGTTCCATATGTCTCTCCTTGGTGTTGGTGCATTTAGAGCGCCCCAATCTAGCGACTTGCCGCCGGGGGTACAAGCCCGTGTGTAAAAACCTTCAGTAAACGGGCAACTTCAGGTGGGAAAAGAGCTCTTCCAATTCGGCTTTGGTGTGCCGCTGGAACGCGTCCTGCACCACTTCGCGTGTCAGGTGTGGTGCAAAATCTTCGATGAATTCGTACATAAAACCACGCAGGAACGTGCCTTTGCGGCAGCCTATCCGGGTAACGCTGCTGTCAAACAGATGGCTGGCATCCAGGGCGACAAGGTCTGCGTCTTTGCTTTCCTCATAGGCCATAGCCGCCACTATGCCAATGCCAAGCCCCAGGCGCACATAGGTTTTGATAACGTCTGCATCGGCGGCAGTAAATACTACCCGCGGTTCCAGTCCTTTTTCGACAAATGCCTCGTCCAACTTGGAACGTCCCGTAAAACCAAATACATAGGTCACGATCGGGTGCGCCGCCACTGCTTCCAGGGTGAGTTCTGACAACTGCGTGAGCGGGTGATCCCTGGGCACTAAAATACAGCGATTCCAGCGATAACAGGGCATCATTATGAGGTCTGAGAACAGTTCCAGCGCCTCGGTGGCGATAGCAAAGTCCACAGTGCCATCTGCCGCCATCTCGGATATTTGCATCGGCGTGCCCTGGTGCATGTGTAGCGAGACGTCAGGATAGCGCTCCATGAACTTCGCGATGGTAGCGGGCAGGGCATATCGCGCCTGGGTGTGGGTGGTTGCAATAGAGAGAGAACCCTTCTTTTCGTTGGAGTACTCCTGAGCAACCTGCTTGATGCTTTCAACTTTGCGCAGAATCTCCCCGGCCGTCTCGAGAATCACCTCCCCTGCCGGGGTCACATGCGTGAGATGTTTCCCGCTGCGAGCAAAGACTTCGACCCCCAGTTCATCCTCCAGTAGACGTATCTGCTTGCTGATGCCGGGTTGCGACGTGTAGAGGCTCTGGGCGGTTGCCGAGACGTTGAGTTCGTGGTGCGCGACTTCCCAGATGTAGCGCAACTGTTGCAGCTTCATGCCATTCTCCGAACTGGTCCGCGCAGGCCTGCGCGATTACTTATAAAGAATAGCCATTAAACGAGGCGAGTGCCAAATATATAAGTAATAACCAGTAGAGAAAACGGGCTCAGGTGTTGGCAATGCCATGGGGCACATGGCCGGTGGCGATATGGGGGCTGGCCGAAGCACAGTGTGCCGGCTGGTCGTCGAAGAAGACATCTGCCTGATAGGCCCTGAGAAATTCGGTCTTGTTGAGGCCACCGAGGAAAATTGACTCATCGATACGGATATTCCATGCCCGCAGGGTACGAATTACCCGCTCGTGAGCCGGAGCTGACCTGGCGGTCACCAGCGCGGTGCGAATGGGTGCCTCGCTTGCCGGAAACGCCTGCTGCAGCCGCTGCAGGGCTGCCAGGAAGGGCTTGAAAGGCCCGCCCGCCAGGGGCTCTCGGGCCGCCGCCTTCTCGCTGGCAGTGAAGGCTTCCAGGCCCTCACTCTTGTACACACGCTCCGCCTCATCGGAAAAGATCACCGCATCTCCATCAAACGCAAAGCGCAGCTGGTCGTTGTCCGAGCCCCCGCCTTTGCTGGACACCAGCGTGGCGGCCGCCACGCCACAATCCAGCGCATAGCGCACATCTTCGGCTTCATTAGACAGAAACAACTGGCAGCCAAAAGCATTGATATAGCGCCACGGACTTTCGCCACCACAAAAGGCCGCCCGGTTAATGGCAAGATCGTAATGCTGGATAGAATTGAACACCCGCAATCCGGTATCGGCGCTATTACGCGACAACAGCACCACCTCCACCCGGGAATCTTCCCCCAGGCGATCATTCAGCCGCAGCAGTTTGTGCACCAGCGGGAAGGCCTCCCCTGGTTCCAGCGGCTCTTCTTCCCGGGCGATCTGGTAGGCAGAAAACGCCTCTACGCCATCGTTCTGATACACCTGGTGGCTTTCGTCCAGGTTGAACAGGGCGCGGGAGGAGATTGCTATGACCAGTCTGTCGTTCAGGTTTTGTGGCATGCGGGAAGAATACCGAGTTGTGGGATGTGGTACTAGAGGTGATTTATGGCGGTTTTCATTAAGAGGTGACTTTTGAGTTCAGAGTATGAAGTGCGCGCCAGGGTAAGGGGGCACGGCAGGACGGCCGCAAGTTTGTGACCGTTTCCGGCTGCTGCGCAACTCGACCATTTTTTGCTTCGCAAAAAATTGGGACTCGAACAGTGCTCGCAGAAAGCCCCGAAACCGGTCACAAACTTAAGCGCGGCCTCATTGTCCTGCCGTGCCCCCTTACCCTGACGCTCAGATCGTGAACACACCAATCTCGAAACTGCAAGGTAAAGCCTCGAGGGTTACGCTCAGAATACGAAAATTGAACTCGAGAATTTTCAAACAACGAAACAGCAAAAGCTAAGCCCCATCCAGAGTATCAGGTTGGAAGCCCGCTGCAGGGCAATAAGGCCGCGCTTAAGTTTGCTGGCATTTTCGGGGCTTTCTGCGAGCACTGTCCGAGTCCCGAAAATTGCGCAGCAATTTTGGTCGAGTTGCG
>Ga0316189_10002962_pt1 | contig 16559 bp, 12 predicted proteins | sample LowCovwburrow_MG_FD_204930 | JGI IMG/M metagenome (GOLD analysis project Ga0316189, IMG submission 204930) | Coastal sediment microbial communities from Maine, United States - Lowes Cove worm burrow | ecosystem: Environmental > Aquatic > Marine > Coastal > Sediment | place: USA: Maine... | reverse complement strand
CGCCCCCTGAATCGCCGGAGAAGAGGACGTGTTCGCGCGCCTCCATAGCCTCCACGAGGTCCGCTACGATCGCCAGCCTCGATGTCGGCATCCATAGGTCGCCGTCCTCGATATCCTTGGAGAAGGGGGCCTGGCTGAGGCCAAAATGGAGGAGCCACTGCGACAGGCGCGCGGCTTTGGGTGATGGCGACGCCTTCTTCATCGTCCACCCGCCTTGGGCAGCCGCCCCAGCATGCTGTCGACCCGGACGCGGTTGGGGTCGAAGTCGAGGTGCCCCTGATACATTCGCCGCAGCAGCTCCCGCCCCTCTCGAGCCAGTTCCACCTCCAGCTCATCGTGCGCCATGCCGCGGCACCGTTCGGACTGGAGGTTCTTGACCAGATCCTCGAACTTGCTCCGCGCTGGCCAAAACGCCTCGCAGGGCTTGTCTTCCGTGATCGCTCGTGCTTCCATGCTCTGGGCCTTTCTTCCGCGAGTTTGGTTGTTTGTCGCAACCTCAGCCTCACTCGCGGGGGCCCCTTGTCAAGATTCAGGCAGCTAGTCTGCTGAAGTTGTAGTCGAAACTACTGTACAAAAAGAGCCGCACCCTTTTGGCACCCACGTCTGCGCCTACATGAGCTTCTCGAAGAGCCTGTCCCTAATCGTGAGGTCCTCTGCGCCGACGACGAAGACACGCTCGTCGCGGATGGTGTGCTTGACGACGCCGAGCCCCTCGTACTCGAGCGGATAGGGGAGGGCCTCAACGTCCTCGATCGCGATCTCCCAGGACGCTGCGACGGCGTCATTTTCCGCATCGTAGAGGCACGTCAGTCGGTCCCCGCGTGAGATGTCGGCGAGCATGGCAAGGCGTTCGCGATCCACCGCGACCGTGTCCTCGGGGGGCGGGTCCGCGCGGGTGAAGTGGGTGTGGGTCGCGAGGGGACCGAGCGAATCAGTCCATACCGTCTCATAGCCCTCGATGCTGGGCATCTCCGCGAAGTCCACGACCACCGTCTCCTGCAGCTGGCCGAGTACGACCTGCCGGCTGTCGAGAGCTTCCAGCTCGGACGACTCGGGTGAGAAGGTACCGTCGACCCAGCGGTCGAGCACGTATTGGGCGCCGTAGAAGTCGAAGTAGCTCACCAGCGGCCACCACCCTGCCGGTTGGTACCTCGCCCACCAAAGGAGGTCCGCGATCTCGTCGCCAAAGTAGATGTCCCTCTCCACTAGGTCACGGAGCTCTGTGTTGGACATGGGCTCCATCTTCCACCATGCGACATCGCCGACGAAGAGGGCCTCGCCGAAGAGTCGCGCTCGGAGGGCGAGCTGAGCGTCGAAGGTGTCCGCCTCGCTGATGAGGTCGACGATCCCGCCGACCCCTTCATCGATATGCGCGAGCGCGATCATGCGGAGGACCTCCCGAGAGTCGTTTGGATCGACGACGAGCACCTTGCGCTCATCAAACGAATAGATGGCTGCCGGGACCCTGGGCTCGCTTCGCGGGGCCTCAACGTCGATGTACTCGAGGCCGAGCGTCGCGAGACAGCGATCGCTCACCGATACCGAGGGCGACTCGTCGGATAGCTGGGACAGGACCGTCGCCGGGCTGACGATCTCGAGGGAGGGCACGCTCGCCTCGCTACCGCGGATGCAGGCGACGTGGTCGCTGTAGGCGGCGACGCAGGCGTCATCGGTCAAGTCGCACTCAGGGGCGACGCTCTCCGTGCAGGACTCTGGAACAGTGTTATTGCAGCCTGCGCCGAAGATGAGCGTGGCGGTGAGAACTGTTGATGAAGCGATGACTGGTCGGCTCATGATTTTCAGCTTTCTAAGGCCGGGAGGTGCTGCCATGCTGGTCCCCACCGTCCTCATTGATGTCGTACTCAGGCCTCGCGAATCGATCCTCTACAAAGCGACGTCCGCCAATTTTGTCTCTTGGGGGATCGATCTGGCACTCGCGGGTACTACCCGCCTGAGCGGGAGCGAGTGGCCCCGCTGAGAGGAGCAGTGACGTGCCCGCGAACAATCTCCTAGAGCGCATAGAAGTCCTCCACGGAAGCTCTGCTGTCGAGCCCATCTACGACGAGGCTGTTCTCGGTTGGCCACGTGGTGTGTCGATCTGGGACTCCCTCGAGTCTCCCGTCGCTCGGCGCGAGTTCGTCCGCTACCTGGTCGCCCGCGACGAGACGGATCTTCGCGCCTACACGAGCTTCGCCAACCTATGCACGGGCTTCGCCGTGCAGCTCTACGCGCGCCTTAGCAGCCGGTCTGGCCTATCACTCGGCGCCACCGTTCGGTTGTCTGAGGCCGCGAGTATCTCGATCACGCCGACCGAGCCCAAGCTTCGGGTGCCTCTCTTTGTGGCAATCAGCGGGGCGCACGCCTACTGCGCGTTCCTCCTGGAGGAGGAGGCCGACAGCGAGTTTGCCTCCTACCTGCTCTACGAGCCACAGAACGACGCGTTCATCGAGCCGGAGCACCCTGCATGGGACAAGTACGTAGCCACCTTCGGTGTCAAGTTCAACGACCTCGCTGACTTCACGGCGGGCGGGAGGTTTGAGTTCGTGCCTCGGCATTGCTTTGTCTGCAGTCGCGGGGGGGCGATGCGCCGCGTCAGCAGTGAGCGTGTCGCCTCTCTCGCTCGCGACTTCGCCATCGCCGAGACGCCGAAGAGCAACTACGACGCCTATGTCGTTGGGGGCTTCTCCGAGTTCATCCGTGCTCGGGTCGCGCTGTGGAAGCCGAGCGACGCGGAGCTCCTTGAGCTCGCGGGGGTGCTCGTCGGCCGTCCCCTGCGGACCGAACTGGGCGGAGAGGTAGAGGTCCTCACTGCGTCCCGCTACCTGTCCCTGCTTGGGCGCCTTGACCTGCGGTCACGAGGAGTCGTGTAGGTGTCGGGAGTGGGGGAGGCGAGAGTCTTGGGGGGCGCCGTGGCGCGCACCTCACGAGTGTTCGCCGCTCGCCGGCGAGGAGGCGACCGGCAAGAGTCGAATCTCGCGTGCATCCACGCCTGAGCGTAGGGCCAGGCTTGGTACGTCGCCCTCGTCCAGGCCGTGCAACTCGATCGCTGCGCAGCCGAGCCCGAAGGCCACGTGGATGCTCTCTCCGTGAGCGACGGCTTCGTAGAAAGCTCCCGAGAATACTGATGCTGCATGATCGGAGATCGCTCGTCGCATTCCGATTACGCAGTCCACGGAGCTTGCGAGCAACTCTGCTTGCCGCTGACTGTGACATGCGTTGAAGACGACGCAGCGAACCGTGCCGTTGAAATGGGAGAAGAACGAGGCGAGCGCAGCCGCAGAGAGCTCATAGGCGCCGTCTGGGCCGTCGATGATGATTCCCCCTTGGTCGCCATCGTCGTCCGGGGTGTCACCGTGCGCGCTGAAGTGGACAACTGTCGGGCAGAACCGGAGAACATGCTGCTGGATGTCCTCTGGCTCGGCGATGAGAACAAGGCGGAGGTCGACCCGCCCGTCGTCGTGTGCACCGCCGAGAGCCTCATCAAGTTCGCGAAACTCACTGGCGATGTCGAGACGGGCTGTGGTCATGGGGTTCGCGACCAGGACGAGCAGTCGTAGCAGACCGTGATGCGTCCCGCCACGGTCCTGCTCCCCCTTGTCGAAGCGGATACCCGCTTGCTGTGCCAGATCGGACGCGCGCACTCGGTCGTGGCCGCCGACGAGCGCACGATGGGCCGCCATCTGGATTTCAGTCCGGAGTTCGAGGAGGTTCCCAGGCCAGTGGCGGAGAAGACAGCTCTCGATGAGGGATACGTGGGCAGGTGTTGAGGGCGCGATATTCTCAAGGGCCTCCACGATCTGCGGTGCCAGATCCTCGGGGCACTCACGAAGCGGAGGGAGAGAAACGAGGCTACGGCCGAGGCGGAAGAATAGGCCTTCGAGCAGGTCTCCACTGTCGAGCATGAGGCGGAGATCCGTCCGCGACGCCGTGACAATCCCGAGATTGATCTGGTGGGCATCGCCGCGAGGCTGGAGCGCGAGCGACACCGCAGCCTCCAGCGTCCTCAAGAGGCGGTGTTGTAGCCGGAGGGCGATTGACTCGACGCCGTTGAGAAGGAGAGTTCCGCCCTCTGCTGCACGCAGAGCGCCGTTGCCGACGAGGGATGTGTCGTTGGTACCAAAGAGGATCCGTGAGACGATGTCATCATCCAGACCTCGGCAGTGGACCTCCACAAATGGCCCGCCTGAGCGGGGACCGGCCTCGTGGAAGAGGCGTGCTGCAGCGGCCTTGCCGCAGCCAGGCTCGCCGATAACAGAAAGTGTGCCGCTGGTTTTCGCGAGCTGGAGGACCATCTCCGCGGCGATTCGACGTCTTGGATTGTAACCGCGGAGCTGGTCTTCTGTTGCCTGGAGCCCGTAGTCCTCGACTCGAGCGGTCGGGATGAAGATGCAACGTCCAACGCGAAGGACTCGGAAATCTCCATTCCAGGGGGCGCTGGCGAGCTCGGAGCCGTCTACGTGTGTCCCATTTCGGCTTCCGAGGTCGTGGATGACCCACGATGGGCCCACGTGTTCAACTTCGCAGTGACGCCGTGAGATCCGAGAGTCGCCGAAGTCGAAGCCCGAGATGCCGTCGCGGCCGATGAGCAAGTTTGGATCGACCGGAAGCGCTTGGCAGGTCGGTCCCGCAGGGGTCCACACCAGTACAAGACCGGGGGTCGTGAGCACCTCTGTCGTGGCTGTGGCGTTCTCCGTTGGTCCCGAAGTCACGCGCAACCATAGGCGTGGGTGGCACGTACGGACAAGGTCGTCGAGCTCGTCGCCCACCGCCGCCTGATACCGGAATTCCACAGATGGGAGGGCGGATCCGACCAGGTAGAGCGCTACTTGCAGAAGTCGTCGAGGAGCTCGATGTTGCCGCGCGTGATGATCGGCGGCTTGGCCCGATCTCTGTAGATCTTCTCGTCCGCGGGTGACTCTCCGAGCAACTCCTGCCGCCCACACCCTTGTTCCGCGGCGGGGTCACAATGTCGAAGGCGGGTGAGGTACGACGCGCGCACCCAGGCGTCGCTCTCGCTCCGCGCAGAGATACGCACCTCGTCGATGAGATACCTGTAGTTCTGAACAACGGTGTGCTTGAGCGCTGTGTGCTGCGACCTTCCGCCGAGCACCAGGTGCTGAGGTTCCTCCGGGGCCTCCGGTAGCGGCCGGGATATGGAGCCGAGCGACTCTCCATCGATGAGTAGGGTCCACGTCTCTTTCGCGTCGCGGGTGTCGCTCCTCCGCCAAGTGATCTGGGTCCAGCGAATCCCGTCGATCTCCCGGTGTTTTGCGTTTGGTGAGGGGATGAACTCCGCTCCTTCTGTGGCCGGCGATAGAGCAACCCCGGCGTGTGCCTTTAGATCAAGTTTTAAGTTGTCCTTCACGGAGACTAGACCGAATAGGCCAAGCTCTACGTTCCGGTCGCTCCACTCTTCCCCATCCCCCGACTGGAGTCGTATGAGCGGTAGTGACGCCTCCTCCGTATACGGAGAGCCCTCGCCCTTATGTCCAGTGGCCAAGAGCCCGATATCGTACTCGTCTCGAACCCACATCGAGATCGTCGCATCGGGAAGTGAGCGAATGTCGGGTAGTGTGGCCTGCGATTCGACTACCATCGCTGGCCCCACCCCCACCCCCTTGCAGTGACTAATAGTGTCGCATGGGTCTTCGCCGTCATGCTTCGGTAGGAAGGCTAAGACATAGTCATCCACCTCGACACCATCGTACGCTCCCATGGTGAAGAGATCATGAACTCCAAGGGAGTCCCGTAGAATGATATCCTGCTCGGGTTGAACTCGGGGCTCATCAAGGTGCCATACGCCGAAGTACTCCGCATCACCCCAGACTCGCTCCGGCTCGGGTTTGGAGAACGCTTCCTCGCCGGCTGGGATGCGGCCGTTGTAAAAATATACGTAGAGTGAATTGTCTGGGTTTGCTAGGTCCCCGGGCTCACGAGTCGTACAAACATCGGGTGGGTCGACGTCGGTGCCAACCCATGCGATCAAGTAGGGGTCCTTGTCTTCCACAGGTTCGCTGTACGCAAAAGAGGTCTCAAGCTCGAACGGACGGAGGAGGCCGTCGCCCCGACCGAAGGTGATTGTTGGGTTCGCGGGATCTTCGATTTGGAGCAGTGTCTTGGCCTCGCTCCTTGGGACGCGAATGGGCAGTGGGAAGGACTTAAGCCCTCCCTCGTCGCGGAGCGACTCGCATAGCAAGTCGTCGACATCCTCATGGATCTCGTAGCGCAACCGGCGGTCACGAGAGGGGTCGTCCCAGACTCGGCACTGGGAGGTGTCCCATTGACAGTCGACACAGGTCGCGTTGCCGCACACCTCCTTTCCCTGAAGCTCGGGGGAGTCAGCGCATGGCCGCATTTTCTGGGCCTCTGGGTCGCAGGCCTCGTCGCCCGCGACGACACCGTCGCCACATGCTCCCCGAGTGTCTGAGCCGCTAGTGGTTTCCGTAGCCGCGGTCGTTCCCGTGCTCGAGGTGTCGGGGAGCGTTGTTGATGTCGGCGTGTCCGTTGCCGAGTCAGTCGTAGTGCTCGTCTCCCAAGGGAGCGAGCCCCCCACAGGGAGGCAGCCTGTGATCGCAATGACGACCAGGGTGGCTTTGATGCCACGACGGTATGAGATCTGGGTGTACCCCCGGACATGTGGGCGAGTCGACAAGAGCACTCCTCGTTGATAGCGATCTCTTCGCATGGCAGCTAACCGATTATAGCACCAACGTCCGACGGTTGTCGGAGCGCATCCGGCTTCGAACTCGGTGCCGGAGCAGGGCCAGTTCGGGCGAGCTGCTGGGCTGGCAGGCAACAGGGATCCTGGGCCGCAATGTCGCTCGCGACCAGAGGGAGGGTCGTGGGCGGGGGCGGGCGCGGTTTCCGCGGTGTTCTTGTCTGGCTCAAGTCATGGCCTCAAGCAAGAGTTGTGCACACCGGCCATCGGGAAGCATGTCACCGGTAGATGAGGCCTGCCGATGGCTCAGTCGACCTGGAGGAGCACCTCAAACTCCGTGAACTCAGGGACCGCGGGCGCGAATTCAGCACGTGCTAGCTGGGCGATACAGGCCACCGCACCGCTGGGAGCGAAGGTGCCGGCGTGTGCCCGAACGACAATCTGAGGGTCTTCCTCGGGCTTCAGTGTGACGTTTGCTTCGAATCGGTACTTCCGGTGGCCAAAGAGCGCTCCCGAACGTTTGAGGCATTCTCGTGCCTGGCGTGTATCCTCGAGTGCGCGGAGCCGTGCTCGGTAGTCTTCGAGGAGGTCAAGCTCCGACTCGGTCGTGCCACCAGAGGTCGACCCGTTGGCGCTCGTCGCTTCTGTGCTGGTGGGTTTGCTTCGGTCCTGAGGGACGGGTTCCTTTGGCTTCGGCCTATCGTTTCCCACAACGGCGCCGCTTGTTCCGGTATCGACAGGCCCGTTGCTGTTGACCTCCACAGTACCCGGGGGCGGTGTGTCGGCACTCCTGTCATGTATGAAGTAGGCCATGGCGGCAATTGAGAGCCCTAGTCCGAACAGAAGAGCCCGGCGTGCTCGCTGCGAGAGCGGCGTGGCTCGTGGCCCATCTGTGAGCCTTTCCCCCGGAGAAGGGAGCGCCGCGAGGAATTCTTGAGCGGACTTGAACCGCTTACTAGGCTCCTTCGACATCGCCTTCGCAATGGTCTCTGCCAGCCACTGCGCGTCGCTCGGGAGCGTCAGCTGTGGTGGCTCACGCTCAAGGTGTTGGAGAAGTAGCAGCTGGCGAGCCCCCCGGAATGGAGGTGAGCCGGTGAGCATGTGGTGTGCGACGCACCCGAGACTGTAGATGTCACTCCGGCCGTCTACGGCCTCCCCGCGAATCTGTTCGGGGCTCACGTAGCCAGGTGTGCCGAGGAATGCACCATCCGCGGTCAGTCCTTCCTCGTCGTCAGTGTCGTACATCTTCGCGATACCGAAGTCGATGATCTTGACTGTCTCGCGGCCCGCCTCTTGCGCAAGGAATATATTGCTTGGCTTGAGGTCGCGGTGAACCACGCCGTGGTCGTGTGCGAAGCCTACGATCTCGACGACCGTCCGGAGGTAGTCGACCGCGCTCGCGAGGCCTATGCATCCCTCACGCTTGATCCGCGAGGAGAGCGACTCGCCGGCGAGGTACTCCATGATGATGTAGGGAGTTCCGTCGTGGTTGATGTCGAAGTCGTGGACAAAGACGATACCAGGATGCCTCAGTTGCGCTGCCATTCGCGCTTCACGGAGGAAACGGCGACGCGAGCGCCCCCCGGGCTCGGGGAGAATCTTCACCGCAACGCGCTGCTGGAGGGTGATGTGTTCTCCCTCCCAGACCTCACCCATACCACCGCTTCCGATCTTCTTACGGAGGCGATAGCGTTGTCCGATTACATCGCCAGCGGCGACGCTCGGGGGTGTTGTGATGCCGCCTGCATCACTGCCAGTGTCCGGATCGGTGTCGACCTGTGTAGCTGATCCGCCTGATGCAGAACTTGACTGACCGAAATCACTGCTCACCAACGCCGCACTCCCGGCCGCCTATTCTGCGTCTCGCTTGAGAAGGCGTGCGCGCCCGGCGTTGAGCACGAGCTCGACGAGACCTCCCGTCGCTAGCCCGAGCCCTGTGCCGAGGAGCGCCGAAGCCCCGATGTATTGGGCTTGAAGGTCTTCGAGCTTCCCGGGGCGAGCTCTCCATGTCGCGGTCGTCTTTGGGTCGCCGTCCCAACCTTCTACTTGCTCGCCGATGCCCGACAACGACACGCCGGACCAGATCGTCCCCACGACTGTGAGCACAGCTCCGACGCCGATCTCCGCGATGACCGCCCGCTTCAGCGCCTTCTTCTTGCCGTCAAGCGCTCGGTTGACGGCTGCCGCTGTGATCAGGCCGAGGCCACCTCCGAGCAGGATTGTCCCAGCTCCCTCCAAGTAGGTCGAGCGAGCGATGTCTTTGTGGAAACTGAGCGTCGGGTACGCACTTTCGATGATGCTCGCAGCCGTGGCTTGCGGGCCCTCCTCCCCCAGGTTCGGCTCCGGAACTATGGGATCGCCGTAGGGGTTGTAGCTTGTGCTGCTGTATGCGGCTTCGTTCGACTCGAAAGCCTTCCCTTTCGCGTAGATCCCTGCACCCAGAAGGGCGCCCCCGCCACCAAGGAACGCTCCTCCCAGCACTGGTAGGGCGACATGAGAGCGCCACACGGGATCGGGCTGAAGAGTCACCACAACGTCCTCATTCGTCCCCTGCTCGATATTCAGGCCGATCTCCTGCGGCAGGTAACCGCGGGAGCGAACGCTTGCGCCCCAGAGACCGGGAGCAAGGTTCAGGTCCACAGGCCCTTCTCCTGTATGACGGACGTCCTCTGGTGACGGATGCCCCACTCGCGACTGAAGCTCGATGGTTGCACCTCGAGCAAGCGCTCGGTTTGGAAGAATGTATATATCGACGGACGGCAAGGGGGGGGCAGGCTCAGGCTCAGGCTCAGATTCAGGCTCGGAGTCAGGTTTTGACTCGGGCTCTGATGCTCCGAGGTCTCCTTGAGCGCTCGGATTTTCGAGAGGTGGGGCTTCGGGCGGCTTGCGATCGACCGAGAATGGGACCGTGATGGGCCGCCCCAGGAGGAGCAGGACTTCACGATGCTGGATTGACTCTTGCCCCTCGAGCAGCTGAAAATGCCATCTTCCGGGCACCAGGCGGATCTCCTGGTAGCCCGAGTCTTCGGTGACCGGGATAAAATCTCTCGGAACCGGGGTGCACACCTCGCATGGGCGCTTCCGGTCCGTCCGAGCTCGAACATCGATCCCCTCGAAACGATCGAGGTCGCCGGTCACTTCGATGCGTACGGAGACGGTCTTCTTCTTGGCAGCTGCGTGGTATCGACTCACGTCGCGCCGGTCCTCTCGACGACTGGGGAGATCAAGACCTAGATAGCGCTCAGAGAAGTAGTAGACGCTCGCGTCGTCACCCACGCGGTCGAAGAGCTGGATCGCATAGAAGAGGAGTAGGGCGCTCCCAGTCTCTCTCCAGCACTGCACCGCGGTGACTGCGGCCGACCCGAGCTGCCCCTCCCGGTTGAGGCTACTCACCTTGGTCTCACACTCGGCCGCTGGAGAAGTCGCCCCTAGCTTGGCCGTGAGTAGCAGAGCGAGCATGCTAGCGGCTGCGACCGACATCTGGCGGAGGATATCGCTTCGAGGAGCCTCAAGACAGGTTCTTCTCCTGAGCACGACGATGTTAGGCAGACGCCTCACCTGCACAGGCCGCGAGCGTCGGCGATGGGCGCAAGAGCGCCCCCTTCACCTGTGGTCCGGCTCAGGATCCAGGCCAGCAAACTCACGGTAGCGGGCCAGGCGGTCGAGAGCGTCACCGTCGACCACACCCTCTGGGGCGATGTTGAGTGCGATCGTCTGGATCTTGAGGGCGTGCTTGAAGGCGCCCTTGCCAGCTACCGCCGAGGCTAGCGTGTCCATGCAGCGCCAACATGAGAAGTCGCGGTCCACGGCCTCGGCGGCTAGGTCGATCGCCTCGTCGAGGGATCGGCGTCGGAGCGCAAGGCGTGCGAGCGCATCGAAGGAGATGGCCAGCGATGCTTGCTTCCTGAGCGAGGAGGCGAGCTGTACTGCGTCATCGAACCGCGTGGGCCCGTCTTCGGCTGCAAGGGCTCGGCCGAGCTCGATTTCGAGGAGAAAGACGAGGCCCAGCTCGTTGTTGGGGTCGAGATCGAGCGCGAGTTCAGCGTGAGACTTGGCCTCACCAGGCTCGCCTGATGCCGCAAGTAGGAGACCCTTCCGTACGTGCGCGTCTGCTGAGTCGGGCGCCAGGGCGAGGGCCTTGTTGGCCTCCGCGAGGGCCTTGTCGGCCGGGAGCACCGACGCCCAAAGGAGGTGGACCTCAAGCGTGGTGAGGCTTCGTGACGTCTCGATGGTGCTCGTGGACGGCGAGTACTTGGTATGCAAAGGGGCGACCTCCCGAGATGTAAGGGTGGTCTGCATGTCGGTCTCGATAGATGTGATGTCGACGCCAGAGAACGCTGCATCCCAGGCGTCGGTGTGCCCCCTACCTTCGCCCATGAGCGCCATATACCTGTTGAACTGCGCCGCGTACTCGGGACGGTGGAGGAGGGTGTGGACCAGGGTCCAGGCGCCAGCGTAGTTTGCGGTGACGCGTAGGCTCTCCGCTCGCTCCTCGGCGGCGGTGTCAGTCGGTCGCGTGCGGAAGTCTGCGGGGCCTGACGCGAGAAGGGTCGCGGCGCTCGGCAGGGCCGCGGTCGGGACGATCAGACGCCGCCGCAGTCGGGAGGTGTCAACGCCCCATGACGTGCCGAGGCGGAAGAGCCACTTGTGGCTCAAGTAGCGCCCGAGGACGGCATCTCCTCCGTCGACCGTGAGGGTCTCAAAGTAGCCCGCGAGGCCTTCGTGGAGCCAGGTCGGAGCGCTTGGGACATAGAAGTAGAGGAGCCGGTGGGTGAGCTCGTGTTGGACGCTCGCCCGCGATGCGTCTGTGAGCGCACCTTCGAGGAAGATCGTCGGGACGCGCGGGTCTGCGCTGGGGCGGAAGAACGCCGCGGCGTTCTCGGGCGCGACCTCTTCGAAGCTGCGGTGATCTCGGAACGCAAGCACGACCGTCGGCCCGGGGGGCTCGGTGGCGTAGGAAAATGCCAAGTCGCGGAGAGACTGATGGGTACGCTCGAGCTCGAGGAGGAGAGTCTTGGCCTTCGCCAATTTGAGGTCGGAGTAGAGCACGAAGCGGGGCGAGCGGAGCTCGTACCATGTGCGCCCGCCCGCATCCGGCGAGACGAGCGCTGTGGAGGGTGATCCCGCGTTGCTGCAACCGAGCGCCGACGTTGCCGTCGTCAGCAGAAGGAGGGGGACAAAGGCGACTCGGGCCAACGTAGCCGTCCGACGGACTACGTCTCGTAGCGGGGCCAACGACGTGAGGGGTCTTCGGGTGCCTGCGTTCATCCTGTCCTCTGCTCCGAGCCGGCGCTGCATCGGCTGCGCTCGATTGGGTAGTTCCGGATGAGCCCGAAGCGATCCTCTCCTTGGGAGAAATTTCTTCGGGTGCCTTGCTCGCGAGGCGGTCGGCGGAGCCGCTGTCCGATGCGATGGCATCAAAGGCACTAGGACAGACGATTCGTGCCCATCAGAACGAAGCGGGCCTCCTGTCAGCGGGGCCTGCTCTCCGGCTCAATGCCGAGCGGGTTGAGAGCGAGCCAGCGCTAGACCACCGGGGGAGGATGGTCCGGCACGCTGACTTGACGTCTCGCGTGCGGTGAGCCCGTGGGGCTCGAGCTCCACGAAGTCACGCGTTCATCGAGGCTACTGGACTCGGTGCGTGTCACGGAGGTCGCTGCGAGCCAGGCGACCTCGCGACGAAGACCGATCTATGGCGCTTCATCGGAGGGCGTACAGAACGACCGCCCCCCCTACACAGCCTTGTCGTGCCGAGCGTCTCCCCGCGGTCGCAGTCTATATCCCCGGCTCGGCCCTAACCATCCGGCGAGCGCTACTTCACCGCGTAGATCAAGAACACGAGGTACTCGCCCCACGCCCCGTCCTTCGGGACGAAGAAGCCGACTCGAACCGCTGCCTCGACCCCCTGCGCGTCTAGGATCGTGGGCTCGAAGTCTGGCCGCCAGCCTTCGAGGACGGACGCGCGGTACATGATGCCGTAGAAGCTGCGGCCCGTCTTCTGGGAGAAGGCGCTGAGCGCATCGTGAAGCGCATCGTCGGGATTTCGGTCACCACGGGCGACGCTCTCAAGGGCATCATCGATGATCTTGTTCGGCCCGTCGCCGTCGACGCGGATGACCGCACTCTTGCCTCCGGCGACACGCTGGCGATCGAGCTCGCTGAGGAAGCGCGCGGCTTGGGGGCCGAAGTCACGAGGCGCGTATAGATTGTAGGTCGCGAGGAGGCCGAGGCGGTCCCACTCATCCCCGGCGCTCCAGGTCGAGAGGGCGAGGACGTCGGCTTCCGGGTCTAGGAGTGCGGCCCGGTAGTGTGGAAGCGCCATGAGATCGGCGAGGAGTTGGCTGAGCGGCATGCTGGCGGCAGCGCGGAAGCCATGGAAGGAGGCGCCGCTCTTCATCCCGTCGACATGCCACCCAGCCATCAAGCCGAGGGCGATCTTGTCGATGAGCGCGCTGTCATCGGCCTTCGTCGCGGCGAAGTAGTGGGGGAGGAGGTCGCTGATCACCTGTGACTGGGCCGCAGACTCGCGCAGCGGCGCCAATGACATCCTCGCGCGGAGCGCGTTGAGCATCTCCACGAGCGAGTCCGTGGGGGTGATCCCGTCGATGGTCACGCGGCTGCGAAAGGTGTCTGCTGGAGCAGTCAGCACCGCCATGTTGAGATAGAGGCGGCGACCGAGAACCCGCTCAGGCTCGCCGCCGGCGACCTCGACAAGCGCATACTCATCGTTCAGGGAGAGGGGGCAGACGAGGGCGAACTCTGGCGGTGCGGTCGGGAGTCGCGGATCCTGGACGCAGTCGCCGACCTCGTAGTCGCCGATCGTGGTCCGTCCGTCCACCCACTCCAGCGGCACGAGAGAGCGCCCGCGGATCGCGAGCATCGGCGACTCTCCGCGGTGGATTGTGTACTCGCTGATCTCCACCTCGGGTCGGCCGACGACCGTCACCCACAGGAGCTCATCGCCGCGTTGACCGTACCAAGCGCCGCCATCGACTCCGTCGGGCATGCCCTTAAAGGCGCCGCTGAGGCTTGCGCCGACCAGCTCCGGCGGCGGGAGTTCATCGCCCGCAAGGGGGGTGGTCGACCAGTTCTCGCCGATCGCTGACGCGAGCACTCCGCAGCGAGCCTTCATGAAGGAGCGTAGCTCCACCGAAGGCGGGAGTTCGTGCTCGACCATGAAGCTCCCGAGCTGGCGCGCGTAGCAGGCCATCGCTTGCGAGAAGCGGCCCTGAACCGCGGCCGCGAGCGTCTGTGAGAGCGGATCGTCGGCCGCGATCGACGAGGCCTTGCCCGGATCCGGGAGGGGCCCCGCGAGCTTCCAGACGTCGACGGTCGCTGTCTCCGGAGTCGCGACGGTCTTGAGATCGGGTGCCGATTTGCTCGCGATCTCTGCCAAGGATGCGTCGCTCGGGAACTCGACCCGCGGCGCGACATCGATGCTGCCGCCTTGGCTGCTCGTCTTCGCGCAGGCTGACCCGGCGAGCGTGATCGCCAGGGAGACCCAAGCTAGGCGAGCGAGCGCTGAGCGGCGGGCCCTGGAACTCTGAGAGTCTATACGCATGATCTTCCCATTCCTTCTACACAGGTTTTCGTCTCTTCGACGTCGTAGGTCTGCGGCAAGTCGCGGGCGACCTAGCGGCCAGCGCCGGCCGATGTCAGGTCTGGGATGCGCAACCGCGTGTCCGCCAAGGGGGCCTTCACCGAGGCTCCTGCAGAAGCGCCGAGGCTGCGAAGGAGCGGCGGAATACTTCTTGTGGGTGGACGGCGTTCTGGGCTTGTTCGCGAGCTTCATGACTGTCTCCTCTGGCATTGGCATCCATGTCTGTGACAACTGGGGTGCCCGAGGGGAGGTTCCTGCGGCGGGTGTTTCGATCCTTATCTTCTGATCTGAGAAGAGAATTGTGGAGCCTCGACTTGAGAAATTTCCTGAGTGTCCATTTTTCAGGACGTTCTGCTCCCGAGCCGAAGCGATGGGCGGCGCCTGGTCGAGGTGGGTGCGTCCAAGCACCTGAGAGGTGAAGACGTCCACGCATCTGAGAGGTGAAGACGTCCACGCATCTGAGAGGTGAAGACGTCCACGTATCTGAGAGGTGAAGACGTCCACGCGGTGGGTATACGGGCCTCCGCTTCCTAGTGGATCGGGCCTCGCTCTGCGTGGTAGCCCTGATGGAAGATGTCGGGGGACAAGCCTCAAAGCGACGATGAGCTGTACAAGCTCTGGAACGACAATCGGGACAGCGCAGAGGGCAAGCGAGCTGCAGGCGAGCTCTGGAATCGATTCTTCGACCAGGTCATGGGCTACTTCCGCAAGCGCCTTGGCAACGACATTCAAGATGCGGTCACGGAGACCCTGCAGGCGGCGATTCTTGGGACAAACTTTCGCGGCGAGGGCTCGTTTCGCGGTTTCGTCTATGGTGTTGCGCGTAACCAACTCCTCAAGGATTTCAGGAGGCGATCGCGGGTCGCGGACTTCGACCCTCGGTGTCATCGCTCAACGACCTTGGTCCATCGGTCACCTACGTGATGGACAAGCGCAAGGCCTGGTAGCATCGCGTCGTACTTGCCCTCCCCGGCGGTCTGGACGTAGCCGCTGACATAGATCTCTCCCTTCGGCGCGATGGCGACTCCGGTAGCGGTCTCGCCGGTGTTGCCGATGATGGGTCCGAGGGTGATGTTGGCGAGAGAGTCGAACTTCGCGAGCCAGGGCGCGAAGCCCTGGCCCTTCTTCACCTGGCCGACGGCGATCAAGCCTCCGTCCGGGGCGACAGTGAGCGCAGACTTCGCGCCTTGCGCGTACACGGGGCTCGCTGTCCACCGCAGGGTGTTGGTCCCGTCGTAGTAGCGGACGAGCGCGGTCGACCACCCCTGCTTCACCTTCGCGCCGCCGATCGCCACGCCCTCGGCGAAGGGGGTGATCGCATGCCCGTGGACGAGGTCGGCGTCGTCACCGATCATCTTCCAGACGGTCGTACCGCGTTGCGGTGATGAGCGTGGGTGCTTCCTTGGGGCTAGAGCATCCACGGATTGAGATCGGCGGAGCTGTCGACAGCGCTCGCGCGGATGAGGCGGCGTCGGCGCTCCTGGCCGCGATCAAGCGCATCCGTGACGGCGATGACTTTGCGCGTCGGTTTGCGTACGCGCGTCGTCGAGTGCTTCGGCGGATGCTCCTGATCCAGGGCGATCCCAGCCGGTTGGCGGAGGAGCTGGCGCGCTCGGTGAAGAGTGGATATGGCTACTCGTACTATGAAGAACTAGCCTCCAAGGTCGCGACCCTCAAGCCGCAGGACGTGAGAGACGAAGTCGAGCGCACGATTGATCTTGCACGCTCGGTCACCCTCCTAGAGGGACCGGAGGTAGGTGTCAGACGAGTACTGTCCGGCAATGAACTCGGGCCGGTCAAATTTCTTGAGGAGCCGTGAGCGCTTCTTCAGATCCTCAACCTTCGTCGCTACTATCATGCTCGCCGCGGCTATCGACTTGCGCTGTATCTTGTGGGCTGTCCAGCTCTGGACCTACGGACGCACTACTCACGGTGTTTCGCTCGCCTCGCACTACGACGCCGCGCGCTCGACGAGTCGATCGACCTTGCGGCCCAGGCCGTCGACCGCGACTTCTCATGCTGGCGATGCATGGACACGCTCGCATCAGAAGCGGCAAGGAAGGGCGCCCGCGCTCAGAGTGGTCCGGCACAGCTCGATCGAGCGCGAGCCGGACCGCCGCAGCCTTGAGCCTCGGTACGAACCCTAGCTTGGCCGAACCATGAACTTGATCCTACTGACGACGTAGCGCATGCTCCGCGCGCGCGGTGGGGGGACGTCGCCGAAGTCTCGATGGACCACCGGCCTCTCCGTCACGAGTTGGAGGATCGACAGGACGTCGGACTCGAGGCTGCGGAGGTCGC
>Ga0316189_10002961_pt1 | contig 16564 bp, 13 predicted proteins | sample LowCovwburrow_MG_FD_204930 | JGI IMG/M metagenome (GOLD analysis project Ga0316189, IMG submission 204930) | Coastal sediment microbial communities from Maine, United States - Lowes Cove worm burrow | ecosystem: Environmental > Aquatic > Marine > Coastal > Sediment | place: USA: Maine... | reverse complement strand
ATTCCCAACCACTCCCAGATACTAGACTAGTCATATGATTTCACTTCTAAGTTGTTCTAAGCGCTCTTTTTTATCATCACGATAAAATAAATTCATAGTTTCAAACGGAATAATCTTATTGTCCTTATCTACAATATGAACACATGATTTTTTAATAGCTCGCACATCAAAATTATAGGCATCAATAAATTGCATGATGATGATACGGAATAAATTATCATAACCCAATTCTGGAGCATCAATATTGGGCAAACAACACATAATTGATTTTAAATTCTCCTCTGCTTTTTCTACGGAATTTCCAGTACTAAACAACTCAATCATTTTGCCATGAAGCTGTTCATCTTGCTCATAAATAATCGTGTTTTTGCTATTGTCTAACAAATCATTCGGATTGATGTATCGTGTCAACGGAAAGACCTCATCGTCCAGTTTAAGGGCATATCCCATTACTAAGGCATCAGGATTACAAGGCACAGGAAGTAAATCGTCACCATTAAAAATATCGGTTTGTTCCATGATTTTTCTACGAACTTCAGTCAAGGTCATTCTATCGGTTTCAGGATTAAAATTTTCTAAACGACCAGCAATTTGTGTGGGCTGAAATGTGACTCCTCGAATACATTTCTGTTTCAAGGCATAGTCGATAATTTTTCCTATTTCGCCGTCATTCAATCCTTTTTGAAGGGTGACCACTAAAGTTGTTGAAAGGTTTAGTTTGTTGAGGTTGTCTATGGCTTGTTTCCGAATATCATTTAAATCGGCACCACGCAGTTCTCGCAGAACACTGTTTTCAAAAGAATCAAACTGAAGATACACTTCAAAATCTGGCGCGTACGTTTTTAGTTTTTCCGCGAAAGCAAAATCTGTAGCAATTTTTATCCCATTGGTGTTTAACATCAAATGTCGGATTGGTAAGGATTTGGCATAATCCATAATCTCCCAAAACTGTGGATGAATCGTCGGCTCACCTCCAGAGATTTGTACCACATCAGGTTCCTTTTCGTTTTTAACAATCGTATCCAACATCGCTTTTACTTCCTCTAAAGTACGATGCCTTCCGTAGGTTGGTGACGAACCAGCATAACAGGTTGGGCACGCGAGATTACAACGATCGGTGACCTCAACAACAGTTAAACAAGAATGCTGTTCATGATCGGGACATAAGCCACAATCATAAGGGCAACCATAATGGGTTTTGGTATTGAAGGTATAAGGTGTTTCGCTTGGCTTATTGTAATTTCTGATGTTTTTATAATACTCAATATCATCAGCAATCAACACCTTACTATTGCCGTGTTCATTGCAGCGTTTTAGCATATATACATTGCCGTTTTCAAAAACGATTTTAGCATCCACACGACGTAAACACTCATGACATAGGCTTAAAGTGAAATCGTAATAGGTATATTTTCTAACTGGCATATTTGGTGTTTAGAATAATTATTTGGGCGTTATTTTTTACTCATACCTACAAGGTTTTTGAAGCCTTGCAGGATCGCAAAAAGTCGGGCTTTCCGCTATATCTTTTTTGTGAAAAAACAAAAAAGGATGCCGCTTCAATCCCTAACGCAATCTAAGGTGAATTTTATTATGAATGTATAATAATACAACCAACAAATTACACATAAATATTGAATAGTACTGAGTCCGAATATGTAAAAAACATTGGGTTTCAGAAATTCGATACAAAACCGAAAACCGAAATATGACAGCATAAACAGCTTAAATAGGTCGCCGTTTTTTAGTGATGCTCTTTTTTGTAGGTGATGCAATCCTATGAATAAAATCACTAAAAACACCAATTCGTAAAGTGAGGTAGGATGTCTTAGTAACCCGTCGCCTAAATCTATCCCGAATATTGAAGTGGTTACATTTCCGTAGGTAAATTCATTGATTCCCGAAAGAAAGCAACCGATACGACCAATAAAAATACCGAGAATAATAGGGAAGACAAACAGGTCTCCAGACGAGGTGTTTTCTCCAATGATTTTTTTTGTGATTTCAACGCCTATCAAACCACCAAATAAGCCTCCCATTATGGTTTTTGTATTGAGAAGTTGAATGATATTTGCTTCGGAAATATTAAGGAATGGGTTCTCGAGAAATCCAATCAAACGCGAGCCAATTAAAGCCCCTAAAGCAGCACCAAGAATAATAGATAATCGATTTCCTGAAGTGATGTGGTCAGCACTTTTCCGACGTAAAATCACATAATATCTAAAAGCGATAAAAAATGCCAAATACTCCAATACCAAATGAATATTTATGGAAATACCGAAGAGTTCTGCTTGGAATGGGATTGTCAAATTGGGATTACATTTAGTTAAACCGTGTTGAAGATACACAATTACCTAAAAAACTGTAATTTTGCGCAAAAATAAATTGAGTTTGGTAAAAATAGGCGACATAGAACTTTCAGATTTTCCATTGCTTTTGGCACCTATGGAAGATGTCAGCGATCCTCCGTTTCGTGCGTTGTGTAAAGAGCAAGGTGCAGATGTGGTGTATACCGAATTTATTTCTAGTGAAGGCTTAATTCGTGATGCTGCTAAAAGTGTCATGAAACTTGATATCTACGAAAAAGAGCGACCTGTCGGTATTCAGATTTTTGGAGCCAATATGGAGAGCATGCTTCAAACCATCGATATCGTTGAAAAATCTAATCCAGATATTATTGATATCAATTTTGGTTGTCCCGTAAAAAAAGTGGTGAGTAAAGGCGCAGGAGCAGGAATCTTAAAAGATATTTGTTTAATGGAACAACTCACTGCCGAAATGGTAAAACGTACCAATTTACCAGTGACTGTAAAAACCCGATTGGGTTGGGATCATGATTCGATTAAAATTGTTGAGGTTGCAGAGCGGTTGCAAGATGTGGGCTGTAAAGCGATTTCTATCCACGGAAGAACGCGTGCTCAAATGTATAAAGGTGAAGCCGATTGGAAACCGATTGCGGCTGTAAAAAACAATCCTAGAATGCACATTCCTGTATTTGGAAATGGCGATGTTAATTCTCCGGAAAAAGCTGCGCTTATGCGTGATAGTTTTGGATTAGACGGTTGTATGATTGGTCGTGCAACCATAGGAAATCCTTGGTTTTTTAAACAGGTAAAACACTTTTTTGAAACAGGCGAACATTTAGCGCCAATTTCAATGGCAGAACGTGTGGATGCTGCACGACGTCACCTTCAAATGTCTATTGATTGGAAAGGTGAACGACTTGGTGTTTTTGAAACCAGACGTCATTATACCAACTATTTTAAAGGGATTCCGAATTTTAAAGAACACCGAATGAAAATGGTGACCAGTGACGACTCTATAGATGTTTTTGCTGCTTTTGATGAGGTGCTGGAGTTGTTTAGCGATCATCAGTTTTCTTGATATCGATAGGTTGTAACGTTGTTTGTTGTGGAGTTGACTTACTCGTGCCGAGAATAGGTCTCTTAAGTTTAGAATTCTCTCTACCAACTACACATTAAATCACCCTTTCACCAGTTTTTTACTAATCCGCTGCGACGCCAATTTAGAGGCTAAAATTCCTAAGACAAAAATGGTCACGAGCACAATAATGAAATTGATGGCTTTCAATTCTACAGGATATGGTAGAGAAGGTGTGAGCATAATTAAGGCAAATTGCTTTTGAAGAAACACAATGATAAACCCAAGAACTAGTCCTATAATTCCTGCGAGCGTCGTCATTAAACTTCCTTGAAGGAAGAACACACGTCTGATATCTTTTGTGGTTGTTCCTAAATTGAATAATGTATTTATAGATTCTTTTTTGTCTAAAATCATCATAATTAAAGCACCAATGACATTAAATAATGCGATAATAATGACTAAGGTAAAAATGAGATATACAGCAACATTTTCCGTATTAAGCATTTTATAAAGCGCATCATTGAGTTGCGCTCTGTTTTTTATCGACACTTTGCTGCCCAATGCGGTTTGAAGTTCTTGGATCACTAACGTTTCATCTGCTTCAGGGTCTAGTTTAAATTCAATGGAAGATACTTGGTTTTCGGCATAATTTAAGAGGTATCTCGCGGTTTCAATATTTGCAAAAATGTACTCGTTATTTAAATCTTCGTTAATATGAAAGATGCCTATGTTGTAGGCCTTTATTGAATTAAAAGCGCCTTTTACTGATGTGATTTGACCTTTCCCTGGCTTAGGAACATAGATTTTTTGATGCCTTGTCAAATCTAAAACACCATAGGATAGTTTGTTTGAAATTCCACCTCCAGATACAATTTGATCGGTGTTTCTTTCAAGCCAATTTCCGTAGTAAACCATAGAGTCAATTGAAGTGACTTTAGTGAAATTTTCATCAACACCTTTCATCGTCACGATTTGACTTTTGGTATCAAACTCTAAAATTACACGCTCTTCAATAGTTTTTGAATAGCTGTGAATACCTTGTATCGATTGGATGGCTATTGAATCTTGATTGGTGATAAGAAACGACTTCCCTTCGGAAGGAAATACCTTAAGATCAGGGTCAACAAGCGAAGAAAATTCTATGCTGAAATTTTTTAAACCCGCAAAACCTGATAAGACAATAAATAGCGCTGCAGAAGCTATGATTGTTCCTGAAGCCGCGATAATCGTCATAATATTTATGGAATTATTGCTGCTTTTTGAAAACAGATATCGTTTCGCTATATAAAATGAAAAATTCATGCTCTTATTAGTAAAAGGAAATTGAATTTTGGGGTAAAACTATCTTTTTGAAGGTTTTAAAAAAACCAACTATTTCTTTTTACGATTATCTAAAAGGTCTTGATCTTTGATTGGGTTTTCCTCTCTTCTGAGTGATTTTTCTATACCGTCAATATACTCTAAGGAGTCATCTATAAAAAATTCTAAATTAGGCATACGTCGTAATTGGTGTCTGGTGCGTTGTGCCATTTCATGACGAATTGCAGGTGTGTTTGAGCGAATACCTTCAATAAGTTCTTTTCCTTTATTATTAGGAAAAACGCTGAGGTATACTTTGGCAACGGATAAATCTGTGGTGACGTTTACTTTGCTTACCGAAATGATGACACCTCGCATGCCGCCATCTTTAGCTGCTTTTTGTAATATATCTGCGAGATCTTTTTGTAAAAGTCCGCCAATTTTTTTTTGTCTCTGTGTAAATTCTTCCATTGTCTTAAATTTAAGTCGTTATGACTTCATCATCAGTTATTCTAATATAACGACTTTATACAAAATATAACTAAGTTTTGGTTTCGAACTGCAAAAATAGGCGATAATTGAAGAAAATGTTAACTTTGAATGTATAAAGAGTTATATAATTAAAAGAGATACCCGTTTTCACGGGCAGTAAACATGAAAAAAATAGAACATATAGGAATTGCCGTAAAAGACATGGAAGCGTCAAATGAGTTGTTTGCATCACTCTTCGGAAAAAAACATTACAAAACAGAAGCTGTAGAAAGTGAAAATGTAATCACCTCTTTTTTTAAATCAGGACCTAATAAAATAGAGTTGTTACAAGCGACTTCAGAAGAAAGTTCGATTGCAAAATTCATTGAGAAAAAAGGTGAAGGCATTCATCATATAGCCTTTGCTGTATCAGATATTGAGAAAGAAATTGAGCGTTTAAAAGGCGAGGGTTTTAAAATGATTCATGAGAAACCTAAGAAAGGTGCAGATAATAAGTTGATTGCTTTTTTACATCCAAAAGCAACCAATGGTGTTCTCATTGAGTTATGTCAAGAGATTGAGAAGTAAATTGACACAAATTTCTTGTAGAGTTTTAAAATATGTAGTAATATTGCAGCCTTATTGGTCCCATAGCTCAGCTGGTTAGAGCATCTGACTCATAATCAGAGGGTCCTTGGTTCGAGCCCAAGTGGGACCACTTTAATAAGATGAAAGCCTTACAGAGATGTGAGGCTTTTTTTAGTGCGTAGGTTCAACATAATTATTTCATCTCAAATCATAAATTATTTTGAGATGTCATTCACTTATGTATTTTTGTTGTTTAAGCAAACCTAAATTTTCACCTTGAATATTAACGTCACAAGAATTATTAGTTTCTTACCTATTAAAAGGAATGCCATAATTTTTGCATTAGTACTAATAATTACGATCTATTTTATTAAAATTGAGTTTTTAGTAGAAGAGGCTAGTGTAAACCTTTATCTAGAACTATTTGCTTGGCTTATAGGATCCTTCATCATAATTTTAGTGGGTACTGGCTTAGTACATACCTTAATTTGTTATTTACATTTTGTTATCAATAGACAGCAGATCGAACCTAAAATAGATATTGGGTTCGATGGAAATATTAAAGGAGAAGCAGGACAAGTTCCAGTTATGATTTCTTTGCCAAAAGCATTACTTCCTTTACTAGGTTACATAAAGATAAAAATAGAGTTTAAAAATGGTGATCTCTCAGATACCATTGTCATCAATAAATTTTCTAAAGGTTTTGAAAAACTACTTCCAAAAGAAGGATCAACATTAATTTGGCTTCCAGATCGAAAACAGTATCACGCTAAAGGGTTTATAATTAGTTTCATAGATTATTTGCAGTTTTTTCGTTTCACCACGTATAAAAAATCAAAAAACTCTTTCTATCTGCATTCTACAGAAATGGATATTTCACTAAAAGATGTGAATCCATCTAAAACTAAAGAAGAGGTAGAAAAAATAAAAACGTCAAGAAAAGTACAGGGAGATTATTTAAATTATAAAGACTTTGAAACAGGTGATGATGTACGACGAATCGTTTGGAAAATTTTTGCAAAAAACAGAGATTTAGTCATAAGAACACCTGAAGTTATTAATCCTTACGCATCTCATATTAGATTTCATACGAGTTTTTACAATTTAATTTCTAAAGACCTCACTTCTGCATATGCCATTAGTATGCTTAATTATTATAAAGACATCGTCTATAATATTTGTTTGAATATTAAGAAAAAAGATAAAAAAGTAGAATTCAATATCGATCAGGCGGTTAACGAATTTGTGAGCGTAAATGAAAAAGATCGTGTTGGCTTTCAATTGAGTTCAGCTAGTTGGCAAAAAAATTACTCGGTGAATGAATTAAAATCGTCAGGAGAATCATTAATATGCGTATCATCATTAATAAGCGTTGAAGAATTAACAACATTGATAGAAAGAGGGTCTTCAAACATCATTATTGTAAACGTCTCTCGTCATTTGGATAACCAAAACGTATTTAACTTCAAAAATTTATTTTTGAGGAAAGATCAAAAAAGTGAGCTTAATAAGTTAGGTTGGTATGTATCAAGTTCGCGCAGAAAAGTGAAAAGAAATGAAAAAGCAATTGAGGAATTAGTGTCTAACTCAAATTTTATAGGGCAAATCATATGAAAAATATAGACTATAAAGAACTGCTGCTCGGATTACTATTTTTGATCCTACCCACGATATTCATTATGTATCCTTTGCTAGGTTTTTTGTCTGAATATTACGCGCTACTTTTCGTTAACAAACACATTTTGGTGGGTGTTTTTGCGGCTGGAATAATTACAGCCTACCTCTTACATAAAACTAAAATTAGGTTCTTAATTATTTTCGGTTTACTCGTATTGGTTATAAATATTATTTATAGTTATATCAGCTCGACTTCCTTTAGCGAGTTTGATGCCTATTATGTTGCGAATAGATTCAAAATAAACACGAGTATATTTGTGTTTGGTTGGTTTTCAGGCTTTGCAATATCTAAATGGAGGTATTATTTAATCGTTTTTTCAATACTGCTCACAGCATTATCAGTCATTCTTATTTCGGAATTAGAAATGTCTAATGTCAATGACATGATATGGTTAGTTGCTCCAACAGTATTGTATCTGTTTTATGGCTTATTTGTAAAAGAGTTACTTAAAACGGTAAGACATCAAGAAAAAACAAATTATGTAATGGTGGTCTTGAGGATTTTTCTATTCTCTTTGATTGCCTTATTCTTGTTTTGGGCAACCATACAACTTTTGGACTCGAAGTTAGATCATATTCAAAATGAAATTAGCCAAGCGCAAGGCGAAGAGGGTGATGAGGAAGATTCTGAAGAAGATGAAAAGGATGGCGATAAAGACTCTGAAAAAGACAACAATAGCTCTTCAGGTACTAAGTTTAATTTAGACGATTATTTAGGGCTTCGAGACCGTTTGAGTGTGTCAGATGAACTCCTGTTTTGTGCCAATATTGACAATTTTATTAATGAAACAACGCCAAACCCTCAATATATTACGTTGTATCATTTAAACCAATACAATGCAGATTTAGAACAGTTTGAGATAGATCCAGATAGTATTGTTCGCGATTTATTCTTACCAAACCCAACTAAAATCCCGCAATATTTTAGTCAGCAAAATGATTCTGTTCTAGTGTATGATAAAATGGAGCGTGCTATCAAACAGGTTAAAAGCACTATCTACATTGCTGGTCTTGATCCTGAAGTTTTTGTTGCCCCAAGTACAGCTTATGCTTGTCAGCCAATTTCTATTGAAAAGGAATTTAAAGAGGAGTACAAATTTGCTTATAATGTGTATTCAGAAGTATCAGAGCTCAATAGTGCTTATTTTGTATATAACACCACTGAACAGTCCATTGTTGATTATCAAGAGAGTCGATATCGTACCTTGAGAAAAGCAAAAAATTACGATGGTGAAGATGATGGTTTTATGAATTACTATACAGAGATGCCTGATGGTGATCTGTACAATCAAATAGACCAATTAGCCGACAGTCTAACTCAAGGCGATAAAACAACTATTGATAAAATATTAAGCATCCGAAATTATTTCTTATCCGAAGATGAATATGGTGAACCACTATACACGTACACCTTAACACCAGGAAAAGTTACAGACCCAAATATTCCTAATGCGAGTATGTTGGGTGAGTTTATTTTCAACACACATGAAGGGTATTGTACTTATTTTGCTACGTCTTCATTGTTTATGTTGCGGTCATTAGGCATTCCAACACGAGTAGCTGTAGGATTTATGACAGTCAATAGAAGTCATAAAACACCAGGATGGTATTGGTTTTATGGAGATCAAGGGCATGCATGGACTCAGGTGTATATACCTGAATATGGCTGGTTAGATTTTGACATGACCGTAAGTAATGGAGGAGCAGAAGAAGCGCCTCAACCTGATGGCACACCTCCAACACCTCCAACTAAAGAAACTTTTGTTGGAAAAGGCGCGATTACTGTGGTCGATACGATGAGCAGAAGAATGGAAGTTCGTGTGGATCAAATGATTGTAAATGACAACGGCATTACTTTGGATAGCACCAATATTGTAAATATGAAGTTTGATGTGAATCAAGCAAAAGTTTTTGCGGGAGAACAGCCTATATCTTTGGAAAACGTAAAGCTTGGAGATACTGCTGTCATGGTGTCCTTTGATTATAAATTGAGTAGAATACGAAAGAAAACAGAAAACGAGACTATAGAAAATTACATGAAACGCTTCCCAGATCCTGTAACAATTATGGAGGTGCATGTGCCAAAAATAGAAGAAGAGTCATTAACCGAAACACCTGAAGAAGAAGAGGAAAGTGCCATTAAAACCATAACAGATTGGTCTATTTATATCATTGCACTAATACTACTTGCATTATTTATATTATGTCTGTTGCCAATATGCTACTATTGGTGGTTATCTAAAAAAGCTAAAAACAACAATTCAATAGTTGCGTTGTCTCAAGTAAATTATAAAAATGCACACTTTATCCTTAATCAGTTTGGTATTCCAAGAGGCCATCAAACACCAATGGTTTATGCTCGAGACACCATCGATCCTAAATTTGGAACTCATTTAGAAGCCTTTATCAATATATATCAAAAACTGAAGTATAGCGAAGACGAGCTAACTCCAGATGAGATTGATGTCGTTAGAGGTTTTCATTCTGATTTTAATCAAAAAGTCTTATCCAAGTATAGTAAGTCAGAACAACTTTTCAATTTTATTAAACCGAACAAATGGATTCACTATATGTTGAATCTTAATCTAAAAAAATAGCATATAATTATGAATCAAGATTTAGAAAACACAAATCCAGAGCATTTCAAGTTTATACCATCTTCAAATGAAACCATGTCGTCGGGAAAATCTGGGCAAGACATAGATGTGCTCATCGAAAACATAGGCAAGGTTATTAAAGGACATAGGGAACAGATTATTCAAATAATTACCTGTCTTATTGCTAAAGGACATATTTTATTGGAAGACAATCCAGGTTCTGGTAAAACGGTTATGGCTAAAACCTTGGCCTATTCCTTAGCTGGCGAAAAGGAGCATTCCGATTTTAAAAGAGTGCAATTTACGCCAGATTTGTTACCAATGGATTTACTGGGAACACATATGTATGATGAGGGCAACAAAGATTTCATTTTCAAGGAAGGCCCATTATTCTGCAACATATTATTAGCAGATGAAATCAATAGAGCCTCACCTAAAGTACAATCGGCATTGCTTGAATGTATGGCTGAAAACCAAATTTCGATAGGAGACAAAACATACAAATTAGATGATCTTTTCTTTGTAATTGCAACCCAGAACCCTATTGAGATGGAAGGGACTTACCCATTACCAAATGCGCAATTAGATCGTTTCTTTATGAAGATAACTTTTGGATATGTAAGTGAAGACGTAGAACTAGGAATTTACAAACAACAATTAGATATCCAGAGATCTCAGGATGCTGTTGAGGCCGTGTTGAAAATGGAAGACATACTCATGCTTAGGAGTAAAGCTGAAGAAGTTCATGTCGATGACGAGATTATTATTAGCATTAACAATATTGTTCGAAAAACGAGAGACCATTCAGGAATTATACTTGGCGCATCTATTAGAGCTGGAATTATTCTTTTAAAATGTTTGAGAGCATACGCTATAATCCATAAACGCAATTATGTCATAGAAGATGATTTAGCGTCGTTAGTAAGGCCAGTACTTCAGCATAGACTTCTTTTTAAAAGTCTTTCAGATGAAAAAAATGCTGTAAATAGTATCGTTAAAACGGAAATAGATCGTTTGTCTAGACTTAATTTAAAGAAATAGCTCGTGAAAATAGCAGGCATAAACATATACTTCCTTCTTGGGTTTTTCTTTTTAGGGGTGCTCGCTGCACATGCGCAACGCATTGAAATTGATCGACTAGAACGCGACTTTAAAGGCAATTATAGTAGTCGTAAAGCCTATGAGCTTTCACAGAAGATGATTCAGCTAGATAGCACGTATTATGTTGGTCATTTTTTTGAAGCTAATTACCGTTATGATAGAGCTTCAGACAAGAGAGGTTATGAATCTGCAATTAAATCACTCGTAAAGGCGATAGAATTACTTGAGAAAGATTTCCCTAGAAGTCTAAAAAGAACCACAGAAATTAGAGCTTATATTGATCGCTATCAATTTCAAAGAAAGTATGTGATGCTTATCTATTTTTTGTCAAAAAGTTATGAAAACATAGATAAACCAGGTGAGGCTATTAAAGTTGTTAGACGACTTCAAAAACGTGATCTTGTATTCAATTTTGGTATTAATCCTTACAGTCATATTTCATGGATTTACTTACGTAATAGAATGTATAGTCCCGAAAAATATAAATTTCTAAAACCCACTATTGAGGAAAACCTTGAAATGGCTTCCAAATATGCCGATTCTATTAAAACTAGTGATGATCACAATCAATGGTTTTTAAATACATATTGGCCAGATAATGCAAATAATGCATTGTTGAGTTATTATCATTATAAAAATATAATTTATACCCATCAAATTAAATTAGATTCATCAGAATATTTTAGTAAGCAATTAGAAAAATACGACAGACTTTCGTACAATAACTACGGAAATCTCCAATTCATTCAAGCTAAATACCAAGAGGCAGAAGAGAGTTATGACATAGCACGAGAAAATGATAATTATGAAGAAAAAAGCGTAAAAGAATTTGACTATATGCAATCGGCTATCAAAATTTTTAAAAATGATCTGTCTTCGTCTAAATCTATAATAAACAAGTCCATAAAAAATCTTGGTATTGCTCCAGGATTTGGATGGAATAATATTGCACTCAGTAGATCATATTACTATTCAGGAGATTTAAAAAAATCTAAAGAGTTTCGAGACAAAGCAGCCAATTTTAAAGAAATACATATTAATAGTACTTGGGGAGAAGTAGCCTATAATCGCAACACACTTCTATTTAAATATCTATACCATAAGAAGTCAATAAATGAAATCAAGTTTAGAGATACCGATTATTGGTATAATCCTAAAAAATTATATAACATCTCTAAACACCATTTTAAACAGGAAAATGCTCATTTATTGCTTACTAGTGAGTTGTCTGCAGACCCAGAACGGTTTATAGGATATTACAATTTGTTTGCGTCGGAAAACAATATATTTTTTGATGAGATATGGGAGCTCATAAAATATTTTAATTCTGACTACTTTATTGACATATTTCAGAACAAATTACAAGAAGATGAACGCGAAAGAGTTCATAAATACTTCAGTTATTTTATTGCTCAATTTTATTTAGAAGATGGAGATTATGACTTGGCTATTAAAGAATTTGAAAGCGTATTAGAAAATGAGTTTTTGGATGACACTAATGAAAAACTACTCATCGCTAGAATTAATGAAGGATTAAGCAAAGCTTACATCGAAAAGGATAATATGGTATTGGCCAATGAAAATTTAATGTCGTTTTATATGAACTTCCCTCAATTGGTTCCTTATTCAGACCTCAAAATGAAATTTAATCTTGAAGTGGTCAACAAAACTTTGACACCGGAAGAGGAAGATATAATAGAAGACCTCAAAGATTGCAATATTGAATGGGTTGAAAACGATTTAAACTGGCCAATATTAAAATTAAATTTCACAAAAAAAGACAAAAACAAGAGTGTTTCTTATGAGGTTAACGTTGGTAATGATACCAAGTTTGAAGGTAGTTTAAACATAGAAACTGTAGAAAACCCTGGGCAACTCATAGTATTCCGGTCATTTGGAATTGACTTAGAGTAGATTGAAAACTTTTAAATAATTTCATTTGATTATATTTTTTATTGATATAAATTTTTCAAACCCTCTTTGATTTTTTCATATTATAAGCTATTATCTACTCGTATTCCATAATCATTAATTCTCCATCTTCAGGAATTAAAACATTATTGATAAGGTTATGGTCTATTAATATATCTTTTAACTTTTTTCTGGTTAATGGACAATGATTTATAGATTCCATATGGTTTGCAATCACTTTCCCAGATGTGTTTTTTATGAACTTTAGAATATCATCTTCATTCATAATTAGTTGTTTAAACACATCGAACTGAGCGGCACCACAAGCTAAAACACTAATATCTGGCTTATACTCTTTTAAAACGTTATCTACTGAATCTGTGTAAATAGTATCAGAACTCAAGTAGATAGATTGTTGATTGGGCAGCTCTACATAAAATCCTATGACATTTCCCATAGGTTTAGCGATAAACCCGTAACCATGTTTAGCAGGTATACCTTCAATCGTTCCTCCTAAAAATTTTTGTTTCTCCCAATATTTTAAGGATTGAACGACATTTAATCCTCTTTTGTTAAATGCTTTTTCATCCTTTATACTACACGTAACGGGAATGTTTTTCTTAATTAAGAAGGCGACACCTTTACTATCAATATGATCTGGGTGCTGATGTGTTATTAGGCAATGTGTTACTTTTTCTAATATCTGTTTTGAGCTTTCAGGAAGTGGAACCGTAGGATTTTTTTTTGCTTTATGTCTAAAAAGTGTAAAAGAGGGCATGATGCCTTGGTCTCCTAACATTGGGTCGATTAAAATCACGTCTTTCTCCGTTTCCAGAACCATTGTAGCATTTCTTATATGATGAATTTTTAGCATAACGTATTATTTAAATATAATTTATGTTCTTAGGATGAGGTTGCTTTAAAATCTATTCTTTATCAATACGTTTTGTAATGGTAACTGACCTCCTCGCACAAGTGGTCCATTAGTTGGTTTACCAATAACTACAAAATTTGAAATAATGAAATTAGCTGGTAAATTAATTAATTTGGCCACCTTATCAGGTTCAAATCCAATCATAATACCACTCCCATAACCTTTTGCCGTAGCTGCAAGTGTTAAGGTTTGTGTTGCAAAAGATGCTGATCTAATGGCTTCATCTCTTTGTAACTCATTTTTCTCAGCATAAAATTCCTTTGATCTTGGGATCATGAAATTTTGAACTTCAATTGGTGCATGTCTCCATTTATGAGGCATCTCCTTTTCAAATGCTTTTATATCAGAAACAACAAGTATTAAAACGGACGCATCCGTCACTTGCTCTTGATTAAAAGCAGCTTCTCTTATATCGATTCTAAGTTTTGGATCGCTTATAACTACAAATTTCCAGTGTTGAATATTATATGATGTAGGCGAAAGCATGGCTAATGCTATAAGTTCTTCAATCTCTTTATCAGAAATTTTAAAAGATGGATCATAATGACGAATAGATCGCCTTTTTTGTATGGCTTCTGTTGTTTTCATGTTTTATTAAATTTCGTGTTGGATCACCCTTTTATTTCAAGAATCTGACGGATCATCTGATTGGTAAATCCCCATTCGTTATCGTACCATGTCATCACTTTCAGTAAGTCTCCATCCACGACTCTAGTCATTCCTAAATCAACTGTAGAAGCAAATGTGCTTTTCACAATATCAGAGGAAACTATAGGTTCGGTTGTGGTATCTATTACGTTTTTATACCGTGATGTTTGGGATTCTTCTTTAAGAATTGAGTTAACCTCTTCAACAGTAACAGGACGTTCCATTACAAAGGTCAAATCTGAAAGGGATCCCACAGGAATTGGGACTCTTATCGCCACGCCATCAAATTTCCCCACATATTGAGGTAAGGCTTTCGTAGTTGCAATTGCAGCTCCTGTTGTTGTGGGTACGATATTAGAAGCTCCAGCACGTCCCATTCTGAAATTCTTTTTTGATGGCCCATCAACAATCGCCTGTGATGCTGTATAAGCATGAACAGTAGTCATAATTGCCTTTTTGATTCCGATTCTTCGGCCTAATACTTCAACTATTGGACTAATATTATTTGTGGTACAGCTTGCGCAAGAAAAGATATTCGTTTTACCGTCTTGTGAGTTAACACCATGCACAACTGTTGGTGTGTTCTCACTTTTTGTTGGTGCCGAAATAATTACTGTTTTTGCTCCAGCATTGATGTGTTTTTCAGCATCTTCTTGCGTTGTAAAGAAACCTGTGCTTTCAATAACCACATCAATATTGTGTTCTTTCCAAAGTAATCCTTCAGGGTTACGTTCGGAATTGTATTTAATCTTTTGTCCGTCAATAATCAAATTTTCGGTATCATGCGAAACTTTCTTTTCATAGATTCCATAGACAGAGTCATATTTGATAAGGTAGGCTATGTTTTCTATAGACACGATATCGTTTACTGCTACTAATTCTAATTCTGGTGTTTCTAATATTACTTTTAAGGATGCTCTCCCGATACGTCCCATTCCGTTGATTGCTATTTTCATGATTTGTATTTTTTTATTTTTTATTTGAATTAAAGAACTGCCACACAACATCATTAAACGCTATATCATGAGTTGTTTTTTCGCTTTCTTTGGCTCTTCAGAAAGAAATTTGGTTACTGCTTCAACAAGCTCTCGAGGCTTATCCATGTGCACATAATGACCAGACTTGTCAATTATTTCGAGCCTAGCATTGGGGAGTTTTTCAACAATCTCGTGCGCAAGTTTGATATTAATAAAACGATCATATTTACCCCAAACGACTAAGACAGGTGTTTTTAGTTTGTGCGCAACTTGTTCAAAATATGTTTGTCCGATATGAAAGTTTTGAAAATAAGATAGAAAGGCATCCATAGTGTATTCTCTTTTACCATCATCTAAAAATTCTTTGCGGACTTCTTTTGGAATAGAATGCCCTTTGTGAAACCCTTTGATATAAACAATTTTAGATGATATACTAGGAAACCAGCGAACTAAAGCTTTACTTATAATAGACCCTTTTTTTGTGAAACTATTTAACTCCCACGAAGAATATTGTTTTCTTGGAAAAGGAATGCCATCCATAACAATAAGTTTTGACACAAGTTCAGGTTTTTGAAGACCTATTAAAAATGTTGGCAAAAGAGCAATATCTGAAGCTAAAATAATAGATTGTTTAACTTTAACAGTATCTGTAAAGTCTATGACTATGTCTGCAAATTTTTGAGAATTATAGTCATCAGTTGACTTAAATGGTTCGCTTCCGCCAAACCCTGGCCAATCTAAGGCGATGACATGGTAATTATGAGAAAGCATCGGAGCAACAGCATACCAAGCCTGTAGGTTTTCAGGAACACCATGCAATAATATAATTGTAGGATTTGATTTGTCACCTAACTCAGCATAGCGAATTATGCTGTTATTTGTTTTCAACTTAACAGTCTTGGTGGCTAGTAGTTGGTTTTGATTTGATTCTTTCATGATTTCAGGATCTCTTTTAGTTCTTTTATTTCTTCTTCCAA